>Ga0214923_10000219_pt1 | contig 89334 bp, 71 predicted proteins | sample LL1510_MetaG_FD_177993 | JGI IMG/M metagenome (GOLD analysis project Ga0214923, IMG submission 177993) | Freshwater microbial communities from Lake Lanier, Atlanta, Georgia, United States - LL-1510 | ecosystem: Environmental > Aquatic > Freshwater > Lake | place: USA: Georgia | collected... | reverse complement strand
TTTCTCATTCTACGAGATCTACGACGACCACCTTGTTGTTTTTGAGATTGACTTTGACTTTGACTTTGACTTTGCATTCCTGGCATTTTTATATATTATTACAATATTTTATTTTTTTATTTCTCTTTTTTTTTACTTTTTATTGTGATTTTGGAGGCCTTCCTCTGCCCTTTCTTGGTGCTTTATTCGCTAAATCTTTTGGTTTAATTTCACTCCAATCTCCTTTTTCTAAAACATCAATTTGTTGTTCAGTCACTTTTTCTAAAGTTTCTTTTTCATTTTTAACCAATCTCCTATATGGACTTTTAGATGAAAATGTTGCCTTTGTTATTTCTGATTTTGGTCGCGAAACTCTTGATTCATTTCTAGTTTCACACATTAACTTACCACCATTAATACCAGTAACATTCGTTGCATGATATTCGTATTTACCTTGACTTTTACTACTTTCGACATTTGTCACAGTAAAATCTACATACTCACCTTGCACTAAATATTTATATTGATTTTCGTTTCCAACTTGCAATGAACTATGATATACAAAAATATCAGAATCCTTTTTTTCACCTTCTGTGATTGTTAAAAATCCATAACCTGATTTATTATTAAACCATTTACATACTCCTTTAACACGCTTTTCGTCTGTTACCGTGTTAGATGTTACTGCTTCAGTTGTTGATGACATTTTTATACTATGAAATAATTAGAATTATATCTTTATATTATTTTTATTTCATAAATATATTATAATCATATATTGGTTCTTCATCATAATTTAATGTCCTAACATATAATAAATATTGTCTAATTATATCTGGAGTGTTTGGATTGTTATGTAATTTTTCTTTCATTTCTACTATTTGTTCAATACTATACGAGTCCCATTCTAATAAACCAAATATCATATATATCATTATGTATATAATAGATTCAACATCATCCCTCCTACTAGGTTGTTGTAGATTGTGTATATTCAAACTAATATAATTTGGCGTTCCAATTATCTTGGTTAATGGTTTTTCATCTACATGTTCTCCTTCTATTGTTTTATATGTTTTACAAAATCCAAAATCAATCAAATAAATCTTTTCTGTGTTTATAGTACCATCTGTATTTAAACCAAATAAAAAATTATCTGGTTTTATATCTCTATGTATCAAACCTTTATCATGTATAAATTTAATAATGTCTAACATTTTTATTCCAATAGTCAATACTATGTATAATTTCATTTTTCCATTTTTTTCAATATATGAATTTATTGAATCCCCTAATAAACTAATTACCATATAATAATTTGTTGTATCTACACCATACCATTTCAAATGAGGAATTCCGTTGAAATTAAATTTTTTTAAATAATTATATATAGTTGATTCATTTTTTAATAATTTTAAATTTGCATTCAAAGGTTCTATTTTAATAGCAACATGTTCTTTTGTGCGTATATTTTCACCCTTGTAAATACTACCAAAAGAACCTGATCCCAATTTAGATATCAATTTGTATTTGTTGTTTATATACATTGTGTATTATTTATCTTAAAGAGTTTATATATTTTATGTATTTATATATTTTCAATCATAGTATAACCAAATAATTCAAAATCTTTTTTATAATAATTATTAATTAAACTTAATGAATGACTATTTAAATAGTCATAATAATTTATATTATTTTCATTACAGTTAATTTTAATATCAAAATCTGCATAACCAATTTGATTCATATCATATTGAAGCGTTTCTGTTCTCATTACTTTTAAATTTTTTATTAATTCATTATTTTCATCCATCAAAAATAAGTATTGAGGTAATCCATGATTATCCCATAATGTTGTTATGTATTCCTGTATTGCAATATATACTTCGTGCTTTGAATATTCTTTATTTATTTTTTTTAAAAAAAATAAATCACTTATAACTCTGCAATAAGGTGAGCGCACAGTTGTTATTATGTCTAATTTTTCACTTTCTATCTTAAAAAAATCTTTGTATTTCATTATTGTATTATATGACATATGTTGCAAAGATGAATTTATTTCTATATTATTTTCAACTGTATCCAATATTAAAAATTCATGTAATGATGAATTATTCAATGGTATATTAAATTTTGTACTAAAATAATCACATACGGATGTACCACCTGTTTTTGGTATATGAATAAATAATATATTCACATTTTCATTTTTAAAATATGGCATAATATAAATATATATATATATTATAATTTTTATAATTTACACATACAACGACTGATTCGTCACTACAAATTTCAAGGTGTTTAATGGAATATTACGTAGTTCTCTCAGGAATCCTATCGCCCCCATATTTTCTGCGATTCTCTCCATTTCACTGGAAATATTGTTGATTTTTAGTATCGCCTTTACAAATTCACCCAAAAATATCTCTTTTTCTGATAACATTGTTTCTAATAGACACTTACATTCTGGAGCATTTTCACAATCATACCATTTCATAACATAATCCACCAAATCATAATGCATCATATATTCAGTACCAGTATTAATTTGATACAATTCTTCCTTTTTAAGGTAATCTTCATATTCGGATTTTAAGTATTTTATTGTGTTATTTACAGGAACATCACAACTATCTATATTGTATGATCTATAATCCTCGTTAATAGATATATTTGTGAAACAACTAAATACACCACATAATTGCCTTCCTGATAATCCTTCATAAAGTTTTTTATTTATAAAATTAGCAAATGCTAGACAATGAACTTCCCTTAACCCTGATGCAATACTCCCTTTTTCTGTGAGGTTATATTGTGTGTTTTGTGGGTCGTGTATGTCTTGTGTTTGTGTATCTTCGAATTTGGATACAAACCCATCCACTTCTAACATTTTTAATAAAATATTTACATTGTTGTCTAGAAACTTATTATTTGATTCTATTTCTGTTTTTGTCTCATGGTGTTCCTCTTTATAATCATAATACTGATCCAGTATTTTTATGTCATTTTGTATATTTCGAAAAGCATCCAAATTATCTTGAATATCGCGTTCTATTTGTTTCCGCTTTTTATTTGTGGAAGTTGGTTTGGTTATTAGAAGATTCCTTTGTTCTTCCAAAATACACCTAGGAGTTTGAGTTGTATCCAAACGTGTGTTTAGTTTGTTGATCTCGACCTCTAATTCTGCGAGTTTGTCTGTTAAGAATTTATCTACTTTTATAACATCTTCTTGTATCATACTGCGTTTTATATATTTCAAAAATTGTTGTTCGCCTGTTTCTATTAAATTAAATAATAAATTATAGGATATCTTAAATTTTGATATAAGGGATTGTGGTCGTCCTTTCATCATGGATCGGTATTGATTTAATTCTACATTTTTGAATAAGTTTGTCAAATGAATTACATTACCAACAGTATCAATACCTCTTCTTCCTGCTCTTCCAGCCATTTGAGTGTATTCATGAGAGTATAACATTCTCATACCATTTCCATCGAATTTATTTACATCGGTGAATATTACTGATTTGGTAGGCATATTAATACCCACTGCAAATGTTTCTGTAGCAAAAAGCAATTTAATGTATCCTTTACTGTATAATAATTCGATCATTTCTCTCAAAACAGGCATTATACCCGCATGATGTATTGCTATTCCTTTTTCTAAAAGATAAACTATGTTCATATATTCAGGTAAATTCAAATATTCTTCGAAATTAGGCAATTTTCGTATAATCGATTCACATTCTCTCTTGATTGTATAAGAAACTTTGGAATCATCTTCCAAAAGATTCGTTGTTATCTCTTTTGCACATATCTCTAATTGTTTCCTGGAAAGGACAAAACAAAGTGCGGGTAACATATTATGTTCTACCATGTATTTGGTTACCTGATTTAATACATGTGTGCGTTTCATACGAAGGTTTTTGTTTTCAAAAACTGTGAGCAGTTTTTTGTTTTTATGATACAATGATTCATTAAATACACCTGAAGCTGATTGAATCGGAATTATTTTATTCGTGTGTTCTTTTATTTCATTTTCCAACTGTTTGTCTTTAATTAATTTGAATATAGCGGATGTTGTTGTCATAAACGTATAATGAGTTAATGGTACAACACGATGATTTGTCGAGGTCAAATAAACCTGTTTATGTGAGTGGAGTTGGTCTTGGTCTTGGGTTTCACATCTATTTTCACACCATGATGCGAATTTTTCTGGTTTATCTAATGTGGCTGAAAGCATTACCATTTGCACATGACGAGGCAACATCATGATAGTTTCTTCCCATACTTTTCCTCTGTCTGGATCATTGATATAATGTACTTCATCAAATATAACACATGCTAGTTCGTTATTTAAATCCATATCAAATGTAGTTGTTAAAGGTAAAGAAGGTGGTGAAGTTGAGGTTGAAGAGGACATTGCATTCTTTTTATACAATGTATTCTGTAAAATCTCAGTTGTCATAATCAATACATCCGCTTCAGGATTTGATTTGATATCACCTGTTAAAATACCAAATGAAATATGTGGGAATTTTTTGGTAAATTCATAAAATTTTTGATTTGATAATGCTTTAATTGGACTCGTATAAATTACCTTTTTTCCTTTTGACACAAAATATTCAATTGCGAATTCTGCTGGTAATGTTTTTCCTGAACCTGTATGTGCTGTAACTAATACATGATTTCCCTCTACTATCGATTCAATTGCATACTTTTGAAAATTACTCAATTCAAACGGGAATTGATTGAAATATTCGGTATAGTTTGTTTCGTTTTCACTCGGATATGGAGATTCACAGTCGCAGATTTTTACCATGTTGTAGTATATATCTTTGTTATTATTGGTTTTAGTTGTTTGTTATTTGTTTGTTGTTATTTGTTTCCTTACAAACACATTCAATTTTTATATTTATGCAGACCATTCTATATAATGAAAAATAAAATTGATTTTTTATTTCGAATAATTGTACTATGATAATAATAAACATATTACAAATGGTTTTACTTTTATTACCTAATTACATACAAAATTTGATAGACGAGTTTAATGTAGAACATAGACCCAAAATGCGACTAGTAATGAATGAATTATTAATTAAATATGAAGAGCGAATTGAGAACGATAAATATTGCGTTAATTGCAATGGTTACGCAGAAGAACAATATTCAAACTATATATTTTGGCATAAATACACATTTTGTGGGGAATGGTGTAGTTATGATACAGAGTATCACATACGTAAAACATTACGAAGACGAAGATAAAAAAATACGTATTACACCTTTTATTATTCAAAACGCTGTTTTTTGTTAAAAATTTATTTATAACATATATATATGTTAGAAATAAATTATACTTCTTCGTTAGGTTCATTGTGTCATAGTTCTCAAATATTGAAACGAAATAAATATAAATTATGTTCTTATCCTTTTGATTGGATTTTTTCAAATTGTGATAATATTATACATTGTATAGAAGACAATTTTAATATTTTTTTAGATAAATCATATTATATTAATCTATCAGAATCACAATGCGGACATTCAAAATACCATAATCGCATGTTTAATCATCACAATCCGTTAATAAATATAGACCATTATAATTATTATGTAAGGTGCGTTGATAGATTTAAAAATTTACTTCAAAAACAAGAACATAAGTTATTTATTATGATATTTAATAATATGAATAATATTGATGAATGTATAAAAAATAAAATTATTGACTTCAATAATAAATTTTCAAAAAACACATCTAATTATACACTATTAGTTATTTTTCATATACCAAATAAACAACAAAATCACCACACATTTACATACAATGATAATATTCATTTTTTAGAATTACATACTTTATCAGTTAGTAATGGTGTACAATTTGTTAATAACAATGATAATATTTATTTGGATAATATAATAAATTCAAAATATAATTTTAATCTTAAAAATTAATTATGTTATAAATATAAAATGAAGCATAAAGTGATGATTATAAATTAAGAGCATTTCAATATTATTTATAATCACTACTTTTTTGAGTAGGCATTATAAAATATCAAAATAAAAAATAACTATGTATAAATGATATTTTTTATAATAAGTGTAATAAATTATATACAATCATCTAATTCGTCAATACTAATTCCCATATCTAATAATTTTTGAATTCTTGAAGGATGCAACACAACCATCATTAATTCCTCAAAATAAATATCAACCATTTGTTTCTTCATTGTTTTATAATCAATTTCATAAATAGATGGATTGGTTGATAAAAACTGCCAATCAATTTTATCTTGATTTTTTTCTAATAAATGAATAGCATTTGGATTTTTTGATAACATATTCCAATTAATTTTGTCTGGATTTGCTTCTAATAAATGAATTGCATTTGGGTTTTTTGATAAATGCATCCATTTAATTTTATCTTGATTTTGTTCTAACAAACGAATAGCGTTAGGATTGAATGATAAAAATCCCCAATGAATTTTATCTAGATTTTGTTCTAATAAATGAATAGCACTTGGATTGTCTGATAAGAAATGCCAATTAATTTTATCTTGATTTTGTTCTAATAAATGAATTGCATTTGGGTTTTTTGACAAACCACCGCAAGTAATTTTGTCTGGATTTTTTTCTAATAAATGTATAGCATTTGGATTACATGACAAGAAACTCCAATTAATTTTATCTTGATTTTGTTCTAATAAATGAATAGCATTTGGATTAGTTGATAAATAAGGCCAATAAATTTTATCTGGATTTGCTTCTAATAAATGAATAGCATTTGGATTTTTTGATAACATATTCCAATGAATTCCATCTGGATTTGCTTCTAATAAAGGTATAGCATTTGGATTTGTTGATAATCCATATAATCCATCCCAATTAAGTTTATTTGGGTCTATCCAATCTAATAATTTATATACAGGTTCTGGTTGTTTCATTTTTGATAATTGTTTGAATATAGATTTCTACTATAATAATAAATCAATTTTTTATTATTATAATGGGCGTTTTAAATGAGAAAAGGTGTAAATGAGAAAATGTGTAAAAAATAAAAATACTGAATTTATAAAAAAATTGATTATGTTTGTATTGGATTTGATAAATGTATATCAATAATAATAACAACGCAAAGACAAATCAATAACAATATACAACTAGTCAATAAAATGGTATTTTCACTATTTGATATTATGTATGTAATGATGGGAATTCTATTCGTATTCAAATATTTTGGATCTAATAATATTAAAAAACCAAACATTAATACTTCTTTAGTTACCGATGATATCAACTATTTTATCACTAATAACAATAATGGAGATAAGATTATACTATACTATGAAGAATGTGGAGATAGTTGTATGATGGATTATAACTATGATATTAAATATGACGTTTTACATGATTATAACATTACTTATACTAATCACAATACTAATGTGGAAACAAACGAAATTGAAGTTATTTATATATAGATACTTATATATAGATACTTATATTGGTTTCAAACATACAAACGTAAAAATTATATATTTTTTGTTAAACTACCTAAAATTATAATATAAATGATAAATAAAAGTAATGAATATTTTTTTATCCATTCTTCACATTGCATTCATAACAAACTACTTTACCAATATTCAGGCATTTGGTAGTGGTAATAGTAATCACATTAAAACTAAATCAACTAGGCTTTTATTTAGTAGAAACTATTCGCCTTTTGGTAAAAAATATTATGAAGATTATCTCAGAAATTTAAACTCCAAAAATGTCACTATTCAAAATAATTATATTTTAGGACTAAACAATCCAGGTGCGGGTGCGGATGAAACTATTGAAGATGATCTTCTTATTAAAACTATCAATAAAAGTATCAATAAAAATAACGATTACAATAAACAATATTTACCTAGAAAGGTTATTATTAGACAAATTGATCTCAAACAATTGCAAGAACAACTTGAAATAAATTTTAATAATACATCTACCGATCTCGACAATGACAATGACGTTGAAAATCCAGATACTGCTGGTGAATATTATGACATGTTTGGTAATCGAATGCAACTACCACAACAATCACAACAAGGATATCGCGGATACAATCGTAATAGAAATTTAGGATTTGATGATAAACCAAAAAAATCAGAGAATTTCGAGGTTGTTCGAAACCACACAGTGACATTCAAAGAGATTGGTGGATACGACACTATTAAATCTGAATTGAATCAATGTGTCGATTTATTGGTTAATTATAAAAAATATAGTGAATACAATGTCAGAATACCAAAGGGTCTTATATTAGAGGGTCCTCCTGGTAATGGTAAAACATTGTTGGCAAAGGGTTTTGCGGGTGAATGCAAAACTGGTTTTATTCCTGTATCCGGATCACAATTTCAAGATAAATATGTTGGGGTTGGTTCTGCTCGTGTGAGAGAATTATTTGAACTTGCCAAAAAAAATACTCCATGTATTATATTTATTGATGAAATCGACGCAATTGGTCGCAAACGGTCTGGTGATGGTGAAACTGCATCATCTGAGAGAGATAGTACATTGAACGAATTATTGGTGAATTTAGACGGGTTTTCCACCAAAAACGGCATATTTTTAATGGGTGCAACCAATCGAGCTGATCTTTTGGATCCAGCTTTAATTCGTCCTGGTAGAATAGATAAACGTATATTTATAGGACCTCCTGATTCTACTACACGTGAAGCTGTTATTGTTATTCATTTGAAGGGAAAACCACACGACTCCACCATAAATATTAAGGATTTGGTTGATCTCACTGCGGGATTGTCTGGAGCACAAATAGAAAATATGTTAAATGAAGCTATGTTAAATGCGTTGCGTGACAATCGTAAATTTATGGAATACAAGGATATTGATATGGTTATCAATAAAATTATGGTTGGTTGGCAACCCACAGAACACCAATTTACCAGTGATATTATTGATCGAATTGCTATTCACGAGATGGGCCACGCTATTGTTGGATTTCTCTCCAAACATCATTCCAAGGTGAGTAAAGTAACTATCAATTTGTCTTCACCAAAGAGTCCGGGATATACTGTGTTTGAAAGTTCTACATCGAACATTTATACGAGAGAATCGTTGTTCGAACACCTCATGATATTGTTAGCAGGAAGAATAGCGGAAGAAGTGTTTTATGACGTCTCAGTTACAACGGGTGCTATTAATGATTTTGAAGAGGCGTATAAATTGGCAGAAAAAATGGTCATTTATTATGGTATGGGTAAAAATATTATATCTCCTAGTTTGAGTGATAAATACAAAGAAATAATAGACGATGAGGTTATTAGCATGATAAACGATGCATATGAAATGTCTTATTTTATTGTTAAAAACAGCAAGGATTTCATTAAAGAAAGTGCCGAAATATTAAAAACAGAAAAAATCATCAAAGTCGAGAAACTAACAGAAATAATAAACACAAAATACCCTGATATTTTACGACTCACTATTGATAAATAGGTATTTCGGATTTGTTGAAAATTGTATAATAATAATTATGGTTATAAATAAACTTAAAAGCATGTAAATATATTTTATTATAATATGAAATTTATAAAAACTATATTTTTCACTCTCTTTGCATTGATAAACAGTGAGCCTATTTGTACAAATAATTCAAATCAATGCATTCAATTTACGGTTGGTTCTGGAACTGGTTGTGCGTGGATGTGTAATTATTGCGCAAATCAATTAGGAACAAATAACTATTATTTTACTGATAATGTTTGCACTTATCAAACTGGCGAAGGATGTGTTGGAAACCCAATAGTTGGTAAAACATATACTTGCTGTTCATCTACATAAATATTGTTATTTCAAAATAGATTACGGGTGATCACATGTCACTAATAAAATTTTTCATCTTCTTTTTTATTTGAAGATGAAAAACAAAAAAAACATGTAAAATGTAATGAAAGAGCTTGGTTTAATTTTATTTATTTATTTACAAAATGAAATTTAATAATAAATTTTTATGTTTCATTTTTTTCAATAGGGATTGGTTTAATATCTGCTACATATACTGCAATATCGTCACATTGTTTTGGTGTGAATTTACATTGTACCATTGGTTTATTATTAAGTACATCACGCATATTCCACATTTGTAACCAACGATTTGTTGTTTGTTCTACAATTGCAGTTGCATCCATGTTATACAAATTATTCACATCAGCAATATCATCTTTCATAATCATTTCCCACAATCCATCACTGCCAATAACCACCTTAAATGTATCATTTTCAGTAATTTTAATCACTGTATGATCTGGGGCATGACCTGTTGAGTTGCGATGACCTAATGCTTGACTACATGCTAATTTTGTATATGAATTTGGAAAATCCCATTCAATATATTCACTATAAACACTTATTAATGTATCTTTATCAATCATTTTTATATTACTTGATGGTACAAATTTTACAAGTGATTCTAATCTTTCGCGTTCTTTTTCATTTTCATAATTATGCTCTTTACTTAAAAATTCTAAAGAACCGTTTTTATAAACTGCTACTTGTGAATCACCACAGTTAATACATTCAATACGATTCGAAAATATTTTAACCATACACATGGTGGATCCAGATGATTCATAACTACTTTGAAGTAGATAATTGTTTATATGATTCGCTACTGATTGAATTGGATTGGATTTCTTTAAAAGTAAATTCATGATTCCATTTGAAATTGAACGTATAAAATTGATAACTTTATCGTTTCCATGTCCATCAAAAACAACAGCTACTTTACATTCTTCACCTGTAATATCTTCAATTTCATCCATATAAATATAATCTTGTCCCTTTGACAATTGATTTATTTTTGAAGTAATAGTAACATTATGAGTATTTTTTTGAACGGTTTCTTCAAATATTGACATTCTGTATGTTATTAGGTAAGTTAGTAAGTAAGTTAGTAAGTAAGTTATTAAGTAAGTTATTAAGTTAAATTGAGTTAGTAAATTGGTTAGGTTAATTTTAATAACTTCAATTGATGTTCGGAATTGAAATCAATTTTTTTTTGTTACCATATATGGTATCATGAGCTTAAATTTTTTGATTCTCTGTTACTAGTAACGGGTAATATTTCTCGAATTTTTTTGTTTTTATAAAAAAGTGAAATAAATTTGACAAAAGTTTTTTGAAAAATTGAAAAATGGACAAAAATAAATGTCCAAAATTGATTTTCTGAAAAACTTTTTCTGAAAAACTATTTTTGTGACCATAATTTATTTTTATGATGTAGTTACCAAAAAAATAATTTTCAAATTGTTACCACAATTTTTTTGATTTTATAAATTGCAAATTACCGGCGATTTTTTTATTAGCATTTCTGGCTAATATTTTACATCCAAAAAACGCCAGAAAATATAATTTGAAAACATATTACGATTTATGGTATGTATATTTCATTTATATAATATAAATATGTTAGCTTTTTATAAAATGCTAATAAATGCTAAGTAAATGCTAACTAAAAACTCGCCGTTTCTAGTTTTCAAAAAAGTATAATAAAATTCACAAAAGTTTTTTGAAAAAATGAAAAATGGACAAAAATAAATGTCCAATTTTGATTTTCTTAAAAACTTTTTGAAAAAAAACAATTTTTGTTACCATAAAAATTTTTATGGTAAGGCAACAAAAAAAATAATTGTAAGTTTGTTACCATAATTTTTCAAAAAACCAATTCGTTTAAAATGTGGGCATTTTTTCTAATTCCAATTTAGGAAAAAATGGAAATAAATGGAAATACCAAAAATGCCCACAAAAATTTTAATTGTGATATTTGTGACTATACATGCTCTTTTAAACGAGATTGGAATCGACATATTTTGTCAGCAAAACATCAAAACTGGGCAAACGGAAATAATTTGGAATTAAAAATGCCCAAAAATGCCCACTTTCAAAAAAGTGATTACAGTTGCAATTGTGGTAAAAAATATATCACACAATCTGGTTTGTGGAAGCATCAAAAAAAATGCGATGGTAATATGAAATTGGATTTAACAAACAATGATAATGTAACCAATATATTATTTGAAGTAATAAAAAGCAATCAAGAATTGCAAAAACAAATGTTTGAAGTTTGTAAAACTGTTCAATCAACTAATAATATCAATACTATTAACCAAAATAACATTCAACACACAAACAGTCATAATAAAACGTTTAATTTGCAGTTTTTCTTGAATGAAACATGCAAGGATGCTATGAATATTTCAGAATTTATCGATAATATAAAATTGCAATTATGTGATTTGGAAAACATTGGTAAATTGGGTTATGTTGAAGGAATATCCAAGATAATCATTAAAAACCTAAAAGCATTGGACGTAGAAAAACGTCCGGTTCATTGTAGTGATGTGAAAAGAGAAATCATGTATGTAAAAGACGAAGATACTTGGGAAAAAGAAAGCGATGAAAAAGAAAAAATAAAACAAGTAATTAGTAGCGTTGTTAGTAAAAATTTAAAAATGTTACCAGAATTTCAAAAAAAATATCCACAATGTATGAATTCAGAATCCAAAAAATCAGATGAATACAATCAAATTATCATGGAGACAATGGGTGGTGGAATCGGTTGTGGAGAGAAAAACAAAGAAAAAATTATTCGAAAAATTGCAAAAGAGGTAACTATTGACAAAAACTAATATGGACTGTGTGGTTGGGGAATGATTTGGTGCTACACATCAACTACTTCTTCTAATCGTATTTTTTGTTTAATATTGTATTCATCTGGAAACATATATAATTTACATTTTACCTGGTCGTACATCTCGTAGTTTTTGGTTGTTTGTTTTGTTATTTTACATGTTATTTTTAGTTCCGGAACATAAACCATATATACTGTTGAGTTATTCGAACCAATGTTATTTTTGATATCAATGATAACACCGTTGAATGTTTTTTCTATTATTTCTGGTATGTTATTAAACATATCCAATAACGTGCATTCATTTTGTAATTTACGTATTGATTTCATATTAGTGTTTATGAATAAAATATGTTCTTCCGATGTCCATTTATTGTAAAATTGTCTCGCCTCTTTTGAAAATGCAAATAAATCATGTATTTGTTGCATTTCAACTAAATTTAATAAATCAACTATTCTACGAATAGGACTCGTTATGTGTGTATAAGCATCTAATTGTAATGACTCGTGATTGGATATATGTGATGAATTAGAAGTAGTATCAATTTTGTTCATAACACCAAAATATTCACTTTTTGACAAATACCACGATTTGATAAAGTTATCAGATTCATTGTCTAACCCAGCACCTTTCGGCATAGTTGTAATATTATTTTTAAGCAGAATACCAGTTTTATTTTTTTTCAAATTTTTCGCACAATAATAATTCATTAATATCATTAAATACGCTACCATGTGGTTGCTATCTGTTATATCATATTTACAAACGTATTTTTCAGATAATAGTTTTGTGATATTGAACAAAGTTTTATAATTATTGTTTGAAATCAATCCTTCTTGTTGATAAGAATAATTGTTGGAAACGTTTATAATGGTATTTTTAAATTCTATATTTTCAATCATTATGTCTTTTTCATTAGTAGAATCGTAGTTAATAACACTTATTGTTATATCCATAGTAAATGCATATCTATATGCATTTTCGATCAAACTGCACAAATTACTTGACATTATAGTAGGCAACATGGTTATTTTTTTATCAGGTAAATAGATACTTGAAACACGCGACGAAAATGCATCCCATAATCCAAATAATTCCATCCATAATGCAACATTGGATATATAGATACTCAACATGTATGTTTCACAACTCTCAGATGACCCAATTTTTTTAATACTAAACGCATCATCATAGTCTGTAGTATTGACCGAATCAATTGTAAATATATTCCATTCTTTTTGATCTGTTCTATTTTCCAATTCAGGGTATTGCGACAAAATAAACTCATTGGTAATTTTATTCAACTCGATTGTACTAGAATCAAAACGTGTTTTTATGTTATTAAAAAGCGTCTTATTGAATTGTTCAATAGATATATTTAGATTTTTGCATAACAATTGATAACTATAATATATATCTATATTGGAGTTATTTACCTCGCCTATTACATTTGTCAATGTTCCAATAGGATGTTTATCTTTTTCGCCCCATTTTGAAAATGAAAATGTCACATACAAATTGGAATATAATTTTGAGAAATTGGAATGTTTGAATTCATATGGTATAAGAAATGGTGGCAATGTTTTATCATCTGGAATACATTTATATAATAGTTTTCCTGGTGTTTTTTTGATTGCAGATCCGGATAAGTCCAATGTATCTTTTCTCTCCAAACGTCCATATGTTTTATTGTCTTTTAAAATAAGAACCCCTGGAATATTTTTATTTTTTGATATAACAGAATCAACAACTTTGATCCGTGTGTTTTGTATTGAGTTGTTACTAGTATCACACAGAACCTCCATAATAATATCATTATTAAATAGTTTATAATTAATAGGATCATATGAAACATTTACCTTGTTTTGTAATAGATCCGTATAATACCACTCATCATAGGTTCTTGAATTGATTTTGATTTGATATATTTTTGACATTTTTGAGGTCCAGGTCGCGTCTCGGTCTATTATATAAATATATTATGGTCGATGTATTTATATAATTTGTGTTTGTTGTTTTTTGTGTGTCTTTTATATGTATTATATATGTATTGTATATTTATTGTATATGTATTATATATTAATAGTACTCGATAAATCACTAATGTTTGTAGTTGAAATTGCAATGGATGATTCTGGTATGCTAGGTATATTTGCAGTTAGTATTTGAGTTTGACTTGTTGTATCTATATTTGGTATTGTAATAATATTTTGATCAATTTTATTTGTAATTTCGGCATCGGATGTCGGTAGTACCTTTTTTTCAGTTGATTCAATTGGATGGCTATTATTATATTTTTTTGTTATTTTTACAGTGTTACGTTTAATATTTTGCAATTGTAATCCATGTAATGATAAATCTGGTATAATAGACACACAGTTCATATATGTTTTATACTTAAAACATGAAATACTCGTATTTTTATGAAATTTGATGCTGTACCACCAATATGCTGGTATATATAATGCTTTACCTTGTGGTACTGTAAATTCTAGACATTTAATTTTATCAAAATCAGCTTTGTATTCTGGAGAAACATTCCATGGATTAACGGGTGATTTAAATTCAAACAACTCGTAATCTTTTACAGGATATAAATATTTTGTGCTTTTTGGAGGTGTCATTTTTACTTCTATACTACCTTGTGTAACTAGGAAAAAATTCCTATAATTTAATTCATATTTAAAGGGAGTTACTGTGTTATTTGATCCTGTCATAACATCGTATTTAGTATTACATAACATGTAAGGACGTAAATATTCATCGTTATATTGAAAACTTTTTATAACACCTGTTTCTTTCAAAAAATCAGTGTTATTGGCAGAATAATACGTTTCAGTATCGTCTTCTACAAATAATTTATTTGCTAAATTTAATGAAAGTGGAACATAAACATCTACATCCGATTCAATAGTAGTATCTTTTAGTTTGTTCTTATTGTTTTCCGATTGTTTATTGAATGCGCTCTCTCGAATTTGTATATCAAAAGAATTATAATTATTATAAATATAATCATAACAAGTGCTATTAATAATTTTCTCATTTTCAAATGGGAATATGATAGGTTGTCGTATATCACACAATTCCTCGAATTTTTCTTTTGAAACATTATCTATCTCATATATCTCTAAATCATTACTTGTTTTAAAATGAAAATGAATATGTAGATAGACAAATAATACCAAACAAAAAATAAATATTGAAATTATCCAATTTAACATTTAGTTTATGATATTTTATAATTTGTTATAACAATTATGGAAAAGAAAATCTATAAGTTATCGCATTTAGCTATTTATTCCACCATTTTTATTTTTGATCTGGTTGATTTATCTATAAAAGTGGATATAATAGAATAAATTTTAGAATATATAAAAGGAGGCTGATAAATATTAAATTTGTTTAGTTTATCTGGGTAAGCAGATTGCATTAATTTACATATACACATTAAAAAATCATAATGTTTTTCTAAATCGAACAAGTCCATTTTATATAAAGAAAAATGAACATTTATTAATTCATATTGTCTTAGAATATTATTTATATTATTAACAATATGTTGTGTTATAATATTATAATTTGTTTTATTACCAAATTTTTTGAAAAAAGCATATTGTATTATTAAATTATTTTCATCTATGTAACAAATATTATTTATAATTTGTTCATTTGTGTATAAATGTCTATATTGTTTAAATGAATCATAGTTTGTTATAAACAAAACGTTGTTTTTTTTTATAAATTCTTGTTCGTTGTATTCGGTTTCTTCACTGTGTTCAGTATCTTCATTTTTTGTTTCAATACTATAATTGAAATCACCACAAATATTCATACTATTTATAAATATTTATAAAATATTTATAAATATTTTACTACAATTATTATTTTATTATACAAGATATAATTTACACATTCACATTCATAGTTTTGGTTTTATTATTTTTTTGTTTATTTTTTGGTATTTCGGCTGTTGTTGTTACCTGTTCCACTGTATTATTTGTTGTAGTTTCTGTAAAATTATCTAAATTATTTGCAATTAAAGAATCAAGGTTTTGATTTTCGAATGTTTCATTGTTCTCTTGAATTTCTGAAACGGCGACTACATTATCCTGCTGTGTGATATTTTCATCTACAACTGTTTCTTCGTTTTCAATTTGTTTATTTATGTCGTTTTCTGGAATTGTATTACTTACGTCATTCAAGACGCTACTATGAAAATCATCGCGTAAATCGAAAAACTCTTCGTTTATTGATTCTTGTGTTGTAATAAAACTATTCATTTTTTGACTGATATCCATTATAAAAGATTGTAATTTTATAACAACTTCTTTTGTTTGTTTTACATCTTCTGATAAAACATTATATTGTGATTGTAATTTCTGATTCAAATCATTCGATACAGTTTTTTTATCTAAACCATCCAATCGAGTAATAATATTTTGTAGAATTGTATCATCAAAGTTATTATTGTTGTTTCCAAGATTCTCACTATTAATATTATTGTTTGCATCAAGTATTCCTTCACTTTGAAGTTTATTAATAATCAATTCAACTCTGCCTAATCGAAGAGTTACCAATGCAAAAGCATCTGAAACGGATAATTTGCTTACTTGATTCGCGTTCGTGTTATTATTCATATTAGAGGTTGTGTTATTGTCTTGATATATATTACTTTTGGTTGTTCTATAATTAGGTCTATTTTGTTGATTGTTATTAAAATTATCTTTACTTGATGAATTAGATGCATAACTGTTATTTTTAATTGGTGGGGCTGATTCAACGCCACGTCTTTGTCTTGCTGCTGCAATAGATCTTGAGCTACTCATTAAAATGTCTTAACATATTGTTTATGAATACTATACGCATTATACTAGTAGAAAATGTTTTATTTGTTGTTTGTTGTTTCTTTTCTGTTTTGTTAAAAACTATATATAACAAAACAGAATTTGCTAAATAATTTATTGGTTTTTATTTGTAATAAATAACAATTTATATAATTTAATTTCTTTTTATAAATCATATGGAAAGTTTGGAAGAAAAAGCAAATTCATCAACAGGATTTTTTAAATATGTTTTTAATTTTGACGGAGATTCAAAAGGTGAAATGATTAATCTTGTTCAATATTCAGTATTAGCAATTATTCCAGTTGTTATTCTAAATAAATTAATTCAACGTTTTGTTCCAGAAGTAGATGAAGATAAAGGAAGTATTGAAATTTTAGTAGAAGTAATCATTCAAGTAATTGTTATGTTTATTGGATTACTATTTATAAACAGAATAATTACTTATATTCCTACATTTAGTAAAATGGCATATCCAGAAATACAAATTATATTCTTTGTATTACCAGTTTTAATGATTATTTTAAGCTTACAAACAAGGATTGGAGAGAAAGTAAGTATATTAACTGATCGTGTCAAAGAATTATGGGATGGAAAAATGTCTAATTCATCATCGTCTAGTAATTCAAAAAATAAACAAGGACAATCCAATTCTCAAAATAACAAAAATATTCGAGTGAGTCAACCTATCTCAAATAATGGTATGGGCAACATGGGTGCTATGGGTGGCATGAACACCATGAATAACAATGCTCAAATGATGTCATTACAAAGTTCTCAAATGTATAATGATGGTACTGCTATCAATCAATTACCTACATACTCACAACCATCATCAGGATCATCATCAGGCTCATCTGGTAATGTACAACAATTACCTGATTATAATGCAATGTACCAATTAGATTCAACTCCTATGATAGGTGCTTCATCTCCAGGTGGTGGTGTTGTTCCAGCTAGTGAATTATTAGGTGGTTTTTTTAGTGGATCATCATTTTAGTTAGATAGTTTGTAAAACAATATTAAATATTATGTAGTATATTTATAATATAATACATAATCATATACATAATCATAATATCCATTAAACAATGGATGTTAATAAATTAATTGACGCGTTGGACAATGAAAATAACGAAAAAATCTTAAATTTAACAACCAAAAAAATTAAAGAAATGAATATGAAAATATTGATGGAATTGTCTCTTTCGAGAGAAAAGTTATTGGATATAACAAAAAAATTAAACGGATATCGTTATGTAGATGAAATTGATGAATTAAAATGCGGTACTTATTTAAAATGGATATTATTAACAGATCCTGACCCTGATAATTTAGAACTCAACAAAGGTGCTCTTTTTTGTGAAATAAAATGCAAAGACGATGGTGTTTTTATTATATGTAAAAATATGGGATTTTCATCAAGACATTTTCAGATTAAAATGGACGAGTGTCTATTATTTCAGAAATTAACTACACAAGAATTGGTATTATTGAGTGCATTGGATCATTTATCTACGTAATTTTCTTGTTCCTCGGTTTGGTTTTTTATAACAACTTGTGAATAATCCAGGAATAAATTTTTTAGCGCGGATTTTTTTCATCTCTTCTTTGGATAAACATTGTTTATTTTTGTATGTGCATTTTCCATTTTTATATACACAAACGCTTTTGTGTCCTTTGTGTTTATTAATAAAGACCTTGCGAATTGTTTTTTTGCCATGTTTGTGCTTAATTTCAACATTGGAATATTTTTGCATTTTTATTTGTGGTATGTTGTTGGGCGTATATATGTATGTAAATATTTTTATTTAGAATTTAGATTTGTATTATCGGTTGTATTATCTGTTGTATTTGTATTTTCAGTTGTATCACTCTTTGGTCTAGGTGAATCTGTGTTTGTAGTTTTTTTAATGGAATTATTAGTGGCGCTTAAACCAAAAGTTTGAGGTTTATTAGAAAATCGATTAAATAATATTTTTAGTTTATCATGTAAAGAAGTAGATAAGTAGAATAAAATAACCGAAATAATTGCAGGACTTCTAACTGTTAAACCCAATGGTGTTTCTGAAGTATAACCATACCATCCATTAAATGGGGAATAAATTTTTTGTAACAAAGCATATAAAAATATTGCAATAAAACCTTGTATTGCTAATTGTAATAATATTTGCGATGCTAAAAAAATACTGCTTCTTTTTAATGCAATTTGTAGATTAAAATCAGGTATTATATATCCGTCAATAATAACACTACAAAAAAACGCGACTGTAGAATATATTGTTATTACATATAAATAATCTAAAAACGCAATAGGGTAGTGTGATAGGTTTTCTGTTAAAATAGTTTGTTTTTTTTTCATTATACTAGGCAATTTATATAATATTAGATGTTTAATGGTATATTATATAAATATTATTTTTTTATAATTACTAGCATGTTGAATTCACCCATTTTTTTGTAATTTCTATTTCCACACTATCTAATGCTCCTTCAACCCAACCTTGCTTTAATGCTACAACTTCACCTACGACAACTACACCATTCATAGGATTTTGCGCTTTTTTAATAAAATCTACCCTGTTTTTATATTCAGAAGATAATAATAATGGTTCATAATAATGAGTACCAATAGGCCAATAAAAATCAATTATTGCATCTAAATGCAAACTTTCAAATGGCAACCCAAGTGATTTTTCCAACAGTCGTGCAAATAACTTTCGATTTGCTGTAGTATTTTTAAGATGATTTTTTAAAAAAATAGAACCCGCATTGTCATTATAAACAATCATATAAACGTTTCGTTTAAAATCCATTGGAATTATTTTGTATAAAGGCCCAGAGACAATGGTATAAGTTTTTATTGTGTTTTTCATCAACAACGCGGATTTACCAGAAAATTTACCATACAATCGTAAAAAAGGTTGTCCATGGATTTGTTTATATATAGGGAATTTATCTATTGGGAATAATTTGTGAATACTACTAATAGTTGTTGCCACAACTACCTTTTTACATTTATATTTTTGCCCATTTTCACATGAAACTATAAACCCACATGTTTCTTTGCAATCATCCAATTTATTTATTTTTGTAACATTTGATAATGATTTGATAGTAACATTATAGTATAATAACCATTTTATTATATCATCTATCAATTTTTTCCAAGGTACAGAAAATGCATCTAGTTTGTCGGAATTATCATCCATTCCATAATAGTATAGAACATCGTATATATCCGCATTTTCATAATCAGTGTAACCTGTAGCAGTTACAAAATTGTAATATGATGTCTCGCCTAATATATGTATAGCAAAATCACGAAATGTTTTTCCTCTATACAAATTCGGATTTTTATTATAGGCTTTTCTTAAATAAAAAATGGTTTTTGATATGTCCGACCTCGTAACACCTACTCCATATTCTTTTGTTACACTATATTTATTGTAAGGTATATCTAAATCGTCTAATAAACGCATTAGTATCGTGTCTTTATTTTGTCTTCCAATACCTGCACCAGTTACTATAGTTGCTCCATAGAAATCAATATTGCTGGTTCGACCACCTAACCAAGATTTTTTATTTCTCTCCAGAATCAAAATTGATGAATCAGGTGATATATGTAAAATCTTGTATGCGCTATATAAACCAGCAATTCCACTACCAATAATAACAAAATCATAAATAGAATTCATATATTTTATTTTTTAATTTTGATGTGGTTGTTTTTAATTGAGTGATCTTTATAATGATATACTATGATTATACATTTATTTTCTAGTAAATAATATATTTTTTTTTGTTTTGGTAAATTTAACCCGAGGTTTGTTATTTTTTTTACATGTGAATTTTCCACGTTTCATATTACGTTTATTAAAAATTGTCTTTGTGCATATTCCTATAGATTTAGGCTCATTTTCAATAGAAGCGCCAACTTTTTTAATACATCCACATAATTTATTTGCTAAAATTGTTTCAGCTTTTTCTTTAATATTTTTATTATTATTTGGAATGGGAACATTATAATATTCTAAAATTTTAATATAGTCTTTTTTGGTTATGTTATATGGCATTTTTTATGTATCGAATAGTGAAATAAAGAATAGTATATGTAGTTAATTTATATATAAATTAATATATATCAATTTATATATATAAAATATTATAAATTTTTGTGGTTCTAATTATATTGTTATAATATATGACAATATCTTTATCAAAACCTGATAAAATAGTAGTATTTGATGTAGATGAAACATTGGGGTATTTTACACAATTAGGCATATTTTGGGACGCATTAAATGTTTATTATAAAAATCAAGGGGATGATGAAAATATATTTAAAACACAACAAACGCAACAAGATTTATTTAATACACTGCTTGATATTTATCCAGAATTTTTGCGTGTTAATATATTGGCAATATTAAATTATTTGAAACGAAAAAAAGAAAAGAAAAAATGCAAACATATTATGATATATACAAATAATCATGCTTCAAAGGATTGGATAAACTTGATAATAAATTATTTTCATGAAAAAATCAATTACATTCTGTTTGATCGAGTTATTCGCGCATTTAAAATACATGGTAAAATAATCGAAATGTGTAGATCTACGAATGACAAAACTACAGGTGATTTATTTAATTGTACTAAGATTCCACATAACTCACAGATTTGTTTTTTAGATGATGTATATTACTCCAATATGGTGGACGAAAACGTATATTATATAAAACTTAAACCTTATACATATAATTTATCATTTCAACAAATGATTCAACGATTTATTGCATGTAAATATGGAAAAAAAATCACGGATGAACGAATTTTCAACGATTTTATGAAATCATTCATAGATAGGTATAATTTTAGTTATAGTAAAAAAAATGAGAAAGATTATGAATTAGATAAAATAGTAAGTAAAAAAATAATGATACATTTGCAAACGTTTTTTGATAAAAAATGGCAGAGTAATGATCCTATGGTTTCAATCAACAATAAAAATAATCGTACAAAAAAATATTATTCACATCAGCATAACAAAACAAGTAAAAATTTATAACACATATATTAATTATCGTTATGTAGTATTATTTTTATTGGGGTATAAATTAGTTTCAAAACTTCGCTTAATTTTTTCTACATGACTTTCAGTTTTTGATATAAAGTATTTTAATATATTTTCAAATATAGTCGTAGATAATAAGAAAAAACCTGCACTGAAAGCAATGCGTTTGTCTAAATGATTACATTTAGTATTTCGCCATGGATTAAATCGATAAAGTAAAAAAAGGCATACATATAGTTTTACTATATTATGTAATAATGTGATATACTGAGGTGAAATAAAATAAATTCCTAATGCCAATGAAATATATAAAAAGTAGGTAACAAACACTATTATATCAAGCGATTTATTTTGTAATTTATCTAAATCGTAAAATGCCATTAGTTCTATATGTAACTTTCTTATAAATAAAAATAACTATTATATAATACAGTTATTTTTATTTCTGTCTTTTGAGAATTTTATGTGTCATTGGTATCAATCTCTATAATATCAGTTTCTTTTTTATTCTCTTTCTTTTGCAATTTTGAATATATATCTAATGTACGCGCACTTGCATCAGTTGCATTCACATATTTAGGCATCCAATAGTGTGGTATTATATTATCTACATCTTTGTAAAAAGAATTAAATAAAAATTTATAGTATTTTTTTTCAATTTCTGCTTTTGATATTACAATATTTTTATCAATCTTTTTTTCTGATTCTATATTGGTTAAAATGTAATCTTGAATAATCTCATATAATGAACGCGTATTTTTACTTACTCCATCACTAAATGCTTCTTTTGTTCGCCAAATAATTTCATCCGGGAGTAAAGGCACTCCATCCGAATTTTTAAAATATGTTTTCGAAAATGCAGTTCTTAATAAATATTTCTCACATAGCTTGTTTTTTGGATGGAAACGAACACTTGGGTGTATTGATAAATAATATTGCACCCATGATCTGTCTAAAAATGGTGTTCTTGGTTCTAATCCATGACTAGAAATACATTTATCTGATCGTAATACATCAAACGCATGTATGTTTTTTAATAATCGTCTAGTTTCTTTATCAAATTCTAATTCATCTGGACATGCGTGCATATATAAATAACCACCACATAATTCATCTGAACCATCTCCATTAAAAATTACCTTGGCACTACTATTTTCTGATATATATTTTCCTAATAAATAATTACCTATACTTGCTCTTACGGTTGTGGTATCATAACTTTCTATTGTATATATTACTTCATTTATTGCACTAATAAAATCTTCTTCTTTTAATAGTATTTCTGTGTGTTTAGTTCCTAAATAATCCGCTACTATTTTAGCATATTTTAAATCTTCTGAACCCTCTAATCCAATACTGTATGTTTCAAGTGGCTCAGATGAAATATCTTTATGATATTCATTTACTAAAGCAGTTACTAAACTGCTATCCAAACCACCCGATAATAAACATGCGATAGGACGTTCAGTAATATAACATCGTTTTTTGATAGCATTTGTTAAATAATATTGAATATTTCTATAAATAGACATCATATCATTTTCATTCGTAACATCATCTATATTATACATAATAGTATTAAAACCATAAGTATGGTATCTCTCTTTTTTATTAAAAATCCAGTCTGATGAAACAACGTGAGGTAATATATATAAAGAATAAGTTCCTGGTTCAAAATGTTCAATTATATGGTTTTCGCTTTTAAATGCATATAACATTTTTATTTCTGATGCAAATCCAATTAAATTATTTTTGTTTTCATACGCATTATTGTTTAATGATATATCAGAATTATCATTCATTAATTCTCGATGTGATCCATTTTCATGATAAAGAAAATATAGAGGTCTTACACCATATGGGTCACGCGCTATATATGTTTTTGCGTAGTCATTATTAATATCATAATCACATAATATAAATGCAAATACACCATCCAGCATTTGCAACGTTTGATCTATACCATATCTTTTATATAAATGTATAATTACTTCACAATCTGAATCGGTTGTAGGTGTTACATCCATCATTTCATATAATTCTTTGTAGTTGTATATTTCACCATTGCAAATAAGAGTAATATCATCCATTATCATTGGTTGATTTGACTTGGAATTTAATCCGTTAATTGCTAATCGATGAAAACCCATAATTTGTTTTAAACCTATACGTTCTAATTTAGAAAATTCTGGACCACGACCTCTTCCCTTGTTAAAATTATCAATAATGAATTGATTACTATAATTTGTATTATTATTGTTTAGTAATGTAAAAATTCCACACATTTTAATTTTTCAAAGTTGTTTCTAGTTTGTGTCTCTTGTGTTATGATTTGGTAATATTACTATATATAGTTATTTATATAACAAAATATATCTTTATATTTGTTATTATATATTTGTTTTTATCTTCATCTATTGTAATACAATATAAACTAAAATAAAAGTTTTATAATAATAATATTAAATGAACATTACAAATACCCACACTACCAATTATGATAATGAATGTTCATCACAAATACAATCCAATATGAACAAGAAAATATATGATAGAAATATTCCATCTTATTTACTTCAACCTTATATAAATGTACGACCCGTATCAACAAAATATTCTTTTTTTCCTATTGTAGATCCTAGGGCACCTATCAATGTGCCAATGGATCAATATCCTAGTTATAGCACCAGTAAGGTTTTTTATCCTGGTAATAACACTGCTCCTTTTTCTGGTTATATGCAAAATGTAAATACTGAAAGCGAATTAAGAAATCAAATATACGCATTACAAAAATGCCCACAATCAGAATATGTTCCTTCCAGTAAAAGTGATCTTTATCAATATAATATGATATTAAATTCAAATATAACACAGTCAAATACAGTAAAACAATCGTTTCCTTATTTATTTAAAGAAGAGAATTTTGATAATTTTAATCCAAATAAAGATAATTTAGGAAATAAGACATTTAATAATTGTACTCGCGTGGAAATTCGTTCAATGAATACACCATGTCCGTAATTATTAGATATCCATCACACAAGACACAATATGTAAAAGTGAAATAAATAATATGTAAATGTAATATATTACATTTTTACATATTGGGTTTTATTTATGAATTCCAACGATGAATATGTAAATCAGATTACATTGAAATATTTAACAAGTATAGATTATCAAAATGATGTTCATGGTGTTAGTGTTAGTGATCCCCATAATAAAGGTGATAAAATAAATAAATCAAAACAAACAGGCTCGAAAATATACAGACAAAAAGACAAAAAATTTTACAAAAAAAGAATTTCGAATATTATAAAATTGTTATTGAATGATGGTGTTGAAGACGACACAAATCAACCAAATTATCCCCTTTTTCCAGATATTAAAAATACATTTGATATTTTTATAAGAACATGCATTGATTATTTAAAATCACAAGACAAGTGTGATATTATTCAAAATGATTATAATAATTTTACAAATGTCACCAATTCAGATGCCAACGTTACATCAGAACCAACCAGTGATATTATAAATAACAATGAAATGAATGCATTAATGATGCGTAAAATAGCATCCAAAAAAAACTCGATTGATTCATTTGTAAAACGCACATCTACACGACAAACAGCAACTATAATACCACATAAAAAAAAAATAAATCTACAGGATCCTGAATTGAAAACCAAGGGGTTGGTATTGGGTGGTGGTACTGTAGCAAAACCACCCAAAATTGATACACCACCTCCAAAAGATAAAAAAATATGTGAAAATAAAAATAATAATATATATAAAGAAACTATACCAAAATTAGATATTTTATCAAAAAATGATAACCAGGAAGAAAAAACCTCAAATGAAAAGGACTCCGAACAAAAAAAACATAAGAAAGACAAAAAACAAAAAAACAAGAAAAACACGCTACAGTTATTCATTGAAAACAATGAATGATAAATTTATCGGCGAACAAATGAAAAAAGAACAATGCAGTCCTATATCCGATCAAAATGAAAAATTAGGGAAAAAAACAAATAAAAATAGTTGCCTATCCGACACCGCATTATTCAGATTAAGAGATTTATGGAATGCTAGGCATCCAGATGTTATAATAAAAACAAATGACCCTCGTGAAATATGGAACCAATTGTATCATTATATGAAAAATACATGTAATAAAGAATCATGTTGGTTGAAGCAAAATTTTGCGAATCATGACAAATATTTAAAAAAAGAATTGGACGAATCTTTCGCTCCGGAATATCCAAAAGAATGGAAAAAAAATCCTAACAAATGGTTATCGAGTGTAGATATTTTAAATGTAATGAAACAATATGAAGAAGCATACAAATGTTTCAATTTTATCGGCCCTTCACCCATAGATTATGATACATATATGTTATACGGTGAATGTGTATGGGATGAATTATGTCATTTCAATTTACAAAATGAGATAACCGCTGGTAAAACAAAAATAGGTGTAATTTTTAATTTGGATCCTCATTATAAAGGAGGGTCTCACTGGGTTTCGCTTTTCATAAATATTAAAAAGGGAACGATCTTTTATTTTGATAGCGCTGGAGAGAAAATTCCACAACAAATAGAAAAATTTGTGAAAACGGTTATGGAACAGGGACGGTCTTTAAGTGGGTCTAAAAAGATCAATTTTGTTTTTGATCAAAATTATCCAGTAGAACACCAATATGGTAATACAGAATGTGGAGTTTATAGTTTGTTCTTTATCGTGCATATGTTGGAAGATAAAATAACCGCGTATTACTTGAAAAATCATATACTTAAAGATCAATATATGGAAAAATTCAGGAAAATTTATTTTAATAGCACATAATTAGATAACCGTGATATTTTTTATATGTATTATATATATCACATACATAATACATATACACCCATGTGTGTAATTTTTTATATGAATATTAATGGACAGCTTATATTGGCAAAAAATCGTGATTTGCCATATAATCCTCATATAGATATTATTCATGAAATAGTAAATGGTACAGAAGTTGTTTATATGAGAGATAAAAATAATGGATGGATAGAAGGTATCAATGAACACGGTACTGGTATGGTTAATTCATCGTTATTAGAAGATTTTCATCATTATCCAGGATATAACATATTGGAAAATAAAATGTATTCTGCTTTGGTAAGAAAACACATGAATAAACGAGACTTGTTTGATGAACTCTTAAAAAAAAGCGATAATAAATATATTTTAGAAGGTCATACGTTAATAGCACATGATAACCATATGTATCATTTAGAGAATAGTTCTCTCAATAAACATGTTTTGCATTCTCTCTCCGCTCAACAAAAATACAAAGTGTTCTCAAACCACGGTATTCATTTACCTAAAGAAGGTTTAACAGATGGTAGAGGAGGTGTTTCCTCATTTTTACGGAGAGAACTAACGAAAGCAGAGGTGGTTGATTTTTTAAAACATAAACGTAGAAAAGATATAAAATGCGATGATAATAAACTATACGACGAATTATCTGGTATTTTGAATAAAAATTATGTTAATGTGGAATATAGATTTCATCCTTATAGAAACAAATCAAAAATAATTAACAACACTGTAATAGTTTATACAAGCGCACAGTTAATATTAAACATCACCAACAAAGAATTTATTTATTTTAAAGACACAAATTATATTGAAAATGTAAATTATATAAATAGACTACCTAATCATTATGTACCTAAAATACGAGTTATGATAAAAGAAACAGAAAAAAATATGCGACCTGTTAAAAGATTAACTCAACAATATTTGCAAAAAATATATAAACGGTTTAATTATCCTGATAAACCACATACGAATAAAAACCGTATAAATAATAAAAATACAAATAAAAACAGAACTCGTAAAAATAACAAATAAATTAACCCAAAAAATAATATAGTAATATATTTGTCACTATATATATAGTTGTAAAAAATGGCATCCAAAAATAATAATCAATTTTTATCCAATGAAAATTTATCTGTTTTATTTGAAGTAATTGTTGATGAATATAAAAATTATATTTTAGATAAAAACGCATTTAATATAGCATTTAATGAAATGGTTCAAATGTTTTATTACAATCAAATTAAATCAGGCACTCAAATTATACATGATATTGTTATGATGAACAAAAAATTTATATCATTTATTTCATTACGATTAGAACAAAAATTCAATATTCAAAGACAACAAAAACATACTGGATCAAACAACAATGACTCCAACAATAATAACAATAACAATAGAAACAATAATGTTATTTCAAAAAACAATAATAATATAAAATCAAATAATGTACAGGTTCAACCTGTAACAAGTGAAGATATAAAAAACGAGAGACTTGAAAAATTTGATAAAGAATTATCGATAAAACAAAATGAATTTAAAAATGCATTTAATAGTAATATTCCTGAAACACCTAATTTTACATCTCCTCTAGATAAACCTATAAGTGAAATTGATGTTTTAACAAAGAAAAAATTAGCGGAACGTGAGAACGAAATACAGAGTATTTATAACAGTATTAACAATAAGGTAAATGATGGTATTAAAAATGACAAAAAAGAAGATGATTTTGAAATAAAAGAATCAAATGATTGGTTACAATATTTTAGTTCTCCAATTGAGAAAAAAGAAACAAATATTAGTGCTATAATGAAATCAATTAAAATAAAAGAGGAAATACCTAAACAGGTTGTTGTTAATGAAGAAATTTCGTTGCAACAAAATACAGATAGTAGAGGCAATGTCTCTAATATTTTTCCCAAAAAAAATATTTCTTGGTCAGACGAAAAAAGCTTAAGAGAAGACAGCAATTTTATTAAAATAAAAATATTAGATGATCCTTCACCTCCTGCAAATACGAATAACAATATTTTTTCGAAATTGAAAAAAATAGAAGGAAGTGATCAAAATGAAATGGATGTATTAACTCCTATGCCTACAAAAGTAATTAATTCAGGGACAGAACCATTAAAGTATGATTCTGATACGATTACACGTATGGAAAATAAAATAGATAAATTGACTAATGATATTAATAAATGTTATGATGTAATAACTCTATTGTTTAATACTGTAATGTCATCAACCAATAGCGCAACCAATAACGCAACCAATAACGCAACCAATAACCCAACAAACAATGACATCACAACATAAAGACCGGAATATTAAACAATAAAAATTAAAAATGAAATAAAATTAATATTATGATTATATAATATAACTTATATAATTATAAATTTTGCGATGAATATTATATACACGTTTTTGTGTATTCAATTATGTATGCATTTGTATAATAATGTATATGGATTTTTACACCATGATCTAGTATTAAGACATAATAAATATATTAAATCCACGTTTCAAGATCATCATTATGAGTACCATACTGATTGGATTTCTGGTGAGGTTCCATGGGAATTTATAGATTTGGATAATCATATAAATATACAAGACACATTCACATCCGTAATACATGTTACTACATCACCAGATACTATCATTAATTCTGATTTTGTAAGTTATGATGACAACAAGCTAGATAATTCAAACGGTAGATATGTAAATGACTATACTAATAGTAATACAGATTTTGACAATATCATGATGATAAAAGCTATTGTATCTGGTGTAATGAAAGGGTTTTATGTTCAAATAGTTTCCATAGATAATATGATTACATATACTCAGTGTTATACAAATAAAGTAATCGATATGGATATATTATTAAGTTTGTTGTATTTTATAATTTATGAAAAAATTAAAAATATTGAAATAGAAAATATAATTATATTGAAAAAATACAATAATATTGAACTTTTTGAAAAATACATAAAGTTAAGGCGTAATTCAATGATCGTCATAATCGTAATGTATGTACTGTTATTTAGAGGAATTTCTAGTGTGGAATAGCGTTGCACACATTACACACATTACAAATCATATATAGTTTCCATAGTTAAACATATACTATAATCCATATTATTCAAATTTAAAACTCTTCCATATTCATCTAGTAATTGTATTTGTAATTTTTGAATATTTACTGGTCCAAAATATTGTCGTGGATATGTAATTAGACCTAAATTATTTTGAGAAATAATATTAAATCCGCTAGTTTGTATAGATATTCTAGCTAATATATTTTTATTTAATATAGAGTCTGTAAAAGAAGCATAAAAACCATCATTTACATTATTATTATAATCATTTACAACTAAATATATGTACCTGTGTGCTAACGTATCTATTATTCCTTCAGATATATATGTAGAATTATTAACATATACACCATTTCGAAATCCCATCATCCAACCTATTTTTAGTGGAAGAGGTATTGATTTATTTTCATTTCCATTTATATCTCTTACAAAATCTATAGAAAAATCAAATGGTTTGCCAATATAACTTTTATTAATACCTACTATCATTTTTCCACTTCCAGATGCAGAAACCGATAAATCAAGTTCAAAAATAATATATTTAAATTTGCCATCAGTATTTGATAATAAATTATTAATATAATTAATTAAATCTGTTGGATTATAATTACCATCAGGAATTATTACTGTTAAATTGATACTATCAATAACCAATGAAAAATAATTATTATTTAAATTATTACTAATATTATAAAATGTGCATGGAAAATCCATAGATACTAATTGCATAGACACTACATTTTTTATTATTAATGGTAAATCGTAATGATAATTTGTCGATAAATTTGTAGTGCTATAATAATTATCACGAAATCTTGAATCAATATTAAGAGTTTGTCTAATAATTCGCTTCGTTAAAGGATTTATTTTACCTGGAAAATATTCACTGGGTTTTGATTGAACATAATCGATATCTTGTTTTTTTTGAATATAATTATCATTTACTTTTATTAATGGATTCATTGTTTCATATGTCAATTCATATGTTTGAGACAATTTTAAATCATTTATTTTTTTTAACCCATTCATAATTTTATTTTTTGCATTTAAAATAAATTGAATAATTTGTTCTCGTAATGATTCTGATACCGAATTTGACCCCAATAATTTTTTTTTTAATTTTAATTCTTTGCTATTTACATCCAATTCATTATAATTTTGATTTAACCCAAATAATTTTTCTAATTCATTAATATTATAATTATTAATATCTAAATCTAAACTCATAATTTATATAAATATACTATATATTTTTAACTGTATTATATTATATTATATTATTAATTAATAAACTTACTATTTTAACTATATGGGATCGTATATAATACCAATGTTTCCCAATAATTATGGCAATGTTGCTTACATAAAACAAATAGAATCTAGAATCTTGGAAACAGAAAAAAACTTGACACAAATGAAGATAAAATTAGAAAATGCTATTTATAAATTTATTGAAGGTAGCAAAATTGAACAAAAATATTGTGAATTAATTAATAATGTTGATGTACAAAAAATTGTTGGGTGGTATTACCAATTTTCTTTAGGAAAAATTGATAATTTAGTACATGAATTAAATATTGATGAATATAAACGATTATCTAAAGTATTATATGAATTGAGAGAAAATAAAAACATAGATCATTACGATTGTAATGATAAAAATATATCATGTTATGAAAAATTTAGAATAAATATTGTGCGTTCATTAGAAGCTTTAATGAAAGCAATAGATATATATTTAAAATTAAAAGGTTTGGAATTAGAGGTAATATGCGATTTAATATATAAAGAAGTATATTTTGATATATCGAAATTAATAAAAAGATTAAATGAATTGAAAAAAAAAGCAAAGGGTTTTTTTAATAATATTACATTAGAATTACCATTATTAGAAATTAAACCCGAATATGAAATATATATTAAAAAGTACGGTTATCCGTGTGGTGGTATTTTTGAAGCAGATAAATTAGCCGAAATTTTAATGTTTTTGAATAATAATATCGAATATTGTTATAATCATGAATTAGATGATGATTTTTCTAGTAACGTTAATGTTAGCGTTATCGAGGATGTAAATGTTACTGTTGTTGAAAATGTTACTGTTGTAGTTAATAACACATGTAGTGGAACAGGCACAGGTACAGGTACAGGTACCGGTACAGGAACAGGTACAGGTACAGGAACAGGTACAGGAACAGGTACAGGAACAGGTACAGGAACAGGTACAGGTACATGTAGTGGAACAGGCACAGGTACATGTAGTGGAACAGGCACAGGTACAGGTACAGGCACATGTAGTGGAACAGGCACAGGTACAGGCACAGGCACAGGTACATGTAGTGGAACAGGCACAGGAACAGGCACATGTAGTGGAACAGGCACAGGAACAGGTAATCATAATTTTACATCGACAAATTATTATGTTATAGATGATAATGTAATTAAAACTAAAAATAATGGTAATAATTTATTTGTTTTTCAAGAAACGTTATTTACAAAGGATAATTCTAATTATATAGTATACAATTGTAGTTCAACAACGCAAATACAAATAAGTTTTTCAAATAGTTTAGGAATTCTACGAAATATATTTAATAATTTATATATTTCACCACGTCAAGTTGGGTCGTCAATATTGAATTTACCAACAAATTCAATGGTATCATTTTATAAAATTACTGATACGCTTGGTAACATTTCAATATATGCGATAGTTTCATAATCCTAATAGTGATAGCGACGGCATTTAAATTATTTTTTAAATTATTTTTAATAATTTAAAAATTTGAATAAATTTAATTCGTTTAAAATAGTATAATGCCTCCCAACCCTACTCCTCTTCCTGACCCAACTGCTCCTGCTTTGAAGTCGTTCATTTCAGGTAAAACCATTGAGGTTTCACCTAGTCCGCTTTATTTAGGAAAAAATACCACGGTTATTGATAGCACCGATGGATTTCAAACAACTCTCCCAGTTACAACAACAGATTTGATGTATGCTAGTGCTTACCGTGTTGCATCAGGATCAGCATATGATTATTTTAAATCTGACAATTTCAAAATTAATAGTTTAGGTGCAATTACAAGTAACGGTACAATTACATCTACAGCCACTGGTGCAAATTCTTTAGCCGGTTCTCTTAGTGTTGTTTCCGCACTAACAGCTGGTTCTCTTTCTACGGCTGGTGCATTAAATGCTGGTTCAGCTAGTGTTACAGGTGCGCTATCATCAGGTTCTATTAGTTCAGGTGCTATTACATCAAGTGCAACAATAACTGCTAACAATTTAAAAATAAATAGTGCAAATTTACAAATTGATAGCACAAGTGCTACAAATAGTATTACCCTTAATGGTGCATTAAAAGTAAATGCACTAGCAACAGGAGCTAATGTATTTAAACTGGATAGTACAACTGGTGAAATTCAAACTTATGGTAATATTTTAACAACTGGTACTGGAAATGTTACAGCTGGTGGTTCTCTAAATGCACCAGCGCTCAACATTGGTAATGGTTTTAAAGTTGATAGTTATGGTGCTTTAGTTGTAAAAGATAGTGCCGATAATACCAAAACGCTTTACAGTTTTGATAAGAATGGTAATTTTTCAACTAGTGGTTCTTTGACTGCTCCAGGAACCGCAACTTTAGCTGCAGGTAAATTTGTTGTTGATGGTACTTCCGGTAATTTGACAACACAAGGCATAACGACATCAGGTAATGTAGCCGTTACAGGAAATTTAAAAACAACAGGAGTTGTAAATATTGGAGGAACTGATGCATTACCTTCTATTCAATTATCCAACAATGGAACATCTTATTTCACAAAATCCGTTCAAATTGGTGATGCTAGTAATCAAAAATCCATTTTAAATGCTGATGGTACCGCTAGTTTTGCTACTGGTAATTTTACTGTAGCTTCAACTGGTGCTGTTGTTACTAAAGGAACCGCATCTTTTGGAAACAATGCAATTGCATTAGGATATAATGCAGGTGCTATGCCTGCCAATGCTAAAGTTTCCATAGATTCAGATGGTAATGTTGCTACTGCTGGTACATTAGCTGTTGCAGGAAATTCAACATTAACAGGCACATTAAGTGTTGCTGGTAACAATTTAACAGTAAATGCACTAGGTGACCTTGCTACTAAAGGTGGATTATCTGTTTCTGATGGTAAATTAACAGTCAATACAAATGGTAATGTTGTTGCTGCTGGTACTTTACAAGCTGCAACTAATAAATTTACTGTTAATGCTAATGGTGACGTTTCTACATCCGGAAAATTAGCTGTTACAGGAGATTCCGCTTTAACTGGTAAACTAGATGTTACTGGTAATTCAACATTTGCAGGCACATTAGCAGCCACAGGAGCTGTTACAGCTGGTTCAACGTTAAGAGTTACTGGTGATTCAACCCTATCAAGTAAATTAGCAGTTACAGGTGACCTAGCTGTAAACACCGATAAATTTACTGTTAATGCTGCAACTGGTCACGTTTCTACAACCGGAAATTTAACTGTTGCAGGTAACGCAAATTTCTCTGGAAATCAAATCCAATTAAATACTGATGGTTCAATATTCGCTAAGAATCACTTTAAAACAGATTTCGCTGTCACTAACTATGTTAAATCTGCTGCTGCGGATGATTTGACAACCGCAATTGTTCCAGCTCTAAATTCACCCGCAGACCAAGCTTTATTTAATTCCACTACAAACAAACATTTAACTACACAAGAATATGTCGATAGAGCCGTATTCAAACAAGCAGCACGTTTAAATTTGATCACAAAAGATATAGACACCAATCTAGCAACTTTCAACAATTTTTCGAAAGTGTTGGCTTCAATTGAAGGATCAAGTGCTGCCACCATAATGAATGGTTTAGTAGATAGTGTAGATGATATTAAAGTATCTGTATCAGACCTTATGGGTGGTGGTTATAACTCAATCGTAATAAATTGTGTTCCTAGTGTATGGGGTGATGCTGCTGCACCTGAACCAATCCCTACACCAATCAGTGACCTTTACAAAGAAGATGGTTGGTTTTACAGTAATTTAGCAATAGATAGCAGTAGTAATAATAGTAAAATAAATTGGTATTTACCAGCTTACAGTGGTATGAAAATGAAAGATATTATGAATTTGTTTATGAATAACTTTTTACTTTCTACAGTTAAATTACCTAAGATTACCATTTATACCGCTCCGAAAAACGATAATACAGATACTATATCTGGTATATATAACGCTAAAATTGAATATAATTTCAACGCAGTACTACCTACTGCAGGAACAGCACAAAGATCCGCTTTATATATTATTGATTCTCCTAAGAATGTTTACAGTGATAAATCAAATGATATAAAATCAGGTTATTCAATAACTACACGAGGTGGGTCAGCACCAGTAACAACTCCTATTACACTATCTACAATATTTTCAAATAGTTTTGATACTAGTAAAGTTTCAAGTGAAGATAGAATCTTGACATTTGCTATAGAAACAAATGAAAGTAGTAATAAAGATTACATGTTTATTTTACAAAATTTCAATATTTCCACAAAAACCGGTACTACACAAATGTTATTTCAAAATGTTTCAGTTGTTAATGATTATTTATTTAAATATTTCTTTAGACAACATCCTGATTTTTCGGATGCTTCGACAGCTAAGAATAATGAGGTGGATAAAAACACTTATGGTGGTTATGTATCAAATATTTTAAATAACTCTCTTGTAAATGTTCCATCTAGTAGTATTGTATCACCTCAAAGTCACATTGTAAATATTAAATCTTTAACCCTTGATGGTAAATCAATTACTTACGACAACCAAACATTAATCTTTGATTCAAATGCAATAAATAATCCATTAACATTGGTTTGTGATTTAGAAAATAACAACGATAATCTTACAATCAAAAATGGTCTTAATACCGTAGTTGATGCTAAAGGTGATTTCACTGGAACAGTAAATTTGGTAACAGGTGATAATAATTTTATTGTAACTGTAAAAGATGCAGTAAATGACCATAGTACATTAACTCATTTTAATGCACATGTTAAAAGTAGTGATGCAAGAATAGATACAATTAAGATAGATGGAACTGCTGTTTTAGTTGGTTCAACAAAAAATATTTTAACAGGCACAACTTCTGTTAATGTTGTTGTAACGTCAAAATCATCACTAGCAACTGTTGAAGTTTTAGGGGCTACCGGATTAGTTACTGGTAACAATACTATTACTATTAAAGTAACTGCAGAAGATGGTACTACCACCACAACTAATACTATTACTGCGCATGTTCTATCAAGTGATACAAGTTTAACTACATTTACCATGAATGGTGATATGATTTTAGATGGGTCATTAAGAAATTTACCTGCAGGCACAACCTCCGTTAGTGTTGTTGCAGTACCTACTGCACAAGCATCCGGTGCAGTAGCTGTAATTTCAGGAAATACTGGACTAGTTGAAGGTGATAACAATGTAAATGTAAAAGTTACAGCAGAAAATGGTGCAATTAGAAATTACACTTTCAATGCATATGTTCAAAACAATACTGGTGGAATGGCTTCAATGACATTAAATGGTACTAATGTAAATATAGCTTCTTCACAATTCACAATGACATCTGCCACAACAAATGTTAATGTAGCGGTAACCCCTAATTCGAGTAAATCTAGTGTTCTAGTCACAGGTGCAAGTAATTTACAAGTAGGTGCAAATACTATGACTATTAAAGTTACTACAGAACAAGGTGTTTCACAAACATATACTTATACATTATATAGACAATCAGGTGATGCAATTATAAGTTCTGCATACATTAATAGTCAATTGGTATCTTTTGATAGTAATAACAATACATCCATTAGTTTAATCAATAGTGCTCCAGTTTCTTCACTTATCCTTAATGCAACTGCTCATGATGCAAAAGCAACTCTTACCCATTCATTAAATGGTGTTGATTTAGTTGTATTAACTTCAAATACAAATAAAACCGTTACAGGTCTATTAGCTGGTGATAATACATTGACTATTACAGATACAGCAGAAGATACAAGTGTTTTTAAAACATATGTCATCACTATTCATAATCTTGCTAATAATGCCGATTTAACTGCATTGACCGCAAATTATAGCGATTATCCTCAAGTCAATCTTATTTCTACTCCAAGTTTTACTATTGGAAATGGATTAGGAGCATCTGTTGATGTTACTATTAATGCTACAACTGCAGATTCGCATGCAAGTGTTGCTATTGATGGAGTTGCAGGTTCTACTAAGACAATTACTGCTACAGCTGGAAGTACTTACAATGTAGAAGTTATAGTAACCGCAGGTGATGGAATGACCAAAAGAACATACAATGTTTCGTTTACAATGCCTTCACTAAAATCAGGTGATAATAGTTTATCTGTGTTTAAATATAATACCAGTGAAATACCAGATTTTAATATTGATAATGATGATGTAATAGTTAATTTGGATAAAACAAATCATCATATTACAATTTATAAAACAAAGCAATCCCCCATCAATTTCGTAGCAATACCAAATGATAACACAACAGCGACAATTACATATACAATACCTTATGGTGATAGAGTTGAAGTTTTCGAGCTTAAAAACAATAGTATGCCTTTAGATACTACTCTTGACGAATATTATAAGTTTAGTTATCTAGGTAAACATGGTTCGTCTAATATTATTACCATTGAAATAACATCTGAAAATGGAAATAAAAATACATATTCTATAACTGTAAATGTTGCTAGTCTAACAACAGTAGCACCTTATTTAACTAGTCAAAGTTATATAGATTACGTTAATGCAAACAGTTTAGATAATTACTTTGTTGATACAGCTGTTATATTTGGTAGTAGCAATAATTTATACATGGTTACATTAATATCAAATAACACTTTTCCTTTAAATAATCAGTTAGAGAACGGCGGATTATCTTATAGTTTTGACACTAGAGATGTAAAGGTATTAATATACAATGGTTCAACATGGAGACATTCTTCTTACAAAAGTGAGTCTATTAAATATGGGATGCCTTTTGGTTCAGGCAAAATCTTATACACTAGATATTCTTCAATTGGTTTTTATCCAATATATAATAATGATACTACTATAACATTTGCTGGTATATGCTCGTCGATGTATCAGATTAATAATTCGTCAGGACTTCCTATCTTTACTAGTCCTTTTATATCATCAGTATATACTAGTTTTATACAACAATTCAATGAACCAGTATTTTATAGATTTTTGCCTACAGATACAAGAATAGATTATTCACCAATCAATCCATACAATGGTAAAATTGCACTAGCAAATTATTCTTCTATGTATCAATACTTGAAACTAATATATAATTTTGTTACTAGTACTAGATTCACACCAGCATATTATTTTGATTACAATTATCATGATAATGATGATGGACTTGTTACCAAGGGAAAGTTTATGGTAATTATTAATCAAGTCTATAATTTTCGCAATACTTTAATGCTTATAAAAGCTTATGAAAGCGACGGAACTACAGAGGTAAATATCGATAATATAACATTTACAAATGTTGCTTTGGTAGATAATAATACAAAAATAGAATTTACAACTACTACAGGCGACAAGTATGTAAATATGAGCAATGATCCAAATCCAGCTCCATTAATTGGTGGATATTACAACATTAAAAAGGTTGCAGTGTAAGCAGTTCCAGCTATTACAACTTTTCAAATAGGTACTTTTCAAATAGGTAATCAAACTATTTCATCAGTAAATGGTGTGGACTATAATTGGAATATTGATAATCCAATGTATTGCGATCTAATATTGTATATTACTACGACAGATACCTCTAATTTGTCAATAACAACAACCGCACCAGGTTCTACTATTGATAATGTAAGTTTTATTAATAACGTTCAAACTTATTGGTTGACACAAAACTATCCGAATGGTAATATTGGTGTGTATACTATAACATTATCTAAAAATGGTGTTAATAAAATATACAATTTACATGTTACTAATTCATATTAGAAACTATATACTAAAAACTATATACACTAAAAACTATATATGCTAAAAACTATATACTAAATATTTTAATATTTTCAATTTCATACATTAAAAATATTAAACCAAAACACACAGACCCCTCAAAAAACTCTAAGAAACGGTTACATATAAAATTAAATAACCTGCTTTATTCATAGAAGGAGTAAATGTTGCTAGTGAACTAGCAGGTGAGCAAATCACTCACGCTTCATTTCATGCATATACACTAATTATAAAACATTTACCCAATCCAACCCAAACATATTAAATTTTAGGGATATGACGCGATATTTTACAAAAACAAGAATAAAAACTCCAGAAAAATAAAATAAAATTGATTCGTTTGTTGAATATTAACCAAAATTAACGCATACAACAAATCGAAATAAATAACAATAAAATTATTATTATTAATAATAAACAATCTAAATATATCTTATAATAATAAGGAAGACATAAAGTATATAGTAATTATTTAATTTCTAGTACTTAAAAACACCATGTCGAATAATGCTTTAACTACCACTACAAATATTAATAATAAACAGGTTGCTTTGAAAAATTATTCTAAAATTATTGGTGTCCAGTTTAGTATGTTATCACCAGATGAAATTAGAAAAGGTTCAGTTGCCGAAATTACCAGCAGAGATACATACATAAACAACAAACCAGTGATTGGTGGTTTATTTGATCCTCGAATGGGTGTCTTAGAACCTGGCTTAATTTGTCCTACAGATGGTTTAGATTACATGCAAACACCTGGTTATTTTGGACATATTGAATTGGCTAGACCCGTGTTTTATATTCAATATTTAAGTACAATTCTGAAAGTGCTGAGATGTGTTTGTTTTAAATGCAGTAAGCTTTTAGTAAGCAAACAAAAATACAAACAAGCATTGAAATTAATGGGAGAAGCAAGATGGAAATATGTTTTTGCGTTGGCCAGTAAAATTAGACGTTGTGGTGAAGATACGGAAGATGGTTGTGGATGTTTGCAACCAAACAAAATTCGTAAAGAAGGTTTGTCCAGTATTTTCGCCGAATGGAAAAATGATGGTAATGAAGAAACAGATGAAAATATTATCATCAAATTGATTCCTGAATTGGTTTTGAAAATATTTAAAAGAATATCAGATGAAGATGTTTCATTTATGGGTTTCAGTCCTATTTGGTCGCGTCCAGATTGGATGGTTTGTCAAGTCATGGCAGTTCCACCACCAGCTGTTCGTCCATCTGTTAAGCATGACGCCCAACAAAGAAGTGAAGATGATCTTAGTCATATTTTGGTGAATATTATTAAAACGAACAAAACATTGCAGGATAAAATTCAAAATAATGCGCCTTCAAATGTGATTGATGATTGGACAACTGTCTTGCAATATTATATTGCTACACAGGTTGATAATAAAATACCGGGTGTTGCTTCTGTTGCACAACGTTCTGGTAGGCCTTTGAAATCAATCAAAGATCGTTTGAATGGAAAAGGTGGTCGTATGAGGGGCAATTTAATGGCGAAAAGAGTAGATTTTAGTGCTCGTTCCGTTATTACTGCGGATCCGAATATCTCGATTCGAGAATTGGGTATTCCAATGAAGATTGCCAAGAATATTACCAAGCCAGTTGTCGTGAATAGTTCAAACAAGGCGTTTTTGACGAAATTGGTTCGAAATGGTCCAGAGGTGCATCCAGGTGCAAAAATTCTGGAGAAAAAGAACGGTGATTCAATTACGTTGCGATATATTGATAGAGCTTCTATTGTTTTAGAAGATGGTGATGTAGTCCATCGTCATATGATGGATGGCGATCCAATCCTATTCAATAGACAACCAACATTACACAGAATGAGTATGATGTGTCATATCGCGCGAATTATGAAACGCGGTGATACATTTAGAATGAACGTAGCTGATAGACTTGGTGTTAGCAACAGGGAGCGTTAAAAGCGTGTTACTCCCTAGTTTATATTTTGAAAAAGATATAAGCGAGACCCCTTGATGCGGGAAGTCCCTTAGAGCCTTTACTACCACTCACATATGGGAAACCTTCGTGAGGATCTCGGTTAATAGCCGAACCCGATGGTAAGAATGTAAAGGATTGGGTAATCCGCAGTGTTACTTCCTAATGTCGTCATGACTAGACTATGGAAGGCATTCAGAGACTGAACGGGGGTCCGTCAATAATGATAGGATAGTCACCTAGAATTGATGTAAGATACAGTCCAGCCTTACCAGAAATGGTAAGGATTGTATTTAGACCAAACCATACAATGCCGACTTCGATGGGGATAAACAAATGACTGCATATATCATCTTGTCCTCAACAGGTGACCGCTTGTTAAGTTGTAGATAATACTTAATAAGGAAAACGTTGTAATATCTACTAATTCATATTAGAATTAATATAATCACCTAGTCATTTAAATATAAAAGAATATAAATGTTTCTTGCTTTATATATAATGGATGATTTATTAGAAAAAGAAGATTCGCATAAAATTATTGGTGAAATATATAAAATAACAAATTTATTAACAAATAAAATGTATGTTGGACAAACTAGAAGTCATTATCTAAATAGAGGAAAATATAGACCATTTGGACATATTGGAAGATTTAAAAAACATTTAAATGAAGCAAGTAGAATTAATAATAAATGTTCTTGTAGTTATTTAAATAGCACAATTAATAAATATGGTGCTGAAAATTTTAAATGTGAATTAATTATGAATTGTGAAATTGAACAATTGGATAATTATGAACGAAAATACATTTACGAATTAAATACAAAATTTCCAAATGGATATAATTTAACAAACGGTGGTCAAAACTGTGGTTTTGAAAAAGGGAAAAAAATTGTTTTGAAAGAAGTTTTTAAACCAAAAATAGATTTGTCGCTAAATCCAAATCTAAAACGAAGTGAAAAAACAAAACAATTAATTTCTAAACGTTTGAAAGATTATAAAAGTAATCCAAAAGTTAGAAAAGAAGATATGAAGAGAGTCCAAAAACAACATTTAGTTAATAGATTTGAAAAATATAAAGATATTAATATTGATGCTAATAACATTGATAAATATATTTCAACCATAAAAAATAACATATTGGGTTATGAATATGTTGTAATAAAATTTAATAAAATGCGAAGTACTTTTATAGGAAAATATGAAACAATAGAAGAGATAAAAAATAGAGCAAGACAATTTATATTAGATATATTAGAATGGCAACGCATCCAAACTGCTGGAACGTCCTTAGAGCCTTCACTACCACTCACATATGGAAACATTCGTGAGGAACTCGTTTAATTGACGACTCCAAAGGTAAAAACGTGAATGGATTGGATAATCAGCAACCAAGCCCCTAACCTCGCTAATGGTAAGAGTATGGGGAAGGCTCAGAGACTAGATGTTTGCGGGTTTCAAATGATAACTTGACCGGTTTGATGAAGCTCAAGGTATAGTCCAATCCTTACGAGAAATCGTAAGGCATTTCCGTTGGAGATGAATTTGCACATGGCCCAGGATGTTGAATCCGAATCCGAATTAAGGAATTTGGCAGCCGTGCCATACCAACTAATTAGTCCAGCCAACAACTCGGCGATTATTGGTATATTCCAGGATTCAATGTTGGGTTGTTTCAGATTTACACGAGAAAATGTCAATTTTACAGCAAGAGATGCTATGAACTTATTAATGATGTTTAATCGTGTAAATGAAAAAGCCCTTTTTGAGAAGGGAAAAGACAAAAAAATATCAAGTTTTGAAATATTATCACAAATCATGCCCCCAATGTCGATCCAATACAAGACAAAGAGATTTGGCGATAATGATGATTTCACAAAATCAAATCAAGTGATTGAAATTAAAAACGGAAAATACATTCGAGGTCAGTTAGATAAGAGCACATTGGGTGCAGGTACAAAAGGTCTTATTCAAAGAACATGTAATGATTTTGGAAACATGACAGCCTCTGATTTCATCGATGATTTACAAAATATTGTAACAGAATACATGAAATCGAGTGCTTATAGTGTAGGAATCAGTGATTTAATTTCAGATAATAAAACAAATCAATCCATTATTCAAGTCATTACAGAAAAGAAAAAAGATGTAAAAAAATTGATAGACCAAACACAAATCGGTATATTTGAAAATAACACAGGAAAAACAAATCAAGAAGAATTCGAAACCCAAGTAAATAATATTCTGAATCAAGCATCAGCCGAAGCAGGTAAAATTGGTTTAAAGAGTTTAAACAAAGATAATCGTTTTGTTATTATGGAAAATGCGGGTTCAAAAGGTAGTGAGCTCAACATCGCACAAATGATTTCATGTTTGGGACAACAAAACGTAGATGGTAAGCGTATTCCATATGGTTTTGAACAAAGAACTTTGCCACATTTCACCAAATTCGATGATTCACCATTAGCAAGAGGATTTGTTGAAAGTTCATATATCAATGGTCTTTCACCACAAGAATTATTCTTCCATGCAATGGGTGGTAGAGTTGGTTTGATTGATACCGCGGTAAAATCAGTAACATGGGAAACACCTATTGTAATTATTGAAAATAAACAAGCGAAATATATTGAAATTGGAAAATGGATAGATCAACAATTAGAAGAAAATCCTAGAGAAATTCAACATTTCACAGAAAGACAAATGGAATTATTAAATATTAACGAAGGAGATGTATTTATTCCAACTACCGATGAAAATGGAATTGTAACATGGGGTGAAATAACAGCAATTACAAGACATGATCCTGGAACTGAATTATATGAAATAAAGACAAAAAGTGGCAGAAATGTTATTGTTACAGAAAGTAAATCATTATTAATTTGGAATCCTGAAACAAAAAAATTGAAAGAAATGCCTACTCCTGAAATAAAAGTAGGTGACCGCGTTCCAGTAACCAACATGTTATGCGAACCTCCTATTTTATTAAACGAGGTAAATATGCAAAATTATTTATCAAAAACAGAGTATGTTTATGGTACCGATTTTAATATTGCATTGAACAAAATGAAGGAAGATATGACAAACAAACAAAAAATACAAGCTGGATGGTGGGAAAAAAATAATGGTATTATATTTACTCTTCCATATTCAAAAAAATCATCCCTACAACGAACAAATATCCGTTCCAATATAAATGTTATTAAAGATGGTTACATTTATCCTTATCATGCTGTTAGAAAGAATACTTTATTCAAAGAAACATTTGAATTAAACGAAGAAAACGGAATTTTCATCGGTTTGTTTTTAGCAGAAGGGAATGCAAGTAAAACAACAGTAACAATTACAAATCTAAATGAAAATATAAAAGATTTTGTAAAACATTGGTTTGATAAACATAATATAGAATGGACTGAAAGAGAAAGAATAAATAAAATTGGTGGAAAAACAAATACTATTCTTGGAAACTGTGCTTTATTATCCACATTTTTGAAAAAATGGCTAGGACATAAAGCAGAAAATAAATATGTTCCAAGTGAAGCATTTATTGCTAATGAAAATTTTATCAAGGGTTTATTAAACGGTTACTATTCAGGAGATGGATCTATTTCAAAAAATTCGATTGATGTTGGCTCCGCATCCAAACGTTTAATTGAAGGAATAAGTATGTTATGTTCTAGATTTGGAATTTTCGGAAAAGTTTCCATGTCTCAATTAAAACAAAATAACTTGGGAACCAAAAATATCAAACCAACATATAGATTCGCAATTCGTGCGCAATATGGAAAAATATTCGCAGAAAAAATAACATTATTGGAGAACAACAAAAATGAAAAACTGAAACGTATAGTTTGGAAAAATAATTCTAAATTATTTCAAACTTACAATGATGTATTATTAGATGAAATTACAGAAATTAATATTATTGGTGTAGAAAAACATCCAAAAGTGTATGATTTAACTATACCATCTACATTAAATTTTGGATTAGCAAATGGTCTTCAGGTAAGAGATACTTCGACAACCGGATATATCCAAAGAAGAATCATCAAAGGGTTGGAAGATCTCATGGTAAATTATGATATGACTCTTCGTACAAACAAGGGTAAAATCGTACAATTTACCTATGGTGATGATGGTATTGATGCTGTTAAAATAGAAAACCAACAAATTCCAATTGTTGGAATGAGTATCCAAGAAATTTATGCTCATTATAATTTACCTGATGAATCAGCAAAAGCAAAAATAATTGGAAAAATCCTAATCAAAAACACATATACCAGATATAAAAAACAACAAGAGGCACTCAATAAAAAGAACAAAGAATACACTGAAAACATGATTCAGTTGAGAAATGACATAATTCAATATGTATTCAAACATAAGGGTGATAACGTCGTAAATTGTCCAGTTGCATTTGCATATATTATTAATAATATTCAAGGACAACAAAATATTCAATCCAATTCATTGGTTGATATTACACCATTGGAAGTATATGAAATGATTGAGCAAAACTATGAATTTATGGAACAAAATATGTATGTAAAACCGACAAAATTATTCAAGGCTTTGTATAATTATTATTTATCACCAAAAGATTTGTTATTTGTCAAGCGTTTCAATCGCTCAGCATTGACTATTTTATTGGAGACTATTTCACTAAGTTATAAACGATCCATAGTTGCACCTGGTGAAATGGTGGGAATGATTGCAGCACAAAGTATTGGCGAGGTCTCAACCCAGATGAGTGAAACTGGTAACACACAGCACAAAATTATTTGCAGGAATAAGCTCACAAATGAAATTTCATTAAAATCGATCATTGTTGGAGAATTTTGCGATGATATTATCATGAAAAACCCAGATATGACATTTAACACTGGACACGAAAATAGTGTTGAAACTTTATTAAACAATCTCGACGATGAATATTATATTGTAGGTGTTTCAGAAGACGAGAAAACTAGTTGGAATAAAATTTCACATATTAGCAGACATCCAGTAAATGGTGAAATGATGAAAGTAACTACAAGAAGTGGTAGAACAGTTGAAACAACAACAAGTCACTCACATTTAGTCCGCGGTGAAAATCATAAAGTTGTTCCTATTGTAGGTGCAAATATGAAAGAGGGAATGAGAATTCCCGTATCCAGCCACATTGATGATAGTTTTATAAAAGATACAATTGAAATAAACAACCAAACATACAAACTCGATCATTTATTTGGATGGTTTGTTGGTGCATATTTAGCTGAAGGTAATTTAAATAAAAATTCGATTGCAATTACTAATATTTCAGAACATTATATTGAAAATACAAAGAAATTTGCAGAGCGATTTGGAAAAGAGTGTAATGTAAGAAAATATCAAGGTGAATATGGAAAAGGTGTTACAACAAAATTTAATTCAAAAGAAATCGCAGAATTATTATTAACAACATGTGACACTGGAAGCTTTGTAAAACGTGTTCCTGATTTTGCTTTTACTGCACCACAAGAATTCAAAGCAGGTTTATTTCAAGGATATTTCGATGGCGATGGTAATTTTAATTGTGATAAAAATCATCATGAAATTCGTTGTTGCAGTAGAAGCGAACAATTAATAAAAGATTTAGCATTAATATTAAATTATTTTAATATCTTTGGAGTTTTAAAAGAAAATACTAGATTTGATAAACCACTATATCATTTAAATATTAGTCCAAAATATTCAAAGATTTACAAAGAAAAAATAGGTACAGTTTTACACCAAGAAAAATTAGATAATTTAATAGAATACATTGAAAGAAACGACGCAGTATTTGTAGCAGAACAAATTGATAAAATTAATGGATTGGAAGAAATAGTAGCACATTGTGGTAAAATATTACAACTTCCAGGACAAAGCAGAATTTACGGACATTATAAAAGAAAAAATATTAAAAGCATTGGTCGTAGAACTTTGGAAAAATATTATCAAACTTTCAAGGCACATGAAAAAGCTAATTTAATAGAAAACGAACTTTGTATTCTTAAACAAGCAATAACATCAAATGTCGTGTGGGACGAGATTACTAAAATAGAATATTATAGACCAGATCAACAAAACTTCGTATATGATTTTACTGTTCCAGGTAATCAAACTTTTATGACTGATTATGGTGTCATTGTACATAATACGTTAAATTCAGTTACATATGAAACCGATATTATCGTAAGGAATAAATCAGGAGAAATTAAAAAAGTGCAAATTGGAGAATTTATAGAAAATAAAATTAACATAGCAAAAAAACTAGAATATTATAAAGACAAAGACACCACTTATGCTGAACTAGAAGATTATTATGAAATTCCTTCATGCGATGAAGATGGAAATATTTTATGGAAACAAATCGAAGCGGTTACAAAACATCCAGTCATAAACAAAGATGGAACAAATACAATGTTAAAAATAACAACCCATGAAGAACGTGAAGTAATAGCCACCAAAGCCAAGTCGTTTTTAAAATTGATCAATGGTAAAATTACTGCAATTGATGGAGATTCATTAAAAGTAGGTGATTATTTACCAGTTTCTAACTTACCAATCGATTTTACTGAAAACAGAACACTAGAATTACGCGATAATATTCTTTGTCCATCCAAATATATTTATGCATCCGAAGTTGAAAAAGCAAAATTAGTAATGAATGAACGTAATTGGTGGTCAAATCATCAGGGTGTTACATTTAGACTTCCATATGCTAGAAGTGATAGTTTTGTAGCAAAAGTAAGTGATAAATTACGAAATGGATGCAAGTCAAAGACATGTTTTACTAGTGGTTGTGTTTATACAAAACAAACCAATATGAATAACTATACTATTCCAGAAACAATTCAATTAGATTATAATTTCGGTTATTTATTAGGTGCTTATTCAGCAGAAGGATGCATGACAAAAACACAAATATCAATCTCAAATAATGATATTGAATATTTTGAACCAATTTTGAAATTATGTGCTGATTGGAATATTACAACAAAAATATACAAAAATGAAAATAAAAATAAAGAAGGATGGACTAGTCAAGATTTGAGAATTTATAATACAGTTTTATGTCATATTTTGGAAAATTTATGCGGTAAATTAAGTCATAATAAATTTGTTTCAGATAAGATAATATTTTCAAATAAAGAATGTTTGTTGGGATTTTTGGATGCTTATATTGGCGGGGATGGTTCGGTAAAAACAAAAGAAAAAATAATTACTATGTCATCTGTATCTAAAAATCTGTTAATAGACGTTCAACAAATATTGAATATATTAAACACATACAGTTATATTACAAAATATAAGAAGCAAGAAACCAACAATCGTGGTAGTAAAAATATTAAACAGTTATATAATTTATTTATAACTGGATCACAAATACATACATTGGCGTCTATGTTAAATATTAAAATAAAATACAAACAAGAGAATCTAAAACAGTTATTAAATCATGATTATAAATATAATATACATAAAAATGCTACTATTATTCCAAATGAAATTGATGGTAAAATGGTATTTCAAAAAAGGGATGACATGTATTCTGGTGTCATATTTGATAAAATTAAAACTATTGAAGAAGTATCGAATACGACAAATTATGCTTATGATCTCACCGTAGCAGATACTAGAAACTTTAACACTTACAATGGTCTCGCGATCGTAGACACTTTTCATTTCGCAGGAGTTTCTTCTAAATCCAATGTAACTCGTGGTGTTCCAAGAATCGAAGAAATTCTGTCATTATCGAGCGAACCAAAGAACCCTTCACTCACCGTTTATTTGAACCGAGAAGATGAAGCAGACAAGGAAAAAGCAAGTGCAATTATGTACATGATAGAACATACCAAATTAGAAGAAATAGTTGAATCCGTTGAAATATGTTTTGATCCAGATGATTTAAATACTTTAATCAACGAAGACAAAGCAACAGTAGAACAATATAGAAAATTCGAGTCCATGATGGATGAATGTAATAACGTCTCTTTGATGGATGACACCAACGAAAAATCCAAATGGATTGTTAGAATGACAATGGATCCAAATGTAATGTTGGAGAAGAATATTACCATGGATGATGTTAATTTCACATTAAAAAATAGTTATGGTGATGAAATCAATTGTATATATTCAGACTACAACGACGATAAATTGATATTCAGAATTCGTATGAATAATGTATTGAAACAAGGTGCTAAGGGTAAAAAATCAGCAAATCCATTAGACCAATCGGATCACATTTATATACTGAAAAACTTCCAAGATCAATTATTACAGAACATAGTGTTACGTGGTATTAAAGGAATCAACAAAGTAATATTACGAAAGATCAAAGATAATGTGGTGGAGAACTCTGGTGTTTATAAAAAACAAGATATATGGGTTTTGGATACTGTAGGTACAAATATGATGGATATTTTAGCATTGGACTACATTGATCCAACACGTACATTTAGTAATGATATTGTAGAAATATTCCATGTGTTAGGTATCGAAGCGGCAAGACAAGCCATTTATAATGAAATCGTAGATGTCATAGAATTTGATGGTACATATATTAATTCACACCATTTCAGTGTATTATGTGATAGAATGACTGCTACAAGTAAAATGATATCAATCTTTAGACATGGTATCAACAATGATAATATTGGTCCAATTGCAAAAGCATCATTTGAAGAGACACCAGAGATGTTTTTGAAAGCGGCAAAACACGCCGAGTTGGATACAATGAAAGGTATTTCTGCGAATGTCATGATGGGTCAAGAAGGGTTTTATGGTACAAGTGTTTTTCAAGTTGTTTTGGATTTGGATGAAATGATGAAGTTAGAAGAGAATATGAAATATGAACAAACGGAAGATGATAAAATGATAGAAGAAGCATTTGGAGAAATAGAAGAGCCAGGAGATTCATGTAGTACAAAGAATCTAACAGTACAAAATAATGTGGTAAGTATAAAATATACAGATATGGGTGGGGACAATGATTACAACCCAGGATTCATGTAAATAGCTGACCTGACCTGACCTTTAAAAATATTATATAAAAAATATAAAGACCTATTATGGTGTAAATATAACCAATACATAATGCAAATATACACACAATCACAACCACATATAAAACCACAAAAATTAAAAATAACAAATTTATTATTATTTATATCGTTCATTTTTTTTATGATAAATTCTAAAAAAAATATTCATGAAGTTTTATTGGGCTTATGTTTAATCGGATCAATTATAATGTCACAATTGTTTTGGAATAACCCAACAAAATATTCAACAATTCATAAAGTAGATGCAATAGTCGCCAAATTTTCTATTAGTTATTTTATAATTTATACGCTATTGTTTAAAAAATTACAAATGTCATGGGTTTTGTTTTATTCTTATATAATTAGTTTATTTGGTATATTTTTCTCATTTTATATGAGCAATTACTATTCATCAAGAGAATGGTGTTGTTCAAATCACATATATTGCCATGGAATATTACACATTTGTTGTTTTATAGCTTCCATTTACGCATTTTTATAACATATTTTTATATTCATGTATAATATAAAAATATGAATTTGTGCAAGTACAAAAATATATTAGGAGTACCTGGAAAAGGGGTTCATTCTTATAAAATATTCAATATTTCAATTGTAGATGTAATTCTTACACTAATAGTTGCTTATATAATATCTTATATATTCAAAAAGTCATTTTTTTGGGTTAGTGTTATACTATTTGTATTAGGAATAATTTTGCATAGATTGTTTTGTGTTAGAACAACAGTCGATAAATTGTTGTTCCCTCATGCAGAGTAACGCAAAATCGCAAAAAAATACCGTAATACATAACCTTACTCTTCTGCTATAATTAACATTGATTTTCTTTCAACTGCATCAGTTTTTTTCTCAGTATGTTGTCTTCTATTTACAACTTTTTTAATATAATTTTTTTTTGTTCCAGTCGCCTTTTTTCTAAGAGCATTCACATTTTTTGGCGCGGTTACTTCGATAGATTTAGATGAGGATGCGGATATATTTTCCTCATTTCCAACTCCAACTTCAACATTAAGTTGTTCAGGTGTTTCATCCATTTCCAATTTTGGTTGCTTCTTTTTATAAACAGTAGTTTTCACTCGAGTAAAGGTTTTGATGTAGTTTTCCACACTATCACTACCAGAATCATGCTCATCAACACTTGTCATCAAATCATTTCTACCTTCACAATCATTAAAATCTTTAATGGATATAAAAACGTTCTTATTGTCTTTTTTATTTACAATCAACTTATATACCGGAACAACATCATTAACAACACCAGGAATAACAATAAATGCAAATGCATCTCGAGACCCATCATCAAACACCAACATATTGTTCGATGTGTATTTAGTATCAAATAAATATTTGGAAGAAATAAAAAAACTATTTACACGCATTTTTGTTAATAAAATCCAATAATCAAGCGTCGTCAAATAATAACTTTCAGAAAACAACAAATCATGAAACGTTATCATTTTTGATTTTACTCGCGCTACTAATGATTTTTTACCCTGACCCATTAAAATATCTAATATTTGACCTTCATATGTAGGTAAATATTTTTTATATTCATCATATAATTGTTTGCGTATTGAATTAATAGATAAATTTATACCAACATCGATCAATACCTGAAACGTGCATTCAACGCTTTTATCGTACTCTTTTTCACCACAAACAGATGGGAAACATTTTTTCCATATTCCTGATGATATTTTGTTGTTTATGGTTGTTTTGCATTGTGTGGGAGGCATCGACACAGATGGTTGTTCCGGCACATTTGGAACTTCAATAGGTATAGCGACCGGCGCAGGTGCAGGTGCAGGAACAGAAACAAGAAGTGTATTAGGATCATATTTTACAGTATTATCATAATGCTCTGTTAATATTGGTTCCACTGAATCATATGTATTGTGCTTTACATATTTATTTTTTGTAGCTGGAATCAGCCCTTCAAAATATTCTTGTGTTATCAATGATTGAAACAATAATATTTCATTGTCATTTAAATTATATCCCATATTTTCAAAAGATAAATAGGATTTTGGTTCAAAAATGTATTTGTTGATACGTATATATCGAATTAATTCATCTGCCATTTTTTCATAATATATAAGCTCGTTATTTTTACCAGTAACAAGATTCTTTTTAGGCAGAATAAGTTGACATGTATTTCCATTATCAGATACAACACAAAGAGGTGATTTCACAGCACATTTGCTTTTCTCTCCAGACTCGCCTACGCCTTCACTAGTCGATCGTGTAACACATGTGGTTATCTCTTTAATCATATCATAATTATAATTATCCGTGAAAATAACCGTGTTTTTTCTCTCAACCAGTGTTTTCAATAAATTTTTGATGATTTCGATTTTCGAGTAGTACATGACATAAGTTTTTTTGATTTCATCTTCAATAGATTCACGCAATTTGATATTTTCATAATCATTTAATAAAATTCGTATAGTTGTGCGAAACACTTGATAAAATTCATATTCCATTCTAATTTTTTTTATATATTCAACACGTTCAGAATCAACACGATTCGACAATGCAACGGTAACATCCGCATTACGTAATTTATTGGTTTTTTCATCGCTACCCACACCCGGACCCTGATCACCCTCAACACCAACAACATAATGTTGATCTTTTAATAAAGGTATATCATCTTTAATTGATTTGTTATCAATAGAAACCGGTTCAGATAATTGAATCAATTGATTTGTTTGTGTTAAAAATCCAACAATCATTTCATCTTCGACTATTTTTAAAATAGGATTACAAGGTATTTTTCCTTTGCTCTCTCTATAAACGTCTAATAAACATGACAACGTGTTAGTATATGTGTTCCATATATCTTTATCAGTCATGAATTGATAATCATATTTATCATTGATAGCAGATGGAAAACATGGAATAAAACCATGACCTTTTCTATTACCCCGTCCGGACCCTGATCCACTTATCACGACAAGACCAATAACTTTATTTTGATAATTTACTACTTGTTTTAAAACTTCATATTTTATTTTATCCAAATTGTGAATCAAATCGTCAAGTAATATAGGTTGAGTCATTTTATATAAGTTGGGGATACTAGGAATAGGCATACACATATTTTGCATATAGGGTTTTACAACCTTTTTGAAAAAATCACGCATTGTAACAGATAGTTTTGTATCATATTCACTGAATAATTTACCAACAAATAAGGTTTCATTGGATTTATTGAATCGATATGAATAAATAGGTTCAAAAAATGATTCTTGTTTAATCAAAACCAATGTAGGTTTTTTACCATCAAATAAATGACTTGAATAATGATTTGTTGGACAAATAAAATCGACATTGTTGGTGATATCATTATTGGGAATTTCTAAAATAACTAAATTGATCCCACTCTTAAATAACAGCGGGTTTGGACGACAAACAATATCCCATAAATAAGTATAATCTATTATAGTATCACTGCTTTTTAAAAAATCAATGAAATTTTCAAATGAGCCGACAACTTTATTAAAAAACGTACCATTATCTGTTTTTTTATATAAATTGGAATCCTTGTATTTTTCTATTTTTGGACTATCCATACCCGAATCATCCATAAACATATTTACGAGATCACCGTTTTGATACGTAAGAAAAGAATCAATTGTCAAAGACTCAATAATAATTTCCTTCATTTTTTTTATAGTAGGAATTTGCATAGGTTGCTTGTTTTCATCCAATTTGGTAAAATATATGGCATCTGCAATGCATCCTATAAAAGATTGATTTATATCCGATTCTACGCCATGTCTAACCAAACATGTGTGATCAGGTTTAATATTTGTATTATTTTTACTAATTTGACATTTATAATTTACCTCCATAAGGATTTTTTGTATAGCAGTAGGCAAATAACCCCATCTTCCTTTTGAGATAGGAAATTTTTCTGGTCCAATAACGTAATTTTCTAATTCAGGTGCCTTTTCTTTTTTTTGTGGTTTTTGTAGTGGTAGTGGTTGTTGTAATTGTTTTTGTTGTGATTCAGATTCATCCTCATCCAAATCAGCATCAACATTTTCATTTTGAGCGGAAACCTCCAACGTATTTTCTTTTGTTTGTATATCTTTATTTTTTATTGTCTTTGTAATATCCTTGGTTTCCTTACCAAAATTAGGTGTTACATTTTCTGAACACGCTTTTCTTCTCTCCAATTGCTTTGGAGTACTCCAACTATTAAAACAACATGGCAAACAATACCCATTTGGGTGTTTATCTACTTGAAATCCAGGATAATGTTTATAATTAGGATCATTCTTTGGAGGATTGTAAAACTCATAAATGTATTTTCCTTTTGGAACTGTTTTTTCATTTTTTGGTATTATTTTATCTTCCAAATGGTTGTCAGAAATTTCTTTGGGAGTAATTAACGAATCCGTTTTTAAATTCCAATATCTGGGACACACATAATAATATTTATTATCAGGATTCGATCCATATTTAATAACATCTTCTTCTTGTAAAAATCCTTCGTTTTCTTTATTAATTTTATCTAATTCACTTTGAGTTAATATAACAGGTTGCCTTCGAGTAGTAGATGGACATGTTCTAGAATATCGATTGTATTTACCTTGTTCTTCTTTTAAAATTAATACTGGCTCACGATTTTCCAACCTTTCTTGAAATAAAAATGGGTTACTCAATTTCATGCCAACAATATCTTTTACATCACCGCCTCCACTCTTTTCACCTTCTTGGCTTTCCTGACCTTCTTCGCTTTCTTCTTCTTCATCGTAATCACCATAAAACATATTTAAAACATTTGCTATTTTTTCTTTGGCTTCTCTCTGATCTGCCTCACTTTCTATATTTTCAATACCATTTGTATCCCCTTCACCCTCCACACGACCTTCATCATCCATGTCCCCATCCCCCATTTGACTCTTCGTCTCTTCTTTTTCAATATCTTCTAATTCCAGTTGGTTTATTTCTTTATTCATATCATTTTCTATCAATGATGATTCCGATGCGGATATAATATCATCTAATACTACATTTAATGCTTCAAGTTCTTTTTCATTATTCTTAGACATGAAACACAATTCGTTGATTTTTTCTAATGAAAAACCTGTACTCGACTTATTTTGTGTTAAACGCACCATAGTATCCAAATAAATTGGGACAGTGTCCAAATAATTGATGTTGTTAATATTCTCCATTGTGATTGTAATCACACCTTTTTCTTTGTTCAAATGAATGTTTGTTTTAAACCCTGGATTATTTCGGATAGTAACAGTTTTTCGCTTTGCAGTGCGTTGTAATTCTGCTTCACTAACTATTTTTTCAAACAAATTAATTGCATCATCTCTCGACATATCAGGATAACTTTGCAATAATGCATCTACAATTTCAGCACCGCGTAATCCTTCATTTTGTTTTTCGATAATAAATGCTTCTTGACTAGTAGTTTTATTAAAATTTGCTACTTTTTTGAATCGTAATTGAATATCATTTGCAACATCAGTCGATTCAACCACAAATATAGTAGAAATACAATTTGTTAATTCGCTTATTTTAATATTTTTATCAATTTCAATAGTAGTTTCATATTTTAAATTACTTACTTCAATGTTATCCGAATCAAAAGATTCAAACAAATTGATTTTGTAACCATTTTGTTGTAAAAAATCATTCAAGTTATTTATGATTGGATTAACCATTTTTTTGAATAAAGCGTTTATTTCATTCAAATCAATTGGCTGATTAAAATTTCCGACAATAGAAATAATCCCATTATTTTCAAATTCACAAGTGATTGTATAAGGGTTGTTGTTGTTGTTATACACATCTTCTATGTAGAGAGAAACCATTTTATCTCTCCCCAATGTTTTAACTAGTTTTAAAATAGTTGCCTTGTTCAAATAGGGGATTTTTCTACCATCAATAGAAAGTTTATCAGCATAAAGTCTGTAGATATTTTCTTGTCTCGAGGCAGGATTATATTTAACTAAAGGCACATCTTTTGTGGCATGTAATAATTTAAAAATTACATCTATAGGAATATGTGTATTATAAGATGGATGTATAATAGCTCTTATATGAGTAATCCCTTTTTTATCATATTTTAATTCGTTTTTTCGTTCGTTATATACATCATAAAATAAATTAGTTATATTAAATGAATCAATAACACTTGGATTTATTACTTTTTTATTTTGTTCTATTAAAGAATCACGATCCTTATCTAGATCTGTTAGAGAGAAAATATTATTAGAAAATAAGAACGGGTAATAAACTTTAATTATATATTCATCGCGGTTGCTTTTAAGATTCACATCCATATTATTCAAAACATCAGAAGCTAAACATAAATAAATGTTATTGTTTTTAATTGCACCTGTATTTAATAAAAGCTCACTATTCGATGTTGTCAATGCGCGTTTTGTTTGTTCAATAAAATCGTCATGATTTCTATTATCAAATGGATTATAAACATATGGATATTCATTGTTAATTAAATAATATTTTTGTCCAACCGATTTATTCATCCAAAATGTTTTTCCATCTATATTTAATGAAATTATATCATCAAAATCAAATATGGTTTTATTTTTGATTTCATCTGGAATTTGAATAGTAACGCTATTTCCTTCACTATCACGAATAATATTTAATAAAAAATTATAAAGCCTTGTTTTTGTTAGTCCAAATCGTTTATTTTGTGTCAATGTTTCATAAATAGAAACAGCATTAAGAGTTTCTTTCTTCATACAAAACAAATATATTTCCTCTAAAGTAAAATTTTTATTAGAAAACATTGAAAGCCCATCAACAATTTTGATTTTAATTGTTCCTATTGAATCATCAAAATGAATTTTTTGTGTCAGAAAATTAACGGATATATTATTATTTTTAATATTGGTTAATTCTTCATCATTGAATATTTCAGGATAAAATAATGAGTTATTTGGATCCATTTTAAATAATTCGTTTAAATCTGTATCATCTGGAAAATTACCATAAAAAACATATATTGAATCAATTGTTTCCTGATTAACCAAATGATTTATTTTATATATTGGTAATGTCTTTTCATTGGTTGTCATATATATTCTGTCTATTTTTTTTACGACAAATAAGTTTAATAAATATGTTTAATAAATATGTTTAATAAAAAATAATATCAATATATATTAAAACGTATATATAAATATTAAAAAATGTGTTCAGGGATTCGAATTATTTGCAAAGATGGTTCTGTTTTACTTTGTAGAACAATGGAATTTGGAATAGAATTACAATATAATATTAGTAAAACAAAGAACATAATAGGTATAACAACTGACAATTATTATGTAGATGGTGTAAATAAGCATGGATTAGGTGTTATGACATTTTATTTTCCTGGGTTTAATCAGTATATTGATGTTAATAGTATTTCTGAAAGCAACATAGTTCCATTACCATCATTAGCAGTAGCAAATTATTTGCTAGAAAACGCCACTTCTATAAAAGATATAAAAAGACTTGCATCTAACATGCGTGTAACTACAGAAAAATACAAAAAATTTAATATGGTTATGCCTTTTCATTGGTTTTGTGCTGATAAATCTGGTGAATGTATCATGTTAGAATGTATAAATGGCGTACCAACAGTTTATGATAATAAGTTGGGCATTTCTACTAATTCACCTACTTACCCAGAACATTTAATATCATTACAAGCATATCCTGATTTTTCACAATATAACAGTGATAAAAAAAACATATCTGAAGGTACTGGTATGTTAGGGTTACCTGGTGATTTCACTAGTATTTCTAGATTTATTCGATTAAACGTATTTCAACAATTTCACGATAAGCCAAAAAATGTATTGGATGGAATATCTACATCGTTTCATATTTTAAATAATTTTGATATAGTAAAAGGATTTGTTATCGATAAAAAAACAAAGGTGGAAGAATTCACACAATACACAATAGTATATGATTTGGGCCATTTTGATGGGTGGTTTAAACCGTATGGAGAACCGACTATAAGAAAATTACGTAATCCAAAACAGATATTTTTTGCGTCCTATATTAAAAAAAATAAACATGGTTATAAACTTGTAAAATGTAAAAACACCAAAACTTTAAAGACTTGTAGAGAGAAAAGCAAGAAAAAAAGCAGAAGAAGTAATAAAACCAAGTAGGTTATAAATCATAAAATGGATTATCTGATATGGTCATTCCACAATATTCCTTTGGTTTTTTTTTATAATCAACTGGATCATATATACCCGCAGTTTTGGCATTTTCTAATAAAAATTTAAAATTCTGCCAAAATTCTTGTTTGTGTCCAATACTAACAGTCATAATATGAGACAATTCGTGTATTGCTACAAAAGTAAGTGTATTAATATCGATTAAATTATTATTATCCTCTTTCTTTTTATTTAAACAAAATGCAATTTTCTCTCCTTTATTCTCACTATATGCAGTCAATTCGCTGTTAGGTAATGTTTCACTTATTTTTTTTGGATTAAAGCCTTTTACCAGACGCTGAACCTTTGGATCATTTGGGTATTTTTCATTCACATAATCGACTAAATCTTTGCATTTTGTTGTAACAGTAGCCAATAAATTTGCAGCAGGTTTTACTTTATTGCGATCGCGAACGCAATATTTATTACCATCTACACCAGATATAATACATTTAAGCTGAAAAGAATCGGATTCATAATATATCCTTAAACATAGAATAATAATTAATATAACAAATAAATAGCCTAAAATCTGCATACCTGTCATTTGATCTTATCTAGTGCTTAATTACAATGAAAACCTATTTTATATAATCAAGTTATTTTATATATTTTGCATTAAAAATGAAAAATATGTAAATTACATTATTTTGCTATTTTGCTATCATGTTATAAATTTACTTATTGGGAACCACAACCAATCTCTAAAGGTGGTCTCATGAAATCTGGTGTAATTGTACTTTGATTCCATGGGCCAACATTTAATTGTGGATTAACAGGTTCGGAACGAATTTGAAGATTGGCGTTACGCAAACTTGAGCCAATTGTATCAATGCCAATATTGAATCCAGCATTCAACAAATTAATATTAGATAAAAATCCCTTTCCATTTGGATTTAATGAAGCCCATTGACTATTGGCATCTTTTGGTAATAATTCGGCAGGATTTTGGATATTTGGTTTTGAACATGAAGTTGGAAGACCAGGCATACTAGTTTGTGTTCCTGGCATAACTGGAGCTGGCATTAAATCATTACTGGTACCATTTTGTAATGTTTCAGCAGTGGATGGTAAAACGTTCATATTACCTGAATTTGGTTGGTTATTCATCATTCCATTAGGCATACCTCGTTGTTTATTATTTGATTGATTACTATTACCATATTGAGATCCCATTGATGAACCATAATATTCCGAACCAGATTTACCCTTAGAATCTAAATGTTTGTAAAATTTGTAAATAAAATAAACTACTACGAATAAACATATGACTAAAACAAATATATGTTCTGACTTTGTCTTTTTAAATAAAGTTGACATGCTCATTATATAAAATTAAGGATAAAATAATTTTGAAAAATTATTTTTAATTCATATAAATATGAATTGAGGCATTTTATTTTGTATTGTTTTAATTTTCTTCATCATCTTCATATTCTTCATCTTCGCTTAAATCTACATCCTCCAATAAGTATGTCTCTTTGATTTTTTTTGCTTCTAAATAACTTTGTATAGCCATTTTTTTTGCTTCTCTTGCCTTATTTTTTGCTTTATTAAATAAATCATAATAAACTTCATTTGGTTTTTTCAATTTTATAATAGGTATTTCTAAAGTATTTGTATTTTCTGGTAATAATTCTTCAATATCTAAAGTGATTTCATTTAATTCATTGTCTGATTCATTGGTTGATTCATTGGTTGATTCATTGGCTGATCCATTTGGTACATTTATGGAATTATTGGCATTATTGATAATATTATTTGAGCCACTACTAACTATTCCTAGAGTATCATTACTATTGGATTTTGAATTTTCCATTATATCATTTAAAATATCTTCACTGATATCATTAGTTGTAGTTTCAACTGTGTTATCAACAATAATGTCTGTAACTTCTTCTAGATTCGAATTAATATCATCAAAAGCAACCAATTCAATCAATTCATTGTTTTGTGTGTCTTGTGTGTCTTGTTTAACATCTTTTACAAGTTCTGTATCTGCTAATATTCCAGTTACACCAAGACTTACATTATCATGATTACCGTGATCCTGATCTAACTGCTTTGTATCTTTTATATTTTGGGTTGATTCACATCCACCAACACCTGTATTTTTCTTTATTAAGCAATTCTCAAATATAATATCTACATTCATCGTCATGATTTGTTTCACTTCTACTTCTATTTGAAAATTACGTGTAGTAAATTTAATTCCCTGTATTTCTAAAATAGATATGAAATTGGTTTCCGCATTGATATCTTCAACATTGATATTTTCTTCATTTTCATTAAATATTTTAATGATTGGATTCCCATTTAAATAATTTGTTTTGATATTACTTCGTAATAAATAGTATTTACATGATTTATATACTTTTATAGGACTGCTAAATGCGGATTCAATATCAGTTAATTCAAGTGGATTTTGAAACCATTCATTGGATTTATCGAATATGCGTTTTTGACATGTATTTTCTAAATTAATAAACCATTGAATAATCGATTCGTCGCTATGATTAAACAACAACTCAATATACATTTTTTTACCGTTTTTTATAATACCTTGTTTTGATACACATTTAGGACATTGAATATAAAGAGATTTATTGTTATATAATATTTTAGTAAAATATGCACCACCTTGAATAGCATTGGGTTGTCCTAAAGTAATTTTTTCAAAATTAAAATTTTCATTAGGTTCAAAAATATTTTCCATAGAATCGGTATTTATACAGGTTTTTTATATTTATTGGTTCTATAGAAAAATTATATTGTATTGACACGCAAAAAATATAAAAAAATAATATTAATTAAATTTATCATGAAAGATACATTGGTAAATCAATGTTTAGCACTTTTGAAAAGAGAAGACATTAAAAAAGAAATAAAAACATTTTTAACTCCTATAATGGATGTAATTGTTAGTATAATGACGCCATATATGTATATAGGTTTATCGTTAATACTTATCAATATTTTGATTATTTTAGTAAATATTATTTTATTGCTATATTTAGTTCGTAATAAATCAATTATATCCAAACATTCTTAATTTATTTTTTTATACGTATAATATATAATTAACACATCCAAAACACAATAAAAAACAAAAGATGCCACATCATACAAAAAGACATGGAAAAAGAATGAATTCAAGGAGACATAGACGCGGACGTAGAATGATGAAGGGTGGTTTTCTTCAAGCATTAAATCCATCTACATATGTTTCTAGTCCAAATGCAAGTGATGCTGCAACATACGAACCTAGTGTTGTTGGTACATTTCCTCAACAAATGCAAGCTTCTGATAGTAGTGCTTATGCACATAGTAATGCATTGGATTATGCTAAAATAAATCCAGCTATTATGCAAGCAGCACAATCAGGCGCATCCGCAATGCAATCATCATCCCAAAATGGTGGTGGAAGAAGACAAAAACAATACCAATTTCAACAACAACAACAACAATACCAAAGACAATACCAAAATCAACAACAAAACCAAAGAGGTGGTGTTTGGAATCAAATGATTGGTGACGCTGTTGCTCCTTTAGTACTTTTAGGATTACAACAATATTATGGCCCTAGATCAAAATCCAGAATGCATAAAAAGTCTTACAAAGGTAAGATGACAAAGAAATACAGAAAATAAATAGGTTCTCTCTACGTGAAATAAAAAACCAAATTATATTTGTTGAAAAACCAAAAAACAAATATAATTTTATTACAGTATGGATAAAAACATCGAGAAACAACTACAACAATGGGTGATATTAGACAATCAATACAAATTGGTACAAGAAAAAGCAAAAGAACTTCGAGAGAAAAAATCGACTTTGCTTGAATCCTTAACATCAAATGGTGAATTATCTACCAATTCAGTTATTAATATTACTGATGGACGACTTAAATTAGTTAATACACATACAACATCTCCACTAACATTTACCTATGTAGAAACATGTTTGTCTGAAATTATAAAAAACGAAGACCAGGTCAAAAAAATAGTTGATTATTTGAAGAAGCGGAGAGAAACCAAGACTGTTACTGAATTAAAACGGTATTATAATAATCCTAACAACGAAAAATAAAAAACACATATCGCAAAAGTATTTTTCGTGATATACGATATAAAAATATACTTATAATATAAATAAATTTTGTATTATGCCGTATGATTCACAAGAAGAACAATCTGAACAAAACGAACATTTTATGAAAGAGCATGATATGGTTTTTTCAAGATTGGAAGACGGTAGTATAGTAGGTGGTGGTTTCACTATCGACTCGATGCTTTTGAAAAATATCACACAATATGGTGGATCTCCTATTGAAAAATTAGAAACTATGATTGGTGGTAACAAACAAAATGAACATATGGCTGTTCCATTTGGCTTATTTTATAAAAAGGAAAAAAACATACATAAAAAATTTAATAATTCATCTGCAGTGGATATGGATATGGATAATAATAACGAAATTTCGGATGAAATTTATGAGGAATTGTTGAAAAAAGTAAATGCAAATGATGACAGTTATGAGAAATTAAAAAAATCTAGCAACAAATCAGAAAAGAAAAAATCAAGAAAAAATAAAATTAAACTCGCAAAACTATCTAATAATCATAAAAAAACGGCAAAATCGGTGCATACATAAAATTATTCTTCAAAATGTTTATTCAGTTTATCGTAACTGTCTGGATTGTTCGATTTGCATATTTTATGAGTGCCAATACCAACCTCACATCCCTCAGATTTATTACAAACATGCAAACATTGATCTATTTTTTTTACCCATCTTATACATTTTTCATTGATGATTTTATTGTCATCGGCTTTTAAGTAGGATATTTTTTTATTTGTTGTTGGATTGTCTATTGTATATTCCATTGTACAGTATAATACAAAGAAGTTTTTATTATTTATTTAGAGTAAATAATAAAAAATACAACTACAACTACAAATACAAATAGATTACGTATCTACGTGTTCTATTTGAATATAGGACGGCTCAAAATCATAGTTTTTTTTAGCGAATTCTTTGAACTTATTATACGTTAAATTATTATCTCTCTGACTAACACAAAATTCGTTTAATTTTTCTATAATATTACTTGAATCTCTATAACGTATGCCATTTTTACCATATAATTCAAAAGGATAAAATAACAACAATTTCGGAAAGTGTTGTCGCATAAAAGTAGCCAAACATTTGTATTCACTAAACCGATAATATGTTTTCGATAATGATATAATTACTTTTATCCATGAATCCACCTTTGTATTTGCAAGGTGTCTCTCTTCAATAAAACAAACCAACCTATCTAAAACATTATGATGCATTATAAAATGGTGAGGTACAAATGTACCTTTAATTGGAGGTTCAATCGAATCCAATCCTATCAATTTTTTGATAGATTTTGAATATTCACTTTTATTAAATTCATTTTTGGAACATTCTTGTAAAATTGCAAATTTATAAAAGCCGTCATTTGAATCAAATAAATTCCATTTTTGTAAAACAATTATATCGGAATCCCAAACAACATATGGATCTGATAGATTTTCGATTTGTTTATAGGCACCCAATTTTAATATTTGTTGATACCACCAACCAAATTCTCTCGATTCATTGTCTATAAAGGTGTAATATTGTTCAATGTCATGTTTAGTTAATCCATAAGTTTTCACAAAAAATACTTCTTCGTTTATAGTAGTAATAATAGTGTTTCCAATATCCCATTTTTTCGAAATACTTTCTAAATATATGCTATCTTTTGGATTAGTTATAATATAAATATTTCTAGGATGATAATTATAAACAATCGATTCAATTGTTGCTCTAAATATCATATTATTTTTACACAATGGAACAACAAAATCTATATTACCCATTTTACCCATTTATATATCCGATTATTTTTTGTTTGTGTATTCTAAAATTTACTCCATCGATTGTTATTAAATGGTGATACAATTATGTTAGGTAATTGACCTTTCCAATAATCTACCTGTTTTTCCATTAACATGTCTTCTTTTGTTAATGGATAAGGATTCGTATTTTCCATCAATTCCTTTTCGATTTCTGTTCTTCTAGGTTTATGTCCGTAACAATTAATACCGTAACGCACATTAGGATTTGCCATATAACCACCATTAATACCAGGACGTCCGCAATCATTTTCATGACCCTTTATTGTTTGTAATGTGTTGTATGTTTTTTTCTGTGTTGGAAATAAAGCCATTTGACCTTCTGACCACCCATAATTGCACCATTCTGCGCCTCTATTATATGCTTCTTCTAATTCGTCGTATGTTGCTAATGTTGCGTCATACGCAGTACATATTGATTTTGCTTGTTCGTAAGTATAATTATTTCCTGGAATATTAAAAACTTCTTTATATAACTTTATTTCTGGAACTTCTGGAATTGTATTTGATGGTTGAGGCATTGGTGGAGGTGTTTGTCCTGCAGTTACATTAACTTGCGGATTTTTAGTAAATAATTTTTTAATAGATGCAATAATAGTGGTATTTTCAAATTTTCTATATAAAAATGATATTACGAGTACTATTAAAACTATACCAATTACTGTTATTATATGGGATTTACTGCCACCGTTAGAGCTATTTGAATCTGTGCCTGTAGCACTTGTAGCACTTGTAGCACTTGTAGCACTTGTAGCATTTGATGAACTATCACCAGAACTGTTTTTTCCTAAAGAACTTAATGAAGAAAATAGTAGTACAAATACTACAACTACTACTAAAAAAATGATTAAAACACCAGGAGTTAAATTGAAATTTTTAAAAAAACCTGAAAATGAGTTTTTAATATTTCCATCACCTCCATGTAACAGTGGGAAGTTGTATATATTATTATCATTGGTATCATAAACTGATGGTGTAGATGATGTACTTGATGTTGTACTAGGTGTTGGAGTTGTGGTTGTAGGTGTGGATGATGTACTAGTAGGTGTTGATGATGTGGTACTCGATGTTGTAGTTGTAGGTGTGGATGATGTACTAGTAGGGGTTGATGATGTAGTACTCGATGTAGTTGTTGGTGCAGATGTAGTTGTAGATGATGATCCTGATTGTTTTGATAAGTGTGCCTGTATATTATTTCTTAAATCATTATTTAGTACCATGAATATTTTATATTTTTATATTATTTATATAAAATGTATATACATTAATGAATTATTTTTTTTCTATAAAAAAGACAATATGCCTTTGAACTAATTAACATGGTAGGATTTATTTCTGAAACACTGGTATCGTTAAAACTATACCATTTATTATTTGCATTCTTTACATAAGCAGTGTAGTGACCACCATGAACACTTCCACTATGATTACATATTCCATATAAATCATAAACATAATCATCTTTTTTATATCCAATCACATATTTTGACAAATCAAAATTTTCAATGGGAATATCGATCAATGTTTGATTTTTGTTATTGTTGTTGGAAAATCGTTTTAAATCTATTACTAAAATACTTGGAAAACTCCAAAACAATATTTGTCTTTTTACATTTTCATATGTTTTAGATTTTTCGTTATACCATGCATTATCTCCTTCAAGTATTTCTTCTGATATATATAAATCAAAACAGTCATACAAAGACGGGGCTTTGTTATTTTTTGGTATAGGTAAATTTATTATAAAAAATGGTTCAGGACTGTTATTTAATATTTCATTTGTTTCTAAAGATTTTATTTGTGAAACATGAACTGCATAAAATAAATTCCATATTTCGGAATACTCATTTTTATACATTTTTTCAATCATATTAAAACATAAAACAGCTATTTTATCTTTATCATTTTCAGGAGTTCCGTTGATTGACATTTTAACCTGTCTAGCTAATGTATTATGAAAACAATCTATAATAAACAACAGAAATTCGCTAACATCGTTTTGTGCAAAACCAGTAAAAATATCAACATCCTTTAATTTTGCTACTTTTTGTATTGTTGTTATAAACTTACCAGGAGATATGATACAATTATCTTTCCATATAATCTTTCTTAAATTATCCCACTCGATTAACAATGCACTATCATATCTATTGTTTATTTTTTCTTTGTATGTTTCTAAATCTAAGAATTCATTTAACTCGTATGTGTGAGATATTATCTGCATACATGAATTAATAAAACATGTATTACCTAAATTGCATAAACCGGACAAACCTTTATTTTTATATTTGTCATAATTAGTATCAGTCATGTTGGTTTGGTTTATGTTTGAAGATTTCTGAATGTTTATTTAAGTATTTTTGTATTTTATAATTATAAGGGTAATTAACCTTTATTATAATTAAATCAATAATATTTAAATATATGTTACTAATTATATAATTATTATCACCAATATATACATAAAATTATGAATAGTAACATAGATCGTAATAGTATATTTAATTTAGAAATACATGACCAAGAAAATATATCAATATCTTCAAATCCAGATTCAAGACAAAATGACAATACAAATAATGACAATACAAATAATGACAATAATACTACCACTAACATAAATACCAATACACGTAGTACTAGTAGTAGTAGTGCTTCTGAAAATACAGAGACCGAGGTTAATAACAACCATAATAACAACCGCTATAACAATCGCTATAACAACCGATATAATAACCCCAATAACAACCCCAATAATAATCGAATTAGATGTAGAGAATGTAATTATTTTAATACCAGATATAGACCACGTAGTATAGAGATAGATAGAGATAGGTTTCAATATCTAGAAATGTATCGCGACATTGACTATGAAAGACAACGAGAGAGAGAAAGACAAAGAGATAGAAATATACTTCATCAAATTTATAACGATTTATTGCATCAAAATAATTTATTACAATCAATGAGAATTGATATTAATAATATATGGAATCGTATTCGATTAAATGATGAATATATGAGATCTAGATATCAACCATACAATAACAACCCTAACCCACCAACTCACCCCAACAATAGACAATCGGGGACAACCAATCCGCGAATAAATATTAATGGAATTCCTTATATACTAGAAAATATACAACAATTTACTATTAATCCCAGAACAAATTCAACATCGACAGCACCAACAACCGATTTTATAAATTCATTCATGAATTTGATGGATTTCCAATCCAATGTACCAGTTATTCCTACGAGGCAACAAATACTTAATGCAACTCGTGAAATTCAATTTGGTGATATTGAAAATCCTATTAATACAACTTGTCCAATTTCATTGGAAACATTTCAAGAATCAGATACAATAACACAAATATTACATTGTGGTCATAATTTTAATACTAGACAATTAAATACATGGTTTCAATCCAATGTTCGTTGTCCTATGTGTAGATATGATATTCGTGATTATAATGATAACACAAATGAACCATTAAATAGCAATAGAGACAATAATGATCTGGATGTTACTTTAGAAACAACTCAAGAATCTCAACCAGCTCAACCAAGAGCCTCGACAGCTAGATCATCAATAGGCCATTCAGAGAGAAGAACAAGAACTACACCTCGTAGAATATTTTCAGAAACCTCAAGCTTTGAAACTACTTTTAACAATGTTGCAAATAATTTATCTTCAATAGCATTAAATTCTATAAATGAATTATTTGAAAGAAATAACAACAATTTTACAGAAAATGGTGATAGTCGATTTTTATTTGATCCATCAAATAATATATTGTTATTTGAAACATTTATTAATAATAGTAATCGTTTTAGTAATATAAATTCCAGATCCAATTCCAATTCCAACAACGATAATCCTGAACCAAGAAATATCGTTTAAAAATAATATTAAATATAATTGTAAAATATAAATAAAAAATGTCAGATACCAATGTTTTTTTTTTAAAATTAGTTAGAGAAAATAATAATGGTTTATGCAATCAATTATTATCGTTAGTATCAGCCATTTTATTTTGCATAAGAGCAAAAAAAGAATTGTTGGTCGTTGATAAATTTTTAACAGAAATTAATACAAATAGCTATTGTTCAATATCCCAAGTGTTTAATTTGATTGAAATAAACAAATATTTAAATAAATACAATCTTAAAATAGCGGATGGGTTCAATATTAACAGTAGTGCATTTAGACCTATATCGTGGGATGTTATCAATTTAGCAAAAAAACATAATAATACTAGATTATTGGCTTTTATTGATGAAATATATAGTAACTTATATTTTAGTAAATATTTGATGAATTATGCTTCTAATTTTATAATTGATAAATTAAATTATATTCCGGATGTGTGTGATGAATCAGATCATACTGAAATTGAACATAGTGACATTGAACATGCTAATATAGAATATACCAATAAAAAAATAAATGTTATTCATTTGAGAATTGAAGATGATGCTATAGATCATTGGTCAAACCAAAACAATATGAATCAACAAGTTTTTAAACGAATATTAACAGTAAAATACATTGAACTAGTAAAAAATTATATTCAAAAAGAAGATATAACAGTTATACTAACCGGTGATATAAATAACGACGTTGTTCAATTTATGAAAGAAAATGAATATAATATCATGTTTATAGATAAAAAATTTAACAGTAATCAACCTGCACGTGAGTTGAATGCAATAGTAGATTTAATCGTAGGTAGATATTGTAACAATGTGTTTATTGGTTGTGATGGATCAACATTTAGTGAATTATTATTAAAATATATTCCTGATGAAAGTGAGCATGGTAATATTGAAAAAATAACATTTGATTTGAATAATATACTTATATGATGATATCATGGTATATGAATATACTAAAATAAAAAGTTAAAATAATATAAATATATATTTTTATATATATTTATAAACATAACATGACAACCAAAGAATTAAATAGAAGAAATCGTTATAAATGGAGTGTGAATGAAATACTTTCTTTACAGCGTGAATATGAATTACAAGAATTAACTATTCAAGAAATTGCATTTTTACATAGAAGGAGTGCATTTGCTATTTTACATAAATTAGAAAAAGAACAAATCATTAATAATTTTAATGAGGCAAGAGGTTATGAACAACTTAATTTTTGGGATGATGAATATAATGTAGAAGTTGATGATGAAGAAGAAGAAGAAGAAGAAGAAGAAGAAGAAGATAATGATGATAATGATGATGATAATGATGATGATAGTGATGATAGTGATGATCATGTCGAGTATAATAATAATTTATCTCTTCAAAAACCAACAAGTTATGATGATGAGGATAATGACGATAAAAATATAGTATATTTTGAAGATGCGTTAATAAAAAAAATAGAAGAAAATTCGAATGCATTTATAACTGAACCTCTACAAGATACGAATAACACAACCAATAATTTAAAAAATACATACGACAACAAAGAACTGTTTTATATAGTCTATAAATTGATAGGAAGAATAGAGAATCTAGAACACAAATTATCAGAAATAGAAAATACCAATGCAAATTCATTTTTAACATTCATAAAAAATTGGTTTATCGAAAAAAGATTATGTTAAATAAAAAATTATTTTGATTTTTCTTCCAATAAAATGACATCTTTATCTTTATCGTTGGTTTTTGATTTCAATTTTGTTAGTGCGTATTGACCACACGGACCACAATGGTCTTCATTCGATAAATCAATTTTGGTGTTTAATTTTTTATTACAATAATCAATATTCCATCTACCTATATGTTTTGGTAATTCCACTGGTAATATTTTTTTTAAAATTGTTGTTATAAATTTCATAATATATGTATATTCAATTATATACATATGTTTAAGTATTTTTATTATTGTAAAAACTCATCAAACAAAAGTGTTTTTACCTCTTTATTTTTCATGTTTTCTAATTTCGTTTGATATTTTTCATTTGTCGTATCATTATCATATAAGGCCAATAATTCTTCCACTTCTTTTTTAAATTTTTGAATTTTTAATTCTTTATTTTGCATTCCCCATATTTTTTCTAGCACAAGAGCAAATACTTGTTGAACAGGTTTCATAATTTGATTCGTAATGTAAAATCCATAGTCTATTTTCAAATTTTTCTCTGCTATGTACTTTGGTGTTTCTATTTTATCACCTTGTAATAGTTTTATTTTTGGTACTTTTACTTTTTTCGGTTTTGGAGATGGTTTTGGTTTGGTTGGTGTTTTTTTTCGACCTCTACCTTTTTTAACTCCTTGTTCCTGGTCAGGTTCAGGTTCCAGTGGATTATTCTGAATTTCTACTATAGGTTCCGGTTCCGGGTCAGATTCAACCGCTTGTTCCAAGCTAGGATGTTTTATATAAACAAATGGAATTCTGTCACCTGAACCGATCTTATTTCCTGGATCACGTTCCATTATTCGATCAGCCAATACTTTGTGGGCAATTTGTTGTGGGTTTTTATAACCTGAACGCAACGATTTTGTTATAATTAATTTTTCAATTGGATATTTTTCTTCTACTATGTCGCGGAGACATGATTTCAAAAACGCGATTGATTTTTGTATATCTTTTTCTTTCATCAAAATATCAATAATACCACCATAAACATCTTTGACAATAGGAGCATTATCACGGCGTTTTAGAACAATACCCATTTCTTTTCGTTTGCATTTTGTAGAATCTGTTTCATACAACATGCCTACATATCGTTTCTTCGATAACAAACAAAATGGCATAAATGTTTTTTCATATTCTAAATCGTGTGGTCCCTTTAAAAACGACGATGCTAAATGACCAGCTTCTTGTGCCAATTCAATTGTAATATCGAGGGCTTTTTTACCGCGGATAGGCTCCCCATCAGGGGTTTGCAAATTGAATGTGAAGAATACAGAATCCGTATTATGAACTATTATATTTCCAATTCCTGCTGCAAAGTGATGATTTTCAGTAGTTAAATCATAAACATATCCGGAGTATTCTATTTCGTGCATTTTCGTAATAGTATTTTTATCAACTTTTTTCAACTTATCCATCATGATCATTATAGAATTATCTTCTCCTGATGAAATGTAATAATCATATTGATTTTTACTATTTAGATAATTGATATATTTTGCTGTATCAACAAAATCATTACAGTGATGAATAAGATACATAGAATTATCTACATCATATGGATTGTTAATGCATATATCATTTAATCTATTATGTAGAAGAGGTGTTCCTATAGTAACATTGTTTGGGGTAATGGAGTTTGCAAATATATCTAATAAAGAATGATCATCTGTAACATCTACTAACCCTGTATGTGTTAAAATTCTAATCATTTTTTTATGAGGTGCCAAATTATGACGAATTACTCTGTGTAATTTTGTCCAACCATTTTCTGTCCATGTTTCTATCCCTTCCAATTCACAAAACTCTTTTTCTTGTTTTCCAGGTTCAGTACATTTAACCCAATTACAACCACCATATTTTTCTGCTAATTGTTCAATAGTACAAATATCGATTATTCTTTCTTTGTTATCATTTAAATAAGATATATAAACCGGTGTATTATTAGCAACACTGTCACCATATATGTACTCCGCTTTTGTTAAAACAGGTCCATATTCGCTCGTATTACATATCGCATCCCCATAACATTCTTCAATAACACGTTTTGCATATGTCAATAAAAGTCGTCCTGTAGCAGTTGTGGATGCAGCAACATCCTTTTCATAAAATGTGCTCGTCTTTGCGCCACATTGACCATAAAGCGAATTGGCTGTTAGTTTGTATCCCAACTGTCTTTTATCCAATACATTTTTCATGAATTCATCTTTTTCATTAGGTATCAATTTTCTCGTTGCTTTTCTAGATGCTAATAATTCTTCTAAAATAGAAGGCATAATTGCGCGTTCGTTTCTGTTAATCGACTGTGCGAATCTGCAACATTTATATCCTGATTTTATTTTTTCTGCAGCGGATTTAGCTGTTTTTCTTACGTATTTGTATGTGTCATATTTCACATCTACATAGTTATAATTCGGTAAATTATCATATATGAAATATTCCTCTTCTTGACCGTTTTCACCCACGCGAATACCCTTATCACCCGTTTCTGCAATTAAATTACCATCCAAATCATATTCTTTCGTCCATACTTTACTATCATGCGAAAGATTTTCACTAATCATGGATGACGGATACAGAGACGCATAATCCACACATGCAACTGGATTATCCAGATACAAATCACATTTTGGATCCAAAACAATTGCACCTTCATATCCTTCATCGGAATTACCTTTTTCTATAACAGGTATCAACGTATTTTTTTCCCTGCATTTTTTTGCTATGTAACTAGTGAGTTTAATACCTTGACCTCTTGAAACTAAGAAATGGATAGGTACACTGCAAATTTTCGACATTTCCGAAAAACCAGTTAATATATCGACTTTGTTCATTAAATAATGAACCAGGTTACAATCCTGAATACAGTATTTTGCAATCACTGCGCGATCCGCATCAGAACCATTTGTCATTTTGAAAATATCTTTGGGTGTTACATCATCCTTTGCTAAACACCAACGGATCTTTTTGGTGAAATCCAACGAAGTGCATATATTCTTGTGATATGTTTCCGGTATCGATATACAAAACAAATGATTTTCTTTATCAACCGACGCCACTTTGAATTTAGATCCACCATCATAATATTCGGTAGAATGACCAATTTCTTCGAAATGAATAAAACTGCCTTCTTGCAATCCGGTTAAATTGCCTGAATGTATCACAACGGATCCACTAGACTCGTCTGAATTGGCAACCTTTTTAACATAATCTCCAATAAAATGACCAGCTACATAATCCAATTTATAACTGGACAAATTTTCTTCTCGTCTAAAATAATTATACAAATCTATTTGAAGACGACCATTCATTTTTATGTACTTTAAATCATGTTGTCCACTAGCAATTTGCAAACTGCTTTCTTCAATCTTATATTTATCTAGTTCGTGCCAGGCATTGTTATGGTCTCTGTATTTAATTTTATCACCGCATATTTCGTTTTTATTTCTGGATAATTGAAGAAATTCTTCTACACAATGATTTTCTTCGGCACGTCGAAACATAAACTCATAATCAAAACCAAATATATTATACCCAATAATGATATCAGGATTTTCATTTTGGATCAAGTCTTTCCAAGCCAATAATACCTCTTTTTCTGTTTTATATGATTCTACTTTGGTATTTTGAGCTGGTATTTGATCGCATGTATTTAAAACCGCGCAGTGATTCATATAAGGTTCTTTTTCACCGTATTTTAAAAACGTCGATCCAATAAATGTAATTTTATCACCTTCCAATTTTGGAAAGATTGTATTTAATGAAATGGTTAATTCTTGCATCAACATATCCCTGTTTTTGCTTTTTGTAGTTTTATTTGCGCCGGTTTTTACTTTAGGTTTGGTTGTACCCTTTACTTTTACCGATATAGACGGATCATCACTATCTTCTGAATCACCGTTACCAGAACCTAACCCCATATTCAAAAACTCACTGATAATATCGACAATAGTATGTGTTTGATTATAATTCTGTATTTGTAATTTTGTCTTCTTTTTTACAGTAGTTACTTCATTTACACTAATAAATCCGCTGTTACTAACTCCACCAGAGTCATTGCTGTTTGTGTTCGCATCGGTACCCTCATCATCATCGTCGTCATCTTTTGAATTCATTTCCTTATGGGCTTTTTCAAACATATTCTCAATATTCATTTGTTCAGCAATCACCTCGTTGTTATCTGAAAATATATTTCTAACTGGGATAGAAAGCCATTTGTTTATTAGTTCCATCAATAAAGATTTGGATTTTGGTGGCATAATAGGATAAACCCGTTCAATATTGTTAAAATCGTAAATTTCTTCATCCGTTTCACTATCCATTTCAATATCCTCCTCTTCATATCCAAACGCCAATAATATAATATTTTTTAATATTTGATGAAGCATTTCATTGTTTAATGTAGTCGTATTCGCATCATTCCCTGCATCAGTTTTTTTATATTTTTCGAAATATTCAATGATATTGATCGCTAATTTTTTATATGTTTTTATTGGAATTGGAAAATCACCATGACTACTACTAGCTTCTATATCAAAACTACATATTTTATAAGGAACCATTGTTTCCTTATGATTTAGAGCGATAATATCATTATAATGAATCATAAATTCATAATCACAGGTAGTCGATTTCATTTTTGGTGTCACCACAAATGTTTTCTTTTTTGGTAGTGCAACCCAACCAGAAGGACTTATATTTTTAATATGAAAGAATCTCAACAATGGTGGTATATTCGCTTCATATAAATATGTCTCTGATTCCAAAAACACATAGCCATTTTGTAGTAATTTATGTTGGTCTTCCGTCTTGATTTTATTTGATGCAGACGCATAAGGTGAATACCACAAATTTTTGGCTTTATTAAATGCATATACATTATTAAAACCAAACTTGATAAATTTATATTCTTTTCCACCATCGAACCCGTATAATTTTTTTCGTTTTATTAATTTACATTCGACTATTGAATTTTCATAGAATTTACCCATTTTTACTTGGATGTGTTTTAAAAACGCGTTTTTATTTGCAATTGTCCAGTGATCCGCAACTTTAATATAGAAGAACGGTTTAAAATCCTCAACAATAATAGAGCAGGTTTTTCCTGTTTCATCTAACCCAAACATTTGGATAAAGAATTTATTTTGATCTACATATTTGTTTATCACTGGTTTGTTATCCTCCATATCATCACTATCAGACTCATTGATATAATCAACTGGTAATGGTTTGTTATAAATATTAAAATCAAACAGTCTGAAAATATGTTCCATTTTGTTGTCAAGTTAAAGTTGTAAGTAGTTAATATTTGGTTACTATTTATTCGTAAGATACATTTAATTCAATTTTTTATTCAAATAGTTAGTTGATTCAATGTAAAATAAAATGTAAATAAAATATAATAATCAATACAAATGTCAAAACCATATAAACCGATTTCCGCTGTCGCTGTTTTTACCGGACCTAAAATAAAAGGAACGGTTCATTTTGTAGAAGATTCGAACCCAAATAGCAACCTAGTACATATCAAGATCAATTTAGAGGGACTCAAAAAAAATGCACTTCACGGTTTTCACGTGCATGAATCAGGAGATTTAACCGATAAATGCGAGAGCATGTGCGCACATTTTAATCCGTATGGAAAGAAACATGGTTGTCCTGGTGCAAAAGAACGACATATCGGGGATTTAGGTAATTTACAAACAAATTCGTTGGGAAAATGCAATTATGTTATGATAGATGACATGATAAAACTTCGGGGTTCGAAAGCAAATATTATTGGAAGAGGACTTATTATTCACGCGGATTCGGATGATTGTGGATTGGGTGGATTCAGTGATAGTCTTACAACAGGACATGCTGGGAAAAGAATTGCATGTGCTGTTATTGGATACGCAAAAAATAATTTTCAGTAACCATTAAAATTCTTGCAATTTTTAAATTATTTAGGTAATTTATAAACAATGCCGCAATACAATCCCAAAGTCGGAAAACTACACGCAGAAGTTGTAAAAGCTGGAGAAGACCTTAAAAATGCTATTGCCACATATGGTGATAGATTAACACAGGTTGAACAAGCCGGATTTGAGTATGCTGATGCACAATCAGATCTAGATGGTGCTAGAGGAGAGTTAATTTTTGCTCGTAATAACGAAGATTCAAACTCAATTGCAGCAGCAAAAGGCACACATGATGTTAAAGTTAAAGCTGTTAAAGACGCAGCTAAACTATATCACACAGCTAAAAAGGATGCAGATGGCGCACATAGTGATCTTTTAGAAAAACATTTTGTTTTATTAAACAAACGTGGCCATCTAGATAGAGCCAACATAGAAGATAGCATTAAGAGACATACAAATAGTTCTGTAGCAGAACATACGGGAGATTCCAAACACGAGTTAAAAGAGAGCATAAAAAATTTAACAGAAAAGGTTGATTCCTTAACAAAAAAGGTTGATTCCTTATCAAGTAAAGCTTAATTCAGTATCAGCGCATATATAAAGACAACTAACCTCTTTGTAATATGATGTTTTAAACTATGTATTATGATTATACACACTCAAAAAGAAAAAATTTATATTATATAAACATTTTTATATAATATACAGCTGATGACTCAACAATTTCTATTAACACACTTTTAACTATAAATATATTTATATTTTTCATTTATTTACGTCTATAGCTAGTACGCCTACTACTCTTACGTCCATATTTACAGTGTTGCCTTTGTGAAAACCCCTTTGGTCGTTTGCAATTGATACTTCGTTTGTATTTTAATGACCATTTGCCACCGGTTTGTCTATGTTTTTTTGAATGTTTTGATGAAGTGCTTTTACTTGGAGTATGACTTCGACTATGACTTCGACTATGACTTCGACTATGACTTCGACTATGACTTCGACTATGACTTCGACTATGACTTCGACTACGACTTCTAGATCTACTAGATATTGACATGGACAACAAAGGTCTATGCAATTTTTCCATGCTTGATTCACGCTTGTTATTAGCAACCCCATTCATATTAACATATTGATTAATCCATTCTCTAAAAGAATCCGCACTTCTGTTTTTGTTTTTAACATTGCTGTCTTCATAGGAACTAATTTCGTTATTACGAACATGTAACATAGTGGGAAATCCGGATATGGAATAATTTCCTACTACATCATGAATGCGATCTAAATTATTTTGATCAATATGTGCCATAACAATTCCTTTATCTTGATCACGATAATCAAATTCTTCTGCCGTTTTTTTCCATTCAGGTTTTGTCATATTGCACGGACCACAACCTACTAAATAGATTAAAATAAAACAATGATGATTTTTTTTATGTCCATCATTTAAAAAACCGATTAACTGATTTTGTGTATATTTCTCTTCTTCTTGATTTGGTTCTAGTATCATCATATAGATATATATTATTGAGACAATAAAATATACAAAAACATAAAAACAAACAAAACATCAAAATCAACAAAACTAATTTATTTTTATCATAATCTAATATATACACATTATAAAACACATTATATAAATATGTCAACTACAATATTATTAACAATTATTCTTTTTTTAGCAGGATTGTATTTTTATATTAAACATAATTATATTATACAAGAATCTGGATATGAGGGAATGGAAAATAACAACGACAACAACAATCTTAAAACAAATGGTAAGGGTTGTCCTGATATATTAGTTCAAGAAGGCAGTAAATTTTATTTGTACAACTCAAAAGTTATAAAAGTACCAGGTGTAAATCCAGTTGTTTTTAATAATTTAGAAGATTATGTTGAATTTATAGAATGGCAACGAAGTCAAAATATCAATTGTCCTGTTTTATTTTTACAACAAACTTTGGACGCACAAGGAAATTCTGTATATAAAATACGTCCTTCTCCTACAAATTTACAAGGAGGATTACCACCTAATAGTATTACTACGCCTTCCAATCCAGTAACAAATCAAATGTCCAATCCAATGCCAAACCCAATGCCAAACCCAATGCCAAACCCAATTACAAATTCAACAAACACAACAGCTGTTAATTTTAATAACGGTACCATGGGTAACGTGGGTAGTAGTGGTAATACAACCAGTAAAAATTATTTAGGCGTACCTTTAACATCCATATCATCGGTTCCAACCGTAGGTGATATTCCATCAGTATCAATCGATGGTATTCCTCTTCCAAGCTTACCAAACCCTAGTTTATTAATTGATGCAACACAAAGTGATCGTCCATACAATATTAATTCTTATCCTTCTTATGATCCGTCTCCATTTTATATAGGTAGAACAACTCCACTTGATATCATGGATTATAACCAAGAATCACAAAAAGTTAGTCCTAATCCGATGGATCCAAATTGGGGTGGTCCATCTTATACACAACAATTAGTAAATGATGGATATTATAATGCTAATCAAGTGAAAATATATGTAGGTGACGATGGAAATTAAGTTAATAATAAACTTTATATATCTATTCTATTATATATAATAGATATATATACTACCTGTGTTTATATATCATAAAATAATATGTCTTATTATTTATCCGTTTGTTGCATTATCAAAAATGAGAAATATTTAGAAGAGTTTATTATTTATCATCATATTGTTGGGGTAGAACATTTTTATATATATGATAATAATAGCGATTATCCTATTAGAGACAGATTAAATAATTTTTATTTCAATCGTTTATGTACGATTATTGATTTTCCTGGAAATGCAAAACAAATACCTGCATATCAACATTGTATAAAACATTTTGGAAATCAAACAAAATGGCTAGCTTTTATAGACGGAGATGAATATATATTACCAAAACAAGATTGGAGCATTCGGGATGTATTAAATAAACATGAAGATACACATGCACTTGGCATTAATTGGGTAATATTTGGAAGTAATCATTATGACAATACACAAGACGGATTTTTAGTAGATAAATATCGTATGTGTGAAAATGGTCAAAATCATCATATTAAATCGATTGTACAACCTCGATATGTTAGTTCTGCATGTCAACCACATTTCGTTAATTTACAAGATCCATCCAAATATAGAGATTGTAAAAAAAATGTCATAAGTGGTCCATTCAATAACAACTATACTATTGATTTAATACGAATCAATCATTATAGTTTCAAATCATTGGAAGATTATATAAAGAAACATCATAGGGGAAATGCTGATGGTACTCCAAGTGTAGTAGTTCATCAAAATCATCATGATTTTTGTAACGATGTCGTTGATAATTTTCTACCTGACAAATATTTAAAAGATATAAAATACTATTTCAAACTAGCAGCAACGAATCCTACTATATACTGTGCGCTTAATAAAGATATATCCATATCAAACGCTTATAATCATATATTTGATAATGCACAGAGAGAAAATAGACCACTACATATAACAGATAGATATTTGTCATTTGATAAAAATATTTATAGGCAAAATTATCCTGATTTACAAGGTTTAAATGATGAACAATTAGAATTGCACTATATTAATACTGGTGTAAATGAAGGCAGAATATGTGATCGAATTATATGAAACTCACAAAACATATTTATATAAGTAAAAGTAATAAACATAATATTGTATTGTATAATATTACCATCATATAATGGAAATCAAACAAGAATACCTATTAAAATTACCTAGTGATATTATTAATAATATTTTATCATATGATAAACATTTTATTATTCGAAATGGACATCCAGTAAGTATTATTACAAAAGATGATTATCGTTATAATTTACTGAAACAACGTCCGAACATTTTACAAAAAACTACAACCACAGAAGCTTATAATAAATATTATGGTGAAACTGTTATAAAAACAATCAACGGTATTGAAACTAGAATAGCTGTATATGAATATCCATTGTTAAATAAATGTATATGGTCATTATATAATTATTATCCTTCAATGATGATAATATATAATCTAGAAAATACGTATTTTTAAAGTAATTATCTATGATTTTATTTTTATTGATTATTATAAAAATAATATATTTATTTATATTATTTTTAACATCTTTTAACATCATTGAATAACATAAAAAAACATTAAAAAGAAAATGATTAATATATGTTTCTAGCCTCACAAACTAATTTTTTAAGAGCAAATGTAACAACATTGTATTTATTTATTCTACTTGCATAACCGTTACCATTTTGTAATAAAGCGTATGCTGCAGCCGACTGTGTTGCAGGTGTTTTATATATAGCATTATAATATGGTGTATTTGCATATGGTGATCCAAAAAATGCAGAAGCTTTTCTGTTGTTATTAAATGATCCAGGAGATGTAAATCCGTTTGCCATGTTTATATAATATATACTATTATAATATTTTATTTATTGATAAATAAATAAGATATAAAAAATTACGCGCGTATCCATAAAAATTATTGAGTGTCTAAAAATTTCATTGCGTTGTTTAATGATTGTACTACATTATCGTGATGTTTCACTATATCACTTAATTCTTCACTCGATTTAGTTGGATCATTTAAATTATAATTCAACAATTTATTTAATAAATTAGCATTATGAAAGTTTTCTAAATGAAGTAAAATTTGTTCATAATCACCTCTGTATTTTGGAATCAACATTCCATCAATCATTTTTGCAGTTTGCCCTTCTATTTTTTTTGCATAATTAGCTGCATTTCCGGCTACTCCATTAAATGAACTTCCTAAATCATTCTTTGATTTTGAATCAGAAAGTGTTGTTAAACCTTCCAAATTTTCACTAAAACTTTCTTTTAAAGCTGGTATTAGTTTATTCATTACACGAAATGCAAAATAAATAACAATAGCAATGACTATCATTAAACCTACTGTTTTAAGAAAATCACCATTCATGTTTAGTATTAATATAATAGTTATATTATTATGATATTAATTTTCATTGTATTTTGTTGTATTTTATTACAATTTATTATAATTTATTTTGTTCTACACTAATATCAACTTCTTTCCAATATGCGTGTTCTTCAATACTCTCTTCTACTTGTACATTTACATCAGCATTTTCATCTACCTTCTCCTCTACAGTTACATCAACATTTTTTTCAACACCTTCTACATTATTATTATCAATGCCCTCTTCTACCTTTACAGCAACTTTTATATTACCATGCACACTAACATTTATAAAATCATCTACCTTGTCGATATGTTTTTTAGAAGAACAAGCGGTTAAAATATTTCCCATTATTATATTCAATATATTAAATTTTTTTTAAGTATTTAACATAACATAATACAATACTAATTGCCTAAAAATTTAATAATATTTTCAATAGATGATTTGGATATTTTTCTAGTTTTATCATTGTTTGTATATGTTATTTCTTTTAAACAGGTATCACCCTGTTCTTTAATATTTTTGATCAAGTTTTCAATTGTATGAAATTTATTCATTATGACTACTGCAGTAATAGAACTAATCCCAGGTATCTGACACAACATAATCGCTCCAATATTGGTAGGTGTTATATTATCTTTTTTAATTTTTTTAATTACTTGTGAATAATGTGAAGATTGTTGTGTAGTAGGTTGATCATCATTTATTTGCATATTACTATTGGATGTGGGATCTGTGTTTGTGGTGGTTGTGTTAGTATAATAAGGTTTTTTTTTATCCATAAACCCTTTTCTTAATTTATTAGCACAATTACAAATAAACAATGCGGATTCTTCTAAAGAAACCGTTCTTATAACAGAAAATCCTTTATAATAATTCAGTGAAAAAATAGCAGAATATGCGGTAAATTTATCATTTCCTTTATTGGTTTTACCACTGTATTTGTTGTGATATTGCCCACCAGATTGTGTTAAAATACTCCCTTCAATTAAATATATAATATTATGATTGTGCATCTGTGATCCATTCAATCGATAACTTTGTTCTTCATAACGACCATCTTTTATACTAGACAATAAATCAGAAATTGATTTTCTCTCTATGATTAATTCTTCTGTTTCCGTTCCCGTTACCATTTCCATGTTTTCGCTATTACAACTTTTGATAATTGATTTAATAATAACGTCACCAATAGGCAGTGGTTTAAATGTAATGGTTAATTGTATTTTTTTTAAATGTGGTGTTTTATTTCCACTATCGTTATTGCTAAATTGTTCAATACTATCTAAATAATATTGAATTTGTTTAAGTAACCCATGCTCACGATTATCTATACAAATTTGTATTTCTGAAATAGTTTCCATTAATGAAATATTTATGAAAAAATCATTAAACCATTTTTTCATAAATTGATTATTTTATATTAAAACATGTTGGTATAGTTGGAATAGTTGGTATAGTTGGAATAGTTGGTATAGTTGGAATAGTTGGTATAGTTGGTATAGTTGGTATAGTTGGTATAGTTGGTATAGTTGGTATAGTACTTAACCCATCATACCTCTCATTACTCTTCTAATGGTTGATTGAGATGGACTACTATAATTACCACAACAAATTAGTCCAAATTGACTGTTTGTAGCACCAATCATATTTGGATTACTTGATAGAAAAAAGGATGTACCAGTAGGAGCTAAACCTCCTTTTTTATCGCCACCACAGGTAGGTAAATTTGTAATAGATGCTGTGTGTCTTGCACGAGTTCCGGCGCTCATTAAAACCATTTTAATTATAATATATACTAGTATAATAATTTTTTTATTAATAAAAAAAATGATTTTAATTAATATATTAAATAATAACCAAACCCAAACATATATCAATAATACCTGAATTCAAAATATATAAAGCTTTAATAGTAGATATACAAATACACTACACTACTATATAATGGATTATAAAACATTACACGACGATGATATTGATATAATTAAAAACGGACAGGATGAAACTGAGCTGGTATTTAATCCCTATAACAACTTAAATATTGAGATTACATTGAATGATGTTCAATCTATTCTTTCTAAATATAATATACCACCTCTAATAAATAATGTTAATTTGTATAAACGTGCATTTGTTCATCGCTCTTACACAAAACGTCCGCAATTTGAAAATTTGGCACAAAATATAACTATTGTAGAAAAACCAGATGATTGTATGTCGTTAAAAACAAAATCAAATGAACGCCTTGAATTCTTAGGAGATGGTGTTCTGGAACTTATTACTAAATATTATTTGTATAGACGTTTTCCTAAAGAAAATGAAGGGTTCATGACCGAGAAAAAAATCGCAATTGTTAAAAACGAAGCCATTGGTAAAATCGCATTAGAAATGGGGCTACATAAATGGTTTATTCTATCAAAACATGCTGAAGAAAAAAAAATACGCACACATCTAAAAAAATTAGGATGTCTTTTTGAAGCCTTTATTGGTGCCATGTTTTTAGATTTCAATAAAATCCAGGTAAAGGACGAAGGCAAATGGTTTTCAGACGTATTTGTTACTGGACCCGGATTTCAAATGGCACAAAAATTTGTTGAAAATGTCTTTGAAAAACATATTGATTGGATTGCGTTGATTCAAAATGACGATAATTATAAAAACTTACTACAAGTGAAAATTCAAAAAGAATTCAAAGTTACTCCGCACTATATTGAGATGGAGCATGACATAGAATTAGGATATAAAATGGGCGTGTTTTTGTGTTTAGGTCAATCCATTCATAATATGAATTTTAATGATGCAATTTCGATTCATACTAACAAACACCTGAAATCATTTCAGTCAATACGGGAGTTACTTGTAAAAAACGAAAAAATATTCTTGCTTTTAGGAGAAGGGCAACACAAAATTAAACGCAAGGCAGAACAAGAAGCATGTAAGATGGCATTGGATGTAATTGAATTTGGTAGTGGTTAGGTTTAGGGTTGGTGATGGTATGTATTTTGTGTATTTGTGTATTTTTTTACCCGTGGTTAAAACTAAACTAATTGATTTTATATTATCAAATTATATTAGATAATATATTAATTAATAACTTGTTATTTATACTATATACACCCAATGAATTATTTAGAAGAATTAAAGAATAAACCAAGTACAAAGGACATTCAGAGAGAAATTGTACGTGTCAATGTTGGTATGGGTGATGACGAAGATAATAAGCCTCTTACAAATATAGAAAAAACAAATAATATTCCAATAATTACAGAAGAAATTGATGTCAATTATAATAGAGATGCTTTAAAACAAAAAATATTAGCAAATAAATTGTCAAAAACAACCGCGAAAACTAAAATTACTACTACATCCCCTGTACCTACTCTTCCTACACCAGCATCCGCTCCTTCTACTATTGTTATAGAACCAAAAATAGTCGATGCTACGGAAATTGCTGAAAAAAAAACTCGACCTCCATCAAAATTAAAGAAAAAGATATTATTAGAAATTGAAGAAGATAAAAAAGAATTAGAAACGATTCGTGAGATAAGAGAGAAAATTGTGGGATCGGATGAAGAACAAGAGATTGCACCAAAAAATAAAAAAACTGCAAAGACTGGCAAACCCGGTAAATCAGGCAAATCTGAAACCATTATCATGTTAGAACCAGACGAATATGTAGAAATAGGAGAAATTAAAACTGCGGAACGTTTAGGTAGCACTTCTAAAAGTGACGGTGACCAAATTGTTCATAAAGTTTCCAGTTACTATTTAAATAATCGTGAAATATTTGTGAATTTTATTAATTCTTTATTCGAACAATATACACAAGATTTAGCAAAAGAGGAATCATCAAACACTATATCATGTGATAATATCGGAACAGGGTCCGGGTCGGGTGCATTTTCACTCTTAACCCATCAAAAAATTGTTCGAGATTATTTAAATTTATACACTCCTTATCGAGGGTTATTGTTGTATCACGGTTTAGGTAGTGGAAAAACAGCTAGTTCTATTGCTATTGCTGAAGGTATGAAAACCACCAAAAAAATATTGGTAATGACACCAGCTTCTCTCCGTGACAATTACATGGAAGAGTTGAAAAAGGCTGGTGATTTTTTATATAAACGCAACCAATATTGGGAGTGGGTTTCCGTGGAAAAAAACTCAGAGTATTTGGACACTCTCTCTAGTATTTTACATTTACCAGTTGAATATATTAAAAAGAAAAAGGGTGCATGGCTTGTTAATGTTAGTAAGCCAAGTAATTATACCAAAATAGCAGAAGATTACGCCAAGAAAAAAAGTTTAGAAGATCAAATCGATGAAATGATTCATGTCAAATATTCTTTTATAAATTACAACGGTTTGCGTACGCCAAAATTGAAAGAACTAACTAACAATTTTACTCGAAACATATTTGATGACAAGGTGATTATTATCGACGAAGCCCATAATTTTATTAGTAGAATTGTGAATAAACTAGGAAAAGAAAAAGATGTTCCACTCGATAAACACGGTAATAAAGAACATTTACCTCGTGCCATGTTTTTAAAACTATACGAAATGTTATTGAGTGCCAGAAATGCTCGTGTCGTTTTATTGACTGGTACTCCTATTGTCAATTATCCGAATGAAATTGCTATTTTGTTTAATATTCTGCGTGGGTATATCAAAACATGGGAAATTCCTATTCAGGTTGAGTCTGGAGCTGGAGCTGGGGCAGACAATAAATCCAGACTCGATGTCGAGTTTTTCAGGGATTTATTTTCGAGAGAAAAAATGTTGGATTATTTGGATTATTCATCTGTTAAAAAAACATTGTACGTTACTCGTAATCCTTTTGGATTCCATAACAAATATACTCGTCCAAACAAATATGTTGGTGTTAGTGACGAGAGAAATGCATCGTCAAAAGTAACAGCAACCGAAGACGTAACAGTCGGTAGTGCTGTTATATTCAAAGATTCCATGAGTGATGAAGATTTTGAAAAGCATATTTTACACGTTTTACAAAGAGCAGGTGTTGAAGCTAAAAAAAACAGTATTTATATTAAAAATTATACTGCCCTACCTGATAAATTGGACAAGTTTTTGGCTCGTTTTATTGATTCAAAAACAAATGAATTACAAAATGTCGAATTATTTAAACGCCGTATTATTGGTTTGACGTCCTATTTTCGAAGTGCTCAAGAAGAACTATTGCCAAAATATGAAAAGACTGATATGTATCATCATGTTGTCAAAGTTCCGATGAGTGATTTTCAATTTCATATTTATGAAAACGAGAGAAAGGAAGAGAGAAAGATGGAGAAAACGGCCAAGTCAAAGAAGAAGGGATCGGGTGATGGTGGTGTTGATATGAATGAGCTTTATAATCAGGGTGGTGCGAATGCAAAATCAGTATCCACATATCGTATTTTCTCTCGATTCATTTGTAATTTTGTAGTTCCAGTACCTGGTGGAAGACCCAAGCCTAAAATGTTCTCGAAAACATCGGAAGAAGATGACAATAAGGTAGGTGAAATAGTGGTTAAAGAAGTACAGGTAGAAGATGCAGTAGATGCGGACATGGGCGTCGTAGAGGGTGAAGAAGGCGTCATTGAAGGTGATGACATCTTAAACGCAGTTGGTGACAATGATTACAAACGTAGATTGAGCGAGTCATTAAGAGAATTACGAACACGTGCATCTGAATTTTTGACCCCTGAAGCATTAAAATCATACAGTCCAAAATATTTGGCTATATTGGAAAACATCATAAAACCTGAACATCTTGGACTACATCTTGTTTATAGTCAATTTCGTAGTTATGAAGGTATTGAAGTTTTTTCCATGGTATTGGAACAAAATGGTTTTGCCAGATTTAAAATAAAGAAAAACTCAGCAAGCGGTTGGGTATTGGATATTAACGAAGATGATTGGGGAAAGCCAATGTATGCATTATACACAGGTACGGAAGACAAAATGGAGAGAGAAATCATCAGAAAAATATACAACGGTGCATGGAATGAGATACCGCAAAATATTGCTAGTGAATTGCGTGAAATATCAAACAATAACAATATGGGTGAAATAATCAAAGTATTTATGATTACATCTTCTGGATCAGAAGGTATTAATTTAACGAATACTCGATACGTGCATATTATGGATCCATATTGGCATCCAGTAAGAATAGAACAAGTTATTGGTAGAGCGAGACGTATTTGTAGTCATAAAAATTTGTCAGAGGCATTACAGACCGTAGAAGTATTTATTTATTTGATGACTTTTACAAAAAAACAAATAGAAAGTGCTGATTCCATTGAATTGAATTTGAAAGATGTTAGTAAATTAATTAGAAATCGTCCTATTACAAGTGATGAATATTTGTATGAAATTGCTACTATAAAAGAAAAATTAAACCAACAATTGATTCATGCGATTAAAGAAACAGCGATTGATTGTGTGGTTTATTCGAAAAAATCGAAGGAAAACTTGCATTGTTTGAGCTTTGGAGAACCGAATAATAAAACGGCATCATATCATCCATCCATTGATGATGATCCGACAGATAGAATGGCTTCGATAAACAAACAAAAAGTAGAATGGAGTGGAGACAAAGTCACAATAAAGGGTGTAAAATATATATCGCGCAAGATAAACGCAAAACTTTACAATATTTATGATTATGATAGTTATATGACGGCAGTTTCTAGTGGTAGAGGAGAACCACGAATGGTGGGAACTCTAGAAATAAATGAAAAAGGTCAAAAGAAATTTACTAATTTTATTATTTAGATCGAGACACTTTTATAAAATACAATTATTTGTAATTCAAGTTACAAATAATTGGAAAAATTAATTAATTATTATTTTTATATTACATTTCCTGATGTATCTGTAGGGGTTGGAGTTGGAGGAATTTGATTTCCTGATGTATCTGTAGGGGTTGGAGTTGGAGGAATTTGATTTCCTGATGTATCTGTAGGGGTTGGAGTTGGAGGAATTTGATTTCCTGATGTATCTGTAGGGGTTGGAGTTGGAAGAATTTGATTTCCTGATGTATCTGTAGGGGTTGGTGTTGGAGGAATTTGATTTCCTGATGTATCTGTAGGGGTTGGTGTTGGAGGAATTTGATTTCCTGATGTATCTGTAGGGGTTGGAGTTGGAGGAATTTGATTTCCTGATGTATCTGTAGGGGTTGGAGTTGGAGGAATTTGATTTCCTGATGTATCTGTAGGGGTTGGAGTTGGAATGGTATTCCCTGATGTATCTGTAGGGGTTGGAGTTGGAATGGTATTCCCTGATGTATCTGTAGGGGTTGGAGTTGGAGGAATTTGATTTCCTGATGTATCTGTAGGGGTTGGAGTTGGAATGGTATTCCCTGATGTATCTGTAGGGGTTGGAGTTGCTGTAGGAGTTGCTGTAGGAGTTGCTGTAGGAGTTGCTGTAGGAGTTGTTGTAGGAGTTGCTGTAGGAGTTGCTGTAGGAGTTGCTGTAGGAGTTGCTGTATGAGTTGCTGTAGGAGTTGCTGTAGGAGTTGCTGTAGGAGTTGCTGTAGGAGTTGCTGTTGCTGTTGGTGTTGGAGTTGCTGTAGGAGTTGCTGTTGGTGTTGGAGTTGCTGTAGGAGTTGCTGTAGGAGTTGCTGTAGGAGTTGCTGTAGGAGTTGCTGTAGGAGTTGCTGTAGGAGTTGCTGTAGGAGTTGCTGTTGCTGTAGGAGTTGCTGTTGCTGTAGGAGTTGGAGTTGCTGTAGGAGTTGCTGTAGGAGTTGCTGTTGGTGTTGGAGTTGCTGTAGGAGTTGCTGTAGGAGTTGCTGTATGAGTTGCTGTAGGAGTTGCTGTTGCTGTTGGTGTTGGAGTTGCTGTAGGAGTTGCTGTTGCTGTTGGTGTTGGAGTTGCTGTAGGAGTTGCTGTAGGAGTTGCTGTATGAGTTGCTGTTGCTGTTG
>Ga0214923_10000218_pt1 | contig 89741 bp, 74 predicted proteins | sample LL1510_MetaG_FD_177993 | JGI IMG/M metagenome (GOLD analysis project Ga0214923, IMG submission 177993) | Freshwater microbial communities from Lake Lanier, Atlanta, Georgia, United States - LL-1510 | ecosystem: Environmental > Aquatic > Freshwater > Lake | place: USA: Georgia | collected... | reverse complement strand
GCGGGCACCGCCAGCGGTTCAAATGCGGGCACCGCCAGCGGTTCAAAGCAAGGCCTCGCGATGCCCGCTGCAGCCAAGCTGATGGCCGAGCAACAGCTCAACCCCGCAGATATCACAGGGACCGGCCGCGACGGCCGCATCACCAAAGGGGATGTACTCGCAGCCGATCGTGCAAAGGCATCGTCATCACAGGCTGCAGCCGCCGTCCCATCAGGCCAGCAAGCTTCGGCTGCAAAGGCGGCAGCGCCAGCTTTGGCCCATGTGCCTGCGCCTGCCGATCTGCAATCGCTGACCGAAGGAAGGCCGGAACAACGGGTTCCGATGTCCCGCCTGCGTGCGCGGGTTGCGGAACGTCTGCTTCAGTCGCAGTCAAACAATGCGATCCTCACCACGTTTAACGAAGTCAACATGCAGCCGGTGATGGATTTACGTAAAAAGTATGCGGAGCGTTTTGAAAAAGAATTCGGTGTGCGGCTCGGCTTCATGTCCTTTTTTGTCAAGGCAGCTGTTCACGGACTAAAGAAGTACCCTGTTGTTAATGCCTCGGTCGATGGTAACGACATTGTTTATCACGGTTACTTCGATGTTGGTGTTGCCGTAGGCTCGCCGCGTGGGCTTGTGGTCCCAGTGATCCGCAATGCAGATCAGTTGAGTTTCTCTCAAATTGAGCGAACGATTGCTGATTTCGGCAAGCGTGCCCAAGATGGCAAACTCGGGATTGAAGAGCTAAGCGGTGGCACTTTCTCGATTTCAAATGGCGGTGTTTTTGGCTCCATGCTGTCCACGCCAATCATCAACCCACCGCAATCGGCCATCTTAGGCGTGCATGCCACCAAGGAACGGGCGGTCGTTGAGCATGGGCAGATCGTGATTCGTCCCATCAATTACCTGGCCGTTTCCTACGATCATCGGATTATTGACGGTCGCGAGGCGGTACTCTTTCTTGTAGCGATCAAAGAGGCGCTCGAAGATCCTTCGCGCCTGCTTCTCGACCTCTAAGCGAAGGGAGCTATCGCATGAGTCAGCAGTTTGATGTGCTTGTCATCGGCGCGGGTCCTGGCGGCTATATCGCAGCCATTCGCGCCGCCCAGCTTGGTTTTAAGGTTGCATGCGTTGAGCGTTGGCGAAATCCGAAGGGGGATCGGGTCCTTGGCGGCACATGCCTGAATGTAGGCTGCATTCCCTCAAAAGCTTTGCTTGCCTCGAGCGAACACTTCGAGAGCGTTCAGTCGCATCTCGACGTTCATGGCATTTCAGTGAAGTCCGCGTCCATCGATGTCGCAAAGATGTTGGCGCGTAAAGATCAAATCGTTGGCAAGATGACCAAAGGCATCGAATACTTGTTCAAGAAAAATAAGATCACATGGTTTAAAGGCCATGCGAGATTTGCCGGCAGACATGAGGATCGTTTTGCGGTCGATGTCTTTGAGCATGGTCCTGGTGAAGCGGATGCCAAGGATCGGATCGAAGCGGCCAAGGTGATCATCGCGACAGGGTCCAAGGCCAGACACCTGCCGGGCATTAAAGTTGATCAAGAATATATTTGTGATAACGAAGGTGCTCTCGCGTTTGATACGGTACCGAAGCGTCTTGGCATTATCGGCTCGGGTGTTATTGGTCTTGAACTCGGGTCGGTATGGCGTCGATTGGGCGCTGAAGTCACGATTCTCGAAGCCCTGCCTGAATTTCTTGCTGCGGCCGATCAAGCCGTTGCAAAAGAAGCGTGGAAGCTTTTTACCAAGCAGGGTCTAGCGATACAACTCGGTGCAAAAGTTGATAGTGTGGTGATCGAAGGTAAAGGCAAGGCCCGACAGGTTGTGATGCATTACAACGATCCCGAAGGCAAGGCAAAGACCCTTGAGGTTGATCGCCTCATTGTCTCGGTTGGTCGTCAGCCGCTCACCGACGGTCTCGGGCTTGAGTCAGTGGGTCTGGCGACCGATCAGCGCGGGTTTATCCCTGTCGATGCGCATTGTGCGACCGCTATCGAGGGCATTTTTGCCATTGGCGATGTGGTTCGCGGTCCCATGCTCGCGCATAAAGCGGAAGATGAAGGCGTAATGGTTGCCGAAATCTTGGCCGGGCAAAAGCCGCATATAGACTATCAGTGCATTCCTTGGGTGATCTACACGAGCCCCGAGATTGCCTGGGTGGGCCGGACCGAACAAGAACTTCAACGCGAAGGCCGCGCCTTTAAGTCCGGACAGTTTCCTTTTGCTGCCAACGGTCGTGCCCTCGGCATGGATGCGACGGATGGTTTTGTGAAGATGCTCTGTGATCGCGACACGGATGAGATTCTTGGTGTTCATATTGTGGCTGCCGCAGCATCGGACCTGATTGCAGAGGCTGCACTTGCCATGGAATTCAAGGCCTCTGCTGAGGATGTTGCAAGGGTTTGTCATCCGCATCCATCCTTATCCGAGGTGATGCGAGAGGCAGCACTCGCTGCGACCGACAATCGCGCCCTTAATTTTTAGCGCAGACAGGCAAGACAGGCTTGCCGTCGGCGCGATCTTGCGGCGACCGCAAGCGCCTGCTTAACGGTTCGATGGATTTATTGCAGGCCTATCAGGCGGAGATCAAACGCAGAGCACTGCGAGAAGACGCTATACAGCTTAAGGCCATTGAGCGACTTCAGGGCCTAGCCGACGGTTTGAATCGCTTCAGACTTGCACGTGCATCCCTATTGGGGCGGATGTTCAGCAAACCGAGCCCGCCTAAAGGCCTGTGGCTTTGGGGAGGCGTGGGTCGGGGTAAGAGCTTTCTGATGGATTTGTTTTTTGAAACGCTCGACATCGATCAAAAGGGTCGTTTTCACTTCCATGAATTCATGCGCGAAGTGCACCGTGAACTCGAGGTGCATAAAGGTCAGCCCAATCCGCTCGATAGCGTGGGATTACAGATTGCGAAGCGTTATCAAATCTTGTGCTTTGATGAGTTTCACGTCGCTGACATCGCCGATGCAATGATCTTGGAGCGATTGCTGAAGGCGGTTTTTGCGCAGGACTTAGTGCTTGTTTGCACGTCAAATTATCAGCCTGCCAAGCTCTATCCGGACGGTCTTCATCGCGATCGAATACGACCTGCGATTGCCTTGCTCGAAGATTCGCTGGACTTGATGGAGATTGATGCGGGCGTCGATTACAGGCGAAGAGCGCTGGAGCAATTACCCGCCTATCTTTCCCCGCTCGGTCCTGATACGGATCAACAAATGCTTGCCGGCTTTGAACGTCTTGCTGATGGGCCGATGCTTCGTGATCGCCAGATCGAGATTGCTCATCGCCAAATGCACTGTCGGGGCATCGCGGGGGGCGTCGTCTGGCTCGATTTCGAGGCCTTATGTGGCTCACCGAGATCGCAGATCGATTATCTTGAGCTCGCATCGCGTTTTCATACGGTACTGCTTCAGTCGGTACCGATCATGACAGCCGCAATGGCATCCGAAGCGCGACGGTTTGTCTGGCTTGTTGATGTCTTCTACGATCAGGCCGTCAAGCTCATCGTGAGCGCTGCGGATCAGCCTGAGATGCTCTATCGTGAGGGTATGCTGGCCGTTGAGTTCGCTAGGACTGCGTCACGATTAATTGAGATGCAGTCAAAGGCTTATCGCGATCGGCCAAGGCGGATTTTGACGCAAGGGGGATTGGCAGCAGCCCAGCCGGATGCGAAAATCCCTCATGGACCATGAGACAATCGCGCACCGTATACGTGCGTTGCAGCTTGAACACCGCGGGCTTGACGCGATGATTGAAACCATTTGCGAACAAACCCATTTTGATGAGCTTCAGTTGCGGCGCCTCAAGAAGCGAAAATTGCAAATCAAAGACAGCATCGTGCAGTTGCAGATGATGCTCGTACCTGACGTCCCAGCCTAGGACATTTTGTTGAGCAGCGCTGAAGGCGCCGTGGCTGCCGTGCTTGGCCCTGAAGGACTTCTTATGGGCAAGCCGGGTTTTCGCTTTCGGCGGCAGCAGTTCGAGATGGCGCTCGCGGTGGCGCAGGCCATTGCCGCCAATGAGTCATTGCTCGTTGAAGCCGGCACAGGTGTCGGCAAAACGTTCGCCTATCTTGTCCCGGCGCTGCTGTCGGGTCGAAAACTGTTGATATCAACCGGCACGAAGGCCCTTCAAGACCAGTTATTGCATCGGGATCTGCCTGGTTTGCTGGAACATCTAAGTGCGTCTGCGCAAGTCTGTCAGCTCAAGGGCCGCAGCAATTATGTCTGTCACTACCACCTTGAGCGACACTTGCGCGAAGGGCGCTTCGCCCGGCGTGATGAAGCTGCATTGTTGATGCGTATCCGTGCTTTTGCTGCCCGCAGTGATTCGGGCGATCGAAGCGAGTGCAGCGAAATCCCCGATGACTCACCGGTGTGGGCCATGGCCACTGCGACGCGTGATACCTGTCTGGGCAGTCAATGCGCTGATTATGGGCGTTGCTTTGTGATGCGGGCCCGACAGCGTGCTCATCAGGCGGATTTGCTCGTCGTCAATCATCATTTGCTATGCGCAGATCTCGCACTCAAGCGTGAAGGCGTCTCCGATCTGTTGCCCGAGGTCGAAGGCATGATCATCGATGAAGCCCATCAACTACCGGATACAGCGATCCAATTTTTTGGGCGTTCCTGGTCGCTACGGCAGGGTCAGGAATTTGCAAGAGATTTATTGCGCATTGGGCTTGCCGAGGCAGCCGATGCCGCAGACTGGATGCAATGGCGAGATCAACTGGAGTATTCGCTCAAAGCTTTACGACTAGCGGCCGATCTGCCCTCGAAGTTGGCGTGGTCCCCGGCGCACCCGCAATTTGCAGCGATGCTTCCTGCCCTGCAAACATGGCTTGAACACTTGAATCAGCTGCATGGTTTCTTGCAAGAGCAGGCAACAAGAGGCGAAGAGCTTGGCCTGTTACTTGGTCGACTTGAGGCAATGCTAGATTTTTTTCCTGCATTTTTGCCGCCTTTTTTGCTTGATGAGGAGAAAGCGATTCACGAGGAGCAAGTGCTATGGCTCGATGTGAGTCGAAGCGGGCTTAGCTTTCATCAGACGCCAATGGACGCCGCCAAGGCCATCCGCGAGGCGCTTGGCGAGCGGCCCAGATCGCTTGTATTCACATCGGCGAGTCTGGCCGTTGCGGGAGACCTTGGCCCCGTAGCCCTCCGATTGGGCTTAGAGCAAGCCAGAACACTTTGTATTGACAGTCCGTTTGACTATGAGCGTCAGGCCCGCCTTTATGTGCCGCGAGGCTGTGGCGATCCCAATCAACCCGCATTTGCCGGCTTAATGGCTGAGCATGTGTGGCCCTTGATTTTGCACAATCAGGGGCGGGCGTTTATTCTGTGTACCAGCCTAAGAATGGTCACAGCCCTTCATCAAGCCTTGCTTGGCCTTGAGGCATCGTCACGTACGGCTTCTTTTCAAATCGAATGGCTGGTGCAGGGCGCGATGAGTAAGGCGGCTATGTTGCAAAGTTTTCAGCTGGGCCGGGCGCCCGTACTGATTGGCAGCGCAAGCTTCTGGGAAGGGGTCGACGTGATTGGTGACCAGCTCTCCCTGGTGATTATCGACAAGCTTCCCTTTGCGCCGCCCGATGATCCGGTCTTAAAGGCGCGTATTCGGCGAGCAAAATCAAGGGGTGAGGATGTTTTTGGTCAATGGCAGCTTCCGCAGGCGGCGATGAGTCTAAAGCAGGGTGCGGGGCGTCTGATCCGGAGTGAAACCGATGTTGGTCTCTTGGTCGTTTGTGACGAACGCGTCGTCACGCGCGCTTACGGTAAGGCTTTGTTGCGAAGTCTTCCTGGATTTCCTTTGATCCGAGATGCGATGGATGCGATGGATTTCTTGACCAGGACTCGTGGCGATGGCAACCTTGCCACGCTATCTGAAGCCACAGGTTTTCTTGATTGAAGAAGGGCAGCCGCATGATTGGTCGTTTGAAGTTTTTGAGCTTTTTTTTATTGTCTTGGCCATGCCTTGCGCAAGCCAGCGCATTCATCGATTTGGACGAACAAACCCTCAGGACCAGAGCTCGAGAGGCAGCGAGCGCCGGCGTGAGACTACAGTGCACCCAGGCCTATGGGCCTTCACTGACCGCCCATGTGCCAGCTTTGTCGAGAACCTATGTCCTGCATCGCGGTTTAATTTGGGTCATGGACGCCGACAGTGGCGATTTGGTCCATCCGAGTGCATACACCCTGAGCCAGGGTGTGATCCGTTGGCGCAATGAAGCCATCGGTTTCGCAGTGCGGCCATTTAGACCCCGTCACGAGATACATCTTTCGACGATGCAGGAGTTTGCCGACGGCAACCAACTTACAGGCCCTTTCCCGTGCAAGCTTGAACGGGGCAGTTTGCAGAGCCTATCGTAGTCTCTGCCGGACGATTCCCGGCGTGTTCCGGTGCTGACGGATCAGCGCCAAAACTCCCACCAGCGACTCTCGTTGCTGAGACGGGTCGAGAGCTTTCGACTTTCGGGGTAACTAAGCTTGAAGACGCGCTCGGCATCATCGGCCTGTTGATTGAGGCCCAGTTCACGCGCGGCAAGAATGAGCACCACCAGCGCTTCTTCGACGGCCGGGGTGTCAGGAAACTGCTGAATCAGCTGCTGCGCGCGGTTGGCCGCCGCAACATGGGCGCCTCGGATCCAATAGAACTTGGCGATCGTCAATTCCCCTTCGGCCAGTGTATTGACCAGGTAGCGAAGGCGTTGCCTTGCGTCTTCCGCATAACTGCTATCGGGATAGCGCTCGAGAACCACCCGAAAAGCGTCATAAGCCTGCCGCGTCGCCTTCAAGTCGCGATCTGCAAGGCTTTGGCCGCCTAACTTCACCAACAATCCCATTTGGTCATTGAAATAAACCAAGCCTCGCAGGTAAAAAACATAGTCCATCGCGGGGCTACTTGGATACATTTTCGAAAAGCGGTCGAGTGCTGAGAGGGCCTGCTCTTTTTCTCCGAGTTTGTAGTGCCCGTAAGCGAGCTCAAGTTGTGCTTGCTGCGCATAACGCCCAAAGGGATAGCGGGATTCGAGGCGACCGAATAATCGCGTCGCCTGAGCAAGATTACCTGCAGAAAGTTCTGCTTTCGCCTCGGCATAAAGTTTTTCTGCGGTCCACCCGCTGGTCGGGTCCGGTCCATCGCTACCGATACCACAACCACTCAATGTGAGGGACACGGCTAGGAAGAATCCAGCAAGCAGGGCGCTTGGCTTTCGTCTTGCGCTTCGATCAGTCATGCTTCAGCTCGCTTCGTTGGGGATGCGACAATAGGGCTTCATCTGCATGTCTTTATAGGGCAAAACGAGAGCATGCCACAAGGCCGCCATGCGAAGCGCTGTCGAATTATACGGATGACACGCCATGCCAACGCAAGCTGAGCAAGCCATCGTCGGCGAGAGCAGTCCCTTGCAATGGGATGCACAGGGCGCGGCTGGCCAAAGGATAGACCGGTTTGTGACCGATCGCTTGAATGGGGCCGGGCATCCGGTATCTCGAACCCGGATTCAGGATTGGATTCGACTTGGTGCCGTCAGGGTCAATGAAGAGCTTTGTAGCGCATCGCAAAAGCTATCAGGACGAGAACGGGTCGAGGTATGGCCTCAGCCGCTGGAGGCTTCGAGCGCCTTTGTTCCCGATCCTATAGAACTCAACATAGCTTATCTTGATGAGCAGGTCTTGATTATCGATAAGCCGGCCGGCTTGGTGGTTCATCCTGCCCCAGGGAACTGGCGAGGCACCTTGATGAATGGCCTCTTGCACTGGCGTCCCTCGCTTTCCGCTTTGCCGCGGGCGGGCATTGTGCATCGCCTTGACCGCGACACGTCGGGCCTACTGATGGTCGGGCTCGACGAGGCAAGTATCGTTGCCTTGCAACAGGCTTTATCTGCCCGTTTAACCCATCGGGTCTATCTCGCACTGGTGCATGGCGACGCGAGCAGGCTTGACGGGATAACGATCAATTGTCCGATCGGGCGGGATCCTGTGTCACGGGTGCGAATGGCCTGCGACGGGATTGCAGCCAAGCCTGCAAGCACAAGCATTCGACTGCTTGCAAGATGCGAACTTGGCGAAGGGATTTGCGTAAGCCTGCTCAGTTGTAAGCTCGATACCGGTCGAACGCATCAAATTCGTGTGCACCTGAAGTCAAAGGGGTTTGCGTTGGTTGGTGACCCACTTTACGGACGTCTTGCTTCAGATAAGACGCTCATGGCTGCGGATCATCGCTATGATTGTTTTACCGTATCAGGGCAAGCGCTCCACGCAAGCCTACTGCAATTGCCCCATCCCAGGTCGGCATCGAAACTCAGCCTTTTTAGTCAACCGACTTGGGACCTCGCCATACCGGTGCCAAGTGTGAATGAGCTCCTAAGCTTATGGGATTTAAAACATTGAATGCAGCGCTGCCTCAACAAGACCAAGAGCAAAAGCCGATGCCTGCCTCTTGGCTTCGTCCGACATGGGACTTTGCCTTCGCGATGCATCGGGCTCCGTCGCGTAGGCAGGCAAAGCGCCTGGCAGATCGATATTTTGTGCTTTGCAGCAACCGTTTTGGCGGTGTCAGCGATGGCGTTTTTTCATCGATGAATCTGGGTTTGGGCCAGGGTGATCAACACCGTCATGTGATGGAAAATCGTCAGCGTTTGCAGCAGTACTTGCCCGCGCCGGCGCGCTATATGCGCTTAAATCATGGTGCTTGCTGTGTGCGGGCTGACGAGATCGATCCCACCCTGGGACTGCCTGAAGCGGATGCAGTGGTGCTGGCTGTGCCTGGGCAGTCGCTGGTCATGCTCACGGGAGACTGTGTTCCGATTGTGCTTGCGGATACCGAGGGACGGGCACTTGGTCTTGTACATGCGGGTTGGCGTGGTCTCGCGCGAGGTGTGATTGAATCGGCGGTTACGGGCATGCGAGCGTGCATTGGCGAATCAGCGGTCCTGCTTGCATGGATAGGGCCTTGCATCGGCGCTGCGGCCTTCGAAGTGGGCGAGGAGGTTTTAATGGCCTTCCCGACAGAGCAGCGAAGTGATCGATTTTTTAGAAAACGTCCCGCAGACAAAGCGAAGGAGCGCTGGATGGGCGATCTCACGGCAATGGCCAACCACCGTTTGAGGCTGGCGGGTATTGCCGCGATAGCGGGAGGACTTTGGTGCACCTGGCACGATAGGGCACGATACTTCTCACATCGTCGACAAGCCGGGGGCGGTCGATTTGCGACCGCAATTGCGCTGCTGCAGTAAGTTGTTCAGCGCGTCGTGCGCGTTTTGAGATAGAGTCTGTATCGTTGATCATTGAGTGCCGGTGCAAACGCGCGCGAAGAACGGTGCAAACGCGCGCCTAGGAGACTGCGCGCTCTAAACATGGGAATGCAGGTCTTTGAACATTGAAGCACTTCGTTATTGTACTTGTTGATAGAACTTTATCGAAGATTTAAGGAGGCACTGGGCTATGGTTAGCAGGCGGTTGAGCGAGAAAAATGATCCCAAAGCCAAGATCAAGGCGGGGAAAAAGCCAAGCAAGTCAAACACGGCAAAACCCGCCCCGGCGACGGCGGCCATCGATGCCATCAAGACCAAGACTGCGGCCATCGATGCCATCAAGACCAAGACTGCGGCCAAGAAGTTAGTCAGTGCTAAAGCTGCATTGAAGCGCCCGGCAGTGGTTCAAGGGGCCCCTTTGCATGAGGCAGTAGCTGAGGCCGCAAGCAAGTCCGTTGAGGTGCCGCTTACAAGCACTGGGGCTGCTTCAGCCTCCATGAATCCTGAGACGGGTTTTCAGGACGCTCAGCAGGCCTGGGCTTCAGTGATGCAGCCCTGGGCGGCCATTCCCGCATGGACGATCAACCCTGAGGCGCTAAACAGTTTGCAGCGTGAGTACCTCGAGCGCGCCCAGTCACTGATGGCTTCACCGGGATCTGGTGATACAGCGGGTGATAAGCGTTTTAGTCATGATGCCTGGCGTCATGGACCTTTTGCCATGGCGGCGGCGGCTTATTTGCTCAATGCCGAGTTCATGACCCGGATCGCCGCATTGGTTGAAGCAGATAAGAAAACCAAAGATCGTATTCGTTTTGCAACTGAGCAATGGGTGGACGCAGCGTCACCTTCAAATTTCCTTGCGAGCAATCCCGAGGCGCAGCAACGCATGCTCGAGTCGGGTGGTGAAAGCTTGAGGCAGGGGATGGAAAACCTGATGCACGATCTTGCTGCAGGTCGGATTTCCCAGACCGACGAGACAGCCTTTGAGGTGGGCCGTAATGTGGCAACTTCGGAGGGCGCGGTCGTATTTCGCAATGACTTGATGGAAATCATTCAGTACAAGCCGATGACCGAAAGGGTCGCTAAGAGACCTCTTTTGATGGTGCCGCCGTGTATCAACAAATTCTATATTTTAGACCTGCAGCCGGATAACTCACTGGTTCGGCACTGCCTAGCTGAGGGTGTGCAAGTCTTCATGTTGTCTTGGCGAAATGTCGACGAGTCGATGAGCCAGATGACCTGGGACGACTACCTTGAAATCGGCGCGATCGAGGCGATTCGTGTGGTTCAAGAGATCAGTGGACAGGAGGCGATTAATCTGCTCGGATTTTGTGTCGGCGGAACCATTGTTGGCGCAACGCTTGCAGCACTGGCAGCGCGTCAGATTTATCCGATTGCTTCGCTAAGCTTGCTCACCACGTTGCTCGATTTTTCTCACCCCGGTGTGCTCGGTGTTTTCATCGATGAGCATCATGTAAAGATGCGAGAGCAAAGCCTGGGGGCTGGCGGTGTGATGCGGGGTAAGGAACTTGCCGCAACCTTCTCAGCGCTGCGCCCGAATGACCTTGTCTGGCATTACTTCGTCAACAACTATTTGAAGGGCGAAAAGCCAGCGGCTTTTGACCTACTGTACTGGAACGCAGACTCAACGAATCTCCCCGGACCGATGTTTGCGTGGTACCTGCGCCATATGTACCTGCAGAATCAACTTTGCAAGCCCCATCAATTGCAATGCCTCGGGGAATCGATCGATCTTGGAGCGATCGATGTGCCGAGTTATATTTTTGCCGCGAGGGAGGACCATATCGTGCCCTGGCATGCTGCTTACCTTAGCACCCAGCACCTTGGCGGCGATAAGCGCTTTGTCCTAGGGGCAAGTGGGCACATCGCAGGCACGATCAATTCGGCCAAACGTAATCGCCGCAGCTTTTGGACTGCTGAGCCGCAGCACCTGCCATCTGACCCCGATGCTTGGCTTGCGGCCGCCCATGAAGAACAGGGCAGTTGGTGGCTTGACTGGTCCCAATGGCTTGCGCAATTTGCAGGTGGAGAAAGGGCTGCGCCACGCGTCTTAGGTAGTGCCGAGTATCAGATCCTGGACCCGGCGCCCGGCCCTTATGTTAAGCAGCGTGTCAGCTAGTGGCGGCTAAGAGAGGCGCATCAGCGAAGTAGCTTGGCACTTAAGCGCTACGGGCAATTAAATCGCTCGGCTATCGGCGCTTGTGGCACGATGCAGGACCTTGTTGTTGGAATCGATAGCGATTTTTAATCAGGGTGCAGAGGGTTCACAACAGCGCATTTTTTTTAAAAGCGAGGAGACCAGGATGACACAGCGTATTGCATATGTAACGGGTGGAATGGGTGGTATTGGAACTGCGATTTGTCAGCGGCTCCACAAAGAGGGTTATCTGGTGGTGGCGGGTTGCGGACCGAGCCGTGACCATGTGAAATGGATTGCCGAGCAGGCCGAGGCTGGGTACCAGTTCCAGGCATCAGTCGGTAACGTGAGTGATTGGAGTTCGACCAAAGAGGCCTTTGATCGGGTGAAAGCAGACTTTGGCAACCCTGATGTGCTTGTGAACAATGCCGGCATCACCAGGGATGGTACGTTTAGAAAAATGTCGGTTGACGATTGGCGTGCGGTGATTGATACCAATTTAAACTCGCTCTTTAACGTTACCAAACAGGTTATCGAAGGCATGCTCGATAAAGGTTTTGGCCGAATCGTCAATATCTCATCCGTGAACGGTCAGAAGGGACAGTTTGGCCAGACCAATTATTCAACGGCAAAGGCTGGTATTCATGGCTTCACCATGGCCTTGGCGCAAGAGGTTGCCAATAAAGGCATTACGGTCAACACAGTCTCGCCGGGTTATATCGGCACCGATATGGTTTCTGCAATGCGGCCTGACGTGCTCGAAAAAATCGTTGCCGGCATCCCCGTCAAACGGCTTGGAACACCCGAGGAGATCGGTTCAATTGTCGCTTGGATCTCAAGCGACGAGGGTGGCTTTGCGACAGGCGCTGACTTTTCGCTCAACGGCGGTCTGCATATGGGTTGAGGCTTGTGCGAGATGCTTCGATGAGCGAGATGCTTCGATGAGCGACATGCCGTCGCCGGCATCCAATGGCGCTGGGGCCGGCTTTTAGTGCCCCAGTGTTTATAGCGATTTGCAACCCGGGGTTAAAGAACATGCAGGCAGCCAGACTAATAAAGAAATATCCAAATCGTCGCCTCTACGACACACAAACCAGCAGCTACATCACCCTCGGTGACGTGAAGCAGTTGGTGCTGGCAGGCGATCGTTTGCTGGTGGAAGACGCCAAGACCAGGGAAGACCTCACGCGAAGCATATTGTTGCAAATCATTCTTGAAGAAGAGGCAGGGGGTACACCACTTTTTTCTAGCGAGATGCTTGCGCAAATGATCCGGTTTTACGGCCATGCCATGCAGGGTATGATGGGCACTTACCTTGAGAAAACGCTACAAAGTTTTGTCGAAATTCAGTCGCGAATGACCGATCAGTCCAAAGCACTTTATGACGGTAATAAGAGCATGCCAAATCCTGAGCTTTGGACTCAATTCATGGCTGGGCAGGCACCCATGTTCCAAACCATGATGGCGAATTACATTGATCAATCCAAGAATATGTTTGTGCAAATGCAAGAACAAATGCAGCAGCAAACACTGAATATGTTTCAAGCGTTCCCCTTTCAAGGTCCAGCCTCTCATGCAGGCGATCGTGACGAGGGAAAGAACTAGTCGGACATGAAGAAAGATCCAGCGGTTGGCTTTGTGTCCTTGGGTTGCCCCAAGGCTTTAGTTGACTCCGAACAGATCATCACGAAGCTTCGCGCTGAGGGGTACAGGATTGCGCCTGATTACCAGGGGGCAGACCTTGTGGTGGTCAACACCTGTGGTTTTATCGATGCTGCGGTGCAGGAGTCGCTTGATAGCATCGGTGAAGCAATCCGGGAGCAAGGGAAGGTCATTGTCACTGGTTGCCTGGGTCAGCGAAGTAATGAGCATGGCGAAAACCTCATACAAAGCCTGCACCCTAAAGTGCTTGCGGTAACCGGCCCACATGCCAGTGATGAGGTGATGGCGCATGTGCATCGATTTTTGCCAAAACCGCACGACCCATATATTGATTTGGTCCCTGAGGCTGGCATCAAGCTGACGCCTTCACACTACGCCTATCTGAAAATTTCCGAGGGCTGTAATCATCGTTGCAGTTTTTGCATTATTCCATCGATGCGCGGTGATTTAGTCAGTCGCCCGATCGGCGAGGTGGTGCGTGAGGCCGAGGCGCTTGCTCGATCAGGCGTGAAGGAGATTCTGGTGATCTCGCAAGACACCTCAGCTTATGGTGTGGATATCAAATATAGAACAGGTTTTGTACACGGACGACCTGTCCGTACGCGCCTTACCGAACTCGTGAAAGAACTCGCAAATCTCGGGATCTGGGTTCGACTGCATTATGTCTACCCTTATCCTCATGTGGATGAACTCTTTGCGTTGATGGCACAGGGTCTTGTACTTCCGTATCTCGACGTACCCTTTCAACATGCCAACCGTCGAATCCTCAAGTTAATGAAGCGACCAGCAGGTGGTGAAGATGTCTTGCGACGCATCGAAGCCTGGCGGGCGGCCTGTCCGGACCTCACCCTGCGCAGTACTTTTATTGCGGGCTTTCCTTCCGAGAGCGAGACCGAGTTTCAAGAACTCCTCGACTTTCTCACAGCAGCGAAAATCGATCGCGCAGGCTGTTTTGCGTATTCACCGGTTGAAGGTGCCAGCGCAAATCAGCTAAATGGCGCATTACCTGAGCATATTCGCGAGGAGCGTCGTGATCGTCTGATGGCACATCAGGCAGCGATTAGCCAGGAACGCTTAAAGCGATGGAAGGGGCGGCGCCTGCAAGTCCTGATCGATACGATCGAGCAAAGCGAGGATGGCCAGCTACTTGGTGCGATTGGCAGGAGCGCGGCCGATGCACCCGAAATCGATGGTGTTGTCTATCTGCGGCCCCATTCCAGCTTGGCGGTTGGCCAATTTGTGACCGCAAGCATTTCGCGAAGCGACCATTACGATTTGTACGGATCGGTTGTTCGTTCGTCGCACTAGCGAGCTGACAGACCGATCATCGCCAAGGCGCTCCCAAAGCCCACAAACCATACAAGACTTCGTAACAGCGCTTTATCGAAATAGTATGCCCCGATGTAAAGCAGCCTTGAGACAATAAAACTCACACAAAGCAAATCGCGGGTTTGTGACTCAAGTTCTGCCTGTAATGCGAAGAGCAATGCGGCGGCAAAGACAATCAGGGCTTCCCAACTGTTGGCTTGCGCAGCGAGTGCTCGTTGCCGCCGGGGCTCGCTCATGTGTTGTGACCATTGCCGAGGGTTATGATTATCATAATCACGCGCCCCCCATTTTTGTAGACCTGCCGCAACAATCGGTAGCAGGCAAGCGATGAGGAGGCTGTAGGCAGGAATATTCATGGGCATTTTTTCTCTGCGGGTGGTTGCTGAAGGGAACGCACGCCATAATGGCTTACCAAAGGCTCATCAATGTGGCCTCTTCAAAGCGAGGTATAAAGCTGATCACGTTGTTTTGCCGATTAAATGCAGCGCTGTCGTGAGCGCAGGACTTCTGGTTTCTTCAAAGTGCTGCAACAGGGCATCAAGGCCTAAAGCGAGAAAGGCAAGATCGGCGTGTTGAGCAACCAAGGGTTTTGCCCGCCAGGAAGCGCTTAGTCCGGCTGCAGCCATCATCGCCAAATCATTCGCGCCATCGCCAATGGCGATGGTTTGCTGCAGGGTAAGGCCCCATTGTTTCGCAAAATCCATCAGGCATAGCGCTTTTCGCTGCGCATTCACAAGCGGTCCGACAAGTGTGCCAGTCAGCCTGGCTTGCTCGATACCAAGTTGATTGGCACGACAGGCGTCAGCCTGAATCATGTTTGCGACCTGATCCACAATCGGGTGAAAGCCGCCTGAGAGCACCACCATCTTGAGGCCTTGCGCACGCACAAGTGTTGTGAGTTTCTCCACACCAGGATTGAGCGCCAGCTTTTCAGCAATCAAACGATTCATCAATGATAGGCTTTGCCCTTCCAAGAGCGCTACCCTTCGCCGCAGACTCTCGTCATAGTCACTGATCTCTCCACGCATCGCCGCCTCTGTGATTGCGGCGACTTCAGCGCCACAGCCTGCATACGCGGCCATCTCATCAATACATTCGATCTTGATCAGGGTTGAATCCATGTCAAAGGCAATCAAACCGAAATCGGCCCAGCGCCTCGAGGAAACCAGCGGGTTGATATCAACACCATATCGAAGGCTTAGCTCGCGCGCCTGGGTCATTGAAAAGCCTTTGCGGGCATGCGCCAGCATCATCGACTGATCAATCAACGCCGCCCGCAGCGCATCATCGATTGCATGAGGGGCTTGCCATTCGGCAGCCTTAAAAAGGTGGTCATCGAGCCAAGCCTGGTTGATGTTGCCTTGAATGAGCAACAAGTCTGGGTGTTCTGCGAATGCCGCCGGTCTTTCCTTCATCTCAAGCTGCCTTTAACTGCTGAATCAGTTCACGTACTTTCTGGCTGCGACTGTCCAAGTCTTGGCTGCTCACAGCAATTCGTAGGCGATCCGGGCCGAGCATCTTCGCGTCATTGCGTCGCTGCAAAAACCGAATCAGCTGAGCAGGCTCTACGGATGCATCGCGTCCAAACTGAAGCACAACGGCATCACTGTGTGCATCGATCTTTGAGACGCCAATCGATTGACCCAGCAAGCGCAGGCGATGACTCTGCAAGAGGGTTTGCGTCGCGGGCGGCATTTTCCCGAAACGATCAACAATTTCTTCGTGCAGATCACGAATGTCGTCGTCATGTTCGCACGCAGCCAATCGTTTATAAAGCCCAAGCCGCTCGTGAATATCTGGGCAGTAGTGACTCGGCAGCAGCGCTGGAGCGTGAAGGTTAATCTCAGTGGCCACCGATAAAGGCGCGCTCAGATCGGGCTCTTTGCCTGCCTTGAGTGATCTTACCGCTGCATTAAGCATATCGGTATAAAGTGAAAAACCGACTTCGATCATGTCACCAGACTGCGAATCGCCAAGCACCTCGCCCGCACCACGAATTTCCAAATCGTGCATGGCAAGGTAAAAGCCCGATCCGAGTTCTTCCATCAGTTGAATCGCTTCCAGACGTTTTTGCGCATCCTTGGTAATCGCCGCCTCGTCGGGAATCAACAGATAGGCGTAGGCCTGGTGATGCGAACGCCCGACGCGACCTCGCAGCTGATGCAGTTGCGCTAGACCAAAGCGGTCTGAACGATGAATGATGATGGTGTTGGCACTCGGTACGTCGATCCCTGTCTCGATAATGGTGGTGCAAAGCAGGACATGAAAGCGCTGCGCATGAAAATCTCTCATGACCCGCTCGAGCTCGCGTTCACCCATCTGACCGTGGCCGACGACGATGCTCGCTTCGGGAATAAGTTCGCGAAGTTTTTGTGCGCGGTTTTCAATGGTTTCGACTTCATTGTGCAGAAAGTAAATCTGACCACCCCGTTTTAACTCGCGAAGAATCGCCTCACGAATAATGCCGTCGGTTTCTTTTCGCACGAAAGTCTTGATGGCCAGACGACGCTGCGGTGCGGTTGCAATCACCGAGAAATCGCGAATGCCCTCCATGCTCATGGCGAGCGTTCGGGGAATCGGCGTTGCAGTGAGGGTTAATACGTCAACTTCTGCGCGTAGGTTTTTGAGCGCTTCCTTCTGCCGGACTCCGAAACGATGTTCTTCGTCGATGATGACAAGGCCAAGGTCTTTAAATTTGACATCGCGTGATAACAGCTTATGTGTTCCGATCACAATATCGATCTGACCTTTGGCCAGCGCATCAATGCTCTGCTTGACCTCTTTGGCGCTTCGAAAGCGCGATAGTTCGGCGATTCTCACTGGAAACTCGGCAAATCGATCGTTGAACGTCTGAAAGTGCTGTTCCGCGAGCAATGTTGTCGGTGCGAGTATGGCGACCTGCCTTGAGTCGGAAACCGCGATGAAGGCTGCGCGAAGGGCGACCTCTGTTTTCCCAAAGCCAACGTCTCCACAGACGAGCCTATCCATCGGCTTACTTGAAATCATGTCCTGAACCACCGCGTGAATTGCTGCCAGCTGATCGGGTGTTTCCTCAAAGCCAAAGCCCTCGCAGAAGGCCTCATAGTCGGTGACTTTAAAGCCGAAAGCGTGTCCGACCCGCAGCGCACGTCGGGCATAAAGATTGAGCAATTCAGCCGCGGTGTCACGCGCTTGTTCGGCGGCTTTGCGTTTGGCCTTTTCCCATTGACCCGAACCCAATTGATGCAAGGGTGCGTCATCGGGCGATGCCCCGCTGTAGCGGCCGATCAGATGGAGTTGTGCAACAGGGACATAAAGACTGGTCTCATGTTGATAGGTCAGGTGGAGAAACTCGTTATCGCCTTCGCCAAGATCCATGTGGATCAGTCCCTGGTACCGGCCGATCCCATGATCAACATGTACAACAGGATCCCCGGGTTTGAGCTCAGATAAGTCCTTGATGAAAGTGTCGATATTCTGTTGTGATTCCCGGCGCCTTCCTTTGCCGCGACGTGCCAGGTGAGCATAAAGTTCGTTTTCCGTGATGACTGCAGCCATGCCTTCGATCACGAAGCCAGCTTGCAAGGGACCTACCCCGATTCGCGCACCGGACCAGTCCCACCGCTTAGGCCATCCCTCGGCGTTTTCCCATTCGATACCCTGTTCAGCGAGCGCTAGAAGCAGTGTCTCGCGACGTCCGGGCGATTCGGCAAGAATCAAGACAGGAACCTCGCTTGTTGATACGTAGGATTCCAGGGCTGCATAGGGTCTTTGGCGTTTACGATCCACCGCAACATTGGGCAATCCGGGGCATGCCGCAGCGAGCTCACGCGGAAGACTTAAACGTCCTTTTGACCGGCAAGCGTTAAAGAACGCTTCGTTGGATAACATGAGTTCGGCCGGTGAAAGGCAGGGGCGCTCGATGTCTTTGCTCAAAAAATCATAGCGCTGCTGCATGTCGAGTCGATAGCGCTGCAGGGCATCTTGGGCGTCACCATGCAAGACGACCAGCGCCTCCTCAGGCAAATAGTCGAGAAGGCTATGACATTGTTCAAAGAACAAGGGCAAATACCATTCGATGCCACCCGGCGAATGCCCAAGACCAATATCTTTATAAATACTACATCGACTAGGGTCGCCTTCAAATCGCTCACGCCAGCGCGCCCTAAATCGATGACGAGCCTCCTCATCAAGCGGAAACTCGCGGCCAGGCAAAATATCAACAGCATCGATGGGGTAGAGACTGCGTTGGGTATCGGGATCAAAAGTCTTGATGCTGTCGATATCGTCATCAATCAAGTCGATCCGCAAGGGCAGGGGGTGGCCCATGGGAAACAAATCGATCAGCCCGCCGCGGATGCAGTACTCGCCGGGTTTAATGACTTGCGAGACGTGTTCATAGCCTGCTTCAGTGAGTTGTGTCGCGAGTTTGTTTGAACCGAGACAGTCGCCGCGTCGAAAAACGAAACTGCGGCCCGAAATCATGGCGCGTGGTGCGATGGCCATGGCTGCGGTGCTGACCGGTGCAATAATTAAATCAATGTCGCCTCGTTGCATGCGCCACAAAGCCTTGAGTCGCTCACTGATCAAATCCTGGTGCGGCGAGAACTGGTCATAAGGCAGTGTTTCCCAGTCAGGAAAGTGCTGAATCCGCAGGTTTGGCTCGAACCAGGCTATTTCCTCACTCAGTCTTTCGGCATCACTTGGTTGCGCCGTCAGGACGAGCGTTGGCCGCCCGGGACTCGCGCTTGCGGATTGCACAAGCCAGAACGCATCAGATGAGCCCCAAGTTGTCGGACCCTGCAGTGCCTGACCGGCCGCGGGCAGACGCAAGGCTTGTTCGGACCAAGACATGAGAGAATTTTAGTCGATCTATGGTGAACAAACCCCTTCAAAACCCTCAGCAGCCGATTGATCCTGCCCTTCGAACGCCGGCATTTGATGCCCACGGCGCCGCGCAGACGCTTCATGCCGTTATTCCGGCAGCAGGTAGGGGGCAGCGATTTGATCCGGATGCAGCCTCTTTAGCCAAAGCCAAGCAGTATCACGATCTGGCCGGCAAGGCCGTGATCGTTCGCAGTATCGAGGCCTTACTCGCCGTTGCCCGCATCGATTGCGTCTGGGTTGTGCTGGCACCAGGTGATCAGGAGGGACCGCAGCGACTCGCCGAAGCCCTAAGCAAGGCAAAGGGGCGCTTGAGGATCTGCCACCTCGGTGGCGCCGAGCGGCGCGACTCCGTACTTGCCGGCGTAAAGCTTGCGGTGCATGCAGGCGCCGATTGGGTGATGGTTCACGACGCGGCAAGGCCGCTTGTATCCAGGCAAGCGCTTGATCGCTTGATAAGCAGCTGTTTTAGCCTGGGCAGTGGGGGCATTCTTGCGCTTCCTGTGGTTGATACGGTGAAAAGGGCTCGTCCAGACCGAGATGGCCTTCCCCGTGAACAGTCAACAACAGACCATGCAATGACGGACTGGGCCATAAACGATCAGGCAGCGACGGATCAGGCAGCGACGGCGCAGACCTTTATCGAACAGACAATGGCGCGGGAGAGGCTTTGGCTTGCGCAAACGCCTCAGCTTTTTCCCGCGCAGCGTTTGATCCAAGCCCTGGAGCAATGCCCACGGGTTACTGACGAAGCCGGTGCAATGGAACAACTCGGCGACCCGGTGCTCCTGGTAAGGGGTGAGCGATCCAATATCAAGTTAACCTACGCCGATGATTTGGAGGAGCTCGAATTGCTGCTGAAGCGTTCCACAGGCGGGGCGTTGCGGGTCGGCGAAGGCTATGACGTGCATGCGCTGGTCCCAGGTCGGGCCCTGCTGATTGGTGGGGTAAGGATCGACTACCCCCTTGGTTTGCTGGGCCATTCCGATGCGGACGTGCTTTTGCATGCGATTACCGACGCCCTGCTCGGTGCTGCTGGCCTGGGTGATATCGGTACGCATTTTCCGGATCATGAAGCTGTCTGGCGTGGTGCAGACAGCCGAATCCTGATGGCAAAGACCGTTCAAATCATCAAGGATCAAGCCTGGTCCATCCAGAATATCGATTGCACGGTCGTAGCGCAGCGACCCAAGTTGTCGCCTTACCGTGAGGCAATCATCGAATCGATCGCCGGCAGTTTAGGTGTGGCGAAGGATGCTGTGAATTTCAAAGCTAAAACCCAGGAACTGCTAGGTTTTGAGGGCAGGGGTGAGGGTATTTCTGCTCGGGCCGTGGCCCTGCTTGCCAGAACTGGCGAGCAGACATGAAGGAGCGGCGAGGGCACATGAGACTACCTTCGGTCCCGGCGCTTGCGCCTCGGCGCGGCGGTCTCCTGATGCGCATCATAGGACGGTTAGGCCTAAAGTTGCTTGGTTGGCGTGTGGAGGGTGAGTTTCCGAATCATGCAAAATTAGTGGTAGCAGGCGCACCTCACAGTACGAATTGGGACTTTCCTGTCGCGATGTCCACCGTTTTTGCCTTGAATTTGCGTATCCGTTTCATGGCCAAGGCATCGCTGTTTCGAGGCCTGGCCGGCCCAATCATGCACTGGTTCGGAGGCTTGAGCGTTGACCGATCGAGAGCAAATGATGTTGTTGATCAGGTCGTCGACCACATGAGGCAATGCGAATCAATGTGGCTCTGCATCGCGCCGGAAGGCACCAGGAAAAAAGTCGAACGGTTTCGCAGCGGTTTTTTGCGTATCGCGCTGCTGGCGAACATACCAATCATGCTGCTTGTCATCGACCGTCGTGACAAGGTGATTCGGCTTGGTCCGCTCTGGTATCCCTCAGCGGATACCGAAGCAGACCGTATGGCGATTGAAAAGTGGTTTGAGCCTTTTCAGGTCAAGCGACGATAGATCAGCTCAGATCGGCAATCAGCGCATTGCGATGATCAGCAGGCAATGGGCTGATAGCGACGCGATAGAAATCGTGATCAATACCAACCGAAAGTGTGACCCCATACTTCAGTGCTTCACACATATCTTTGCTAAGCTCGAAACGCAGAAAATGGACCGATGAAGTTTTTTCATCATTCTCGCGTTCGAGATCCTCGTCGGCAATTGCATAGACCTTGGGTGAACCCTCAACCTGGACCCAGACTTTATCTTCGACACCGATAAGTTGGGCGAGGGCCTTTTTGCGTTCGGCCGGTTCATCGTACTCGATCATCATGGTCGCTTTGAAGTTGCTACCGTCAGGCACCAAGGGCGTGTAGGACTCGAGTTCATGAAGAATGCCATCTTCTTCGAAGATTTTCTCAATGCGCAGCATCTCCTGAATCTGGTAACGGATCGTCAACTCGTCTTCAAAAATTAAGGTCACGTGATCGCCAAGTGCCAGGGTCCTCAGCTTTTTGTGTTCAATCACGCGTTTGCGGAATTCCGGTCGCGCTTTGGCGTAGGCTTCAAGTGTCATCAGCGAATCGCGGGTGATTTTTGGCTGTTTCATTTGAGTTTCCATGGTTAGATTCCGTATGCCATCCGTAAAAGAGTGAGAGGGTGAGCCATCTTGGCTTCGTTTAATTTGTTGCGTTCCATACCTTGGGCAATGTGATGACCGGCAAGTTGGCAATCTGAGGCAATCCAATCGGGCTTGCCCGCCGGGTGCTCGCTCATTTGTCTGAACACCGGTTTGCCGATCTTCATGGCGTGATCAAAAAACTCTTTTTTCACACCCCAAGTGCCGGCGTGACCCGAGCATCGCTCAACCGTATGGACTTGTGTCTCGGGTACTTGTGACAACAAGTCTTTGGTTCTTTGTCCCATGTTCTGCACGCGCAGGTGACAGGCGATATGGTAAGACACATGCCCTAAACCTACTGTAAAAGCTGTATTCAGCAAACCATCCTTACTGCGCTCAGTGAAATACTCAAAGGGGTCAAACATGGCTGCTTTGACCGCTTGCGTGTCGGCGCAGTTCGGAAACATCAAGGGAAGTTCCTGCTTAAACATCAAGCCGCAGGAGGGAATGGCAGCGAGAATTGCATAGCCTTCACGAGCCAGTTTAGCGAGCACCGGCATGTTCTTCGCTTTGAGTTCCGCGACCCCATTGAGATCTCCAAGCTCAAGCTTCGGCATGCCGCAACAGGCTTCCTTCTCAGCAAGAATCCAAGGAATCTGGTTATGATCTAAAATTTTGATCAAATCCTGACCGATCCCCGGTTCGTTATAGTTAACGTAGCATGTAGAGAAGATGGCAACCTTCCCCGGCGTACGCGTACCGTTTTTCACGCTTGATGCCAAAGCGCGCTGGCTTTGAGCCTGACTGCGGAATGTTTTGGGCGCATACACGGGCACCCAAGCCTCCCGATGAACGCCCAACATTGATTCGCCGAGTTTTCTGGCCGACTCGCTTTTTGCCAGTGCATTCACGGTTTGGACAACCACAGGGATTCCTGCCAGTTTCCCGTTACGATCCGTTGAAGCAAGTTGAACGTCTCTGAACTGGGTTGCGGTACCTTTCTTAAAGGCAATCGCTTTGGCCCTTAGCATGACGTGGGGAAAGTCGAGGTTCCACTCATGTGGCGGCACATAAGGGCATTTGGTGAGGTAGCAAAGATCGCAGAGGTAGCATTGGTCGACGACTTTCATGTAATCGTTGCGGCTCACGCCGTCGACTTCCATGGTTTCGGATTCATCGACCAGGTCAAAAAGGGTTGGGAAAGATTGACACAAGCTCACGCAGCGTCGACACCCGTGGCAAATATCAAAAATACGTTCCATCTCGTCAAAACAAGCCTTTTCGTCATAAAAAGCCTCGCTTTGCCAGTCGATGGGGTGGCGTGTGGGGGCTTCGAGGGATCCTTCACGCATGGTCGTTCTCTATGGCTATCTTGGGGGAAGAATATTTGTTCTAGAAAGAAAACTGGATCCGGGAGCCCTGGCCCCTCGGATCCAGCGCGCCTCAATTAGGCGCTTTCAGCCAATGTGTCCAGGGCTTTCTGGAACTTGTTGGCGTGTGAACGCTCTGCCTTGGCGAGGGTCTCGAACCAGTCAGCGATTTCGTCAAAGCCTTCATCGCGGGCGGTCTTGGCCATGCCGGGGTACATGTCGGTGTACTCGTGGGTTTCGCCAGCAACCGATGCCTTCAGGTTGTCGGATGACGAACCGATGGGCAAACCGGTGGCGGGGTCACCAACATGTGCCAAGTAGTCGAGATGACCATGTGCATGGCCGGTTTCGCCTTCTGCGGTCGAACGGAAAAGCGCTGCAACTTCGGGAAGACCCTCAACGTCGGCCTTGTTCGCGAAGTAGAGGTAACGACGGTTCGCCTGGCTTTCGCCTGCGAATGCGTCTTTCAAATTTTGATGGGTTTTGGAACCGTTAAGACTTGCCATTTGAATCTCCAAAGCAAAGTGACTTAGGCTGTTTGATGAAAACTCCTTCAAACTGGTTTAAAAAACAAACCAATCTGAAAGCCTTTGCATTATCAACAAACTTCCAAATCCGACGCCAATTGAATTTTCATATCCCTTCGATTGAAAATCTGCATCGCCACAGTAAAAGGCTCCTGCATTTCAGCAGGGGATGCAACGCTAACCATGCACCGGCTAAGCGGCTCCCGTCAGGGGCTTGGTCGAAGGAAGCTGTAATCGAACGGTAAGTCCACCATCTTGCCCGCGTCGAAGCTCCAGACGCCCTTGATGACGCGACACAATCCGATTCACGATGGCAAGACCTAGGCCGGTACCTTCGCGGTCGCTTCGATAGGTTTCCAGCCGGGCGAAGGGTTCAAGCAAACGCTCTAATTCATGCTCTGGGACACCTGGGCCGAAATCTTCAAGTTCGAGCCAAAGCGTTCCTGCCTGGCTGCTCATTTTCAGCTCGGCGTCGAGTGGACCGGTCGAGCGCGCGTAGCGCGCAATATTGGAGAACAGATTGTCGAGAAGGCGATCCAAATCAACCTGGCGTCCCGACCAGGGCAGGTTTTCGGGACATTGAAGGGCAATGCGCAGGCCGTCATCACACCATCGCTCAACCGCCGCACGAACACAGGGCGCAGCATCATCGGTATCGCTACCTTGAAGGACGGCTGCGCGTGCGTAGTCTATGAACTGCCGAACCACACCGTCGATGCGTTCAATGTCGTCCACGAGATTGGCTCTGACTTCCTGTGAAAGGGAAGCCAATTCGACTTCCATGCGCAGCCTGGTTAGCGGCGTTCGGATGTCGTGTGAGATACCCGCCAATGCGAGGCGGCGATCTTGCTCGAGCTGCTCGAGCGCTCGCGTCATGTGGTTAAAACGTCGATTAACCTCGCCAAATTCGCCTGGCAGGTTCTCTGGCAGTAAAGGTGTTTGACCACGAGACTCCATGCCAGTGATCGCTCTGGCCAGTGAGCGCAGCGGACGGTTGATTTGCTGAGAGATCAGCACGGCACCAAGGAGTGACAAGATGAGCACTATGGCCGCAGCCCACTCCCAGGGCGGGTCGAGACTTCGCTCTAAGCGCTCCTGCTGCACACCAAGCCAATAGGGTTGTCGTCTAATCGTGACGCTGACCCATAGGCCTTCTGCGCCATTCACCGTGCCCATGATCTGAGTCCGTTCGCCCATCTCGAGCTTTAGAAAGCGACTCAGACGGCGCTCGGTATCGCTGCGGTTGAACTCAACCAGTTGATCGTTGTCTGTCCGGAGCGTCAGTCGTAAGCCCTCGCGCCGATCAAGCAGGCTAAGAAGCTCTTTTCGACTTTCGGGATCAGCGGTTTCCAGCGACACCTTTGTGACATTGGCCAAGGATGCAACTTCCCAAGCCACCGACTGTTCGGGCGTCGGGCCCAATCGCTCGTTCATCACAATCCATGCCCCGAGCAAGCTCGTGACCAGTAGGCCCGCGATCAGCAAAAAGGTGCGTCCGAAAAGACTGCTTGTCATGATGAGCGAGACTTTACGCGCAAATGCCGATAGCCAAACCCTACAATGAGGCCATGGAAATCTGCAAAGCGGCCATGCCAAGGCGGATCCTCGCCATGACGAGTTCGGCAACACCCGCGTCGGTCGGGGTTTTTCAGTCCGACGGACATTGTGAATGGGCCTACGTCGAAGAAGGCTTAAGAACCGGCGAAGGATTGCTCGCGGCGGTGGCAACAGGTTTGAAGGCTGTGACGACCGATGGTCATCGAGGCCCCGCCTCGCCGGATCTCATCATGCTCGATCAAGGTCCCGGGCAATTTACCGGTCTCAGGGCGGGCATCGGGATCGCGCAAGGTCTGGCCATGGGCTGGAATATTCCGGTCCTGGCGATGGATAGTGCCAGCATCATGGTCTGGGCGGCTTGGGAAGCGCTCGAAAAAACAAGACACAGCGATGATGTCAGCGGTTCTGATCGAGAGGCCTCAGGCGCGTTGCTAAGCGACGCCTTGCCCGCTTTACACTGGATCACGGTTCGCGACGCAAGGCTTGGCGCTTTTTATGTTGCTGAGTTCGGTTCGCTTGAAGGCCTATTCGAATCCGAAGGCGCGAGCGTGCAAACATTGGGTCCGGAGCGGCTTCTTGACATCGTCAAAAACCGTCTGACATTGAATCCGCACCGTGGCAGCATCGTGATTGTGAGCGATCCGTCGAGTCAGGCGCGGTTGGCTGAATTCAATGGCTTTGATGACGTGAGCAGGGCTAAGCCTGTATGGATGCAACCGAGGGCCAGCGACTTGCTTGGCGCGCTTGCTCGTCTCGGACTGGCAAAGCTCAGGCGGGGGGCTCAGGCGCGTCAGGCACAGCAGCTTGAAGCGAACTATGTCCGCAATGATGTGGCGATGGATTTAAATGCGCAACGCGCCTATCGTCGTGCACAGGGCGATTTAACAAAGATTTAGCAATCTCATGGCACGTTTTCCGATTCAAGAGGCGCGGCTCAAGGGACTTCGACCGATGAGCATGCTTGATCTGTCGCGCGTTGCCGCGATTGAGCGCCGTATTTATGACTTTCCATGGACCGAGGGCAATTTCAGGGATTCATTAAATGCGGGGCACGAGGGTTGGTTACTTGAGGCGGTCGACATGCCCGGCAAGCTAAAGGCCTATGCCTTGCTGATGTGGATCGTTGACGAGGTTCATTTACTCAACCTATCGGTAAGTGATGATGAGCAGGGGCGTGGCCTCGGGCGCCGCTTGCTTGACTGGCTGATGCGTCATTGTTTTGAAGAGGGCGCTCAAAGCATGTTGCTTGAGGTCCGGCCAAGTAACCAGGCGGCCTTGCGGTTGTACGCCGCCTTCGGATTTGAGCAGGTCTCGACACGAAAAGGCTATTACCCAGCGCGCGGCGGCGGTCGTGAGGATGCCTGGGTCTTGCGTTGTCAATTGGGGCTTGAAGAACCATGATCTGGTCTGACGCGCAGATCAGGGCATGGCAGGCGCTGGAGCTTGGGCCGCGTTGGCAGCTTAAGGTGACGTTGCAGGCGAAGCAGGCGGAAGTTTCTGTCGTGAAGCATTGGGAACAACTCCGTGCATCGGTGGCAAGCTGCCAGTCCTGTGCGCTGGCGCGTAGCCGTCAGCAAACGGTGTTTGGTTCCGGGACGGTTACAGGGCAATGGGCGCTTATTGGCGAAGCACCCGGTGCGGAGGAGGACTTGCAAGGCGAGGCCTTCGTCGGGATGGCAGGCCAGTTGCTCGACCAAATGTTATCCGCCATGGGCTGGAATCGGCACAAGGATTTATTCATTGCGAATGTGCTCAAGTGTCGTCCCCCGGGAAACCGCAACCCATCGCCCGAAGAGATTTCGGCCTGCGCGGGGCATTTGTCGGCGCAGCTTCAGTTATTGAGGCCCAAAGCCATGCTGGTCATGGGTCGCATCGCGGCCCAGCACCTGCTCGGCCAGGATGTGTCGATTGCCTCGCTTCGTGGCAAGCCGCAGTCTGTGCGCATCGGCAGTGGTGCAGAGGCCTTTGAGGTGCCCACGCTGGTCACCTATCACCCTGCCTATTTGCTTCGCAACCTTGAGGATAAGGCAAAGGCCTGGGAAGACCTCAACAGCTTTGCCGATCTGCTGGGTCGAACCTAATCTAGGTCGCAACTAATGTTTGGCGTGATCAAGAATCAGTGCGCGCAGGTCGTGCGCTTGGGCGTTGCGCAAATAGCGTTGCCGCACCAAGAGCATGGTGATCGCGACAAATGCACCAAAAAGAATAATGATGGCGTTAATGTGCAATTCAAACTTGAGCAGCAGGGCATAAAGCCCGAGCATGAACAACACGTTCAGATTCTCATTAAAGTTCTGTACCGCAATCGAATGGCCAGCGCTCATCAGCACATGACCTCTGTGCTGCAGCAGTGCATTCATCGGCACCACAAAAAATCCGGCCAGGCCACCGACCAGAATGAGCAAAGGATACGAGACAGGCAGCGATGTCACCAGGGTCATGCTTGGCACCAACACCCCCATGGCAATGCCTAGTGGCAGGACGCGAGGCGATTGACGCAAGGTAATGAAGCGTGCCGCCAGCACCGCGCCAACCGCGATGCCCAGGGCGACAACACCTTGTAAGATTGCCGCTCGATTGAGCGGCATCCCGAGTTGCTGCTTAGCCCACTCCAGCACGATGAATTGAAGTACAGCGCCCGCGCCCCAAAACAAGGTGGTCACGGCAAGCGATATCTGGCCGAGCTTGTCCTGCCACAAGGTCTTGTTACAGCGCCAGAACGCCTTGATCAAGACAAAGGGGTCGGTGTGCTGCTTTTCATAACGAGCTCCTGTATCAGGTATCCTCAAGTTGATCAGCGCAGCCAGCAAATAAATCAGGCCGATGACCACGATGGCCCCTGTGGCTGCCGAACTGACCCCCGGGATGCCCAGCCCCACAATAAAGTTTGAGACTGAGGGGCTGATGAGTGCACCGCCAACCACTGTGCCAAGAATGATGGAGCCAACCGTGGTGCCTTCAATCCATCCGTTGGCGGCAACCAGCTTGCTGGGTGGGAGTAACTCCGTGAGGATGCCATATTTGGCGGGCGAATAAGCGGCGGCTCCCAAGCCCACCACGGCATAAGCAAGTAAAGGGTGGACGCTTGCAAACATCAACGCGCATCCCAGCACTTTGATGGCATTGGTGTAGAACATGACCTTGCCCTTGGGCATGGCGTCTGCAAAAGCGCCAACAAACGGTGCCAGGACCACATAGCTCACTGTGAAGAAGAGTTTCAGCATCGGCTTCATCCACTCAGGCGCTGCCATCTCGATCAGCAGCGCGATGGCAGAAATCAGCAGCGCATTATCGGCAAGCGATGAAAAGAACTGCGCTGCCATGATGGTGTAGAAGCCTTTTTTCATGTGGCCGCGGTTATACCATGGCAGACTGTTTTTGATGCGTCAGGCGTCTGGGAGGGTGCAGTCTTTAGGGGCTGTTATCTTGCATGGCGTCGCGACAAAAGTGCATGGCGTCGCGACAAACAAGATGCCTCAAGGCAGACGTTCAATGCAGTAACACGAGGGAAACAGTGCCTAGACCACTTTGCGCGACCATTGACGTTTCGAGGATGCGTGCCAACTTTGCGCTTTTGCGCGAGCAACTCCAGCCTTTTCGGTGTTGGGCCGTGGTCAAGGCCAATGCCTATGGTCACGGCCTGGACGCTGGACTGCTGGGGTTTGAAGAGGCCGATGGGCTGGCCTTGATTGAACCGGCGTTTGCGCGCTATCTCCGGGAAAAAGGCTGGCGCAAGCCGATTTTGCTGATGGAAGGTATTTTTGACGAAGCCGATTTAACAAGCTGCGTTGAAGCTCGTGTCGACCTAGTGGTTCACGATGTCTGGCAGCTCAAACTCATCGAATCGCATCGATGCAGCGCCATGCTGCGAGAGACCGGGGTTAGGCTTTGGATCAAGTTTAATGGCGGGATGAACCGCTTGGGGTTTCTGGCAGATGAAGGCTTACGTCAGGTTGAGCGCTTGCATCGCGAAGGTTTCGGGCTCGGCGTCATCGCACACTTTGCCAATGCCGATGCGCTGTCAAGCGATTCGCAAAGCGAGCAAAACATGCTCAAGATCTTGAAGGCTGTTAGGCTGATCGATCATCAAATGCCTTGCAGCTTTGCCAATTCAGCAGCCTCCCATCGCCTTGTGCAGGCAAGGCAACATCGCTGGCAGACCTTAAGGCCTGATCTGCCCGAAGCACTGGGCGCTGACTGGCTCAGGCTCGGCATTGCACTCTACGGCGCTTCGGCCTTCGACAACATTGAGGCTGGCGCACTCGGCCTTTCGCCTGTCATGCGGCTTGAATCGCGGGTATTGAGCATTCAATCGCTAAAGCCGGGTGATCGGGTTGGCTATGGCGGGCGATTTGTGGCACAAAAAAACAGTCGAATCGCGATCATCGCCGGCGGGTATGCTGATGGTTACCCTCGTCAGGCGCCAGATGGCACACCGATTTGGATCGCAGGCCATCTGTGCCCGCTCGCGGGCCGCGTCTCGATGGACATGATCACCGCGGATGTCAGCGATCATCCGCAGATTCAAGCCGGCGATCTTGTTGAACTCTGGGGTGAGCGGCTTTCGGTTGATCGGGTTGCGGCGGCGGCAGGCACGATCGGCTATCAGTTGCTGAGCGGGCTTACCGAACGCGTCCCGAGGCGAATCCTCAAGGCCGCGATGCGGGATGAAACGGGCGGATCCTAAGCGATGAAGGCAACGCGAAACAAAGTAATCTATGAGTGCAGCGCCTGTGCAAGCCAGGTCCCAAAATGGGTCGGCCAGTGTCCCGGATGTCAAGCCTGGAACACCCTCAGCGAGCAGCGTGTCGAGAAATCGGCCGGTCACCGTTACGAATCCCTGGCACCGATGTCGCAGGTTGTCAGTATGTCGGCGGTGGATGCGATGGATATGGATCGCTTCTCGAGCGGTTCGGTTGAGTTTGATCGCGTGCTCGGGGGAGGTCTTGTTCAAGGGGCGGTCGTCTTGATCGGCGGCGATCCCGGGATCGGTAAATCGACCTTGCTCCTTCAGACGGCGGCCCATGTTTCGCAGATTCAGGCCCGCGTGCTCTATGTCAGCGGCGAGGAGTCCTTGCCGCAAATCGCGCTGCGCGCTCAACGACTCGGGCTTGGGGATGCGCAAATCGATCTGCTTGCGGAGATTTCACTTGAAAAAATTATTCAAGTGATTTCAAATAGTAAACCACTTTTTGTTGTTATAGATTCCATTCAGACGCTATTTACCGACGCCCTTAGCGCTGCGCCAGGCTCGGTCTCCCAGGTTCGGGAGTGTGCAGCCCAACTGACGCGTTGTGCCAAACAGGGGGGAAGTACACTCGTGCTTATCGGCCATGTCACGAAAGAGGGCACCTTGGCAGGCCCGCGGGTCTTGGAGCACATCGTCGACGCAGTGTTGTACTTTGAAGGTGACAGTCAATCGTCGTTTCGTCTGGTGCGCAGCTTCAAGAATCGATTTGGATCGGTGAATGAGCTTGGCGTGTTTGCAATGACCGAGCGAGGGCTTCGTGCGGTTTCTAACCCTTCTGCCTTGTTTTTGTCTCAGCATGCAAAGCCCGTTCCGGGCTCCTCTGTTCTTGTTACGCAGGAGGGTAGCCGCCCGCTGCTTGTTGAAATCCAGGCCCTGCTCGATGCCAGCGCGGGCTTGCAACCACGCAGGCTGGCGGTTGGCCTTGACGCACAGCGCCTGGCGCTGCTTTTGGCGGTTTTACACCGGCACGCAGGCATCGCCTGTCACGATCAAGACGTGTTTCTGAACGCGGTGGGCGGGGTGAGAATCAGCGAACCGGCGGCTGATCTTGCAAGTCTGTTTGCGATTGTTTCTTCACTAAAAAACAAAGCCATAGAGAAGGGTCTGGCTGTTTTTGGCGAGGTCGGTCTGGCAGGCGAAATCAGGCCATGCCCCCGTGGCCAAGACCGGATTCGAGAGGCTGCCAAGTTGGGTTATCAGCGCTTGATTGTGCCCAAGGCAAACATGCCCAAGACAGCGATTGAAGGGCTGGCAATTGCCGGTGTGGACCGGCTGGATCAAGCGCTTGATGCGCTGTGGGCATCTTGAAAACGAGCCCCCAGGGCTGTTGCGCATGCCGTCGCGCTTCGCAAAGCCGACTCCAGACAAGCCGGAAGCATGTCTTGGCTGCCGTCAGCAATCCAATCACCCGCAAGCCAGATGCCTTGATCGCTGAAGCGATTGAAAGGCGGCCAATGTAAACCGAAGCGCGACGGTGTTGCTGCGTGGTGTTCATAAATGTCTTTGTAATCAATGGCTTGAATCCCGAATTGTCGTTGAATCTCATCGGCTTGCCTTCTTGCTTCGATGGCATCGTGCTGGGCTGAGATCACAAGGCCTGCTGTTCGCGATGCTTTGGATGCTTGCTGCGCCCCGTCGACGACATCCCTTTGGTTGGGGAAGAGCCAGGCTGCAGGGCCGCGATCACGCAAAAGCAGTTGCGGCTTTACTTGTGCTGCCTCGGTGGGCTTCGGTAGGCACAGCCAACGCGTGAGGATGCCCAAAGGCTTTGGCAGTGCGCGTAAATCATCTTGGAGCCTCTCGAGACCCTGCTGGATCGCCCGATGGCGGTGCGGCGTCGAGGCAGCATAGGCTAAGGATTGCTGCGTGAGCGCTAAAGCCCGTTGGGGCTCGAGCGCGAGCACAATGTGTTCGTAAGGTCCGTCCAAAGTTTCCTGGCCGGCAAGCTTAAGCCACCAAGACCCCGCAGATTGCTCAACATGTTGGAACACCGGCTTTGAGGCCATGCTTAACACCCGCGCCCCGCGACGTATATCGAGGGGTCCGAATTGCGGATCATGCTTGCTCTCTGGCCTGCCTCGCGCAAGCGGTAAGGCAAGTAGTTCACCAAGATCGCAGCGTTGATGCATCCAGTGACTTGCATCCAACTGGGGATTGGCCATGGCCTCATTGAGTACGGTGGTGAACCGGAGCGCACAGGCTTGATCACTTGGGCAATTCAATGCCGACTCACATAGGGCATCGACCCAGCGACGCACCAGGGCCTGGCGCAATCGCAGCCCGTCGAGCCATTCATCAAGCGAACAGGATGCTCGGGGTGGGTGCCGATAGGCCCGTCGAAGCAGCATCGCAAGCTCGATCAGGCTTTGAAAAGGCATTGCTCGAGCGCCGGCGAGCCAGGAGAGTTGTGCAAGTCCAAGCGCCAGTGTCCGCCCTGGCTCCAGCGATGCCATGGCCTGTCTTGTGAATCCGGCCTGAATGCCCTGGACCCAGGTGGCCTGGCCCATGAACATGCGGCGTTCATGCTGCGCGGCCGAGCTCGAAAGATGCGGCGGCGCAGCCAATCTCGGGAACCGAGACTGAGCCTTGTTACGCACAAGCTCTCGAATCATGAAGTCTGGCGGCCTGAAGGTATGGTGCTGTTCGTTGCTATAGCGCGCAAGAAGACCGCGAAGGCACCGGTAGGCGCCAATCACCAAATGCTGCCCATTGTCGAGCTTCAGGATGTCGCCGTTAAGATCAATGTCAAGGCCACGCGCACGCCCGCCGAGTTGGCGCGTTGCTTCAAAAAGCCTGACCGCAATGCCCCGATCTTGTAATAGCCGCGCGCATGTCAGTCCAGCCCAACCAGCGCCGATCACCGCAATCCGGGGCCCGGGTATATGCATCACCGCAAGCGTCTCGCAGCTTCAGGCAATCGGCCGCAGGCGAGGCGGCGCGGCAAAGAGCCAGGTGCGCCAAGCCAAGAAGAGCTTTCGCAGCGGTGTGATCGACACCCGCTGATGCATCACTTGAAAGCCATCCTCTTCAATGCAAATGAGCAAATCATGATAAATCGCCGCCATGATCAGACCAGGGCGTTGCGCCCGGCGCGCCTCCGGTGGCAGATGCCTGAAGGCCTCCGACATCGATCCTCGGGCGGCCGTTGCGGCTCGAGACAGCAGTCTTTCGAGTTCCGGCTCGGCCTGGCAGGACATCAGGCGGTCCTCTTGAATACCAGCCTCGCGTAGCCATTGCTGGGGCAGGTAAAGGCGCCCGCGACGAGCATCTTCGCCCACATCGCGGATGATGTTGATCCACTGAAGTCCGCGACCCAGCGCGATGGCGTAGTGATCAAGTGATTCTGACCAGTTGTCGTTACTGCCTTGGAAAATGCGCGCCGCCAATTGTCCGACCGCCCCTGCGACCCGATCCAGATAAACCCAAAGCGCGGCCTCGTCGGGGTAGCGTTGAACCATCAAGTCCATCCGCATGCCATCCAAAACGGCATGAAATCGTCCGATGGGCAAGTTCAATCGCCTCACATGGGGCGCAAGTGCCAAGGTGACGGGATGACTTGGCATCCCGATATGCAGGCGTTCGATTTCCGCCTCCCACCAGTCAAGCTTTCTTGCGGCCAAATCAGCATCGGAGCATTCGTCAACCACATCGTCCACCTCCCGACAAAAGGCATAAAGGGCCATCATCGCGGCGCGCATCGGATCGCGCAGGTATAAAAAACTGTAGTAAAAACTAGAGCCGCTTGCAGCGGCCTTTTCACGACAATAGGCATCAGGGCTCATCAGTGACTCGCCTGGTCAAGACATCGGGCGAACCGCCAAGCCCAAAAATCCAGTCGCGAAGCAAACGGACGGCCCCTGCGCCGCGCAGTGCGGTTTTGATTCTTGGTCTGTCCTTGACCGGATCGGGCGACCCGGCTAAGGCTCGGGCGATGCTTGCGGCCGCAGCGATGACGGCTTTCAATTCCCATGACAAACGTAAGGGCAGAAAGGCCGCCAAATGCTGGTGCAGACGCAATTGCTCGGATTGAGCCATTGCCTGGCGCTGTATCCACTGCCTGAGATCCTCAGGAAGCGATCCCTCACTGCAAAACCTAAACCAGTGTTCAGCGTCATAGCCCAAGGCCCTCAGCTCGCAGGCTGGCACGTAGATTCGGCCACGCTTGGCGTCGACGCCGCTGTCTTGAAGCATATTGATTTTTTGTAGGGCTGTGCACAGCGCATCCGAGGCATGAAGACTTGCCGCATCATCAATCTGGTGCAATGCGAGCAACATACGACCCACTGTTGCAGCGGATCCTCTGCAATAACGTTCAAACTGCATACTGGTTTCCGGCCAGAAGCCCCGCGCATCCCAGGAAAATGCCGACAGCATCAAAAGCATTTCTCGGCAAATGACGGGATGCTGGTCAAGGCCGTGCAGACGCCAGGCATGAAGGCGCTCCTGTGCCTGTCCAGCAAGCGCAGCGTGAATGAGCCACGGGCCTGGCTTCGCCCCTTGAATCATCGCTGTAAGTTCCCGCAGAAAGGCAAGGCGCTGACCGATCGTCCAAGGTCCGTCGTCAGCCAGGTCATCGGCGAAACGTGCCAGCCCATAGATCGTCGTCACCTTGATGCGAATGGCGCGAGGTAATAACACCGATGCCACCGGAAAATTCTCCGGATGGCCAACGCTGTGAAAAAGGCGAGATGACCAGTTTGTCTGGTCATGGGACGTTATGGAATTCAAGGTTACATTCGATCGATAAGCTCTGCCATGCAGCGCAAACCGGGTTGCGCCATCAGTACTCATTATGGGCGAGATGTTGAAGACAGTTACACTACGCCCTGGGCGGCCGTGGCGGAATTGGTAGACGCACCAGGTTTAGGTCCTGGCGCTGAAAGGCGTGAAGGTTCGAGTCCTTTCGGCCGCACCACTCGAAATCCTTCCTTAGAGCAGGCGGGCATTTTCTCTTAGACCCCTATTTTGTAACGAAGCGAATGTTTTATGAGTACGATAGAAGTCATTGAAGGACTACAGCGACGGGTAGCCTTGTCGGTGTCAACCGCTGAACTGGAACAGCGAGCGATGGCCAAGCTCAAGCAAATGGCACGCACCGCCAAGATGCAAGGCTTTCGGCCTGGCAAAGTGCCCATGAAGATGATCGAATCGATGTATGGCGGTAACACCCGAAGCGAGATTTTGTCTGACTTGATTTCCGAGGCTTTTGCAAAGATCGCGCAGGAGCAAAAACTCCGCGTGGCCGGTGCTCCGGACGTAGCGCCGGAAGGTGATTTGCAGTTTGACAGCCCGACCCTTCAGTTTTCAGCGCGCTTTGAGGTTTATCCGGAAGTGAGTCTTGGATCGGTTGGCGAACTCGAAGTTGAGCGTATTCATGTTCGGGTCGGCGAGGCTGAGATCGACAAAACCGTCGAAGTGCTGCGCAAGCAGCGACTGAGCTGGGTCGAGGTCGATCGCGCACCCGCCAATGGCGATCAGGTCACGATTGACTTTCGTGGAACGCTTGACGGTGTTGCTTTCGAGGGCGGTAGCGCCGAAGGCTTCAGTGTGGTGCTGGGTGAAGGCCGTATGCTTCCTGACTTTGAAAAAGGCCTGCTCGGCCAAGCCAAAGATCACGATTTGCATTTTCCGGTTCAGTTTCCCGAGAACTACGGGGCAGAACAGCTTGCCGGCAAGCTTGCGAGTTTTGAGGCAAAGATTCATCGGGTCGAGGAGCCGCTGTTGCCCCCTGTGGATGCAGCATTCGCCCAACAGCTCGGGGTTCCTGATGGCGATCTAGAGAAGTTGCGAGCAGAGATTAGAAAGAACCTCGAGCGTGAGGTGGGGCAGCGCGTGAAGGCTCGGATTAAAGCAGCTGTGATGGAATCATTACCCAAGGTTTCGTCTTTTGACTTGCCCAAGGCGCTGGTTGAGACGGAAGTTGATGCGCTGGCCGAACGGGCCAAGCAGGATCTTGCGCAGCGTGGCATTGACGTCAAACAAATGCCCATTCCCCGAGAAGCCTTCGAGGAGTCTGCGAAAAAGAGGGTTCAACTCGGGTTGATCGTCAGTGAACTCGTGAAGCAAGAAAAGCTTCAACCCAAGCCAGAGCAAGTGCGGGCAATTGTTGAAGAGGCTGCTGCCGCCTATGAAAATCCGGCCGAAGTGGTTCGTTACTACTTCAGTGATCGACAAAGACTCGCTGAGGTCGAGGCCTTGGCGGTTGAACAAAATGTGGTCGACTACGTCCTGCAACATGCCAAGGTGTCCGATAAGGACCTGGCCTTCGATGAACTGATGCAACAGGCGGCCTGAAATGACAAGAAACAGTTTGATTGAAGACCTCGTCAATGCCCATCTGGCGAGCGGCGTTCATGGATCAGCACTCGGCGCTCAGGGTTTGGGGATGGTTCCGATTGTGATTGAGCAAAGCGGTCGCGGCGAGAGGGCCTACGATATTTATTCCAGGCTTTTGCGCGAACGTGTTGTGTTCCTGGTTGGACCGGTGATGGACGTCACGGCCAACCTGGTGGTCGCACAATTGCTATTCTTAGAATCAGAAAACCCGGACAAGGATATTTCTTTTTATATCAATTCGCCGGGGGGATCGGTGTCTGCCGGTATGGCGATGTTCGACACCATGCAGTTCATCAAGCCCGATGTGTCAACACTTTGCATGGGTGTTGCCGCCAGTATGGGCGCCTTTCTGCTTGCAGCGGGTGCCAAGGCCAAGCGTTTCGCCCTGCCTAATGCAAGGATCATGATTCATCAACCCTCAGGCGGCGCGCAAGGTCAAGCTTCTGACATCGAGATCCAGGCAAGAGAAATTCTCTATTTGCGCGAAAGGCTCAACCGGATACTGTCTGAGCGTACAGGGCAACCGATCGAACGCATCGAACGCGATACCGATCGCGACAACTTCATGTCGGCAGACGATGCGGTAAGCTACGGGATCATCGACCGCGTCTTGAGTAACCGCAGCGAAGGTGCACCGTCCGCATGAGTGAAAAAAAGGGTAGTAGCGAAAAGCTGCTGTACTGTTCGTTTTGTGGCAAGAGCCAAAACGAGGTTAGAAAGCTTATTGCAGGGCCTTCGGTGTTCATCTGCGATGAGTGTATCGATCTTTGCAACGATATCATCCGCGATGAGGCGCAGACCGATGGTGCAACTGGCGCCGGTGACGGCTTGCCAACACCGACTGAAATCCGCGACATCCTCGATCAGTATGTGATTGGACAGGAGCACGCCAAGAAAGTGCTTGCGGTTGCGGTCTACAACCACTACAAGCGCTTGAAACATCAGTCCGACAAAGACGAGGTCGAACTCGCGAAAAGTAATATTTTGCTGATCGGTCCCACGGGTTCGGGTAAGACCTTGCTGGCCCAAACGCTCGCCCGACTGCTTAACGTGCCATTTGTGATCGCCGATGCGACAACTTTGACCGAGGCGGGTTATGTCGGGGAGGACGTTGAAAACATCATTCAAAAACTGCTGCAAAATTGTGCCTATGACGTTGAAAAGGCTCAGCATGGTATTGTTTATATTGATGAAATTGACAAGATTTCACGTAAATCCGACAACCCTTCGATCACGCGCGATGTGTCGGGGGAAGGTGTTCAGCAGGCTTTGCTCAAACTGATTGAGGGCACGGTTGCTGCTGTGCCGCCTCAGGGCGGTCGAAAGCATCCGAATCAGGATTTCGTGCAGATCGACACCACCCATATTCTCTTTATTTGTGGTGGTGCCTTTGATGGCCTGGAGAAAGTAATCCGCGACCGTTCAGAGCGCTCCGGTATTGGTTTTAGCGCAAGCGTCCGCAGTGCCTCCGAGCGTAAGGTCGGCGAGCTTTTGCAGGGTATAGAACCGGAAGATCTGATCAAGTTTGGTTTGATTCCTGAGCTGGTCGGAAGACTGCCGGTGATTGCAACCCTCGACGAACTCACCGAAGAGGCGCTCGTCGACATTTTGATCACGCCCAAGAATGCCTTGGTCAAGCAATACGCCCGTCTTTTTGCGATGGAAAACGTCGAGCTTGAAATTCGCCCGGAAGCGCTGCGGGCGATTGCACGCAAGGCGCTTAAGCGAAAAACCGGCGCACGCGGACTTCGCTCTATTTTGGAGGCATCGTTGCTTGATGTGATGTTTGATCTACCCGGGCAGCAACATGTCGCCAAGGTTGTTCTTGATGAAAACGCCATCGAGGCTGGTGGAAAACCCCTGCTGATATACGCTGAAACCGCCAAGGTTGCCGGTTCAAATTAAACTAAAGGTCATGATTGTGCCGCTGTTGTTCTGTGATCTCCGTATCACTCAGCAGCGGCGGCATTCACCCATGGAGTAATGTCACAATGAACCAAGAAAATCAGCATGGACTTCCGCTTCTGCCTTTGCGTGATGTGGTTGTCTTCCCCCATATGGTCATCCCCTTATTTGTTGGCCGGCCAAAGTCGATCAAAGCACTCGAGAGCGCTATGGAGCAGGGCCGCTCGATCATGCTCGTTGCACAGCGTCATGCATCAAAGGATGATCCAAGCGCCGACGATATTCATCGCCTCGGCTGTGTTTCCAATATTCTTCAGATGCTGAAGCTGCCCGACGGCACGGTGAAAGTCTTGGTTGAAGGTGTTCAGCGTGCACAGATCGATGCTGTTCACAGCGACGATCCACATTTCACCTGCGACTACCAGCTGATTAACACGGCGCCTGGAAGTTCTCCCGAAATCGAGGCCTTGCGTCGTGCCATCCTGACGCAATTCGACCAGTATGTGAAGTTGAACAAGAAGATTCCCCCGGAGATTCTCGCTTCACTTGGCAGCATCGATGAACCCGGGCGGATGGCCGACACGGTAGCGGTCCATTTGCCCGTGAAAATCGAGCAAAAGCAGGAAATCCTGGAGACGTTCCCGGTCCATGAGCGGCTTGAAAAATTGCTTGCATTGATCGAGTCCGAGCTCGATATTTTGCAGGTCGAGAAAAGGATCCGTGGCCGGGTGAAACGGCAAATGGAGAAGTCGCAGCGCGAGTACTACCTCAATGAGCAGGTCAAAGCTATTCAGAAAGAGCTCGGTGAGGGTGAAGATGGCGCCGACATGGAGGAAATCGATAAAAAGATTAAATCAGCAAGAATGCCTAAGGAGGCACTCAAAAAGGCCGAGGCTGAGTTCAAGAAATTGAGATTGATGTCCCCGATGTCGGCCGAGGCAACGGTTGTTAGAAATTATATCGATACCCTGACGGCACTACCCTGGCGAAAGAAAAGCAAGGTCAGTACCGATCTTGCGAAAGCCGAGCAAATTCTCGATCAGGACCACTTTGGTCTTGAGAAGGTGAAAGAGCGGATTCTTGAATACCTTGCGGTACAGCAACGTGTCGATAAGGTAAAGGCGCCAATTCTTTGCCTGGTTGGACCGCCAGGCGTAGGCAAGACCTCCTTAGGGCAATCGATGGCCAAAGCCACAAATCGGAAGTTTGTCCGGATGGCGCTTGGCGGGGTTCGCGATGAAGCGGAAATCCGAGGTCATCGCCGCACCTACATCGGCTCGATGCCTGGCAAAATCCTTCAAAACCTCACGAAAGTTGCCGTTAGAAACCCTTTATTCCTGCTTGATGAGGTCGATAAGCTCGGGATGGATTTCCGTGGCGATCCGGCGAGTGCACTGCTTGAGGTTCTGGATCCTGAGCAGAACAGCACTTTTGTTGACCACTATGTTGAGGTTGAATATGACCTGTCGGATGTGATGTTCGTTGCAACCGCCAACACCCTCAATATTCCGCCTGCCTTGCTCGATCGTATGGAGGTGATTCGCTTATCGGGATACACCGAGGACGAAAAAGTACACATTGCACAGCGCTATTTGCTGCCCAAACAAATGAGCAATAACGGGCTTAAGGGAAATGAACTCAGCGTGGCTGAATCGGCGATTCGTGATGTGGTGCGCTACTACACGCGTGAGGCTGGGGTGCGTTCGCTGGAGCGGGAAATCTCAAAGATTTGTCGAAAAGTTGTGAAGTCGCTCTTGCTTGCGAAGAAGTCATCCCGGGTTCAGGTAACAAGCAAAAATCTAGATAAGTACTTAGGCGTACAACGCTTTACTTTTGGGATCGCTGAAAAGGAAAATCAGATTGGTCAGGTGACCGGGCTTGCATGGACTGAGGTCGGCGGTGAACTTCTCACGGTTGAGGCTGCCGCCGTGCCTGGGAAAGGCAAAGCCCTATCCACCGGTAAGTTAGGTGATGTGATGCAAGAGTCGGTCAAGGCGGCGATGACGGTGGTGCGTCGGCGTGCTTCAAGGCTGGGGATTGCCAATGATTTCCACGAGAAGTGGGATTTGCATGTGCACGTGCCCGAAGGTGCTACCCCCAAAGACGGCCCAAGCGCGGGCATTGCCATGACGACCGCCATGGTCTCGGTGTTTACCGGCATTCCTGTTCGCTCCGACGTGGCAATGACTGGGGAGATCACATTGAGAGGCGAGGTGCTCGGGATTGGCGGCTTGAAAGAAAAGTTACTCGCTGCGCATCGTGGTGGGATTAAGACCGTTCTTATTCCCGAAGAGAATGTGAAGGACCTTCAAGAAATTCCCGATAACGTTAAGAATCGGCTCGAAATCGTTCCGGTGAAGTGGATTGATCAAGTGCTCGATCTGGCCTTGCAATCAAAGCCTATGCCTCTGCCCGAGGAGTCGGATGACAGCAAGGCTGTGGTTGACACGACAGCTGTGCTTAAAGCGGGCGATGAGAATCTGGCCACCGAGCGACTGAAACACTGAGAAGCAGCAAGTCATTTGCTGTGTGGGACGTGTTAGAATCCTTGGCTCAAGTGGGTGCTTAGCTCAGTTGGTAGAGCGGCGCCCTTACAAGGCGTAGGTCGGGGGTTCGAACCCCTCAGCACCCACCAAAGTGTCCTGCTTGAGAACATGAAGTTTGGGTTACAATAACGTTTTTCGGAGTGGTAGTTCAGTCGGTTAGAATACCGGCCTGTCACGCCGGGGGTCGCGGGTTCGAGTCCCGTCCACTCCGCCAAGACTGAACAAGCGATTCGCGCTAAGTTGAGCGGTCGCGCAAATAAGGGCGAACGAAAGTTCGCCTTTTTTGTTGGAGCGCAAGATGGGCCTTTTTGAATGGATCCGGGATCACAAGCGATTGATGCTCGGTGCGCTAATTGTTCTTATTTTTCCGTCATTTGTGTTCTGGGGCATATCTGGTTATGACCAGTTCATGGGTGATGGCACCGAGGTCGCTGAGGTTCAGGGGCGGCCGATCACACGCGAGCGCTTTGAATCGGCACATCGCGAACAACTTGATCAAATGCGCCGTATGGCTTCGATGACGGGGCAGTCGGTTGACATGACCGCACTCGATAGCCCCGAGCTCAGACAGGATGTGCTCGATCGGCTGATTCAGGACGCGTTGTTGCAGGGAATGGTCATCGATCGAAAAATTTTCGCGGGCGATCTCCGCTTGCGCGAAGAAATTGGCAATATCCCCAACCTTCGCAAAGCAGATGGATCCTTTAATTTAGAACAATATAAAAGCTTGCTCGCTGCGCAGGGCAAGTCTGAATTCCAATTTGAGCAGAGCCTTCGACAAGAGCTTGCGCTCAGAACGTTGCCGGAGGCACTTGGCGCGAGCGGCTTTTTGCCGACACCGGTGCTGCAGTCGATTGTTGCGGCGCAGCTCGAAAAACGCGAAATCAGGCAACGGCTGTTCAGCGTGAAACAGTTCAAGGATCAGCTTAAACCGACACAGGAGCAGCTTGAAGCCTATTTTAAAAAGGAGTCCAAGCGATTCGAATTGGCCGCAGTTGCTGACCTTGAAATCCTCACCCTGAGTGTAAAAGACTTGGTCGCGGGCGAGCGTGCAGACGCTGATGCGGTTAAAACCTATTACGAGCAAAATCCACAGCGGTTTGGTGAACCCGAGCAGCGTCGTGCCAGTCATATTTTGCTTGAGCTTTCCCCATCGGCCAGTGAGTCTGCCAAGGCGCAGGCCATCGAAAAGGCAAAGTCGATTCTTGAATCGATCAAAGACGGTAAAGACTTTGCCGCACTGGCAAGGCAGTGGTCCAAAGATTCTGGCTCCGCGGCGCAGGGCGGTGACCTAGGTTTTTTCAGCCGGGAGGCCATGGTGAAACCCTTTGCCGATGCGGTGTTTGCGATGAAACCAGGCACGGTTTCGGAACCTGTGATGAGCGAGTTTGGTGTTCATGTGATCAAGCTCACTGAGATAAGACCGTCAAAGTTGAAGCCCTTTGAACAGGTTCGTAGCGACATCGAACAGCAAATGAAGCAAGAGCAAGCGCAAAAGCGATTTGCCGAACTCGCTGAGGTTTTTAGCAACACCGTCTACGAGCAAAGCGACAGCCTGCAACCGGCAGCGAACAAAATCAATCAGAAAATGCTTGGCCTGAAGGGCGTACACCCTGACGGCCGAATGTCGTCGGCAGGGTCAAAGTCCATGCAAAAGGCTGATATCGATCCGCGCGTCTTGCGTGCGGTTTTTTCTGAAGAGTCAATCCGCTTGCGCCGTAACACGGACGCTATAGAGATTTCCCCCGGCGTGCTCGTATCAGCCCGGCTCAGCCAATACCAGCCGCCAAGCAGTCCTGCCTTGGATTCGGTTCGCGAAGCGGTGACTGAGGCTTGGGTGCTTGAGGCTGCAATGGAAAAAGCAAAAGCGGAAGGCGAAAAGTTCATGGATGCGCTTGTAAAGCAGCTTGTTGGTCTAGGGGAAAGTCAAAATCCGCTACCTCAACCATTGCTGCAGTCATTTTCGGAGCCCCTGCTCATTAGCCGGGGACAATCCGCAGCGCTTGATCAACAAAGTCTGCAGACTGCTTTTAAGCTTGGTATGCAAGGTAAAGCACGGGTTGGCGGGCTAGTAGTTCCCGATCAGGGTTTTAGGGTGATGGTGCTTGGTGCTGTCGTGCCGGTACCTGAAGAGCAGCTGAAATCCGCAATCCCAATGGTTCGTGAGCAGCTGGCCTCGCTTGAAGGGCGTTTATTATCAGAACAATATCTCAGGTATCTTCGCGGTCGAGCAGCAGTGAAAACCTATCCCAACCGTATTGCCAATTCAAACGCTAAACCTTAATCGCCGGGCTATCCTGACAAAGCGATTGCGCAAGCGCTCTTAAACTTTCATGGTCGAGACGGTCAAGGGAGATCGAATTTTTCCGCGCACGGTAATTTTTCGCGATCGATCGGTCGTATAAGGGATCGTAATATTTTTCGAGCAGCTGGTGGACGAAATCCTGCATGCGACCTTCTGCGAGATATTGTGAGAGCACAGCAAAGGTCTCAGCAGCCATGAAATCTTTAAGCCTCACGAGTCGATGCTCGAGTTCATGCGGATGATAGATCCAGTATTGATAATGATTTAGTAGGTATTTCGTTCTCAGCGTTGCATCGACCTCCAGTTGATAGTGGTTTGAGGCGCGCATTTTCTCGATCAGTGGTTCGGGGATTTGGATTTGTCCGATTTTTCGACTTTCAGACTCTAACCAGACAGCTTTGTCTGGTTTCAATTGCCCGAGCCTGAACCATAGTTCGGTTTCGAAAAGGCGTTGGCTCGGTTGAATCAGCTCGGGCTGTGCCCCAAGCAGCGATCCTCGATGTTTTGCCAGTGCCTCAAGATCAATGACTTGTGCACCTTGCGCCGCCAGTTGATGAAGTAAATCGGTTTTCCCACTGCCTGTTCGACCTGCAATGATTTGAAAGTGAAGCAGGCTGATCCGCCTGGCACTGTCTTCCATGACCCATCGACGAAAGGCTTTATAGCCACCCTCCAGCAGATCGCATCGAAAGCCGATGCGCGCCAGAACGGTTGATAATGACCCTGACCGATTCCCGCCTCGCCAGCAATAAATAAGCAGTCGCGCCTCTTTGTCGATACCTCGTGCATGCTGCTCAATGAGGCTTGCGATGTTTCTCGCTACCAAGATGGCGCCTTCGCGCTTTGCCTTGAAGGCGCCCTCCAGCTGGTAAAGGGTTCCAATCGTTTCCCGCTGTCGATCGTCCAGTACCGGCCAGTTGACTGCGCCTGGCAGTCGGTCGAGTCGGAATTCTGCGGGGCTTCGCGTATCGATGATGTAATCGTAGGACCAGCAGGAGGGTGCCTGTCCCGACCAGGTCTTGTCAAAACATCCACTTGGGTTGACTTGTTGTGCTTGCTTCATACCTTGAGCATAGCCCCTTATGGCTATTACGGACCCATTACAATCGGGTGATGATTGTATTTAACCTCCGCTGTGCAAACGACCATCGGTTTGAAGGTTGGTTTGCTGGACATGATGCCTTCGATAAGCAAAGGGACGCCGAGCTGATCGAATGTCCGATGTGCGGCAGCAAACAAATTGGCAAGCTGCTATCGGCGCCCCGGATTAACCGGGGTGCGATGGCAAGCGTTGCAGCATCGGGCATACAGGCCGACGACAGCCATCAAGAAAAGGCTCTGATGCAGCAGGCTGGATCCGCCCTAAACCCTCAGGTTCAGGCGCAGATGATGGCGCTTCAGGCTGCCTGGCTGCAAATGGCGCGTTATGTCGTTGAAAACACCGAAGATGTTGGCCGGGATTTTGCCGAAGAAGCCCGTCGGATGCATTACCAGGAGGCACCCGAGCGCAGTATCCGGGGGCAGGCCAGTCGGGAGGAGGCACAAGCCTTGGCTGAGGAAGGCATCGAGGTTTTGAGCCTTCCGCTGCCCTCCGCGCTGAAAGGCCCTGTTCAGTAGCGGGCAACTGCAGTAGCGGGCAACTGCAGTAGCGGGCCTGAACAGTAGCGCCCGGTGGTTGACTCAGGATCCGCGGGTTACAGGGATTTCGACGCGATCTGCCGCACTCGGGATCGTCATGTATTTTGCAATCTCAAGCTTCGCAATCGCATTACGGTGAACCTCATCAGGACCATCGGCCAGGCGTAGCGTGCGTTGGTTCGCGTACATCTTGGCAAGCGGGAAATCCTGACAGACACCGCCGGCACCGTGCGCCTGGATCGCCCAGTCAATAATCTGACAGGCCATATTCGGCGCAACCACCTTGATCATGGCGATCTCGGTTCGAGCAATCTTATTACCCACGGTATCCATCATGTAGGCTGCCTTGAGGGTGAGCAGCCTTGCCTGATCAATCATGATCCGCGCTTCGGCGATTCGCTCCTGCCAAACCGTTTGGGTCGCAATAACCTTGCCAAAGGCGACACGGCTGTTGAGTCGTTTGCACATGTATTCGAGGGCGCGTTCAGCGGCGCCAATCGAGCGCATGCAATGATGGATCCGTCCCGGACCTAAACGGCCTTGCGCGATCTCGAAACCGCGTCCTTCGCCGAGCAACATATTGTCTACAGGAATCTTAACGTTCTCAAAAATAACCTCGCAATGACCATGGGGCGCGTCGTCGTAGCCAAAGACATTCAGCGCGCGTTTAACCGTGATGCCGGCAGTATCGCGTGGCACAACAATCATCGACTGCTGTTCATGGCGCCCGGCGTCTGGGTTCGTTTTGCCCATGAGAATAAGGACTTTGCAGCGAGGGTCGCCGGCGCCGGATGTCCACCACTTGCGGCCGTTGATCAAATAATGATCACCCTGACGCTCGATGCGACATTGAATATTGGTTGCGTCTGAAGAGGCAACATCTGGCTCCGTCATGGCAAATGCTGAACGAATCTCGCCGCGAAGCAGGGGATCAAGCCATTCGCGTTTAATGGCCTCACTTGCATAACGTTCAAGTGTCTCCATATTGCCGGTGTCGGGTGCTGAACAATTAAAGACTTCTGGCGCGAAGTGAACCCGGCCCATGATTTCGCAAAGCGGGGCGTATTCTAAATTGCTGAGACCTTCGGGAACGCGGGTTGAGCGGGGCAAAAAAAGATTCCAGAGCCCGGCATCACGGGCTTTAGGTTTGAGCGATTCGACCACATTGGTGGGCACCCAGGCATTACCCTTGCGACGATTCTCGTCGACCTCGTGATGGAATGCATCTTCGTTCGGGTAGATGTGGTCTTCCATGAAGGCAAGCAAGCGTTGGCGCATTTGCTGAACCTTTGCACTGTATTCAAATTCCATACGGACTCCCTGGTTTCGATCGACGGATTGAGTTAAAAATGTAACGGTATAAAAGTAATTGGCGTCAACAGCTAAACAACAGTAAATTCGGACACATCGAGCCTTATGGCATATTCTGAATCAGTGCCCAACCCATTTCAGCCATAGGACGTGCTCTTGCGCCAGACTCTCTGGCCTCGGCACTTGCAGCTGTACCATCGACAACCCGCTTCATGATGCCTTGCAAGATACCTGCTAAGCGGAACATGTTGTAGGCAAGGCAAAAGGTCCAGTGTTTGAGCACTTCATCCATGGCCATGCCGGTCTGTTCGCAGTAGCGCTTGATGTATTCGGACTCGAGCGGAATGCCAAGCGCAAGATGATCAAGGCCTGAAATACCTCTGAATGTACCAGGCGGAATATGCCAGGACATACAGTGATAGGAGAAGTCTGCGAGTGGATGTCCAAGGGTGGATAGTTCCCAGTCGAGCACGGCGCGTACTTGCGGCCTGTCGTGATCGAAAATCATGTTGTCGAGGCGAAAATCGCCGTGAACAATGCAGCTTTGCTCGCTATCCGGGATATGCGCTGGCAGCCATTCAATCAGTCGATGCATCGACTCGATCGGCTCGGTCTCAGAGATCAGGTATTGCTTGGTCCAACGGCTTATCTGGCGGGCAAAATAATTACCAGGCTTGCCAAAATCGCTTAGTCCGACTGTATCTGGCTTGACCTGATGCAATTGCGCGATGGTCTGATTCATGGCGAGATAGATATCGCGGCGTTGCTGCTTTGTCATGCCTGCAAGACCCTGGTCCCACAGCACACGTCCATCCACACGATCCATAATATAAAACGCTCGGCCGATCACCGATTCATCCTCGCATAGTCCAAACACTTTTGGCACGGGTACCGGTGTTGCTGCCAAGGCATCAAGCACCCGATACTCGCGCTCAACGGCATGGGCTGAGGGGAGAAGCTTTGACACAGGTCCAGGTTTTGACCGCATCACATATTGGGCTTTTGGGGTAGAGAGCGCAAAGGTTGGGTTGGACTGACCGCCCTTGAACTGCTCAATCGCCAGCGGACCTTGAAAACCCTCGACATTTGTCTCCATCCATTGTTCGAGGGTCAGTAAATTGGTTTGATAACGTTCAGAAACTGGCATCGTTCCTGAAAATTTTTCTGCAAGCTGCGAAGGACTAAGCGGCTTCTGATCTTGGGACTGGCCGTCGGCATTCGGTTCGTTCATTGGATGGGGACGCTCCACTTGTGTTGAATCCTTATGGTCGAGCCTAGTCGGTCGATTTCCGATGATGTAGTCCTCGTTCGTATTCAAGCAATTGTGCCTCGATGGTGGAATATCGCTCGCCCTCCTGAATCAAGTCGACGGGCCACAGATTGATGGCCCTCACGATACTGTCCTCGGGGCGTTGCGCAGCATCGATCAGATTAATACAGGCAGGTTGTTGCAAGAGGTTGCCCAACCATCCGTCAGGCGCACACAGCCACCAACTTAGCAAGGCCCGATTAATGCCCCCATGCAAGACCCATAAGGCGCAGTCCCAATTGGGGTCGCTCAGTTCTTGCGATACAACCGGTAACACCCTCTGGTATACCTCGGCAATCGACTCGCCGCCTTGAAATCGCGTTGAGCTCGCGGGGCGGCCGTGAAAAATACCAAGAAAGGCCTGATGCAAGTCTTCACCTTCGAGGGCTTCGTAGTCCCCTTTGCGAATTTCCTGAAGCGCCTCACAGGCGCTGCGCCTTGGTGTTGTTGAAGGCTTGATCTGTTCGAGCACCAGATCGGCTGTCTGTTGCGTTCTAAGCAAACTTGAGGTGATCACCCGATCAACCATCACACCGTGTCTAGCAAGCGTCTCGCCTGCAGCGATGGCCTGCTTGATGCCGCGTTCATTGAGTGCGACTGCATCGGCGTCGACCGGTGTGCCATCGGCAAGGTAATACGACACACTGCCGTGACGCATCAAAACAATACGACGACGTTGGGGGGCCTCATAGCGTTTGATCATGAAAAAGATACCGTTTCGTGGCGTAATGACAGTCCAAGTTGGGCACGGCGTCGGAGCCATAAACTTGGACGATAACGGGGTTCTTGCGTCGAGGCATAAAGTCCATCCATGATGGCAAGCATGCGCTCGGGTCCAATGGCATCGCCCATGCTAAGCGGCCCCATCGGATAGCCTAGTCCTATTCTTACCGCGTCATCGATATCCTTCGGTAAAGCGACCGCCTGTTGCGCCATATCACAAGCAATCGATACGATCATCGCAATCACGCGCTGGGTGATGAATCCAGGGCTGTCGCCGAGCAGGGCAAGTGTTGCACCATCGCTTGAGAAAAGTTTGTTGGCTGCAAGCATGCTGTCGCGGGTGGTGGCAACCGTGGCCATGAGACTTCGCAGGCTGCATTGCTTCCAGCCAAAGGGGAAGAGGCAGTCGATGGCCACGCATCGTCTTGCATCAAGCCCGAGACGATAGGCCATGGATGAGGCATCTTCGCCGAGTGGACAGAGCACCATCAGGGCCTCATTTGAAGCTTGTGATCCGGATTCGCATGTAAATCCCGCTTCAGCAATCAACTGTTGAAGCGATTCCAAAACCCATGACGGTTGTGCCTTAACCATTGGCGCGATCCAAACACGAGAACATAGCGACTGATGCTCTTCGGACAGCACTTCGATGACTGGCCAGCTCAGCGCTTGCTTTTTTGAATCGACATAACGATAAAAACCTTCACCAGTTTTTCGGCCGAAAAGTCCGGCTGCCAGTCGTTGAGCCGTCAGTACCGAGGGGCGATAGCGCGCTTCCTCGTAGTATTGGTGATAAATGGATTCCATCACCGGATGTGAGACGTCGATCGCTGTGAGATCCATCAATTCAAAGGGACCGAGCTTGAAGCCCTGGCCCTCGAACTGAACCTGTTCACGCAAGATCCGATCAATGACCTGGACGGGTGCGACGGCTTCGCCCAAGGCTCGCAGCGATTCGGGCCCATAACCACGGCCAGCATGATTGACGATAAAACCGGGCGTATCACCGCAGACAACCGCCCGATGGCCAACGGTGGTCGCGAGTGCTTTCAGTGCTTCCACGACCTTGTCGTCGGTTTTTGCGGCCCGAACCACCTCCACAATCTTCATCAGGGGTACGGGATTGAAGAAGTGATAGCCGGCGACCCGCTCAGGGTGCTTGAGACATGATGCCATGGCCGCAACCGATAAGGATGAGGTGTTTGAGGCCAAAACGCTCGTGGTGGCGACCAAGCCTTCAAGTTGCCTGAAAAGCGCCTGCTTCACATCGAGTCGCTCGACAATCGCTTCGATGATCAGGTCACAGTCGGCAAGTTCTTCGATGGTTTCAGCAAGTCTCAAGGACGCTTGCCCCTTGTCGCGTTGTTGCGCTGACAGGCGACCCTTCTCTTGCATCATCGCCCAGGTGCTAAGAATCGATGCTTGTGCGGCCAGCGCGGCCTTGCGATCACTGTCGTGTAACAAGGTTACGATGCCGACCTGGGCAATGATTTGGGCTATCCCTCGACCCATTGCGCCCGCGCCGACCACGCCAACACGTTGAAAAATCTGCGACGGGCAGGTCTGATGCTGTGACGACAGTTCTTGGTTCATGAACACCTTTAGGCTTCAGAGGGCCGAGCGATCGCATCGATGGACGGTTTCGCGCGTCGGCCTCGATTCTAGCGGTCCAAGCGCTTGGGAAAAGCATCGGGCTTCACTCAGAATTCCGCAATATGTCCATTCAGGTTGGATGCTGCTTGATCGTCGAAGAACTGCTTGCGACGATGCTCGAGTTGACCTGCCAATTCAAGCCATTCATCCTCTTGCGCCTGCAACATGCGCTCGCATTGCGCTCGGGTTTTCGCAGCTTCCTGCCAGCGGATCGCATCGTGACCCGGCACCTCGAGGAGCCGTGCGTCGCAGTGGGCAATGCTTTGGCGCAAGTTCTCCATCGTGGTCTCACAGGCTTTAATCGCCTGCTCAATCGGTCTTAGTCGCTGCTTGAGGGCCTCTCGTTGTTTGGCTGCAAGTTGCCTTAGTTGTTGTTTCGACCGGTTTGAACCGCTGTTCTGTCGATCGATGACGAGCTCTGAGGCTTTTTTTCTTTGCAGCAGGTCGTTTTCGTAATCACTGATATCGCCTTCGAATGCCTCCAGACGCTGGTCGCGAAGAATCCAAAGGCTGTCAACGCAGGCTCGCAGCAGGTAGCGGTCGTGTGAGACAAGCAGTAAGGCGCCTTGAAAACCTGCCAGAGCCTCTGCCAGCGCATCGCGGGTCATGGCATCAAGATGATTGGTGGGTTCGTCAAGAATGAGTGCTTGCGGCTTATGGATAAATAGCGCCGCAAGGGCAATTCTTGCCCGCTCACCACCCGACATCGGGGCGATCGGTCGCAGCGCCTCGTCCCCCCGGATGGCAAATCGTCCAAGCCAATCCCTTAGTGCTTGCTCGGTATGGTTTGGCGCGAGTCGGCGCAAGTGTTCGATCGCATTGTCTTCAGCTCGAAGTTCTTCAACGGCGCTCTGTGAAAAGTAGCCCAGGCGCGCATGTCTTGCGCGAGAAAAGCGCCCCTCAATCGCATGCATTTCTCCGACCAGATGTTTTACCCAGGTCGATTTCCCTGCCCCGTTAGCACCCAGTAAACCGATTCGATCGCCGCGTCCTAAGGTAAAACGCCTGACGCGGCATAGCACCAGCGGGGCATAGCCTATCGTTAAATCCTCACCGCTGATAATCGGATCAGGACAGTCTTGCGCCTCATCGAGTGGGAGTTCAAGGCGAAGCGAAGATGCCACACGGGGCGCGGCCTGTATGGATTCAAGCATCTTGATGCGGCTTTGGACTTGGCGTGCCTTGGTCGCCTGAGCCCTGAATCGTTGAATAAATCGCTCAAGATGCGCGCGCTGATCGTCTTGTTTATGACGAAGTCGCTCCGCTTGCTGATGGCACTCAACGCGTGCCCGCTCCATGGCCGTGTAGCCGCCGCGGTAGATCCGCAAATTTGCCTCATCGACATGAATCGTGTGTTGAACGCAGGCATCCAGAAAATCGCGGTCGTGCGAAACGATCAGACATAAACCCTCGTAGCGCTTGAGCCAGCGTTCAAGCCAGAGTACTGCATCCAGGTCGAGGTGGTTACTCGGCTCATCGAGAAGCAGCAAATCTGATGGTACGAAAAGCGCGCGGGCGAGATTAAGTCGCATTCGCCAACCGCCCGACAGGCGCTGAACCGGTTGTTCGGATTGAGCCGTCGAAAAGCCAAGCCCATCCAGTAGCCTCATGACCCTGGCCTGAGCGTCCGGTCCGCCAGCCTCGACCCAAGCTTCATTGGCAAGGGCAATGTCTCGGGCATCGTCTGCGGCCATCGCCAACGCCTGGGCTTGAACGCTTCGACCGAGTTCAAGGTCTTGTTCAAGCAGCCATTGCCAGGCCGGGAGGCTTGATTGGGGTAATGCCTGTGATAGCGCGACAACCCGCATCGCCGGCATCTCAATGCTGCCCTCATCGGGCAGCAGTTCGCCCTGCAAAGCCGCCAAGAGGCTCGATTTACCGCAACCGTTGGCGCCAACCAGGCCAATGCATCCGCTGAGGGGCAAATCGAGGTTTGCCCCACGCAAAATCGCTTTGCTGCCCCGCGACAGGCTCAGTCCCTTGAGTCGAATCATGTCTATGGACGCCCTTGGGCTATGCGAGGCGCATCAATGCCTTGCGGGAGATGAGTGCCACCATGGTTTCACCTGCGTGGACCGGGATCCAGGTTTTTTCGAGCTTGGGAAAGGCAGCATCGAAGTGTGAGGCTTCATGTCCGATTTCAAGGAGGACTTGACCCTGCTCATGCAGCCTCGCCTGGGCTTGGAAAAGAAATGGGCGACAAAAATCCATGCCGTCTCGCCCGCCATCAAGTGCGGCCGACGGTTCAGCGCGAAACTCTGCGGGAAGCGTTTGCATCCTGCTGTCGCTCACATAAGGCGGATTGCAAAGCATCAGATCAAATTGCATGCCCGACCAGGGCTCCAAGCCAGCGCCCTGTTTCAGCGTGGCCCGCGCACTCATACCGTGGTCATCCAGATTGAGCTTGGCGAGCTCAAGCGCCTCCGGGCTTAAGTCGGAGCCGAAAAGGGCGGCGTTTGGAAAGTGATGGCCTGCGTGGATCAGTATGCTGCCTGACCCGGTACACAAGTCCAAAACCGTGGAAGGCGGATCGATCAAAGCTTCGTTTAGGCAGAACGACAAGGCTTCGACCAGCAAGGAGCGTGGGATCAGCCCGCGTTGATCCGAGCGAAATCGCAGCCCTGCGAGCCAGGCCTCGCCCGTCAGGTATGACACGGGCAGGCGTTGATCGACGCGCTTTCGAATCAAGCGCGACAGAACACGCCATTCAGAGGCCGGTATCAAGCTGTCATGGTAATCATCGAGGCGATCGCGAGGCAGATCCAATGAACACAGCAATAGCCAAGCTGCGTCCTCGTGGGCATCAGCTGTCCCCTGCCCGAAACTCAAACGTTCAGACTCGAAAATAGATACAGCGACCCGCAGGCCATCGATCAAGCGTCGATCCGTCTGGCAAAGCCAGGCAAGTCTTTGCTGATTTCGTTTTTGCAAGGACAGACTCCGTCAAGCTATCGCCAATTTAGGCACTGCGCAAGCGCAAGCGATCGTGATCAATCGCCCCGCAACAGCTCATTGATTGCCGTCTTGGCCCTGGTTTGCGCATCCACCCGTTTAACAATGATTGCCGCATAAAGCGCACAGCTGCCATCTGAGGACGGCAGGGTACCGGGTACAACCACTGATCCGGAGGGTACGCGCCCATAGATGATCTGCCCTGTGGTGCGATCGAAAATCTTGGTGCTTTGGCCGATAAAAACCCCCATCGAGAGTACGGCGTTCGCTTCGACGACAACTCCCTCAACGACTTCGGATCGCGCCCCGATGAAACAGTTGTCTTCGATGATGGTTGGGTTGGCTTGAAGCGGTTCAAGCACGCCGCCGATGCCAACGCCGCCCGATAAATGGACGTTCTTACCGATCTGGGCACAAGACCCCACGGTCGCCCAAGTGTCGACCATCGTGCCCTCATCGACATAGGCACCGATATTGACAAACGAGGGCATTAAGACGACGTTTCGAGCGATAAAACTGCCACGTCGCGCAACGGCCGGTGGAACAACCCGAAAGCCGCCCGCGGCGAATCGCGCCGCATCATAGTCCACGAATTTGGTGGGGACTTTGTCATAAAACTGCATCGGACCCGAAGGCATGGTCTGGTTTTCCTCAAGCCGAAACGACAGCAGCACGGCTTTCTTAATCCATTGGTGGACCTGCCATTGCCCCGCTGATTTCTCCGCCACGCGTAGGGTGCCTTCATCCAATTGTTGCAGGACTTCCTGTACAGCTTGCCGTAACTCGTGGCTTGCATTGTGCGTATTGATATCCGCCCGGTTTTCCCAGGCTTGTTCGATGAGTGATTGAAGTTGATTCATAGCGTTCCTGGCTGTCATGAGCGTTTAGTGAGAAAAGGGTCGAACTGGCTCTGATTTCAACGGCGCTAGTGCCACGGGCGTCGGCGCTTTCCAGCCCCGCTTCCGGTGCTCAGCGGCTATCGTGGTGTAAATCCCGCCTCGAACATACCAACGCGAGGTGAGTCGCATGTAGCGGGGCGCGATCAAGGCCACAAGTGCATCAAGGATTTCGTTGGTAACCGCCTCATGAAACGCACCCTGATCACGATACGACCACATGAACATCTTGAGTGCCTTCAATTCCACACACCAATCATTGGGAATGTAGTCAAGCTCGAAGACCGCGAAATCAGGCTGCCCGGTCAGTGGACAAAGACAGGTGAATTCGGGGATCTCCATGTGGATCACATAATCGCGGGCGCTCTGCGGGTTAGGGAAGCGGTCAAGCTTATTCGAGGGTCTGCTGCTGGTCATGGTGCTTAGATGATGGGTGTTCAGGTTGTTGGGGCAGACATCGATGCGGATGCCTGCGAGCCTTGAATGCAGGGTGGTCAGCCTAGGTATCGAGAACCGCTTCGAGGCATGGAGTAGGATTATAGGTTTCCTCAAGACCAAGCTCGGAGATCGGCCGTTGTGCGACTGAAGCAGATCAAGCTCTCAGGTTTTAAGTCCTTTGTCGATCCGACGGTGCTCGATGTTCCCGGGCAGCTGATCGGCGTCGTCGGTCCGAATGGCTGTGGTAAGTCCAACATCATGGACGCGGTGCGATGGGTACTCGGTGAGTCGCGTGCCAATGAGTTACGCGGTGAATCGATGCAGGATGTGATCTTCAGCGGCTCCGCTGATCGTAAGCCGGCTGCGAGGGCCTCAGTGGAGTTGGTCTTCGATAACAGCATGGGAAGAATCGGCGGCTCCTGGGGGGTTTACGCTGAGGTGTCGGTCAAAAGGGTACTAACCCGCGATGGGCAATCGATTTATTCGATTAATCAACAGACCGTCAGGCGTCGCGATGTGCACGATCTCTTCTTAGGGACAGGCCTTGGACCTCGCGCCTATGCCATTATCGGGCAGGGCACGATTTCAAGAATCATCGAGTCGAAACCCGAAGAATTGCGGATATTTCTCGAAGAAGCCGCCGGAATTTCCCGTTATAAGGAGCGTCGTCGCGACACTGAAAACAGGCTCGCTGACACCCGCGAAAATCTCACCCGGGTTGAAGATATTCTGCGCGAGCTTGATACGAATATTGCGCGCCTTGAAGTCCAGGCCAAGCAAGCAGAAAAATTTCGAGAACTTGATGCCGATCGGCACGATTTCCAGGGACTGTTGTGGTTGGCAAGGCGCAATGATGCCCTTGAACAGCAGCGTCGTGCGAGCGATCGGTACCGCGGCCTTGAGCTCAAGCTCGATGCTGAATTAGCCTCGCTGCGAGAGACTGAATCGGCGCTTGAATCGGCTCGCCGAGATGCCGGCGCACTTGCAGACCAACTTCACGCCGCACAGGCTCGTTATTATGAAATCAATAGCGAGGTCGCCAAGTTTGAGTCTGAGATTAGATTCCTGGAAGCGTCAAAGCGCCAGGCCAATGATCAGCTCGAAGCCCTTGCACAACAGCAGCGAAAGCAGGTCTCAGAGCGCGAGCAGGCTGAACAGATGATTGGCGATAGCCGTCAACGGCTCGAGGCGCTCACGGTTTCCGTCCAGGATCAATCGGAGCGGGTTCAACAACTGGCTGCACAGCAACAGGGCCTTGATCTTGAGATTGGCAGCGCACAGCAGCAGCTTGAGGCGCTGAGGGAGCAACTCGATCAGGTCAGGCGCGAGCGAGACGCGGCTCAGATCCGCAGGCAAGCTGCCCATGATCAAGGTCGACAGCTCGATCAAGGTCTGCTGCGAAACCGTCAGGCTCTTGACCGCTTACAGCCCCTTGATCCTGATGCACGACATCACCAAGGCCTCAAGCTTCAGGCTGCCGAGGATGAGGAGGCGCGAAGCGGCGAGCTGGAGGCAAGCCTGCAGGCGCGGGTTGGCGACGCCCAGGCTGCGCTTTCGCCGAACCAGGAAAACTTAAGACGGGCACAGTCGAGGCATGCTGAGATTGAGGCAAAGCTTCAGGCACTCGTTCAATTGGAAGCCAGGCTGAGTGACGAGTCCAAAATGCGTCCCTGGCTGCAGGCCAAGGGTTGGCAGGACAATGAGCGCTTCTGGCAGGGCATTCGGGTGGAGGCTGGTTGGGAAGCGGCTGTTGAAGCCGCATTGCGTGAAAGGCTTGAGGGTATCGCGCTGCCATCAATGCAAAGCCTTGAAACCCTGGCTGTTGATGCGCCACCAAACAAGCAAGTCTTTTTTCGGGGACAGCTGCTGCCTGGACAAAGCCCTGTTAAGCGTGGAGCCCTCGAGACGTCGAACAGCCTGAGCGGTTTTCGGAGCATGCGCGAGCTGCTGCAATGTGCTGATGAGCAACGCTCTGCTTTGCTCGATCGCTGGCTTGAAGGTGCTTTTGTGGCTGATGATTTAGCGTCTGCCCTAAAAAGCCAATCGCAGATTCCATTGGGACAGCGCCTCTACACGGCGCAAGGCCACTGCATTGAGCGCGATAGCGTGGCATGTCATGCCGCAGATCAAGCCCACGAAGGAAGACTGGCGCGAAAGCGAGAGACCGAAGCACTGCAGAAAAATCTTCGGGCGCAGCAATTGCTGCTGGAACAGGCAAGGCAGGATGCGCAAGCTGCTGAGCGAAGCGCCCAAGATCTGGCGCAGCAACTGGGCCATGCGAGGCAGGCTCATTTGCAGGCAACGAGAGTACTTGCGCAAGTGCGTCTTGAAACAGAACGCATGAATCAAACGCAACGACAACATGAGCTTGAAGGCAGTCGCTTACGTAAAGAGATTCAAGATCTAGAACAGGAAGCGAAGCGCCAACAACAAATCGAAACCCAAGTCAGCGAGCAAATCGAGCAACTCGACAAGCATAGGGTATTGCTCGACGAGGGATTTCGTCGCGCGCAACAAGCGAGTGCCAGCGCTCAACAACAGCTCGTAAGATGGCGTGAAAGCTTTCGCGAGGCTGAGCGCCAGCTCGATGCATATCACTATGACTTAAAGAGCGTTACGGAAAGACTGGCCAATGCAAGTCAACGACGTGAGGCCCTTGAAGAATCGATGCAAGCGCTCGCTGAGCAAGAGCGTTTGCTGCGTGATCGGATTGGAGCGCTTCGGGATGATCAAGCGCGCGGGCAGCTCGATCAATCGCTTGCACTGCGAATCGAGGCTGAGGCGAGCTTAAGTCGGTGCCGTGCCGACAGTGAAGCGATGCATCAACAGTGTCGGGCGCGTGAGGAACAACGCATGCTTACCGAGCGCAGGCTCGATCCTTTGCGTGAAGGCTTGTCAAGTGCGGCACTTGATGAGCAGGCCGCAAAGACAACGGTTGAACAATGTTTGCAAATGATGCTTGACGCTAAGCTTGATGAGGCGGCTCTGCGCCTTCGGGCCGACGAGCAGCATATCGCTATGAAGGTATCGACGCTTCAAACAGCGCTTCAGCGCATCACCCAGGCCATGGATGCCATGGGTGCGGTCAATCTTGCCGCACTCGATGAACTTCAGCATGCACGGGAGCGTCAGGGCTTTTTGCGATCCCAATGCGCCGATCTGAGCGAGGCGATGCAAACGCTGGAGGGCGCGATTCATAAAATCGATCGTGAAACGCGGGATTTGTTGAAACAAACCTACGACCAGGTTAACCAAAACTTTGGCCATTTCTTCCCTAAGCTTTTTGGGGGGGGCGACGCCAAGCTGCTGCTGACGGGCGAGGAGATTCTCGATGCAGGCATTCAGGTGACGGCCCATCCACCGGGCAAGCGAAACAGCTCGATTCACCTGCTGTCAGGAGGAGAGAAAGCACTGACAGCGATTGCGTTGGTTTTCGCTATTTTTCAGCTCAATCCAGCGCCATTTTGTTTACTCGATGAGGTCGATGCGCCGCTCGATGACGCCAATACCGAGCGCTACTGCGATATGGTGCGTTCAATGTCGGACCAGACGCAGTTCTTGTTCATCACCCACAATAAGGTAGCGATGGAGCTTGCACAGCAGCTTGTAGGCGTTACCATGCAGGAGCGCGGCGTATCCCGCCTTGTTGCGGTGGATCTTGAAGCGGCTGCCGATTTCGCGCAGGCTGCTTAGCACAGGAATATTCATGAGCTCATTGCAATGGAGTTTGCTTATTGGTGCAATCGCGCTGATTGCAGCGGTGCTCTTGCTGAATAGCTTGCAACAATGGAAGCGGCGCTCCCGTGGCGAAAAAACCCTCGAGGCCTTACGGGAGGTCGTGCGAAGCCGGAAAACGACCCATGAAACTAACGGGGGGGGCGCGATCGAACCCGATGCAGTGAATCACTCGCATGAGCATCAGGCAACGCTTCCATCTCGGCAAGAGCCAGTCTTTTCTTCGGCCAATACGGCTGAAGCCACCGCTACGGGTAGCTTGAGCGCAAAGCGCCTCGTCAGTGATTCACCTGCAAGGTCCAGCTTTTCGCCAGGCATGAGAACCGCTTCATCGCCAGGCATCGCCCGTAGCTCCCCGGCAAACTCAGGATCTGTCTCGAGGGCTGATACAAGACCTCTTTCGAGGGCGGACGCAAGATCTGTTGCGTCGGCAGCCACGGGACATGCTTCGCTTACCCGCCACAGCCTGCCAGATGAATTCTTTGACCCGGTCGTTGACGGCCCGGCCAATGATTTGGCCAAAGAAGACGCGCCTGCTTCGCCGGATGTCAAAGCCAGTGCCACCCTATCTGCTGATCGCTTAAGCGCCATCGCGATGCGCGCTGCGCAAACTGTTGCGGATGCCGACGATGACGAGCGGCACGCTGCCGCTCGACAGCAGACGAGTGGCGCGGGTGACAAGCATGCAACAGAGCAGATTGTCGATGCGCCTGCGGCCTTTGATTCGCATGATTTTGATCCGCCGGATGATGCAGGGCCTGCTGGCGTTGGCGAAATCTCTGAACCGGTATTGGATTTGAAGCAATGGACGCGCAGTAAACCCTGGGTAGGTATCGATGAACGAGTCGACCTTGCCGTAGGCTTGGAGAGCTGGCAAGGTTGGCAAGGGGAGCGCCTCTTGCAGGCTTTTCAAGGACTTCGCAGAATTGGTACAAAGCCATTGCTGTTGGAAGCACAGGTCTTATCCGATCCTCAGCAGCAGGCTTGGGTTGCAGTTGTGCCGGGACTGCGGTTCGTGAGGGTAAGGCTTGGACTCCTGCTTGCAAATCGAAGCGGCCCGCTCAAGCCCACTGAGTATTCCGATTTTTTGAGCGCTTTACAGTCGGTTCGCGACCTATTGCAAGCCAGTTGGACCGATGGCACGGCGCCGGCCGGCATGCATGAGGTGCTGGAAAGGGCTCGCCGCGTGGATGCTTCATGTGCGGCGCTGGATGCGCAGGTGGTAATTAATCTGGCCCTTGGCGAAGCAATTTCTACACTTGCTTTCTCACGTATGGGTACGAGCCTTGGCCTTGTTGATCGCGGCAACACGCGGCAGGCTTCGCTCAGCGAGCATGGCATTGAATTGTTCTCACTTACCCTCGGCACAAAACCGGACTGGATGACCTTCATGTTGGATGTGCCGCGTTCGCCAATGGACGAATCGCCCTGGCAAAAGATGATGGACTGTGCGGCCGCTGCGGTGGGGCGGTTCGGGGGCCAGTTGCTAGACGACAACGGACTGGTGCTTGAGGCGCATCAATTGGCCACCATCGGCAAGCAAGTGATTGATCGGCAGCAGCAACTGATCGATGCCGGTTACGCGCCTGGTTCGCCTTTGGCGCTCCGCTTATTCAATTAAGTTGCATCGGCTAAGGCCGCTTCAGGAAAAATCCGTCGATGCATAACGCTGATCTTGACGCGCTACCGGCTGACCCTGCGCTTGCCATTGAGAGGCTGTCCGAGCAATTAAGGCGATGGTCAGCGTCTTACTATCGCGGTGAGCACCAATCGGTGCCCGATGCGCTTTACGATCGTTGGTTTGCGCGTTTGCTTGAGCTTGAGTCGCAGTATCCCGAGCTCGTCAGGGGCGATTCGCCGAGCCAGCGCGTGGGCACAACACCCGATGACGCTTTTGAAAAGCTTCGCCATCTGCGTCCGATGCTTTCGCTTGCGAATGCATTCGATCGCGATGATGTGATTGCCTTCGACAGGCGGGTTCGAGGCTTGCTCGGACTCGAGGAGGGAAGTCAGCCCAACCATGGGAAAGGGCTCCGGGAAGAGGCGGAACTTTCCTACTGCGCTGAACTTAAGTTCGATGGGCTAGCCGTGAATTTGCAATATCACGACGGACAGCTAAAGGCTGCCGCAACCCGTGGCGATGGATCTGAAGGTGAAAACGTTCTTGCGAATATAAGGACTATTCGAAACCTGCCGCTACGATTGCTCGTGCAGCCCGTGCCAGCGGTGATCGAGATTCGTGGCGAGGTCTTAATGTTTCGGGAAGATTTCGATCGCTTGAATGAAAGTCAGCGTGCGCTTGGTGAGCAGGTTTTTGCCAACCCGCGTAACGCCGCTGCAGGCAGCCTACGGCAAATGGATCCACGGGTAACCGCGAGTCGACCGCTGCGTTTTATGGCCTACGGTATTGGAGAACTACAGGCCAGACCGCTTGCTGATACACATTCCGGCTGTCTGGCATGGCTTGATGCCGCAGGTTTTTCGGTGGACTCAAGGCGTCGTCGCTGCCAGAGCATCGATGAACTGATGGCGTTCTATGAAGAGATAGCCCGGCAGCGAGATTCGCTCCCCTTCGACATTGATGGTCTCGTTTACAAGGTCGATTCGCTGTCCTGGCAGGAGCAACTCGGGAGCATTGCCCGCTCACCGAGATTTGCAATCGCCCACAAGTTTCCCGCTCAGGAAATGGTGACCGAACTCCTTGCCATCGATTTGCAGGTCGGCCGAACCGGCGCGGTCACACCGGTAGCAAGGCTCAAGCCGGTGCAGGTGGGCGGCGTCCAGGTCACCAACGCCACCCTTCACAATCAGGACGAAATCGCGCGCAAGGACTTGCGTGTTGGCGATCTCGTGATTGTTCGTCGAGCAGGCGATGTCATTCCCGAAGTGGTTTCGGTACTCGAACCGGTGGCGCGTGTGCGGGCAGCGGCCTTCGAGTTTCCAAGCCATTGCCCATCCTGTGGATCGCCGCTTTTTCGCGAGCCCGGCGAAGCGGTATGGCGATGTCAAGCACAATGGGCCTGCGAGGCTCAAAAGCGTCAGCGGCTCATCCACTTTGCAAGCCGTAAAGCGCTTGATATTGAAGGACTTGGCGAAAAAATCATTCAAGAGCTTTTGGTGCATCAATTGATTGATGATCCCTCTGATTTCTATGGCTTAAATGGTGCTTCCTTAAAGCCCTTGCCCCGCATGGGCGCAAAGCGCATCGAACAGCTGCTTTGCGCCATTGAAGCCTCTAAGCATCGCCCCTTAAGCCGGCTTCTCTTTGGATTGGGCATCCGTCACGTCGGTGAGGAGGTCGCGAGAGTACTGGCCCAGGACAAAAAAACCCTTACTGGTTTGCGTGAGACTTGCTGGACGGATCCAGAAGTGATGCTGCCTGATGGCGTTGGCATCGAAATCGCAAACAGTCTCCAGACCTTCTTTGAGCATCCGGGCCATCAACGCATGCTGGACCGATTCGAGCTTTGGTGGGCTGCGGCTGGCAACAGCAAACAGGACGCTCAGCCAGCCGTCATCAGCGTCTTAGTGCCTGAGCAGAGCGACCTGCTTAAAGGCGTTGATGAAGCTGCTATTCAAGATTGGGGGGATGGAAGTCTCTCGCGAGATCTGTTGCCTTTGCTCGACCAACAGTTGCCGCAGGCCTTGGTTCAAGGCCTGTGCATTGTGATCACCGGAAGCTTTAAGGATTTATCACGTGATGACTTGGCCGAGTTCTTAAGACGCCGCGGCGCACGGGTCTTGTCATCGGTGAGTCGTAACACCGATTTGCTGATACTCGGCGAAAACGCTGGCTCCAAACTCGTGAAGGCGCAGGCTCTTGGGATCAAGCTGATTGAGCTTAAGCTCCCGGCGGCCTAGGTGAAGCGCAGCATTCCTGACTTGAAGCGCAGCATTCCTGACTTGAAGCTCAGCATTCATGATTTGAAGCGCATGATTCATGATTTGAAGCGCATGATTCATCATTGTTGACATGGAGGTCCAAAGCAATGGCTTGTTGGGGCGTTATCGGTGGTTCTGGACTTGACGGTTGGGATGACCTGATTTGGACTGATGAGGTGGTGGTGGCAACGCCTTATGGTGAGCCAAGTGCGGCGTTGCGGCTCGGGCAGATCGAGAAGAGGGCGCAGTCGCCGACTAAGGTGATTTATCTGCCTCGCCATGGGCCAGGGCATTGTTATGCGCCTCATCGGATCAACTATCGGGCAAATCTTTGGGCTTTAAAGCAGGCCGGCGTTCAGCAGATCCTTGCAACAGCAACGGTCGGTTCAATCGCATCAACGATTCAAGCCGGATCCATTTGCGTACCCGATCAGTTGATCGATTACACCTGGGGGCGGGAACAGAGCTATTCAGAGGACGGTCAAGTCTTGCATATCGACTTTACACATCCCTTCGATCCAGCGCTTCGGGCGGCATTGATCCAGGCTGGTCAGGATCTGCCCTCGAGTGCAGGTTTTCATGAGCACGGCACTTATGGATGCACCCAAGGGCCGCGTCTTGAGACGGCGGCTGAAATCGTGCGCCTGGCAAAAGATGGCTGCTCGCTTGTTGGTATGACGGCGATGCCGGAAGCAGCACTTGCGCGCGAGCTCGGGCTACCCTATGCCTTGCTTTGTCTTGCCGTTAATCCGGCAGCCGGCGTTGGTCAGAGCGCCGCGGCCGTTGATCATGATGATCTCAAGCAGGTCATGTCGTCCGGCATGCATCAGGTCAAGGCGATCCTGCTAAAGACCATGCAAGGGAAACCTGCTTAAGGCTATGGAAGGCAATGGCCCATCACTCATGCTTGCTGCTATCGCTAAGGTAGTTGAAACAGTTTGAGGAGATCGGTTTCCAGACTTACCCTGGCACGCTCCTCAGCGAGCATGTCACTTTTGATGACAAATGTATCCTCCACGCGCTCGCCGAGTGTTGTGATGCGCGCTGATTCAAGTTGAACCTCCCGATTGGCAAGTGTGTAGGCGATGGCATAAAGTAAACCACGCCGGTCTGAGCTGCTCAAACTAAGCATGAAACGACTTGCCGCGCTGTCGGGTCGCAATTCAACCCTGGCCTGAATTGGAAAGCTTCGCGAACGTCGGGATGTTTTTCCGGGTGTTGGTGGCAGTAAAGGTTCATTGCGAATCAAGTGCGCTTTGAGTTCGCTTTCAACCAGTGTGAGCAGCTCACGGTAATTGCCTTCGTGATCAGGGTGGGAAACGATAAAGCTGTCGAGTGCTCTTGCGCCGCGCAAGGTATGGACATGGGCATGCTGTACCGAGATCGATCGGGAGTCAAAATAACGCGTGATTCGAGCAAAAAGCTGCGCTTGATCCGCGGTATAAACGAGCACCTGAAAGCCACCGCCTTCGGGGGCAAGTCTTGCTCGAACCACGGGTTCTTGGCTTTCAAACTGTCGATACAAAACCCGGGTGTGCCAGGCGATATCTGCTGCATCGTGCCTCACGAAGTAGGCTGAATCAAGCCGACTCCAGAATGCGGCATAGTCCCTGTCAAGCAGAGGCACGAGATGGAGCAATCGAATGGCTTCTTTCCGCTTGCTGTCAAGCCGATGCTGGGCACTGACCCGCTCACCACTGAGTATTTTTTTTGTTGATCGATATAAATCTTCGAGAAGTTTTCCCTTCCAGGAATTCCATACTTTGGGCGAGGTGCCACGAATATCAGCGACAGTCAGCAGATACAGTGCATTGAGACGCTCTTCATTCGCTACAAATGTTGCGAATTGCTCGACGACGTCGGGGTCACTGATGTCTTGTTTTTGCGCAACGCTGGACATGGCAAGGTGTTGTTCGACCAGCCATTGGATCAGCGCGCTGTCTTCAGTGCTCACGCCGTGGGCGCGACAGAATCGCCGTACATCGATGGCACCGAGATTCGAGTGATCGCCGCCGCGCCCCTTTGCGATGTCGTGATAAAGCGCAGCGATCGTCAGTCGCCATGGCCTATCCATGACAGCCATCAATTCGCTACACAAAGGGAACTCATGCACATGCTCTGGCAAGGCAAAACGTTCAACATTACGGAGCACGGTCAGAATGTGTTGGTCAACCGTATACACATGAAAAAGGTCATGCTGCATACGCCCCACGATGCGTCGCCATTCAGGCAAATAGCGTCCGAGCACCGACCATTGATTCATATCGTGTAGGACTTTGGTGATCCCTCGCCCTTGGATCAACATTTGCATGAAATGGGCGCGATTCGTGGCAAGTTTTCTGAAACCAGCGTCCATCCGCGGTCGGGCAAGCCAGATCGCCCGCAATAAATCGGGCGCCATGCCGCGAAGGCTTTGATGCTCCATGGTTCTCAGGAAGGCGCGAAAGACAACCGATAAATCGCGATCAATCAGCCCGGGATCCTTCAAGGCGAGCATGTCGTCGCGAATGACAAACTCGTCGTCGAGCCGCTCGCCATGTTTGACCTGTCGATCGAAAAGGTAAGACTCAATCAACTGCATGAGAATGCTGCGCATCTGGCATACCCGTTTGGCTGCCATGTAATAGCGTTGCATCAGCGCTTCAGAGGCACGCCTTGCGCCTTGTGCACCAATCCCCAAGTCTTGGGCCACGCGAACTTGCAGATCAAACACCAATCGGTCTTCACGCCTTGCGCTCAGGCGATGCAAACTGATGCGGATCATCGACAGTAGCCGTTGAGCTTGCTGTAGGGTTTTGTATTCTTCCCGGGTAAGGACGCCCACCTGCGACAGTTCAAGCCAGCTTGCGGGCATGCCCGCGGCTCGTGCCAGCCAAATCAGAAGCTGCAGGTCTCGCAGGCCGCCGGGACTTTCTTTGACGTGGGGTTCCAGACTGTATGGACTATCATCAAAACGCAAATGTCGCTGACGCATCTCCTGCCGTTTGGCTTCAAAAAATGTCGGCGCGTCCTGCTGTTGATGCAGCCCCCTCATCAATTCGGCCATCCGCTCAGGCGGGCCTGTGAGCTGTCGCGCCTCCAGAAGCGAGGTTTGAACCGTCAGATCACTGCGAGATTCCTTGAGGCAATGCGCCACGCTTCTTACCGCATGGCCAACGTCAAGTCCAAGGTCCCAACAGGCACCGATGAAGGATTCTAGCTTTGGCTTTGCCCCTGATTCGATCTCCTCATCGATCAGAATCAACAAATCAAGGTCTGATCCGGGATAGAGCTCCGCGCGACCATAACCTCCCACGGCAATCAGTGAGGCACTTTCCGGCAGCGCTGCTTGCTGCCAAAGGCTTCTCAGCGCCTGGTCGGCATGTGATGCAAGCCGCTTCAAAAGACCTCTGGGGTCCTGCCTTGGCTGGTAAGCCTCAATGAGTCGCGTTCGCTCCGACTGCCAGCGATCACGGTCTCGTTTCACAAGCGAGGCCTTGTTCAGCCGATCGGTGCAGGGGGCGCGCCTGCTGACGTGGTGAGGATCTCGTAGCCGTTTTCGGTCACGAGCACGGTATGTTCCCACTGCGCCGAGAGACTGTGATCTTTTGTCACGATCGTCCAGCCATCAGCGAGCTCACGAATTTCACGGCGTCCAGCGTTGATCATGGGTTCGATCGTAAAAATCATGCCCGGCATGAGTGTCAAGCCGGTGCCCGCCTTGCCGTAGTGAAGGATTTGGGGCTCTTCATGAAAACGCCTACCAATGCCGTGGCCGCAGAACTCACGCACCACCGAAAATCCGCTTGACTCAGCAAGCTTCTGGATCGTCGCACCAATGTCGCCCAGGCAGGTACCGGGTCGGACCTGATTGATACCGGCCCACATGCAGCGGTAGGTCACCTCACAGAGGCGTTTGGCTGCGCTGCTGCACTCACCGACCAAAAACATCCGGCTGGTGTCGCCATGAAAACCGTTTTTAATAACGGTTATGTCTAAATTTAAGATGTCGCCAGACTTTAAAATCCGCTCACCGGGAATGCCGTGGCATACCTGATGATTCACCGAGGTGCATATCGACTTTGGAAAAGGGCTGTAGCCGGGGGGTGCATAGTTAAGCGGCGCAGGGACGGTCTGTTGAACATTGACCATGTAGTCATGACACAGCCGATCAAGCTGTTCAGTGCTGACCCCTGGTTTTACCTGCGGTGTGATGAAATCTAAAACTTCAGAGGCTAGCCGGCCTGCCTCTCGCATACCCTCGATTTCTTCTGCGGTCTTGATGACAACTGCCATAGCCTTACTGCCTCTCCTGGTCACGCAGCGATTTGCTGCTAAATGCCTGTTATGGCTATAATTATAGGCTTTTTAAAACACGCGCTGCTAACGCTTGTCCGATTTCTGCCTCAACGCAAATGGGGTTTAACGGCCAAGAAACTGTCGGGTGCTATCACAGTAGTGATGGTTTCCAGTAGCGTCAGAATCAACCCAGACTGTGGAGTTTTATATGTCCGTCACGATGCGGCAAATGCTTGAGGCCGGTGTTCACTTTGGCCACCAGACGCGCTTTTGGAATCCGAAAATGGCCCCGTATATTTTCGGACACCGAAACAAAATTCATATCATCAATCTTGAAAAAACGCTCGCGCAGTTCCAAGACGCTGCGCGCTACGTCAAGCAATTATCTGCCAACAGGGGTACGGTGCTTTTTGTAGGCACCAAGCGTTCGTCCCGCGAAGTCATCGCTGAAGAGGCGCAGCGCTGTGGCATGCCTTTTGTGGATCAGCGCTGGTTGGGAGGCATGCTGACAAACTTCAAGACGGTTAAAGGTTCGATCAAGCGACTCAAGGACATGGAGACCGTCATCGGTGAGGGCGGCGTTGAGCGGATGCCCAAAAAAGAAGGGCTTTTGTTCCAGCGGGAATACGATAAGTTGGTGCGCAGTTTAGGGGGCATCAAAGACATGGCGGGCATGCCCGATGCGATTTTTGTCATCGATGTGGGTTATCACAAGATCGCTGTGACTGAAGCCAACAAGCTCGGTATTCCGGTGATCGGTGTTGTCGATACGAACCATGCGCCAGAGGGCGTTGACTATGTTATTCCGGGCAACGACGACGCTTCACGGGCTGTACGACTCTATGCGCGCGGATTAGCCGATGTGATTCTCGAAGGTCGTTCTGCCGCGCTTGCAGAAATTGCCAAGCATGCGGACGATGAAGAGGAATTCATCGAAGTCGATGAGTCAGAGGAAACGGTTTAATCTTTTGTCATGATCAAAAATCGGGGGCCTCGCCCCCGATTTTTTTACAGGAGCCCAAGAAATGGCTGAAATCACAGCATCGATGGTGAAAGCATTGCGGGAGAAGACAGACGCCCCGATGATGGAGTGTAAAAAAGCGCTTGCCGAGGCAGATGGCGATCTCGCGAAGGCTGAGGAGATTTTGCGCGTGAAACTCGGCAGCAAAGCGAGTAAAGCGGCAAGCAGAACCGCGGCAGAAGGCGTTATCGCGATCTACACCAGCGACGATCGAAAGCAAGGCGCTATTGTCGAACTGAATGCCGAGACCGATTTTGTCGCTAAAAACGATGATTTTGTCGGTTTTTCGCTCGAACTTGCAAAGCTCGTTGCCGAGCAGTCGCCTGCCGATGTGCCGGCGCTTTCGATGTTGCAGACGAGTCATGGCGTCAGTGTTGAGTCGCACCGGGCCGCTTTGGTAGGAAAGATCGGCGAGAACATGAATATTCGTCGGTTCCAACGCTTGCAAGCCCAGGGGCATCTGGCGAGTTATATCCATGGCGGATCAAAGATCGGTGTGATTGTTGATCTGGTCGGTGCGGACGAGCCATTGGCGAAGGATCTTGCCATGCATATTGCAGCCAGTAAGCCGAAGTCGCTCGATCGCAGCGGTGTACCCGAAGATCTGATTGAAGCTGAGCGCCGTGTCGCGACAGAAAAAGCGGCCGAATCCGGAAAGCCGGCAGATATTGTTGCCAAGATGGTGGAAGGAAGTGTGCAAAAATTCCTGAAGGAAGTAACCTTGCTCGGCCAGGTTTTCGTGAAGGATGACAAGGTCACGATTGAGCAATTGCTCAAGCAACGCCAGGCCAGCGTTTCAGGGTTTGTGCTTTATGTTGTTGGCGAAGGGATGGAGAAAAAGGCAAACGATTTTGCTGCTGAAGTGGCCGCACAGGCCGCTGCGGCGGCGGCTGCTCGCTGATACACGCTTGAAGCCCGCTGAAACTCGCTTTTTCTGCGCCCGGCCGACATGGATCTTAGCCTCGCGTGAGGATGTCAATGTTCGGGAGAAACGGTGGGCGCATCGCATCAAGGACCTTCTAATCAGATGTCACTTAAATACCGAAGAATCCTGCTGAAGCTTTCCGGCGAAGCGCTGATGGGTGAGGATGCTTTTGGTATCAGTCGTCAGACCATCGAGCGCATTGCTCATGAAATCCGTGCGGTGCATCAACTTGGCGTTGAACTGGCTGTCGTGATTGGTGGCGGCAATATTTTTCGCGGGGTTGCAGGCGGTGCGGCAGGCATGGATCGAGCCACCGCAGACTATATGGGCATGTTGGCCACGGTGATGAATGCGCTCGCGCTTCAGGATGCACTCCGTCAGGTTGATGTACCGGCGCGCACCCAATCTGCCCTGAAAATCGAGCAGGTGGTTGAGCCCTATATTCGACCCAAAGCATTGCGATACCTGGAAGAGGGTAAGGTCGTTATTTTCGCTGCGGGGACCGGCAATCCCTTCTTCACGACGGACACCGCGGCTGCACTTCGCGGGGCGGAAATGGGTGTCGAAGTTGTCTTGAAAGCAACCAAGGTCGATGGTGTTTACGACGCCGATCCTGCCCATCACCCGGAGGCTCAACGTTATGAAGCCCTGAGCTTTGATCAGGCCATAAGCGACAACTTGCGGGTGATGGACGCCACAGCCTTTGCGCTTTGCCGCGATCAGAAGTTACCGGTGATTGTGTTCTCGATTTTCAAAGAAGGTGGCTTGCGCAGCGTTTTGCTCGGTGAGCCCGAAGGTACTTTGGTTCATTTGTGAGGATAGTGCTTTATGAGTCCTGCTGATATTCGCCAGCAAGCTGAACAGAAAATGCTCAAAGCCATTGATTCGCTGAAGCATGTGCTCTCTCGTATCCGCACCGGAAGAGCGCACGCCGGCCTGCTTGAGCATGTCCATGTTGATTACTATGGAAGCCAGGTGCCCCTTAGCCAGGTCGCCAACATTACGGTGGTCGACGCCCGTACGCTTGGGGTGAGCGTTTGGGAGAAGAAAATGGTAACAGTGGTCGATAAAGCGATTCGTGAGGCCGATCTTGGTCTGAACCCGATTACAACAGGCGAACTGATTCGCGTGCCTATGCCCCCGCTTTCTGAAGAGCGACGCAAGGAGCTGGTGAAGCTTGTTAAGGGCGAGGCAGAGCAAGCCAAAGTGGCTGTTCGAAACCTTCGCCGTGACGCTAACGAACAATACAAAAAGCTCCTAAAGGACAAGGAGATGTCCGAGGATGAGGAAAGGCGTTCGCAGGATGATGTGCAAAAGCTTACCGATCGCTTTGTTGCTGAGATTGACAAGGTGATCGCCGGAAAAGAGCAGGAGTTGATGGCGGTTTAAGCGCCCCTTTGCTTAGACACCCATGGTGCCCATCCTTTTTGATCCAAGCATGAAGAGTCAGACAAGTGCATAGCTCGACGCAAGTCATCCCCGACACTGGCGTTGTGCCGCGCCATGTTGCGGTGATTATGGATGGCAACGGACGCTGGGCTAAGGCGAGAAGCCTACCCAGGGTTACAGGGCATAAAAAAGGCGTCGATAGCGTTCGTTCGCTTGTGCGCGCCTGCGGAAAACGAGGTATTCCGTATCTGACCCTTTTCGCATTCAGCTCCGAGAATTGGAGGCGCCCGGCTGAGGAGGTCTCCTGGTTAATGGCGCTTTTTGTTTCGCTGCTCGAACGAGAAATTCGAAACCTGCACGACAACAGGGTGCGTTTGCGGGTGATTGGCGACTTGACAGCGTTTGAGCCAAAACTTCATCGCTTGATCATCGATTCCCAGGCACTGACCGCGAGCAACGAGGGGTTGAATCTCACGATTGCTGCCAATTATGGCGGTCGTTGGGACTTGCTGCAGGCGATGCGGGCCATGTTGCAAAGCAAACCGCAGTTCGCGGTCCACCCGGAACTGATCGGTGAAGCCGACTTGTCCTCATTTTTATCGATGGCAGATGCACCTGAACCGGATTTGTTCATTCGTACAGGCGGTGAACAGCGGATCAGTAATTTTCTGCTCTGGCATCTTGCCTACACCGAGCTTTACTTCACCGACACGCTCTGGCCCGATTTCGACGAGCCTTCATTTGATCAGGCCTTAGCGAGTTATCATGCGCGCGAGCGCCGTTTTGGTCGTACCAGCGAACAGCTCAAGGTCGAGTCCTGATGTTGATGCGCAGGGTTGTCACGGCCCTCGCTTTGCTCTCCGTACTGATTCCCGCCTTACTTGCACCGCAGGTCTGGGTTTGGGCCTGCCTCTCCTTTGTGTTTGTGATGCTAGCCGCCTGGGAGTGGTTGCGTTTGCTGGAACCTTCCCGGTCTCAAAGCTCGGTTTTTTTTGCCTTGCTGATACTCGGCGCGGTGCTTCTTTTCGATCTTGTGTTTCAGGATCGCCACTGGCTCGAGATGATCGTGACCCCGGTTTGCTTTGTTGCGGCCTTGCTTTGGGTTGTCGTCGTACCGAGGTCATTTAGCGGTCGACCAGGTCAAGCCTGGCTGCAGGCATGGCTCGCCTGGGTCTTTTTGCTCGCTGCCTGGATGGCCTTGCTCGAGCTGCACCGTATCGATTTGATCATGCTTTTTTCTGGACTGGCGCTTGTCTGGATTGCCGATATTGCCGCTTATTTCGTAGGCAAGCGCTTTGGAAGGCGAAAGCTTGCGCCCGACATCAGTCCGGGCAAGACGCGGGAAGGTGCTATGGGTGCTTGCATCGTTGTCGCGCTAGTCGGGCTTGTGGTGCTTTCGCTGGCGGCTGAACAAGGCGTTCAAGCGCTGCCGCGTCGCTGGTTTGAACTGCTGGTATCCCTGATGCACGGGAGCGCTGCGCTATTGATTGTCCTTGGACTCTTGCAGCTGCTGGTTATTCTTAGCATCATCGGTGATCTTTACGAGTCTCAACTCAAAAGGCTTGCCGGCGTGAAAGACAGCTCAAACTTGCTTCCCGGACACGGCGGTGTCTTTGATCGAATCGATGCTTTGGTCCCGACCCTGCCTGCGATTGTGTTGATTGATCGATGGCTGCACTGGCTTGTTGAAGGTGTTGCCCGATGAAAGCGATCGCTCTGCTTGGAGGAACGGGGTCAATCGGAGACAGCACGCTTGATTTGATTGCTCAACACCCAGATCGCTATCATTTGAGGTCGATATCGGGATTTCGCAACATCAACAAGCTGATTGAGATATGCCATCGATTTCGGCCTGATCGGGTGGTGGTCCCGGACGAAACAGCAGCCGTCGCGCTTCGATCAGCGATCGGCGCTGCTGGTTTGCCTCACGAACGACATTGGCGCCCGGAGATTCTTGCAGGCGCCGCGGGCTTGGACATCATCGCCGCTGATGCCGAAGTTGATGTGGTGGTTGCCGCCATTGTTGGCGCCGCAGGTTTATCCTCGGCACTTGCTGCCGCGCGCGCAGGGAAAATTATCGCGCTTGCCAATAAGGAGGCGCTCGTGATGAGCGGCTCGTTGATGATCGAGCTCTGCTCGCGACACGGGGCGAGACTGCTTCCGATCGATAGCGAACACAATGCCGTGTTCCAATGTCTTCCGGTGGCCGCCGTGCGTGAAGAAGGGCACGAATCGCTCTCGAGTCTTGCCTCGCGCGGGCAGTTCGGCGTTGAATCGATCACCTTAACGGCGTCTGGCGGCCCGTTTCGCCGCTGGAGCTATGAGCGGATGAAAAACGCTACGGTGCAGGAAGCGGTCAAGCATCCGAATTGGCGTATGGGACAGAAGATTTCGGTTGATTCCGCAAGCCTGATGAACAAAGGGCTTGAACTTATTGAGGCACAAAGACTTTTCAACCTCGACGCCAGCAAGCTTCAAGTCTTGATTCATCCGCAGAGCATCATGCATGCCATGGTCCACTACCGTGACGGCTCGGTGGTTGCTCAGCTCGGCGAACCGGATATGCGAACGCCGATTGCTCAGGTTCTTGGTTGGATTGATGGCCCGGCCCATCGCATCAAGAGCGGCGTTCAGGCCTTGGATCTCAGCCGCATAGCCCGTCTTGACTTTGAATCTCCCGACCTTGTCCGTTTTCCCGCGCTTCGCTTAGCGATGGATGCCATGCAAACCGGGGGTAATGCGGCCTGCGTGCTTAATGCTGCGAATGAAGTCGCCGTGGCGGGATTTTTGGCGAGGCGCTGTCGGTTCACCGATATTGCCGCATGTGTGGAAGTGGTACTTCAGAAGATGGCAAACTCGAAAGTCCTTGATTCGCTCGATGCAATTCTCGAGACCGACTTTCAAGCGAGACAGATGGCTAATGAGGCTTTGGCGAGATTCAACTCGGGGTTTGCATGACGGTTCTTTATTTCCTACTGGCGATCACGTTTCTCGTTTTTGTTCACGAGTTAGGACACTTTCTTGCGGCGCGCTCCTGCGGTGTTCGCGTCTTGAGTTTTTCGATCGGATTTGGCCCGGCCATTGCAAGCGTCACCTGGCGCGGCACGGAGTACCGATTAGCCGTGATTCCGCTGGGTGGTTATGTGAAAATGCTGGGCGAAAGTTCGCAAGAACACCCGAACCGTAACGATGCTTTTGCAGCGCAGTCGCCACTAAGACGTGCTTGGATTTCATTTGCAGGTCCTCTGGCCAATTTGCTGCTGGCCTGGTTCTTGTTTGCGGCCCTGGTCTGGCAACAGCCTGAGCAGCTCTCCTCACTTATCGATGCGCCAGAGCCCTCAAGTTGGGCCGCAAGCCGCGGCCTTGAGGCAGGCGATCGGGTGGTGGCCGTCGGCGACGAAAAGATAAAGACCTGGCGCGATCTCGAGTTAGCGCTACGCAGTGCTGGCAGCGAGCCGATCGAACTTCAGCTTGAAAAGCAGGGGCATATCGAACTTAAAGTCAGGGAAGTCTTGGGAAGCATTTCAGGCGGCAGTGCCCAGGACCTGATGAATCCGAGAGCCCTGGGCTTGAGGCCCATGGTGGTCGAGCTTTCGCTGGGGCAGGTCATGCCACAAAGTCCAGCAGAAGCCGCCGGTCTTCGTGCCGGAGACCGCCTCATTCGGGTCAACGAACAGCCGGTGCGAGATGCGAAAGCCTTGATTGAGCTGATCAGGCGATCAGCCAATCAGCGGCTTCGCTTTGAGCTCGAACGCGACGGCGAGCGTATGCGGATTGACGTTATTCCGGCCATCGAAGCATCAGATCGCGAACTCCCCGAAGCCGGGCGAGACAACAACCAAGCTCAGGCGACAGCAAAGATTGGCGCCAGTTTGAGCCCGCGGTATGACATGGTGGAGATGCCCCGGGATTGGTACAACCTCGTCGCGTCTGCGAGCATTCAGACTTGGCACATCACGGCTTTGACGGTTTCGAGTCTTTGGCGCATGTTGACCGGGGAGCTTTCCTGGCGCCAGTTGGGGGGGCCGGTCAGCATTGCCGATCAAGCAGGGCAGAGCGCACAACGCGGCGCAAATGCCTATCTCGGGTTTCTTGCCGTATTGAGTATTGGACTTTTCGTGCTCAATATGTTGCCGCTCCCGATGCTTGATGGCGGCCATTTGGTATATTGCGCCATCGAGATCCTGAGGGGACGGGCATTGTCCGAGGCGGTTCGCATGCGTTTGCAGCAGCTCGGGCTGACGGCCATTCTGGCACTTACGATGATTGCCTTATGGAATGATTTTTCGCGTTTCTTCTAGAGCCAGCATTCGAGCCCAAGTGAAGCTTCCCACCGCCTATCTGCACAAGCACCATCATTGTTTCAAGCCTTCGATTGTTCGACGACTGATCCCCCGATGCCTCGGCATGCTAGGGCTTGGCCTCGGGATCGTCACGGGGGATGCGATGGCTTTTGAGCCCTTCAAAGTTGCTGATATCCGCATCGAGGGCATCCAACGAACTGATCCGGGGACTGTTTTTAGCTATTTGCCCGTACGTATCGGCGACAGTCTTCAAGAGGCGCAGGCTATCGCTGCGATTCGTGCGCTCTTTGCCACGGGCTTTTACAAGGATGTACGACTCGAGCGGGATGGCAATGTACTGGTGGTGTACATCGAGGAGCGGCCTGCGGTTGGATCGGTCACTTTCGATGGCATTAAGGAGTTTGATAAAGAGGTTATTCGCAAGGCTTTGTCTGACTCGGGGCTTGCAGAAGGGCGGATTTTTGATCGTAGCTTGCTCGACAGGGCTGAGCAGGAGCTCAAACGCCAATATCTTTCGCGCGGTAAGTATGGCGTCAGGGTGATTGCCACGGTGACGCCGCTTGAACGCAACCGCGTCGGGGTTAATCTCGATGTGACCGAAGGCGAAAACTCGAGAATCGCTCAGATTAATTTCGTTGGTAATGCCGCGTTTTCCGAGCGACAGCTCTTGGATGAAATCAAGCTTCAGCGCCCGAGTTGGACGAGCTGGTACACCAAAAACGACCAGTATTCGAGGGAGAAGCTTCAGGCAGACCTTGAAGCACTGCGTTCTTTTTACACTGAGCGTGGTTATCTTGAATTTCAGGTCGACTCGACACAGGTGTCGATCTCTCCGGATCGACAGGACGTTTACATCACCATCGCCATCAAGGAAGGTGAGCAGTTCCGGGTCGGCGAGGTGGCTTTTGGTGGCGTTTTGCTCGGTCGTGATGATCTCTTCCGCAACGCTATGAAACTGAAACGTGGCGATGTTTTCAACGGCAGGCTTTTAAACGAGAGCGCAAAACGCATGAGTGACGAGCTTGCGGTGCTCGGCTATGCTTTTGCCAACGTGAATCCCATTCCCGATATGCTGAGGGATCGCCGGGAGGTTAACTTCACGGTCGTGATTGATCCCGGCAGACGTGTTTACGTGCGACGAATCAATATTTCGGGTAATGCCCGTACCAAAGATGAAGTGATCCGGCGTGAATTGCGGCAGTTCGAAGACTCCTGGTATGACGCGGGAAGGATTCGGCTGTCTCGCGAACGCGTGCAGAGAACCGGATTTTTCAAGCAGGTTCAGATCGACACCGTGCCTGTTCCAAACACGCCCGACCAGGTTGATTTGTCAGTGGTGGTCGATGAGGTGCCGACCGGTAGTTTTAACCTTGGTGCAGGCTTTTCTTCGACCGAAAAAGTGGTCTTAACGGCTGGGATTAATGAGAGTAATCTGTTCGGTTCCGGTCAGTCACTGTCTTTGAATGTGAACACCAGCAGGCTCTATCAGACGCTGGCGATATCCTGGGGCAATCCCTATTGGCGACGCGATGGCATCGGCCGCTCCGTGGATCTTTACACCCGCAAATTCGATGCTGCAACCCTGAATCTGGGCGACTACAGTCTTCGCAATGCTGGGGCTGGGGTGCGTTTTTTTATGCCCTATACCGAATTCACCAAGCTGGGTGCGGGGCTTACCTTTGAACAGAGTCAGGTTAGCCTTGGACTGAATCCGCCGGCTCGCTTCACAAACTATGTCAATTTGTTTGGCAATAGTCCGAGCAGTCTGTTGGCCAATTTCACATGGTCAAGAGACAGTCGCGACAGCGCCTTTCAGCCGCGCGAGGGCGCCCTGATGGTCGCCAGTCTGGATACGGCGCTGCCTGGTCTTGACCTTCAATACTTCCGGCTCACCCATGTCCAGAACTGGTACTTTCCCGTAACCCGTCAACTTACCCTGGGCTTGACGGCAGATCTGGGCTTTGGCCAGGCCTATGGTGGCCAGCCCTATCCCTTCTTTAAGAACTTTTATGCGGGTGGTATCGGCAGTGTCAGGGGTTACTATCCCTCATCGCTTGGGCCTCGCGACCCGATTGATGGCGCAGCGCTTGGCGGCCGGGCGAAAACCGTCTTTAATACTGAACTCGGTTTTCCCTTGCCTGGCACCAAGAGCGACATGGGGATGCGTGCTTTTGCCTTTGCTGACGCAGGTAATGTTTTTCCGACCGGCACCCCCGATTTCGGATCGCTGCGTTACTCGGTAGGGGTCGGGATCGCGTGGATGTCGCCTTTTGGCCCGTTGAAACTCAGCTTTGGTACCCCTATCCGTCCGGAAGCCAACGATCGCACCCAAAGAATCCAGTTTCAGGTTGGGACAGGTTTGTAAGCCTTATGCGCCCTTGTGCAAGCCACAATCTATGCGATGATCGCGCCTACTGATTGCGGTTGCGCTATTTTTACTGGAACTGCTTGCTATGGTTAAAACCGTTTTATCGAGGCTTTTGCCTTCTGCATCTTCGGCAATGTTTCGCCCACCAAAGACAAGATCCGTCTCAATTTCTGTTTTTGCTTCGGCAATGCTTCTCGCAGCTTCGCACATGTGCCTGGCAACAGCAGCAGAGGCACCGAAAATTGCCGTGGTACAGACCGAGCGAATCCTCCGTGAGGCAGTACCTGCGAAGGCAGCACAAACCAAGCTTGAGCAGGAGTTCGGTAAGCGCGACAAGGAACTTCAGGAACTCGGTGCCAAGCTTAAGCAGGCCGGTGAAAGGCTTGAGCGTGATGCCAGCGTGATGGCTGAATCAGAGCGGGCAAGGCGCCAGCGGGAAGTGGCCGATTTGGATAAAGAATTTCAACGTCGCCAGCGTGAGTTCCGAGAAGACTTGAATCAGCGTCGCAACGAAGAGCTCTCCCAGGTGGTCGAGCGCGTTAATCGGGTGATTCGGCAAATCGCAGAGCAGGAGAAGTTTGACCTCGTCCTTCAGGAGGCCGTCTACTTCAGCCCGCGCATCGACCTCACCGACAAGGTCCTCCGCGCATTGTCAGGCAGCAAGTAGTCTGCCGGAAGCCTGCAACAGGCCGACGGATGTTTATGATGAGGTTTATAGCGTTTGGTAAGAACGGTTAAGCCCCATTTATGCCCAAAACGCTTACGTTTTCTCAGATCCAGCGATCGATCGGGGGCGAGTGTGCACTCGATGCCGACTATCCCATCACAGGCCTGGCAACGCTCTCATCTGCCGACAGCAGTCATTTAAGTTTTCTCGCGTCGTCGAAGTATCGTGATGACGCTGCAAAAACCCGGGCCGCTGCGGTCTTGGTGCGTGCTAAAGATGCCGCTTGTCTGCCCTCCGGTAGCCTGCCCTGGATTGTCGGTGATCCCTATCTTGCCTATGCCACATTGTCGGCACTTTGGCGTTTCCAATCCCGCGATGAATCGCAGCAAGCGGCCATTGCAAGCAGCGCTCGCCTGGGCGAAGGCGTGGTGTTGGGCCCCGGTGTCAGTATAGGACCAGATGCCCTTATCGGTGACCGCGTGCGCCTCGGGCCTGGGGTGCATATCGGCGCCGGGGCTGTGATTGCTGCAGGCTGTGAATTAAGGGCTGGTGTTGTCATTGAGCATGTTTGTGAGATCGGCCCTGATGTGCTGATTCATGCAAATACAGTCATAGGCTCGGATGGTTTTGGATTTGCCCGAAACAAAAAGGGCGAGTGGATCAAGATCCATCAGCTTGGCTCGGTTTATGTCGCTGCTGATGTCGAGATTGGTTCGCATTGCAGCATTGATCGCGGCGCCCTTGACCATACATCACTCGGGCGTGGTGCCAAGCTCGATAATCAGATTCAGATTGGTCATAATGTTCAGATCGGTGACCATTGCGCGATTGCAGGCTGTGTCGGGATTGCGGGAAGTACGGTCTTGGGCCATCGCGTGATGGTTGGCGGTGGCGCGGGCATCCTCGGACATCTTAAAATCGCTGACGATGTGGTCATCGCCGCCATGAGTTTGATTTCGCAATCGATTTCCGAGGCTGGCACCTATGGGGGCGTTTTCCCGCAGATGCGCCAACGAGAGGCCGATCGCAGTGCAGCAGTGCTTAAACAGTTGCCAAGCTTGAGAACCCGTGTCATGCGTCTAGAGACTGACATCGAACAATACTGGGAGCGTTCAAAATGAGTGATGCGAGCGCTGCGCTTGTGAAGTCGCCCATAAGCCTCGACATTCGCGGAATTTTGGAACACCTGCCGCATCGCTATCCGATGCTCTTGGTCGACAGAGTTCTAGAGGTTGTACCGGGGCAAAGGATTCACGCGATTAAGAACGTTAGTATTAATGAAGCGTTCTTCGCAGGGCATTTTCCTCACATTCCGGTGATGCCTGGTGTTTTAATGATTGAAGCGCTTGCGCAGGCGGCTGGTATTCTTTCGTTCCAAACCATAGGACAAGTTGCAAATCCCCATGCTGTTTTTTACTTCGTCGGCATCGACGGCGCACGGTTCAAACGACCTGTAGGGCCGGGCGATCAACTTCACCTTCATGTGAATATCCTCCGGTCCAAAGGCGGGATTTGGAAGTACAAGGCGCAAGCACTCGTCGATGATCAGTTGGCCGTTGAGGCCGAGTTAATGTGCACCATGCGCAAAGTCGACGCCGGGAAAGACAGCTGAGCAACAAACCATGACAAGGATTCACCCAAGCGCAATCCTGAGTCCGAAGGCTCAATTGGATGAGGATGTTGAGGTTGGACCCTACAGCATTGTCGGCGCAGATGTTGTCATCGAATCGGGCTGCTCCCTGATGTCCCATGTGGTGATCGAGGGGCCATGCCGGATTGGCCGAAACAATCGCTTTCACCCCTTCACGTCGATTGGTGGTCCGCCTCAAGATAAAAAATATCGTGGTGAGCAGACTGCCCTGCTCATCGGTCACGGGAATGTTTTTCGTGAGGGCGTCACGGTCAATCGGGGTACTGCCCAAGATCAAGGACTCACACAGATCGGGCATGACAACTGGGTCATGGCCTATGTGCATATTGCCCACGATTGCTTGATTGGTGATCATTGCGTTTTGGCCAACAGCGTGAATCTCGCAGGTCATGTCAGGCTTGGTGATTACAGCGTGTTGGGTGGTTATACCGGTGTGCATCAATATTGCCAGGTTGGTGCCCATGTCATGGCCGGTATCGCGTCGGTCATTGTCAAGGATGTGCCACCCTATTTGATGATCTCGGGTAACGCTGCAAAGCCTTATGGGCTTAACCGAGAAGGTCTGAAACGCAGGGGATTCAGCGAATCGCGTTTGAAATCGATGCAGGAAAGCTATCGCATCCTGTACCGTGAGGGCTTGCGCTTCGAGGAGTCGCTTGAGCATCTCCGTCTTCAGTGGCACAAGTTGAAGCAGGAGGGTTTGATCGAGGAGGCGGAGGATCTGGCGCTTAGCCTTCGATTTCTTGAAGCGACAAGCCGAGGCATTATTCGGCCCTGATGCAAATCGAGGAACTCGTCACAAAAGCTCATGCCGAGCGAAGGATTGCGCTGGTGGCCGGTGAGTCATCGGGTGACCAAATCGCTGCTGCGGTCATGAAGAAGCTTTTCCACGCTGACAATGCCTTAACAGTTCGCGGCGTTGGCGGACCGGCCCTTGCGGCCGCTGGCATGCAATGCGACGTCGACATTAGCGCCCTGTCGCTTCGCGGTTATGCCGAGGTGATAAGGCATCTTCCCAGGCTCTTGCGATTACGCCGTCAACTGATTCGAGGCTTTATCGATTGGCCTGCGGATCTGTTCTTGGGCGTAGACGCTCCCGATTTCAATTTTGAGATTGCCGCAACACTCAAAGCAAGGGGCATGCCTTGTTTTCATCTGGTTGGGCCTTCGATTTGGGCTTGGCGACCCGAGCGAAAGTGGAAGATCGCACGATCGCTTGATCATTTGCTGTTGCTGTTTCCCTTTGAGGAAGCGTTTTATCGTGACACGGGTTTGGCCACCAGCTATGTGGGACATCCGATGGCGGATCAAATCAGTTTTGATCCGGATCGCCTCGAGGCCAGGCAAGCGCTCGGTTTGCAGGTAAGGCCGGACCTGGATCGATGCTTTTCGGGTTCCGAAGCAAATCGTTGGTTTTGCTTGCTGCCTGGATCAAGGTCTGACGAGATTGCACAGCATGCGGTACTCATGCTGGATGTCGCTCAGGAACTTTCAAGGCGGCATCCGGGATCGACGTTTCTTATCCCGGCTGCGAGCCCTGGCATCTTTGCGCAGCTTCAGGGCTTCATCAAGCGTCATGTTCATGTTGCTAGCCAGCGGATCATGCTGTTTCGCGGTCAGGCACAAGCCTGCATCGCTGCCAGCGATCAGGTCTTGGCTGCCAGTGGTACGGTTTGCTTAGAGGCGGCGCTGCTTGGTAGGCCGATGGTCATTGTTTACCGGATGCCTGCCCTGAGCTATCGCTGGATGCGTCCTCAGCAATTGCAACCCTGGGTGGGACTGCCCAACATCCTGGCGAAAAAATTTCTGGTGCCCGAATTGATACAGGCGCAGGCCACAAAGCAGGCCGTCATCGACGCTCTTGAAGCGCAATGGGATGATCAGGCTTTGCGCGCATCGCTTAGGGATGCTTTTTTTGCCATTTACCAGTCGCTTCGATGTGATTGTGCGAGCCGTTGTGCGGCAGTACTTCAATCGGCGCTGGCATCGCGATGAGTGCTTTTGTCGCAGGTCTGGATGAGGCCGGGCGTGGTCCGCTGGCTGGGCCTGTCTATGCCGCGGCCGTTTTGCTTGATCCCAACAGGCCGATTGATGGCTTACGGGATTCGAAAAAGCTTGCCGAGTCCAGGCGGCATGCGCTGCGCGAAGCGATCATGGCGACGGCCTTGGGTTTTGCTGTGGCGAGTGCCAGTGTTGAGGAAATTGATCATCTGAATATTCTCCAAGCGAGCCTGCTAGCGATGCGTCGAGCAGCGCAGCTGCTTGAAGATCGACTCGGCTCAAAGGCCTTGGGATTGGTGTACTGGGTCGATGGCAATCAGGATCCAAAACTTGATCGACCCACCCGATGCCTGATAGGCGGTGATGATCTGGTACCGGCAATCGCTGCAGCCTCCATTCTCGCTAAAACAAGTCGAGATGCCTGGATGATTGATGCCGCAGCACGCTATCCCGGCTACGATTTTGAGCGCCATAAAGGCTATCCCACAGCCAAGCATCGGCAGGCCATTGCCTCGCTTGGTCCCTGTGCGATTCATCGACGTTCATTCTCATGGAAGTGATCCGGTCTCGCAGCAACGAGTTCATTCAGTTGATCCGTAGACTCGCCGACGATCCGGCAAAGCGGCGTTCACAAGGCCTATGTGTACTGCTTGGCGAGCGATTGATTCAGGACTGGGTGATGCAGGGCGTACCTATGCACCGGATCGTGATCCCGAAACATTGGCTGAGCAAGCCGGGCTCCGAGGATGTTGTCTCAGCATGGCAGGTGGATTTGCAATCGACCAAACATGTTGAAAAACCTTGCGCCTGGTTTTTGCTCGAGGGGAGTCTCTCAGAGGGTATTCCGGGTCTGGGCGTTGATGGAGCGCCGCTTGCGCTGGCGCCTTTCGAGGAAGCTCAATCGCTCGCGGGTCTGCCAGCCGATGTAGATCTGATTTTTTTTGACGGGATCCAGGACCCTGGCAATCTCGGTACAGTAATGCGTACAGCAGCAGCCTTTGGTGTTCATGCCTGTGTTCCCGGGCCAGGATGCGCAGACTTCTGGTCTCCCAAAACCCTTCGGGCTGCGATGGGGGCGCACCAGCGGCTGAAGCTTTTTCAACCAATGTCTTTTGATGACCTTGCGGCGGCGGTAACCGGTCCGATTCGTGCTGCCGACGCCCGGGGTCGCATGGCGGATCTAAGCGATCTGCGCCATCCTGGATTGTGGGTGCTTGGCGCCGAAGGCCGTGGCCTGTCAGCAATCGTGCGAGCGCACCCGCGTGTTTCGCTTTATGCGATTCCCATGCAATCACAGATGGAATCCTTCAACGCCGCAATGGCGCAGGGCATCTTGCTCTACGAGCAATACCGGCAGCGTCGCGAATAAGACAAATCCCAAAAAACCAAGTTGCTGTTATCGATCACCAAGCAACTGCAGGATTGTTGTAGCGATTTCCTCGATGGATTTGGACGTTGACGATAGCCATCGAATGCCTTCGCGTCGCATCATGTGTTCTGCCTCAGCGACCTCATGACGGCAATTATTCAGAGAAGCGTACTGGCTGCCGGGGCGGCGCTCGTTTCGCACCTGACTGAGTCGTTCGGGTGTAATCGACAGACCAAATAGCTTGCTCCTGTAAGCGAGCAGGGCAGGGGGCAGTTTTTTTCGTTCGAAGTCCTCCGGAATCAAGGGATAGTTAGCAGCCTTAAGCCCGTGCTGCATCGCGAGATAGAGACTGGTTGGTGTTTTTCCCGAACGCGATACGCCCACCAGGATAACGTCGGCATCCTTAAGATTGGCAGCCGACTGTCCGTCGTCATGTGCCAAGGAAAAATTGATCGCTTCGATGCGATTTTTGTACTGCTGGCTATCGGCAACGTTATGCAAGCGACCGATGGTATGGGTGGATTTCATGTCAAGCTCTTGTTCGAGCGGCTCAACAAAGCTGGCGAAAAGATTGATGACAAAGGCGTTTGCCTGGCGCATCACCGCGGCAATCTCAGGGTTGACAAGGGTCGAGAACACCAAGGGGCGCGCTGGCTCTGCCGCGCTGCATCGATTGATCTTATCGAGTGCCTCCTGCGCTTTTGTCATGCTGTCGATAAAGGGAAGGCGAATCTCGCGGATTGCGAGCTTTTCGAATTGCGCCAGCAGCGAATGCCCAAAGCCTTCTGCGGTGATACCCGTGCCATCGGATACGTAAAACACAGTGCGTCGCCCGGCGCTAGCAGGCTCTGGAGTGGCTGTTTCAGTCATCGATTTGTCTTTTTTCGCGAGGGCTACAGGTAGAATTTAACCCATCGGATCCCCCGTCACCTGGCAGTCAAGCAGAGATCCCCATGCTTTTTCAACTTGTCGTTAGGAAAATCGATGAACCAACCCCTCAGCGAACGCCTTGTCGTTCCCTTCGAGGCATTACGCATGACCGATGTTGAATCGGTGGGCGGAAAGAATGCATCCCTTGGAGAAATGATCAGCCAGTTGGCCCACGCCGGTGTGCGGGTGCCGGGCGGCTTTGCAACCACCGCGCAAGCCTTTCGATCCTTTTTGCAATTCAATCGACTTACGGACCGGATCGCCGCACGCCTCGAGGGACTCAATATTGAAGACGTCAAAGCCCTTGCGCAGTGCGGCGAGGATATTCGAGGCTGGATGGCGTCGGCACCACTACAACCTGACCTTGAAGTGGCGATACGCGAGGCTTATCAAAGCTTACAAGCGGATTCAAAGGCGGAAATATCGGTTGCCGTGCGCTCTTCTGCAACCGCCGAAGATCTTCCTGATGCCTCATTTGCAGGTCAGCAAGAAAGCTTTCTGAATGTATCTGGCATCAACGAGGTTTTGGTCAAGGTACGACAGGTTTTTGCGTCTTTGTATAACGATCGGGCCATCGCCTACCGCGTTCATCAAGGCTTTGAACACGCCGATGTAGCTTTGTCCGCGGGTATTCAGCGCATGGTGCGCAGTGATGAGGGATCATCCGGGGTAATGTTCACGATAGACACTGAATCAGGCTTTGATCAGGTTGTTTTCATTACGAGCGCCTACGGTTTAGGCGAAACCGTGGTTCAGGGTGCGGTTAATCCGGATGAGTTTTATGTCCACAAACCGATGCTCAGGCAGGGTAAGCAGGCAATCGTCAGGAGACAACTGGGATCCAAGCTGATTCGAATGGCCTTCAACGCCGAAGCGAGCCCCGGCCAGGCGGCTGTCAAGACCCTGGAAACCGAGGCTGAAAAGCGGCATCGTTTCTCGCTCCGCGACGAGCAAGTCATTGAACTTGCCCGTTATGCCTTGATTATCGAGGATCACTATCAGAGACCGATGGATATCGAGTGGGGTCTTGATGGCCTTGATGGCAGGCTCTATATCCTTCAGGCGCGCCCTGAAACCGTGAAGTCGCGGCAGCACGGCAAGCAAACCCGTTATCAGCTCAAAACAACCTCTGAGATTCTTGTAAGCGGTCGCGCGATTGGCCAGAAGGTTGGCGCGGGCATGGTGAGCGTGGTGCGTGACGCCACAGAGATGGATCGCATCAAGGCTGGCGATGTCTTGGTGACCGATATGACCGACCCAAATTGGGAACCAATCATGAAACGCGCCGCAGCGATCGTGACCAATCGTGGCGGTAGAACCTGCCATGCGGCCATCATCGCCCGCGAGCTCGGTATTCCAGCGGTTGTGGGTTGTGGCAATGCCACCGAGCAGCTCATGGACGGCGCCCTGGTGACAGTGTCCTGCGCCCAAGGCGATACGGGATATGTTTACGACGGTCTTCTTGAGACTGAAATCACAGCGATTGATGCTGGGCAGTTACCCTCGATTCCAGTAAAGCTGATGATGAATGTGGGCAACCCGCAACTCGCCTTTGATTTTGCGCAACTTCCGAACGAAGGCGTCGGTTTAGCGCGTTTGGAATTCATTATCAATAACGATATCGGTATACATCCCAAAGCAATTCTCGACTACCCACATGTGGATGCGGCGCTTAAGTCTGCGGTAGAAAGCGTTGCGCGTGGCTACGCTTCACCGCGGGATTTTTATGTGGCAAGGCTGGCAGAAGGTGTGGCAACCATTGCGGCAGCCTTTTGGCCCAAGACCGTGATCGTTCGATTATCTGATTTCAAGAGCAATGAGTATCGCAAACTGATTGGCGGCTCGCGCTATGAACCCGAGGAAGAAAATCCGATGTTGGGCTTTCGCGGCGCAAGTCGATATCTCTCTGCCGATTTTCGCGAGCCATTTGCGCTCGAGTGCGAAGCGATGCGCCTCGTGCGCAACAACATGGGATTAAACAATGTGGAGCTTATGGTTCCATTCGTTAGGACGGTTGACGAGGCTAAACAGGTTATTGCGCTGCTTGCCCAACATGGACTCGCCCGTGGTAGCGGTGCAGCAGACGATGGTGCTGGTGCGCTTCGAATCATCATGATGTGTGAATTGCCATCCAATGCGCTTCTTGCCGATGCTTTTTTAGAGCACTTCGACGGTTTTTCGATTGGTTCGAATGATTTAACCCAGTTAACACTGGGGCTCGATCGGGACTCAGGGCTTGTGGCATCAGCTTTTGATGAGCGTGATCCTGCAGTGCGTTTGTTGTTGTCACAGGCGATTCAAGCTTGTCTAAAACAGGGCAAGTACGTCGGGATTTGCGGGCAAGGCCCTTCGGATCACCCGGATCTCGCGCAGTGGCTGGTTCAAGAGGGTATACAGTCGATTTCTCTGAACCCCGACACGGTGATCGATACCTGGCAGTTGCTGGCTAAACGTTAAACGGCGAGGCGCTCGAGGCTAAATCATCAAGGGCCATGAGATCAAGAACGCGGATCGCGCCTTATCGCGCTCGCGTATCTGTTTTCATGAGCCTTTGGCGCTCACGCTGCCAGTCGCGCTCTTTTGCTGCCTCACGCTTATCGTGCTGCTTTTTTCCTTTGGCAAGACCGATTTCAAGCTTGATGCGGTGTTTGCTGTAGTGAAAGTTAAGCGGTATCAGGGTGTAACCGGCACGCTCTACTTTTCCGATCAGTTTGCGGATTTCAGCCCCGTGAAGCAGCAATTTTCGGGTTCGAACCGGATCGGGCTGCACATGTGTGGAGGCCTGGGGAAGCGCCGTGATATGGGCGCCGATCAGATAAAGTTCAGCGGCACGAATCAAGACATAACCTTCTTTGATTTGAGCCCGGCCTGCGCGGACCGCTTTGACCTCCCAGCCTTCAAGCACAATGCCGGCTTCGTAACGCTCTTCAATCAGGTAGTCGTGGAATGCTTTTTTGTTCTGGACGATCGTCATGCACGTTTGCTTCGTAGAATCACGCATCTTAAGCTAAGACCTTATGCCTTGCATTGAACGACAAGCCCTCGTCCCGTATTCCCCTCAAGCCATGTTTGATCTGGTGTCTGCGGTTGATCGCTATCCCCAGTTTCTGCCCTGGTGTGCGTCAAGCCGCATTCTGGTGCAGCGCGACGATGGCATTGATGCCTCACTTCAGGTCCGATTCAAAGGTATCCAGCAACAATTCTCGACCCGAAATCTTCACCAGGCACCGGGTCTGATCCGCATGCAATTACTCGACGGACCCTTTGAGCGACTCGAGGGCTCATGGCACTTTGATCCGCTCGGCGATGCCGGCCCCAAGCATCATGACACGCAGCCAGAGGCTTATGGCACGGAGCCAGAGGCTTATGGCACGCAGCCAGAGGCTTATGACAGCGATAAAGGACTTCGAGGCACCAAGGTGAGGCTGCGTTTGGACTATCAAATGAAGTCTGGTCTGCTTGCAAAACTTTTTTCGCCTGCCTTCGACAGCATTGCGGCTCAAATGATGGATGCCTTTCTTGCTAGAGCCGATCAGTGCTATGGTAAGTAGATCGGTTTTAGAGCACCTCCTGATCTTTTGGCTCGACAACAAGGACAAGCAGGGTTATCGATGCATCAGGCTGGGCTGGACCGATGGCATGTTGCTAGCGGACTTGAGACCCCTCTTGCATGATTTGGCGAGGCAAGCGCCATTGCCTGAGCATTTGCTAGATGACGCCTCGGCCTACTGTCGATGGGGAAAACGACTTCGATGGACAACGGTGCTCAGGAACGGCGATGAAATCGCGTTGCTTGAGCGAATCTCGGCAGATGCCAAAGAGCGTCGTCATGACAGGGTCAAGCGTCAAAGGGCGATCACCGGCCGGTAAAGCCTAGCCTATAATGCCGCTTTGTGCCGAGGGTTGCCATGAGACTGATTAAGCGGGCGCTTACCTTTGATGATGTCTTGCTTGTCCCCGCATACTCCAATATTTTGCCGCGCGATACCGAGCTCAAGACCCAATTATCGCGACGAATCCAACTTCAAATCCCCTTGATCTCTGCGGCCATGGACACAGTGACCGAGGCGCAATTGGCCATCGCCATGGCCCAGGAAGGCGGCATCGGTATTATCCATAAAAATTTGTCGCCAAGCGCTCAGGCCGCAGAAGTTCGGCGCGTGAAGCGCTATGAATCCGGGATTGTTTCTGATCCTATAACGGTCGGACCAGAAATGCCGATTCATGCCGTGCTGGAAATCAGCAGGCAACACAAAATTTCTGGGCTCCCGGTGGTTCGGGGGAAAACGGTGATCGGTATCGTCACCAACCGCGATTTGCGCTTTGAGACGCGTTTGGATGATCCGGTGAGCAGCATCATGACCCCTGCTGATAGGCTTGTGACGGTCTCAGAGGGTGCGAGCCTCGAAGAGGCACAAGCCTTGATGCACAGGCACAGGATCGAGCGTGTGCTGGTGGTGGATGCGCAGCGAGAGTTACGCGGACTGATTACGGTCAAAGATATTCTGAAGGCAACGGAGCATCCTTTGGCCGCGAAAGATCGGCAAGGAAAATTGCGCGCGGGAGCGGCAATTGGTACGGGTGCTGACAGCGAGGAACGTGCCGAGCGACTGGTTGCCGCTGGTGTCGATGTGCTGGTTGTTGATACCGCCCACGGGCACTCGCAAGGCGTGATTGACCAGATTATGCGGATCAAGACGCGTTACCCCGCCGTGGATGTCATCGGGGGCAATATCGCAACTGGTGAAGCAGCGATTGCATTGTTGAACGCCGGTGTCGATGCTGTGAAAGTAGGTATAGGACCTGGATCGATCTGCACCACGCGAATCGTTGCGGGCGTAGGCGTGCCGCAGATTTCTGCAATCGCTGATGTGGCTGCTGCGCTTGATGGCAGCGGCGTGCCGCTGATTGCCGATGGCGGGGTGCGCTTTTCTGGGGACATCGCCAAAGCCATCGCTGCCGGCGCATCTTCAGTGATGATGGGTTCGATGTTGGCGGGCACCGAAGAAGCGCCCGGCGAGGTGATTCTCTACCAGGGCCGATCTTATAAAAGTTATCGCGGTATGGGTTCGCTGGGGGCAATGCAAGAGGGTGCTGCTGACCGCTATTTCCAAGACGCCTCAGCCAACGTTGAGAAGTTGGTCCCCGAGGGTATTGAAGGTCGTGTTCCCTACAAGGGATCAATCCTGTCGATCTTGCACCAACTCTGTGGCGGTCTTAGAGCGAGCATGGGCTACTGCGGCTGTCGGGATTTGAGTCAAATGCGCAAGCAAGCGCAGTTTGTTGAAATTACATCAGCCGGCATGCGCGAGTCACATGTTCATGATGTTCAAATCACCAAAGAAGCCCCTAATTACCATCATGAATGAAACGATGACAGTAACCCAAGCGGGCAAGGGGCAAGCGGGTTTAATGGCTGCCTCCGGCGATCGGATGCCAGGGGACCAGGATCTGAGTCTTGGCCTTACCGGGGACCATCAAAAGTTGTTGATTCTAGATTTTGGTTCTCAATTCACCCAACTGATTGCGCGGCGGGTTCGCGAATGCAAGGTCTACTGTGAGATTCATGCCGCCTCGATCAGCGCTGAGGCAATCGCTGCGTTTAAGCCGATGGGGATTGTATTGTCTGGCGGGCCAAACGCTGCCTATGATCAACATACCGACATCGCTGATCCGATGGTTTTTCAGCTTGGTGTGCCGGTGCTTGGTATCTGCTACGGCATGCAAACCATGGCGCAGCAACTAGGCGGGAAAGTGCAGGCCAGTGAGACGCGTGAATTTGGCTCGGCCATGGTGCGGGCGCGCGGGCACAGCAGGCTCTTAAGCGATATTGCAGACGAGACCAATGACGCAGGTCACGGGTTACTTAAAGTTTGGATGAGTCATGGCGATAAAGTCAGCGAAATGCCTGCTGGCTTCAAGCTCATCGCATCAACGGATCATTGCCCGATCGCGGGCATGGCCGATGAGCAACGAGCTTTCTATGGCTTGCAGTTTCACCCTGAGGTGACCCATACGCCGCAGGGCATGGCGATCATCGATCGATTTTTAAAACAGATCTGTCAGTTCCGTGGGGATTGGGTCATGACAGCGCTTGTGAACGACATGATTGCTGGTATCCGACGGCAAGTGGGCCAGGACCGCGTGATCCTTGGTCTCTCGGGCGGGGTCGATTCTTCGGTGGCTGCAGCGCTGATTCATCGAGCCATCGGTGATCAACTGGAATGTGTTTTTGTGGATACCGGTCTATTACGATTGGCCGAGGCTGATCAGGTACGCGACACCTTCGGTCAGCACTTCGGGATGAATCTCACGGCGATCGATGCGAGCGAGCGGTTTATGCAGGCCTTAAAGGGCAAAACAGATCCCGAGGAGAAGCGCAAAGTCATCGGTCGGCTTTTTGTGGAGGTCTTTCAGGAGGAGTCTGCGAAGCACTCCGATGCGAAATGGCTCGCGCAGGGCACGATTTATCCGGATGTGATTGAATCGGCTGGCGTCGGCAACAGCAAAGCGAGCAAGATCAAGTCTCACCATAATGTTGGCGGGCTGCCCGATACATTGCATTTGGCACTGCTTGAGCCCTTGAGGGCCTTGTTCAAAGACGAGGTGCGAGCACTTGGGCTTGAACTCGGCTTACCCTCCGACATGGTCTATCGGCATCCCTTTCCCGGGCCAGGGTTAGGCGTGCGAATACTCGGTGAGGTCAAGCCAGCGTATGCTGATTTGTTGAGAAGGGCCGATGCGATTTTCATCGAAACACTTCGCTCCTTTCACGATCCAGGCGACGGGCGCAGCTGGTATGACAAGACCTCTCAGGCCTTTGCGGTTTTTCTTCCAGTGAGGTCTGTGGGTGTGATGGGCGACGGTCGAACCTATGAGTTCGTTGTTGCCTTGCGCGCCGTGCAGACTCAGGACTTCATGACAGCCCATTGGGCACCCCTGCCACATGATTTGCTCGCCGAGGTGTCGAATCGAATCATTAACGAGGTTCGTGGTATCAATCGGGTGGTGTATGACATTTCGGGCAAACCCCCGGCGACGATTGAGTGGGAATAGTGATCGCGAATGAAACGGAGTCCGCTTGACCGATGAGTATTGGATGCAAGTTGCACTTGAGCAGGCCGCTATCGCTGCTGCCGAGGGTGAAGTACCGGTTGGCGCTGCCCTGATTTCAGCGCAG
>Ga0214923_10000217_pt1 | contig 89758 bp, 93 predicted proteins | sample LL1510_MetaG_FD_177993 | JGI IMG/M metagenome (GOLD analysis project Ga0214923, IMG submission 177993) | Freshwater microbial communities from Lake Lanier, Atlanta, Georgia, United States - LL-1510 | ecosystem: Environmental > Aquatic > Freshwater > Lake | place: USA: Georgia | collected... | reverse complement strand
AAATCTAGTTTGTTATCCATCTGATCTTTGCTATAGCATAAAATGCTATGTTCGTAATAGATATATAACACAAACACACAATCTAAAAACAGGTCTAAAAAAAGGACAATGGTACGATCTTGATACACGAATTCTGCACGGCTTATTTAATGAATTAGTAGAATTTGTAGAGAAAGAACTGTCCCACCTAAGCAAATGGGATCGAAATAAAAAGTACACTTTTAAAAATGGCCGATCTGTTGAGGCAGCATACGATTATTTTGAGTGGTCAAGTAATTTAAGATTTAATGAAGAAGACTATGGATGCGACCCTAATGATCCAGATTATAATAAATTGACTCCGCAAGCAGAAGCATCAATTAAAATACGAGAATTGTATGAGTGGTGGACTAAAACTAGACCCAATCGAGATGATCCTTATGATATTATCACAAAAACAACTCATGGTAAACATTACTATCGTTTAATAGATGATATGGAAAGAAGTTACGAAAGAGAAGATACTGACAAGTTGATCGAACTAATTAAGATTAGGAGTCATTTATGGACATGAAAGCAGATTTAGAGTATGATTTATTCAAAACAGATTGGATAGTATCCAAATGCAAGAACTCTAAGTATGCTCAAAATCTTTATGCTGCTCTTTGTAATAATAGATTTTTTAAAAGTGACGAAGAATGGACTTGTTCGTGGAGACAGGCTGGTGGAATAGTGGCCGATATAAGAAATATTGGTGAAGGTTATATGGATTTTTATTGTAGTGGAAATGAGAGTGTTGTAACGCCAGAAATATCTAATGACTTACTAAATTTGGGATGGTTAATTAAACCGTATGAGCCTAAATTAGAACCCGGAATTTATAGGAACGTATGGTAATATGAAAAGGTTCAAAAAGAAAAGTGTTGATGTTTTAGCAGAAATAATTTGTGATATTTGTGGCGGATCTTGCTCGTATGAAAACTTTGGTCACGAATATGCCTCGATAGAAGCGGTGTGGGGATATGGATCAACTATGGACGGCAAAGAATATGAAATACATTTATGTGAATCATGCTTTAAAAGTACTATAAAATTTCTGAAAGAAAGAAGATATTCATTCTTAAATTGTGATGCTAATTTAAATAGTTATTATCCTTTAGATGGAAAATAAAATGATTAATGAAAAAAACTTAACTGAATTAGATATAGAAAATAAAAAATTAATACAGGATATAATCTCATTATATAAAGAAGTAATGCAAGTCGAATTAATTCATTATAAATCAAAAAACTTAGAATGTGCAAAAAAAAGAAATAAAGAATTTTTACAAATACGGAATTTTTTACAAGATAGATTTGACGATATGTACGATTTGTGAAAATTTTCAAGTTGGCTACTTGACAATGACGATACAGTAGTGTAGAATAAAAGCACAGTCAGCGATCAAGCACTTGTATAGGAGATAGCGTTAATGAAACTTCATGCTGGTATTAATACGATTGAAAAGTCTGGTGATTTTGAGGAAAGCCAGTTTAGTATCGAGGCATCTGCCAAGGCTTTCTTTATTCTTTCTGATGGTCTTTATTCTAATAAGATCCTTGCAGTAGTTCGTGAGCTTTCTACTAATGCTTACGATTCTCATGTAGATGCTGGCAAGAAAGATGTTCAATTTGACGTTCATCTTCCAACTAGGCTTAATCCTATATTTTATATTCGTGACTACGGCACCAGCATGAGTCATGAACATTGTATGGAACTTTATACTACTTATTTTCGTAGCACACGTAATAATAGTAATGACGCTGTTGGTTGCTTGGGTCTTGGCAGTAAGGCACCATTTGCATATGGTGATAGTTTTACTGTTGAAGCATATCTTGATGGTACTCGCCGTCTTTATAATGCTTATAAGAATGAGGACGGTAATCCCGTATTTTCTTTGATGGATACCAGCGAAACCAATGAAGCAAATGGCATTAAGGTTTCAATTAGTGTCAATGAGTATGACATAGATCGTTTTGTGCGTGAGGCACGTAAGGTCTATGAATTCTTCAATGTTAGACCAAATTTTATTGGCGAAGAAATTTATTACGATGCTGAGAATAAGACTCTTAATGGTGATAACTGGTACTTTGATGATAATGACGATAAGAACTATATCATCATGGGACAAATTGCATATCCTATCGACCATAATCAAATTATAGTTGATGGAATTGATTCATCTAAGAAGCACAGTAGATTTGTTGAATATTCTAGTGGTCTTAGGATCATTGTTAATATTGGAGATGTTGATATCACTCCAAGTCGTGAGTCTCTTTCTTATAGCAAGCAGACTAAGATCAATATCAATAATATTATCTCTAAGATATTGGACGATATTGCAACACAGATTGAGCATGAAATTAAAAGTCAGCCTACTCTGTTTAAGGCACGAAGTAAGTATGTGCAGATTTCTGATCAGTGCATGTCTGTAAAGACCGCTATGGAATCTCTCATGAAGTCAATAGTTTGGAATGATCAAAAACTGTTTGATAATATTGTGTCTGAAAGTATTGACATTCCAAATATGACAGTTAAACTTTTTGAGAAGTCGTCATATCGTTCTAAGATTGATATGAAGATAGACACTAACCGTATACACTTTACAAATGCTGTTAAATTTGTTGTCGATGATCTTCCACGCGGAGGAATTAGTCGCACAAAGCAATACATTAAAGAATTCAGTAATAATGTTGCATGTTACTTTTATAAGTTGGGGGATTCAGAAACAGTTGATAACTGTAGACTATATGATATACTTGGTGGAGCGACAAAGGACGATGTTGTATTTACATCTAATCTTCCCAAGGTAGAATATAATCGTAATTCTTCTGGCGGAAACGGAGGGCCAATGATTCAAGCCCAAGTTTTCAATGAAGAATCTGGTTGCTTTGAAGAGTGTGCGATGAGTGTAAAATATAAAAATGCATATTATTTTACAGAGTCAAAGGGTGAGGTTCATATTTCTTCTTCATCTTATGGTGTTGTACAGATTTATTATCTTGAAAAGATCTTGTCTTACATACACGATAATCACAATGATGAAGTGGAAGGGAAGACATTTTATATTGTCAAGCCATCTGTTGCAAAGAATAGGAAGCTGGACGAAAGGTCGAATTGGCACTTAGGATATGAATTTGTAAGAAAGATTTTGACTGATATCATTTCTTACAATCATCAAGATATTTATGATGTAATGAATCGCCAGACTCTTTCTGATAAGTTTTCAACTAGATGGGTAGAGGTTATCAATATGACTAAAAATCCATCTGTTGTAAAAAACGTGATTTCTGAGTATAATGAATACGTATCTCGATTGGACAACATTTGTGAGAAGGTTGAAGTCATAAGGCAAATGGCTAGTTCTTTTAGGTTTACGTTTCCCGGTAGAGATAGTAATTTTGTGGATGATCGTTTTGCTCCACGATTTGATAAGGAAATGTCTAAGTATAAAATTTTGCAGGTAATTCGTAATGTGCCTTACTCTGATGAGGATAGGCAAATTATTGCCGACTATATTGATAGCATTGAACAAGTTTCTGTTCTTAATAAGGAGTGAATGATGAAGTATATTATAGCAAATGATGGTAATGTTAGTGCGATTGTTAGTAATCAGAGTTACTTTTTTGGTAAGTCTCATCCTAACTATGATAAGCTTGTAAATTGTCTTAAGAAGAATAATATTGAGATGTTTGAGGCTTACTATGATGTTGTTTCTCATATCAATAATTTCTGCGAAGGATATATTGCTTGTGATGGTAATAATCTAATGTGGGATGGTATTAAGATGCCAAATATGTTTGGTGATACTATCATTGATATGATTAAGCAGGGATTTCCGTTTGAGCCAATGCTTAATTTCCTTGATAATATGAGTCAGAATCCATCTGATCATGCTATTGTTGAACTGTTTGACTTTATGAAGAATAAGAATATGCCAATTACATCTGATGGATGTTTTCTAGCATATAAGGCTGTTAAGAATGATTATAAAGATATGTATTCTGGAACGTTTGATAATAGTGTTGGTAGCGTTTGTTCTGTTCCTCGTAGTAAGGTAGATAGCAATCGTGAAAATGGTTGTGGTCATGGTCTACACGTTGGTGCAATTGATTATGCAAAGAGTTATGGTGGAATTAAGATTGATGATGAAGATGATGATAATGATGGCGGAAATCGCCTTATGATTTGTAAGGTTAATCCGCGTGACGTTGTGAGTGTTCCATCTGATTCTAAGTTTCAAAAGCTTCGTTGCTGTCGATATGAAGTGGTTGCAGAATTTACATCTGTATTTGATAAGGTTGTTCATCTTACGACAGAAGATATTCAGTATATGAATACAAAGAAGCGTAATCGTGAATGGGTTGAGGAAATTACTGCAAAGATCAATAAGGTAAATACTGTCATCCAAAAGAACAGGGATGTTATTTGTGCTTGACTATAGTATAACTTGTGGGGTGAGCAATCGCCCCATGAGTTATATTTGTATTACCCGCACAATACGGATCACTGGACACATCATGGACCCTATGATATGAAAATTCAAAATGATATTAAGTTAGATTTTGACGATGTTTTACTAGTTCCACAACGATCTAGGGCAGCATCAAGGAAAGAAGTAAGTATTGATAGAACGTTCTCATTCTATCACTCTACAAGGCAGTGGACAGGATTGCCAATAATGGCTGCAAATATGGACTCCACTGGTACATTTGAAATGGCCGATAAGTTATCAGAATATAAAGCTATAACATGTCTACATAAACATTATACTAAACAGGATTATCAAAATCATTTTTGTAATGTCAATTCTCAATGGTTAAGCGTTGGTATTAAAAATGAAGATCTAGATAAGATAAGATTTATTATAGACGATGTTGGATTTATACCAAATATTTGTATAGATGTTGCAAACGGATATACTGATGACTTTGTGAATTATTGTAGGAAAGTTAGAGATACTTTTGGTATTCAGCCAATTATTATGGCTGGTAATGTATGTACACCAGAGATGGTGCAGGAACTTATTTTACACGGTGGAGTAGATATAGTTAAAGTTGGTATTGGTCCCGGCTCTGCTTGCACAACAAGGTTAAAAACTGGAGTGGGTTTTCCTCAATTGTCTGCGATATCTGAATGTTCACACGCTGCTCATGGTTTAAAAAGTGAAGACAGGCGTCTAGGATTGATTTGTGCAGACGGTGGATGTAGAACACCCTCAGACGTTGTAAAGGCTTTTGCGGCAAACGCAGACTTCGTGATGCTTGGTGGTATGCTTGCTGGAACTGATCAGTGCGAGGGAGAATGGGAATATGAATACAAATGTTCAGCAGTCATAAAATCAAACTCAGATATTGATTCATATAAAGATATTGTCAATTGGTGGCAACCGATTGATCCCGGTTATGATACTGAAAAGAAAAAAATATCATTACTATTTTATGGGATGAGTTCACATAAGGCACAGGAAAAATATGGTGGTATAAAAGATTATCGTGCCAGTGAAGGAAGAGTAATTAAAATTCCATATAAAGGTTGTGCGTCTGATATTATGAATGATATAATGGGTGGTATCAGAAGTGCCTGTGCTTATATAGGAGCAACATCACTTAAAGATTTACCAAAGTGTGCAGAATTTATTATGGTCAATAGAACTCATTTTGATAAAAGTGTATAATGGCTATTCCATGCGTGATTATATCAACATTTTTATATGCAATAACGAGCATTTCTTGTTATATACAAAAAGATCATCCACATAGTGTTATGTGGGCAGGATATACATTTGCAAATTTAGGATTATTGTGGTATGAGTTTACAAAAGTGGGACGTTAGATTTCTAGAATTAGCTAGATTTGTTTCTAATTGGAGTTTAGACCCATCTACAAAAGTTGGTGCCGTTATATCTGATAAACACAACAGAGTTGTTTCTATTGGTTATAATGGTTTTCCAAAAGGAATAAAGGATGATGAAAGACTAAATGATAGAGAAACAAAATATAAAATCATCGTACATGGAGAAATAAATGCAATTACTTTTGCAAACAGGAACTTAGAAGATTGTACATTATATACTTATCCATTTGAACCTTGTCCAAGATGTGCTGGTATTATAATACAATCTGGTATAAAAAGAATTGTTGCACCAATAAATAAAATAGATAGATGGGAAAATGATTTTAAGTTATCTAGACAATTATTTAATGAAGCAAATATAGAAATAGATTATTACGAAATATGAAAACAAGATCAGAAATAATAAGAAAATTAGTAAATGATTGTATTATATCTCACAATGAAGAAGTAATAATACAATTAATTCTTAAACTAGAACTAGAATATAAAGAAATTGCAGAATTATCGACCTTTGGAGAATATACAAGTACTTGGACACATCAGCAAGTCTTACGTTATATAACAGAAGAAACTTGATTGTTGTAATTTAGTTAGACTGCTATAATATTATGAGTAAAGGACATAAAATGCAAGAAAAAATAAATCAATTAATTTTAATGAGCCAATCACATTTAGCAAATGTGCAAAATACTATTAACGATCTTGAAAGTAAAAAATTAGAAATTGATCAAGAAGTTAATAGATTAAAAGAATATCTAAAGAATGGTATAGAGTTATTGCAACAGTTTAATACCTCTAGTTCTGTAGATAATGTTGTTAGTAAGAATGTAAGTAAACCCTATCTAGGAGAGTAAAAGATGAATGTAAGTGATTTTTATAACAGGCTTGATAATCTTTCAAATTCTTATCATTGGGATGTTAATGGTAAGAAGGTTGTGGCAACTATTCAGAGTGGTCCAGCCCGTGGTTTTACATTAAACCCAATTACAGCACTTGCACATAAGTCTGGATTTGGATTTATTGAAAATACAAGAGATGGTGTAGAATTTGCTGCTAGCCTACTTGGCATTCCAAGGAATTTTGCTAGGCAAATATATAGTGCCACTCTTGGTACTTACAATCGTGGAAATACACAAGTATTGCGTGGTAGAATTCGTTCAGCATTGGAGGTATGATAAATGAATATTAATACATGGCTAGGTTGTGGTCGTCTAACAAAGGATGCAGAATTTAATGTAACCCAAAAGGGTACATCAATGGCTAAGTTTAGAATGGCTGTAAATGATCGAAGGAATGACGACACACTATACCTAAACGTATTATGTTTTGGTAAGATGGCGGAAGCTCTAAAGGATCATCTTACAAGAGGTAGACTGGTTGGTGTACAGGGAAAGATAAAGATAGATGACTATCAAGATAAGGAAGGAAATCCACGTAGTTCAGTATGCGTAATGGCAGATGAAATTTCACTTGGGCCTTCAAATTCCTCTACACAGGAAAAGATTAGTGACTGATCACTAACTAAGTCTAATTTAATGACCCGATGAGCATGACGCTTGTCGGGTCATTTTTTTTAAGTCTAAGCTTGACTTTGACGATACTTCTTGTATAATTGCTAGAAAGGAGAAAAAGATGAATCCACAACCACATCCATTCGTTGGTCAACTTGGTGTTCTTATTATTGCATTGTTAACTGTATACTTTTCATTTACAAATAAGAGAAAAGGTATTTCATTTAACGATGAATATGTGATAGGATACATAAGTGACAATGTTCAAAAGTCAGTTGAATTTGTTGACAATACAAAAATAAGAAAAACTAGTGTTAAGAAGAGTCGTGTTGTTCCTTTAGAAATAACTAGTCCCACACAAAAGCCAGTTGTGCAACAAAAGAAAATAGTAATAAATCAAGAACTTTTTAATGATTGTGTTCTAGCATTGGTTTCTCTAGGAACCAAAAAAACAGAAGCAAAGAGAATTACACAAGATATTTTTATTAAGCATAATCCATCAACGATAGAAGACTTTATTAAGTTTGTATACATAAAATGAATATTATATCAGAATCAGTTGAAATCGCATTAACGCTACTTCCAAAAGCAAAAGAGGTTAGACAAACAAAGAATAAGTTTTTTCACTTTGCATTTGGTTATAAAAAGAATAGACTTCTTGCGATAGGACAAAATAATCCAGAAAAAACTCATACACAAGCACTGTTTTTAGCTAAAAGATTTAATGCTGATACAGATCATCCATACTTACACGCTGAGACTGATTTAATTTCTAGATTGTGGGGAAAATATTACGTAGATGACTCACTAAAAATGGTTATAATTAGATTGAATAAGCGTGGAGAATTACGATGTAGTAAACCTTGTGACCAATGTAGTCATATATTAAACGCACTTGGTGTTAAAAAAATTTGGTGGAGTATAGATAATGGCTTTGAAAAACAATCTTAGTGGAATGAGAACTTACCTAGTTGGTGCTATGGATAGAGTACCAGATGGTGGTAGAGGATGGAGAGAAAGAATAACTCCACACCTAGAAGATCTTGGAATTATAGTTTTAGATCCATGCAAAAAACAAATTGATAATATACAAGAAAATGAACATACTAGATCTAAAATAGAATTTTATAAACAATCTGGACAATATGATAAAATTAGAGAAGAATATGGTATTATTCGCAATGTTGATCTTAGATGTGTTGATATTTCAGATTTTATCATAGCAAATATAGATATGAGCATACATATGTGTGGCTCTTATGAAGAAATAGTAACTGCAAATAGACAAAAAAAACCAGTATTAATATGGTGTGAGCAGGGAAAAAATAAAGCTCCAAATTGGTTATTTTTTATGCTACCGCACGAAAATATTTTTAACTCTATGGAAGAAATAATAAATCATCTTCAAGTAATAGATAGTTTAGAAAAAACTGTTCAATTAGAACGCTGGTTATTCTTTAAGGATATAAAATGATAAATATAATATCACCAATAAATCAGTTAGGATATGGTATTGCTGGTTTTAATATAATAAAAAACTTACCAGAAGTATCATTATGGCCTATAGGTCAAATACAAATTACCAGCGAAGAAGACGCAAATATAGTAAGAAAAGCATTATCAAACGCTATCAAGCCAGATTTTAATGCACCATGTATTAGAATATGGCATCAGCATGATATGGCACAATTTATTGGTAAGGGAAATAAAATTGGTTTTCCGTTCTTTGAATTAAACGAATTTTCCGATATAGAAAAACATCATCTTTCTTATTTAGATAAAATATTTGTAACTTCAGAATGGGCCAAGGATGTAGTATTAGATCAAATATCTATATCAAATAATAATGTATCAGTTATTCCACTTGGCGTTGATATTGATATATTTAAACCTCAAGAACAAAATGCATCAGAAAAAACAATATTTTTTAATTGTGGAAAATGGGAAATAAGAAAAGGACATGATATTATAGTAGAAGCTTTCAATAAAGCGTTCATAAATCAAGACAATGTTGAATTATGGATGATGTGCGAGAATCCATTTTTAAATGAAGAACAGGAAAAATCTTGGATAAATCTATATAAAAATAGCAAACTTGGTGATAAAATAAAGATTATTAAAAGAACAAGAACACAAAATGAAGTGTATAATATTATGTGCCAAACAGATTGTGGAATATTTCCGGCCAGAGCAGAAGGGTGGAATTTAGAATTATTGGAAATGATGGCATGTGGTAAAAGTGTTATAACTACTAAATATTCTGCACATCTAGAATTTTGTAATAATAATAATTCATATCTAATAGATATAGATGAAGACACTTTGGCCTATGACGGCATTTGGTTTCATGGAAAAATAGGTAAATGGGCAAAGATAGGATCTAATCAAATAGATAATATAATCACCCATATGAAAAATATCTATAAACTTAAAAATATGGGAGAACTAAAGATTAACCAACACGGAATAGAGACGGCACATAAATATACTTGGAAAAACTCTGCACAAATGGTGTTAAAATATGTTTAATTTCTTCAAATCTAAAAATATAAATAATACTAACAAAGAACACATTGATCTAGAAGAAGAAGTAATTGCAAATATAACATACTTTATAAAAAAAGATAGTTCTGTTGTTGTTGATATAGCCATTAAAGAATATGATGAACAATCAATGAATTCTTTATTTCAAATTCTAGATGTTTTATCTGAAGATAAGTGTTATGTAGAGACAGTAAATATAATTAAAGAAAATTTGATCAAGGTCGGTCAAGAAAAATTAGTTATTTTACTAATTCAACATATTGCAAAACAGGCAGCAAAAAACGAAAACAATAAATTTATAAATACATATAAAGATTCTATAAGCTCACAACCTTGCATACAACCATCTGACATGTTAAGATAACATAAAGGGGGGGATAATGGCTAAAAAACTTAAAATAGGTTGGCAAAAATATGAAGACTTAATAGAAAAACAACTATCTTCACCAATTTTATCCAATATAATGAAAACAATAGCCAAAAATAATGCTATATCACAAATGGAAGATGAAGATGAAATTGAAGATATTGAAGAAGAAGAAGAAAGTATATTTAATGATAATACTGGAATAGAAATAAATAAGCCCTTCATATTGCCAGTTTCTCAACAATTATTAGAAGATGTAACTATGTTATCTAATTATGATTGTTGGATTGGTCATACTAATTTTGATATTACACCAATTATAAAAGAAAAGTTAAATCGTACACCGGGTATCGAAGTTTTAAAAATTTGTAGTAGATATAGATTTTTTATTGGTATAGGTAATATGTTTGATTTTGGAGATGTTAGAAAAACAATAGAGGATGAATTACTAAAAGGAAAATAATATGGATTTAAATACAAAAATTGAATTAGCTATGAAGAATAAGGATATAGTCAATATCATGAATAAGGCTTCTAGAAGATTTGCAAATCAACTAGATAAAGATATTATATATAGTTGTCAACTTAATGCTCTTTGGAAGTCTTTTCTCCATTTTAAGCCAGAAAAGAACACTAAATTTACAACATATTTATATAATGGTGTTTTTATTGAGTGCTTAAAAGAAATAAAGTTTCTTGGAAAGCATAGTAAGTTTAGCCAGAAACTTCATGATAATATTGTCAAAAAATCTGATCCATATTTTATGATAGATATTATGGATGAATTAAAGACTGATGAAGATAAAAAGCTATTTATGTATAAATTGAGCAATATGACAATAGAAGAAATAGCCAAAAAAATCAATAGTAATAGGGAAACAACAAGGAAAAAAATCAAAAAGCTAATTACAAATCTAGGTAAAAAATTAGCATGAAGTGTATAATTTTATAGGAAGTGGACTTACAAAGGACTTTGGAAATAATCTAAATTTAAATTTAAAGGAGAAATTATGTCCACAACTAAAGCTGTTAGTGCAAATGCTGTTAAAAATGATGGCGGCACAGTAGTCGCTGGAGGAACATTGTCAGATAGTCCAATGACAAAGGTTCTTAATGTAAACGAACTAGCAACTGGTTCAGAATATGGCTCAAAAGTAGTTCAAAACAATGCTTCTGGTAATGAATTTACTGATCCACATGGTGTTATAAAGGCTAAATCTGCTGGAACAGGTGGTTTAGCATACTTTCCAGACGCTAATGCTGGTGAAAGAAATTTCATTATGAGAGCTGCTGGTGATAGTGCCAGTAAAGTAAATAATGATTCAGAGTCATTACTAAATGTTCCCGGCGCTCAATATGCTGGAGTTGGTCAACCAACAATTCATAAGCTATTAACAACAAGAAAACTTGGCGTTACTACTTATAATATCTTGGCTGTACCATCTAGCGGTGTTGTTCCCGGCAGAACAAAGGGTGCTGGTGCTGGTAATCTCGTTACATACGTGGCTACAACTGGTAACGTCGCTGGCACAGACGACGCTGCAAGCCCAACACGTAGCGTACCGGGTGAACTAACATATCACTTTGGCGCTCTTGGTGAGCCAACAACAGACGAGTATCAAGCAAAAGATTCATACGAAAGCTGAGTTTAGGTAGTGTGTTTTGGGTGGCACCCTTCGGGGTGCCATCCTTAAATTCTAAAAGAAAGGATAAACATGCTATCAAAAGAAATATTAGAATATATACCAATAAGCGTTAGTATTTTAGGTGCGGTATTCACATTTTTTAGTTTAATTTGGGTAAAAATAGTAAAACCTGTCATTCAACTCATCAACGATCATCAAAATGTAAATGATTCAATAAAAACTATTAAATCCGAATTAACAACAAATGGTGGAAATAGTTTAAAGGACGCTGTAATAGACTTAAGAAAAACTTGCCATAGAATAGAAATAAGACAAAAAATAATAGAACAAAGAACAAAAGCTGCGTTACATTATAGTAATACTCCATTATTTGAGACAGATAATAATGGAAGATTAGTATGGAATAATAGCTTGTTTTTTAATTTTGTTGGGTCTTATAATGTAGAAGGATATGATTGGTTAAATTTTATACAAGAAGAAGATAGAGAAGAATTACTAATAGAATTTAAGTCTTGTTTAAATACAAATAGAAAATTACACAAAGAAACAAAAACGAATACTGGTAAAGACATTAGTATAGTGGGGTTTCCATATAGGATATCAGATAGTGAGCAAGGAGGATTTTTAGTAAGCATTTCAGAAACAAAAGAGGTATAAAAATGTCAGATAGATTTTCACTAAACATGAACGATGTGGTCGCTTTAGCAAAAAATGCTCTTCTTGTTGGTACTGCTGCTGTTCTTACATACGTCATGGAGAACATAAATACTGTGGACTTAGGCACAGTTGGAGTATTATTAGTACCAGTGATAACAGTTGGTCTAGATGCTGTTATTAAGTGGGTTAAGGGTCCAGCGGTAACAAAATGAGTACAGATTTTAATAAACCTTCTGATCTTCTAAAAGCTTATAAAAATGGCTTTGTTGGATCTTGGTGTGATCCAGAAGATACAGATAAGCTATTAGGTGAGTTGCCGCACCCATTATTTGGTGCGGCAGCTTACAGCTTATATGAAACTGGTAAAGGTAAACTTGCTTTACCATTTAAAAATTTATTAAAATTTGACTCTGGCTTTGGTCCCTCAGAAAGACAGGTAGTCGGAGATTGTTTTGATGGCAACTCTATAGTGGTTAGTGCATATTGTAAAAAAATTAAGGATGTAGAAGTTGGAGACAAAATATACGGAAGTAATGGTAATTTTACGACTGTTATTAGTAAGCAAGTAAAAGTATCTAACAATCCATTGGTAACTATTAAAACTAAGGGTAGTATTCCACTTAAAGTTACTTCTGATCATCAAGTTCTTATTGGAAGAAAAGAGAACAAGATAATGGTTCAACACAGACAAAAGTAATTACTAAGAAATGGGTAGCCGCACAAGATATTAAAAAGGGTGATTATGTCATTACACCTATTAATTTACAGGTAGAAAATGCTCCAATAAATAGATTTACTCAAGATAAAGATTTTACTTGGTTTTTAGGTTATTTTTTGGGTGATGGTTGGTGTAATAACAAAAATATAGAAATTACTTTTGCTGAACACCAAGTAGACTTTTTTAATAAATGCAGTAATTTCTTAACTAAATTTGGATTTAATCCGCGTAGATGTGATTATAAAAGTAAAAATACAACCGCTTTTAGATTAAGATGTTATTGTCCAGAGTTAGCATCATGGTTAAGATCAATATGTTATGACAATCAAAAAAATAAAACTTTCCCAAATTGGTTTATTGGTTCAAAAGAAACAATACAAGGGTTAACATCCGCAGATGGTTTTACTAAAAATGGAAAAACAATATTTGATTCAACTTCTAGGTCATTAGCATATGGCGTGTATTATTCATATTTAAAAATGGGATACAAGCCAACGATTAACTATTTTTATAGAGCTAAAAGGGGTGCATATAAAGAAAGTCAGTCTTATAGAGTTGTGTGTATTTATGATAAGCAGAAAAATTATTCTATAATCATAAATGATGAATTATTTATACCAGTATGTGAAATAAAAATAGAAGAAGGGCCGCACATTGTTTATGATATAGGCGTGAACTGCAAAGAACATGCTTTTATAGCAAATGGGTGTATTGCCCACAACTGTGTTTCACACTCTACTCGTAATGCAATAGATTGTACACGTAGTTGTGAAATAATAAATGGCGAACGTGAAGAATTTGTTGCCCGTGGTGCAACAGAAGGTATATATGGATCTAGAGGTCATGGTGGAGAAGGAATGACATGTTCTGGTGCCGCTAGATTTGTTAATCAAAATGGTGGTATATTACTAAGAAAGAAATATGGTGATATAGATTTATCATCATATCAAGGAAGACTTGGTGCTAGTTGGGGTTCAAGGGGTGTACCAAAATCACTAATAGAAATAGCTCAGAAAAATAAAGTTAAAACTGTAAGTTTAATAAATACAGTTGAACAAGCTAGAGATGCAATAGCCAATGGTTATTGTATTAGTGTATGTTCAATGTTTGGATTTAGTTCTAGACGGGATAAATATGGTATAGCTTCTCAATCTGGATCTTGGTCACATGCTATGGCATGGGTTGGAATGGATGATACTCATGAAATATATAATGAAACTTTATTTTTAGTACAGAATAGTTGGGGAGTTTGGAATAATGGGCCTACTAGACATGATCAACCAGAAGGTAGTTTTTGGATTAGAGAAAGCGATGCTGCCGGTATGCTTTCAGCTAATGGCTCTTGGGTTTTTAGTGATGTAGAAGGCTTTCCACCAAGGAAAGTAGAGTGGACACTAGATAAAGTGTTCTAAACAATAGGAGAAAAAAATGCCAATTACAACAACAGATGTATGCACAAATGTAGTTTCTGGAGTAGAAGTAACAAACAATGGGGCTACTGTAGTTTCTTGTTTAAGTACTGGTGAATATGAATCAATTAATGCAACTCTAGATACGAGCATTGGATACACTACAGTAGAAGCAAGACTAACAAATCGTTTTGATGATATTTATTACTATAATGTAACGAGTGGCTGATGAGATATTTATTATTATTAGTTTTATTAACTGGATGTCAAACATATAATTCTGAAATAGATTTAGCATTTAGTGATGTTACTCCGATGGTGGAGGAAGCAAATTCTGCATTTTCTAAAGCAGAAGAAAAATTATTAAATGTTAAACCAGATAATATTATTCGTCCAGATCCAGATCCTGCTAAGTGTCCATGCAAAGGAACTGGTTTAATTAACCAAGGTGATAGTCACACTACACAATGTCCATATCACGGTAGAGCTACACAAACGATAAAGAGGTAAATCAATGGAATTAGATATGTACACAAGGATTGGACTTGTATTAGCTGGAGTGCTAGTGATAGTAATGATGAACGTAGACATTACATATTTATTATCTAGAATATTATTTTGGAATAATAAATCATCTACAACAAGTGAAAAAGATTTTTTGACAATGATAAATTTATGGTATAAATTAAAAGAATCATGTGTTAAAAACAATTTTGATGCTGCTAGTGACAAATTAGATGAAGTATTTCCACTATTAAATAATAGGTCAACAGATGAGTAAAAAAATATTTGGTATTGTATTAGGCGTAGTGCTTATTGGAATTGGTTTATTTCCACTTAAAGTAGTAAAACCACAACCAAAACCAAGTATTAATCTTGATGTTGATAAGCCAAGTGACGAAATATTAAAAATAACAGAACATGTTAACAAATTAGTAACAAATGATTTTGATAGAACAAAACTAGCCGTATTTAATTATTGTTTTAGCAAAAGAATATCTAATTATTCTACTATAGATAGTCAGAAATTAAATGATGTATATGTATTAGCCGCTGAGTATTACTTTGGCGATACTATGAAGGGTAAATATACTAGCCTTGGAGAAGAATTAACAAAATTATTTGAAAATATACTTGGTGATAAAAACCATGTTCTAAGCGAAGACGAAAAAGTAAAATTAAAAAATACTTTTGGTGGTTTAGCTTGGAGCTTGATTCAATGATTATTCTACCAATAAAAAATCTAAAAGTAATACTAGATAAAGTATTTTCATCAACTGGCTATTCTTTTAAAGATTTATATATTAAACTTCCACAACCACTAAATATGACATTTGGTATTGTTGAAGAAGATAAAATATCTTTAAAGTTTGTTGATCAATTGCCAAAAATTAGCTGGAAAAAGTTCATTACTATTTCTGCTTTAATACAAGAAATTATATTAGATAATGATGGTGGAGTTATAAAGATAAAGTATTTTCCAGATTTAAAATTTCAATATTCTAAATCAGAAACAACAAATTTTTATTCGTCACCTATCATTTTAGAAGAATTATATGATGAAATAAATGCAGAATATCCAGACGCTGAACGTAGAAAAATTGCTAATTTGTGTTTGCATTATGCAAACGAATGGGTTACAATGTGTTGTGCCTCTGGTGTAAGTGTAGATGAAATAGTATCAAATAAAGATTCGAAAAAAAATTGTTATCGTTTTGTAAAAGAAAGTATAGTAAACAACGAAAATAAACACGGCTCTATTGTAATAAGCTTTATACTTATATATGTCATATTGCCAATAATATTGAAGTGGATAATAGAGCGTATTTTTAAAAAATTAAGTAATTGAAATATCTAAAAAACAAAATAATATAGGAGTAATATATATGTTGGTAATGAAAAGGAGTGGAGAATTTGAAGAATACAATGTAGAGAAGATACATAAGGTTGTGGAGTGGGCAACTAAAGATATAAACAACGTATCTTTTTCCGATATTGAAATGAACGCACACCTTTCATTACGCGAAAAAATAACTACACAAGAAATACATCAAATATTAATTAAGTCTGCAAATGATTTAACATCAAAAACTAATCCAAACTATCAATATGTCGCTTCTAGACTATTGAATATGTCACTTAGAAAAGATCTTTGGGAGAGATATGATTCTCCACCCTCTTTATATGATCACATTTGTAATAATGCTAGCCAAGAGGTATATGACAGTAATTTATTTACAAAATGGACAAAAGACGATATTAATGAAATAGAAAAGTCAATAGATCATGATAGAGATTATTTATTTACATATGCTGGATTACAGCAAATGATAGATAAATATCTTGTAAGAAATAGAAGTACTGGAAAAATATATGAAACTCCACAGTTTGCTTATATTTGCATAGCACTATCTTTATTCAATACTGTTGAAGAAGTTTTAGAAGCATATGAATATTTTTCTACACATAAAATAAACTTACCAACACCAATTATGGCTGGAGTAAGAACAAAAATAAAACAATTTGCTAGTTGTGTTTTGGTTGATGTAGAAGATGATTTAAACTCAATATTTTCAAGCGTACACGCTGTTGGTAAATATACCGCAAGAAGGGCTGGTATAGGTTTAAATGTTGGTCGTATTAGGCCAATTAATTCTAGTATTCGTGGTGGTGAAGTTATACATACTGGCTTAATACCATATCTAAAAATATTTGAATCAACAGTAAAGGCCACAAGTCAGAATGGTATTCGTGGTGGCTCTGCAACGGTACACGTTCCATTTTGGCACTATGAAATTGAAGACATTGTGGTATTAAAGAATAACGCTGGAACTGACGATAATAGAGTTAGAAAGCTGGATTATTCTATACAGTTTAATAAATTATTCTATGAACGTCTCATTAAGAATGAGGATATTACTTTGTTTAGTCCAGAAGAAACTGGTGGACTATATAGTTCAATGAATGATAATGATGATTTTAAAAGACTATACGAAAAATACGAACATACTAGAGGCATAATGAAAAAGAAGATCAGTGCCAGAAAATTAGCAGAAGTATTCGCAAAAGAAAGACTAGAAACTGGTCGTATTTATGTAATGAATATTGATAATGCCAATGAACACGGTTCTTGGTTAAAGCCAGTTTACATGAGCAATCTTTGTCAAGAAATTATTCATCCAACTGAGCCAATCAAATCAATAGACGATCCAGATGGAGAAATTGGAATTTGTATATTATCTGCACTTAATTTACTACAATTTGATTCTGAAGAAGATATAGAAAAAGCATGTTCTATAACCGTTAAAACATTAGAATCAATTATTGATTATCAAGACTATCCAGTATTAGCCGGTGAAAATTTTACAAAAAATAGACGATCACTTGGTATAGGAATAACAAACTTTGCTGGATATCTTGCAAAAAATAAATTAAAATATGATGATCCAGATACTTTAAAGTTTGTACATACTACAATGGAAAAAATACAGTGGTATTTACTTAGCGAATCATGTAGATTAGCAGAAAAGTTTGGACCATGTAATAAATTTAATGAAACAAAATATTCTACAAATCTTTTACCAATAGATTGGTACAAAAAAACAGTTGACGAACTGGTAAAACCAGAATATACTATGGATTGGGAGGGTTTACGAAATAGAATAGCACAACATGGTCTGCGACATTCAACATTAACTGCTATAATGCCATGTGAATCTTCTAGTGTTATTCAAAATAGCACAAATGGTATTGAGCCAGTTAGAAATCTTATGTCTTATAAAAAGGCAAAAAATGGTGTTTTAAAACAACTAGTGCCAAATTATGCTTCAAGAAAGAATTTTTATACACTTGCTTGGGACATGAAAGATAATAAGGCTATTTTAAATATTTGTGCGGTGTTACAAAAATTTGTAGATATGAGCATTAGTGTTAATTTATATTATAATTATTCACATTTCCAAGATGGAAATATTCCATTAAGCACGTTGATTAAAGATCAAATATACGGTTATAAGTATGGTATTAAGAATTTTTATTACTGTAACACTCCAGATGGAGATTGTGAGCGTGGAGATAATAATCATGGGTGCGAAAGTGGATCGTGTAGTATATAAAATACAAACTTACAACCCTTATGGGCAAAAGATAATTTAATAAAAGGTAATAAATATGAAACGTAGAAACTTCTTACTATCGACAAGTGTTGCTGGTTTAACTGCAACATATAATAATATCAGTTTTTCTATTAATTATAATAATGATCCTAAGTTTACTGCAAATGATAATAGCGTTATATATCTATATCTTAGCGGTGGGCCAACACACATTGAAACATTTAATCCACTACCACTAGCTCCATCAGATAGAAAATCTATTACTGGTAATATACATACAAAGATACCGGGCTTTGCTATTGGTGGAATGTGGGATAAAATAGCAAATCAAACTAATAAATTAACTATAGTAAATAGTTTTCACCATTCTGACCCAAACCATGAAAGTGCTACACATTGGATGTTAACTGGAGAAAGAACTACTCCAAATAGCCCACCAAAGTGGCCCAGTTTTGGTAGCGTTGTCGCCGGTCAATATGGAACAAATATAAAAAATGGTCTACCTTCTTATATTAAATTAAATACAATTCAGTATGATGGTGCCGCGTGGATGGGTACTAAATATATGGGCTATACGGCAAACAAAGAAGGTGTAAATGATCTATTTATGAAGAATGAAAAGAAGTTCAACGACAGAATGAAAATGTTAGAAGTTCTTGAAAAACATAGTCCAATACCAGATGACCGTAACGCTAACGCTTGGCTTGAATTAAGAAATCAAGCAGTAGATGTATTAGTAGGAAAAGCGGGTGAGGCTTTCTTAATAGAAAAAGATAAAGATTTTGATAGCTATAAAGATAGCCAACTTGGTAAAGATATGCTGACCGCTATTAGACTTGTAGAGGCTGGTGTAAAATTTGTTACAATTAACTATGGCGGATGGGATATGCATGATAACATACTAAATGGTCTAAAAAGTAAAGTACCAGCATTAGATCATGTATTATCAATGTATTTTAATTCAGCAGAACAAAGAAATATCAACTATAGAAATCTATTAGTAATGAGTGGTGACTTTGGAAGAACACCAAAAATTAATAAAGATGCTGGTAGAGATCATTGGCCGCATTTAGTTCCACTATTAATAGCATGTGATACATATGAAATGAATAGAGTGATTGGTACTTCTGATAACAATGGAGAGAGGCCAGTAGATCATCCATTTGAGCCAGAAGATTTAAAGTGGACAATTTTAGAACATATGGGTGTAAAGAAAGATGCAGATTGGTATAGTATAGAAAACAGACCAATGATGTTCGTACAAGAAAAAGCCAAAAATATTCTGAGGTATACAAGCTAATATGCAAACGATACTTAATAAAAAAAATGTAAACTATCTAGAGCAACCATTATTCTTAGGTGAAGATCTATCTCTACAGAGATATGATAAGTTTAAATATCCAGTATTTTTTGACCTATATAAAAAGCAACTAGAATTTTTCTGGAGGCCAGAAGAAATAGAATTAAAAAAGGATAGAAATGATTTTAAGAATGATGATATAATGACTCCAAATGAGCGTTTCATTTTTACATCTAATCTTAAATATCAGACAATGATGGATTCTGTAATTTGTCGTGGAGTACCAACATTGCTAAGTTATGTTTCTAATCCAGAATTAGAGGCATGTATGAACGTCTGGCAATTTTTTGAGCAAATTCATAGTTATAGTTATACATATATCATCAAAAATGTGTATAGCGATCCTAGCGAGATTCTAGATAGTTGTCTTACCGATAAAGAGATCTTAAAAAGGGCAGATGTAGCAATTAAGGAGTATAATGCTCTTAGGGAGCTTGGTAATTCAACCAAGAAAAAAGATCTTAAAAAACAGATATATTTAACGCTAATAAGTGTAAATATATTGGAAGCAATTCGTTTTTATGTATCATTCATATGTGCGTTTGCTTTTGCGGAAAATAAAAAAATGATAGGTAACGCTGATATTATCAAGCTTATCAAAAGAGACGAAGCGTTACATCTATATAACACACAAGAAATAATAAAGATCTTACGCACTGTTCCAGAAGAGGGCTTTGTGGAAATAGCCTCAGAATGCGAAGAAGAGGCTTGTAGAATGTTTGATTCTGCCGCTAGTGAAGAAAAGGCGTGGTCACAATATCTATTTAAAGATGGCTCAATCATAGGTTTAAATGATAGGGTAATGAGCGAATATATTGATTGGCTATGTATGACAAGGCGTAAGAATATAGGTCTTCCATATGAAAAAGGATATAAAAATCCAATTGCAGGATGGACAGATCCGTGGATGAATAGTGAATCTGTTCAAGTTGCACCACAAGAACATGAAATCACTTCATATAAAATTGGTGCTAGTAAAAATGATTTAGGGGATATTGACTTAGGAGGACTATTATGAGCTTTTTGCCAACATGTATTGGTGACAATCAAGAATTATATTCAATAACATTAAACAGCAATTTTGCTTCTCCATCACCAGATGTAGGAATTGTATTAAATCACCAATACGCAAAGGTTCCAACAAAAGCTAATTTAACGGACGCTGGTTGGGATTTATACTCAATAGAAGATATTGTTATACCACCAAAACAAAGAAAAACAATAAATACTGGTATTATGATGGAAATTCCAGACACTATGGCTGGCCTAATTTGGCCCCGTTCTGGACTATCTGTAAAACATGGTCTTGATGTATTGGCTGGTGTCGTAGATGCTGGCTATAGAGGGGAAGTTATGGTATGTTTGTACAATACTTCTTTTAGTTCTGTACGAATAAATATCGGGGATAGAATCGCGCAGATTATATTCCAAGAAGTTCCTCGCGTGACTATGCGGGTTTTAGAAACGCTTGGCTCTTCGCAAAGGGGAGATAACGGTTTTGGCAGCACCGGAGCATAACAATTCGTTTAAAAAAACAAAAAAGCAAAAAACAAAAGACGTAAATCAAACCAATCCCTTAGAAGCAAAAACGGAGAATCAAAAAGACTATATTCTATCTATAATAGAAAATGATATTACATTTTGTATTGGCCCGTCTGGTACAGGTAAATCTTTTATCGCTGCCGGAATAGCGTCTGAACATTTATGTAAAGATAAAATAGAATCTATTATAGTTACAAGACCACTAGTGTGTACTGGTAAGGATATAGGATCATTACCCGGAGAACTAAATGAAAAGATAAAGCCATATTTAGCACCTATGACAGAAAATCTAAAGTATTTTCTTGGTAGAGATAAATTTGGACTTTATGTAAATACTAATAGAATTAGATTTGAACCACTTGAAACTATGAGAGGAATGACATTTCATAATTCATATATGATTTTAGATGAAGCTCAAAATTGTACTATGGAACAGATCAAAATGTTCATAACAAGAATGGGTAAAAATTCTAAAGTTATTATTAATGGTGACATGAAGCAAACTGATCTATTTAATAAAAGTGGACTATCTTTTTGCTTAGATAGACTAAATAGTTTAAATGGTGTCGGAATCTGTAAATTAGACTACCATGATATACAGAGGAACGGAATTATAGCCAGTGTGCTATACGCTTTGGAGCAATAATGTTATACGATTATTTCTGTACTAATTGTGAACATAGGGTGATAGACCATTATCAATCAATACATGATGATCCTATTACCCTATGTCCAAATTGCGGTTTACATTCTTTAGAGAGGCAAATAAGCGGTGGTCTTGGTGCCTTTGTCAAAGATGTAAAAACTATAGGTCAATTAGCAGATAAAAATTGGTCTAAGATTGGAACATATAAAAGATCAGAAATAGAGACACAGCAAAAAGAAAAAGAGGCACAAAATCAATCTCTATTTTCTCAGTTTGGAAAAGCAAGTAAAAAACAAATTAATAAAATGACCGCTGAACAAAAACAAAAATATATTATTACAGGTGATACATGAAATTTGTAGATTCTTATATTAAGAAAGATTTTCAAGCTCAAACAACGGAGCAATTATATAATAAGTCTGGCGAACTATGCTCAGACAGTGAAAAGGTTTTTGCAAAGATAGTTGAAATAAGCACAAGCAACAATAAACAAACAAAATATCTTATAGCTACTAATAATAATATTCCATATGATCCAAATGGTATAGATAGTCATAGAGAATCTAATCTAACCATAAATCTTAAGTCTGTTTCAAAGTCTGTTTTTGATTATTATGTTCTATATCTAAGAACAAAAAATTCTCTATATATGACTAGGACACAAAGGAGTTATATCAATGTCTAAAACTGGACCAATAGGACAAGTAGAAGCTTTTTATATAGAACACCATTACAAAACATTAACAGATCAAGAATTAGCAAATGTTTTAGATAGAAAAGTAGAAACAATTAGAAAATATCTAAAGCAAAATTTTGGATCTTCCAAGACTACTATTAGGGCTGGAGATCATTTTGCTAAAAGTAAGGGTTCTATAGTAATGACAGAAACTGCGTCAATGATAGGTGACGGAAAAAGAAAGACAACTAAAAAACCATCTGATTGCGTAACTAAGATTAAACATGATTGATTTTATTTTTGGATATGAAAACTGGAGAAAAGTATATTCACAGTCTCCAGAGTTAAAAAAAAATATATGGATTTATTTTCAAATATCAAATAATCAAGATGTTTATTTGAGAGTATATAATGATTGGTTTAAAGTTAAGTCTTGGCTTTCAGATACTAATCAAAAGATAACAAAGCTTGGACTTAGGTATAGATCTCATCAAATAGAAGTAGAAGTACATGATTGTGATGGAATATACTTAGTTCGTTCAATAAAGGGCGAATTTGGCGGAAGAACAAAAGAATGCTATACTATTGGTAAAATAATTGATAATCAAGTACATAAAACAATGTGGCTAACGCCAGAATTGATAGAAGAAAGTTCATTTATAGACAATATTGAAGATTGTTTTGAAGAAGCTATAATACACTATGAACAACCGTCAAAAACCAGCACTGTTTAATCAAGACTACCAAAAACAGTGGTCAGAAACACATAAGTACAAGCATATTCATACTGGAGAATATTGCACATTTGAAGCTTATGTTGCAGAATTTATTATTCTTAGAAGAGCAGAAAAATTAAATCTCGGAAAACCATCTTATAAATTTTGGACCAAGGGCGATCCAAATCATTGGATTTGGAAAAAACAACTTGGTGCAGCAAGACAACTAAAGAAAAAATATAGTGAAGAAGCTATATTACAGGCTATTAAGTCTAAAGAATTTGACAAGCTATTAGTTCTAGGAATACAAAATGGTAGAGGTTACAAAATTAATCCGCTTGCGGAAAAGGTAATTGCCATGTATGATAGTAAGATAAAGGAAGCACAAAATAGGCAGCAGTGTGACGCAGACATTGAAGTAGATAACAAAGAATTACAATCTAGAAAAACACAGTCTATATCAAAAAATAAAACAATGATTAATAAACTGAGGGATTTATGAATAAAACAAAGAAAAAGACTACTAGCAAGTTTGAAACAGATAACGTAAGCAATTCTGTAATTAGTAAATATGGAGATGTTGTAAGAAGTGGTACAGAAGTTCTTGAGTCAATAAATAATCTAGAAGTAATTGGCGTATCTCCAGCATTAGATATTGCACTTGGTGGTGGATTAAGGGAAGGCTCTGTTATTGTTATGACGGGAGATCCAAAAAGTGGAAAAACAACCACTGCGTTACATTTTGCAGCAAAGTGCCAATCAAAGGGTAAACGTGTTATTTATGTAAATACTGAAGGTAGATTATCTAAACAAAATTTTGATGGTATAAAAGGATTAAATCCAGATAATATTATTATTATTGAATCTACAGATGATCGCATTTTAACCGCAGAAGATTTTCTTAATATTATAGAATATTATATTAATAACGATCCCGGCTGTTTGATAATAGCAGACTCTTTATCCAATATGGTTCCAGCATGTGAATTAGAAGGAGAAGTAAGAACCGGAGTAAGAAATGCTTTGCCACGATTATTGTCTATGTTTTTCAAACGTATTAGTGGGACACTGATGAAAAATAAAACAATGTTGATATGTATCACACATAATATTGCTAATACTGGTGGTTCTCCATACGCACCATCTAAAATGGCAGACTGTGGAAATATGTTACAGTATCAAGCTGGAACAAACATGGTAATAACACATCGTGGCAAATGGCAAGTCCCAAAAGATACTGGTGAACACGTTGGACAAATTGCTAATTGGTCTATTAAAACATCAAACGCTGGAGGAAGGCCAAATAGCACAGCAGAAAGTTGGATTCGATATGGAATAGGAATAGATGAAGTACAAGAGGTAATACAGATTGCTTGTGAGTTTAGGTTAATAAAAGCTAGTGGTGCTTGGTATACAATACAATGTGCCGTTGACGATGCTTCAAATCCAGTTATTGCCAAATATCTAAATGAAAACAATGCTTCATCCGTGGATGATATTGAAAGAGCATTAAAGTTTCAAGGTTCTAATAATCTGTGCGAATTTCTCACCGCACATGAAGATATAGCACAGTTTGTATTTCAAAAAATTAAGGAATTGTATTAATAAGTAATTAAAAAGAAAAAAATATAAAATGAAAATAGTAGGAATTAATGGTAAAGAATATATTTGGAATTTGTCAAGTTATGATATAAAGGCCGACGATAAACGTGCTAGGTCAAAATATCATCTTAGGGCAAGAAAACTATTAAAAGAAATATATCATAGCTATAGAATACTTGAAGAAGTAAAATTACCCGGAAGCACAGCGTTACATAGAAAAGGTGTGTTATATCTTGATTTTTATATACCACAAATAAAATCTGCATTTGAAGTTCATGGTCAACAACATTATGAATTTTGTCCATTCTTTCATAAAACCAAAGCTGATTTTGTGCTTGCACAAGCCAAAGATTGTGATAAAATAGAATGGTGCAGATTGAATGGAATTAAAATAATTACATTAAAATATTCTGACTCAAATGAAGATTGGAGACAACAAATTGTCAACCGCTAAAGAAAATCTAGAACAACACATAAAAGATATTGACGACTATATAAATAGTCACAATACAAAGTTCTCATCTTTTAGAGAAGAATTTTTATTAGTAGCTGATTTACCATTAGATACGCTCAAAAAATTGACAAAGGATGAGCTATTCGATAATGCGTATATTTTATATAGTTATGCTTCTTATATTCAAGATGATATTAATAGAAATAAAATTGCGTTAGATTGGTGCAATGATCAGATAGAAAAGTTAATCGTAAAACATAATGATTCTTTTGATAAGTATACTAAGCATGAATCAAAGAAACAAATTATAGCACAAGATAATACTTATGCAGCAAAAATAGATCAAATGAGATTAGTTGCTGAATCAAGACTACAAGCATTAGATGGTAAAGTTTATGAAATAAAAAGAAAAGCAGATATTTTATTAGAAAAAGGAAAAAGATCATGAGTATGGAAGATTTTGTTAATACACTTAATGACGATCAAAAGAGGGCATTACTAAAAGCTCTAAATGAAAATTCACCAACAATACAGTCAGTGCCAAAAGAAGTCAATGAGCAAACAAAGAAAGCTATTAATCAAAATTTTATTACAGAGAGTAAACCAAATATCCAAAACCATAAAAGGAGAGAACCGGTGAAGGCTAGAAAAAATGAGTGGGAAGATACTGGAGAACTTAGAGATATTACTACTCCAGAATATGAAAGAACCCCAAGACGTAGACCACAGCAAAATAAGACAGAAGTGGAATGTCATGTGTGTGGCAAGTCTTTTAAATTAGATCAAAGATTTGTGTATGGAGAATATCATCGTTGTAATAGGTGCATTGGAAGAAAATAATTATGAGTGATAAGTTGCTAGATATTGGATCTGAAAGAGCAGTATTATCTATTCTAGTTCAGAACGGAATAGATTCCTATATTGTAATATCTGATCTTATTAGTGCAGATACTTTTGGTAATACAAATAATCAAATTCTATATAAATGTATAGAACGTATTATATCAAACGAGCAGAAAGTAGACATAACATCTTTACTATCAGCCGCCACACAATTAAATGTAATTGATGTTATAAATACGCCACAAGAATTAAAGTACATTAAATCTCTATTTGACTTTCCAGTAAATAAAGATAATATACTGAGTTTTGCTGCACAAATTAAGAAGTTTGAGTTTGCCCGCAAGATAAAACAGCTAACTCATAAGATTAATAAAGATATTGATACCATAAATGGTACAGAATCAATTAATGATATTATTGGAATTCTTGAAAATCCAGTAGTAGATTTTTTGAGAGAAGATGATGGTGGAGAAAGACCAACAAAGATTGGTTCAGATATCAATAATTATATAGAGTTTCTAGTAGAAAACAAATGCGATATCATTGGAATACCAACAGGATTTAATAAATTTGATGAAGCCATTGGTGGCGGATTAAGAAGGAAGTGTGTTGATCTGGTTGCAGCAAGGCCAAAGGTTGGTAAAAGCGTATTTGCTGATAATGTAGCATTAAATGTTGCATCAAAACAAATTCCAGTATTAATGCTTGATACAGAAATGAGTAAAGAAGATCATCTAAATAGACTACTATCTAATATCAGCGGTGTTCCAATCAATGAAATTGCAACTGGTAAATTTACAGATGATCAAGAAAAATATGAAAAGGTAGTATTAGCATGTAAAAAGCTAGAAAATATATCTTATAATTATGTTAGTGTCGCTGGTAAGCCATTTGAACAAATTCTAAATTTAATAAAGCGATGGGTTGTTCAAGAGGTAAAAACCGATGAAACCGGTAAAACAAATGACTGTTTAATTATATATGATTATCTAAAATTAATGTCATCAGAATCTATCACAAATAATGTACAAGAATATCAAGCTCTTGGATTTCAAATTACTTCATTACATAATTTATGTGTTAAACTTGATATTCCATGCTTATCATTTGTCCAGTTAAATAGAGATGGTATAACGAGAGAAAGTACTGACGCAGTTAGTGGATCTGATAGATTGATATGGCTATGTACATCTTTTTCCATATTTAAATTAAAATCACCAGAAGAATTGGCTGAAGATGGTCCAAATGCTGGAAATAGGAAATTAGTTCCAGTTGTAACTAGGCATGGCGGTGGACTAAATGATGGTGATTATATAAATATGGTAATGCAAGGTTCTCATTCTAAACTAATAGAATTAAGAACTAGAAATGAATTTAAAAATCAACCAATTGGTGATACCGGTCTAGTTGACAATAATGATATTCAAAGGATAAGAGATGGACTTGAATCAGATCAAGATTCAGCTACAGAATAATTATCAGTTAGTTTTTGATAGACTAGATATGAAATATGAAGTTATTGGTGATAACTTATATTCTACATGTCCTATTCATCATGGAAGTGATAATCCAAGAGCTTTCTCATATTCCATTCAAAAAGGATACTGGAAATGTTGGACTAGAGATTGTCAGTGTGATCATAAGAATGATATTTTTGGATTGATTAAAGGAGTTTTATCAGAAAAGAATGGTAAAGATTTACAATTTTCTGATGTCTTAAAGTGGTCTTGTGACTTATTACAGGTAAAAAAGGTAAAGCAAAATAAAATACAGGATATTACGGTATCCGACGATATAACAGATCAAATTTTATCTATTTTTTGTCACAGTGAAACACACAAACAACAAAATCTTAATATAGAATATAATCCAAATTATGCACATGAATATTTTACACAAAGAGGATTTAAGATAGATACACTAAAACACTTTAGCGTTGGTACAGACACTAAAATAACATCTATGAAAGATAGAGTTATAGTACCAATACATGATAAGGATGGACAAAATATTGTGGGACTTATAGGAAGATCGGTAAAAGAATATAAGTTACCAAAATTTTTATTGTATCCAAAAGGTTTTGACAAAAGACATTATCTCTATAATTATCACAGAGCAGTACAAAGAGCGTCGGAAACATCCTGCTTGTTTATTACAGAAGGACAGGGTGATGTTTGGAGACTATATGAAGCTGGAGTTATGAATGCTGTTAGTATTTTTGGTAAAACAATAGCAAAAGAACAAGAAGATATATTATATAAATTACCAATTACACATTTAATAATATTAACAGACAATGATCAAGCTGGAAGAGAATCTAAAATACAAATAAAAAGACAATTCAATAGGATGTATAAGTTATCTTTTCCAAAAATATATGGTAAAGATATTGGAGATATGTCAGTAGAACAAATACAAACAAAGATCTTAAATAATCTAAAAGGTGCATATTAACATGACTAAAATTATTGGTATATCTGGAAGAAAACAAGCTGGTAAAAATACAACAGCTAATTATATAAATGGAGAAATTCTAAAGAAATATCAAATGATAGAAAGTTTCTATATTGACCCTTCTGGAAATTTGGTTATAGAAACACAAAATTCTTCTGGTAAAAGTGGATATGGAATTTTAGATGTAACGAGAAAAGACAATACTTTTATAGAATATGCAGAAAGAGAACTTTGGCCGTATGTTAAGATATATCACTTTGCAGATCCTTTAAAGGAATTATCTATAGCTTTATTTGGATTAAATCATAAGCAAGTATATGGAACAAATGAAGACAAAAATACTGTAATAAATATAGATTGGAAAGACATTCCACTTAATGAAAATAAAAGTGGGCTAATGACATCTAGAGAATTCTTACAATATTTTGGCACAACTATTGTTAGAAAAATATACCCACAAGCTTGGGTAAATGCAACAATTAATTCAATTCTAGCGGAAAAGCCAGAAGTTGCTATCATACCAGATGTTAGATTTCCAAATGAAATATCTGCCATAAAAGAAAATAATGGCATTGTTTTAAGATTAACAAGAGATATATATAATAGCGATCATGAAAGTGAATGTATTTTAGATCAAAATAATTATGATTGGTCAAATTTTGATTTTATAGTAAACAATAGCCAAGGAGATATTAGTAATTTGTGTTCTCAACTACAAAAATTAAACTTTATATGGAATTAATATGATTGTAACATACGTTAGATCTTCTAGTTATAATAACTATGCTTATTGTGAGATGCAATACTTTATTACATATGTTCTTGGATATCAATCTTTAAGTGGAAAAAAAGCAGACCTTGGCACAATTATTCATAAGGTAATGGAGTCGTTAGCCAAGCTTAAAAAAGAATTACAAGATAATCCAAAGAGCAAAAAAATAACTATTAATGACGATGCCGTAGGAAGTATATCTGTTGGTTCAGCAGCATTATTTAAAAAAGAAATTGTGAGTCAATTACTAGAAAAAAGCTTTGATTTTTATACTAATAAGTCTCATAATACATTTTCAAAATATGATAAAAATGATTGTCTAGAATTATGCTTTAATGCACTAAATTTTAATAATGGACAATTTGATCCAAGAAATAGAAATATTATTGCCGCAGAACCACACTTTGATATTCCAATAGAAGAAGATTGGGCAAAATACGAATACGAAATAGACGGTAAAAAGATAAAGGGACAACTGGCAATAAAAGGCACAATAGATCTTGTAACAGAATCTGAGCCGGGAATTATAGAAGTAGTAGATTGGAAAACAGGAAGAAGATTAGATTGGGCTACTGGAGAAGAAAAAACATATGCTAAATTAGGCAAAGATCCACAATTATTACTATATAATTATGCAATATCTAAACTTTTTCCAGAATATAAACAGTCAATTATGTCTATATTTTTCATTAAGGACGGTGGGCCATTTTCCCTATGTTTTGATCAAAACGATCAGACAATATTCTTAAATATGCTTAAAGATAGATTTAAGGAAATACAGAGAAATAACAAGCCAAAACCCATTTCTGATGATAGAAGTAACTGGAAATGCACTAAATTATGCCATTTTTGTAAAAACAACTGGAAAGACACAGATCAAAGTATGTGTGTATATATAGATAGATATTTACAAGAAAATGGTATGCAAAAGACTGTCAACGATTGTAAAAGAGAAGATTTCGACATAGGTTTTTATGAATCCCCCGGTTGAGTATTGAAAAATGAAAAAATTATTAACTATTGGAATGGCAACTTATGACGATTATGATGGTGTATTCTTTACCATACAAGGCTTAAGAATGTACCATGAAGCATGTAATACAGACATGGTAGAATATATTGTTCTAGATAATAATCCAAATAGTGAAAGCGGTAAAGCGACTAAAAGATTTATCGAGGGTGGATTAAATAAGCTTGGTAGATATATACCAAAAGAAGATAAATGTTCTAGCTTTAATAAATATGAAATAGCAAAACACGCAATTGGAAAATATGTTGTTATTTTAGATTGTCACGTTTTATTAATACAAAACGCCATTAATTCATTATTAGATTATTATTTAGAAAATAAAAATTGTAAGGATTTAGTACAGGGACCATTAGTATATGATGATTTAAACAATGTTTCTACACATTTTGATCCAAATTGGAGTGGAGATATGTATGGAACATGGGGAACAGATCATGAAAAATATAAATTAAATAAACCATTTGAAATACTAATGCAAGGTATGGGCTTATGCTCATTTGAAAAAAAGAATTGGCCGGGTATATGTGAACACTTTAGAGGATTTGGTGGAGAAGAAGGATATATAGCAGAGAAATTTAGAAGAAATGGTGGAAAGAATATATGTCTACCAAAGCTGGGATGGTTGCATAGATTTGGAAGACCGCTTGGTGTAAAATATCCACTTATTCTAGAAGATAGAATATGGAACTATTTTGTTGGATGGCTTGAAATAACACAAGATCCAGAACATGAAATGATAAAGCAAATTTTTAGTTACTTCAAGCCAAAAATACCAGAAGGTAGTATAGAGAATATTTTTTCACAAGCTAAAAATTTAATACTTAAATAGGAGAATATTATGCCAATTCCATCAAGAAAAAAAGATGAACAAAAAGATAATTTTGTTTCTCGTTGTATGAGTAATGAAACAATGAAGAAAGAATATCCAGATGAAAAACAAAGAGTGGCTATTTGCATACAGCAAGCAACAGCAGATTGCAATTGTATAGAAGCCGCCGATTTTCAAATGCAAATCGAAGCATATGGATATGAAGAAGAATTAAATGAAGATAATTTTTATGTTCCAACAGCAGCAGAATATGTAGACTTTGGAGAAACAATAGAAGAATGGGACTGTGCGGCAGAAAAGCCCGGTCTATGGGAGAATATTCGTAAGAAAAAGGAGCGTGAGGGAAAAAATTATAAGCCAGCAAAACCGGGAGATCCAGATAGACCAAGCAAAGATGCTTGGAAAAAGGCTCAGTCTGGTAGCGGAGACGAGATGGCTATAGAACAAATACAAAAAATGCATGATCAGTTAATGTCAGTTATCATGAAGCTGAAATTAATGGAAATAGAATTTCAAGATTGGACTAAAGATATGATTTCTAAAGCAGAAATATATGTACAAAATGTATTTGACTTTGTTACATATTATGAACCTAGTAAATATGAAGATGAATATATAGACGAGCCATCTGAAGTAGATGATATTGAAGATGAAATGGAAGATACAGAATCAAAATTCCAGTATCAAGATCCTATTACACAAGAAGTCTATACATATAATAGGCGTGGAGTTTATGAAAAAAATGGTCATTCTTTAATATTTGTTGGTAAAGCAGCAGAATATCAAGGACGTAAAGTAACATTAAATAAACCATTTAGAACCTCAAATGGTCCAAAGAAATTTGCTGTATATACAAAAAATGAAAGTGGCAATGTTGTTATCGTTCGTTTTGGTGATCCAAATATGAAAATCAAAAAAAATATACCAGAAAGAAGAAAGAGCTTTAGAGCAAGACATAATTGTGATAATCCCGGTCCAAAATGGAAAGCTCGTTATTGGGCCTGTAAAAGCTGGTAAGGAGAAAAAATATGAATAAGTTTAGAGCAGAAGAAATAATAGAATCTATTCAAAATTATATAGAATGTCCTCCAGCAACGCAGGATATTGTATTAAATTTAGCTAATAGAAAAAAATGCGTAGAACAAGCTAATTATGGACCAGCTAATCCAGAATTAGATAACGATGACTTTTGGCAAAAAAAAGCTGACTTATTTAAAACATCAATAGAAGAAATAAAAACTATGAGATGTGGTAATTGTGCGGCTTTTATTGTGAAAGAAAAGATGAAACAATGTATAGAAAAAGGAATAGCATCAATATCTATACAAGAAGAAGACATAGCCAAAGAAATAGTAGACACATCTAATTTAGGATATTGTGAATTATTCGATTTTAAATGTGCTGGCGAAAGAACATGTGACGCTTGGATAACTGGTGGTCCAATAAAATAGGAGTAATAATGTTAGAAAATTTTAATTTAAGCGAAGAACTAGATAATATACATGCATATCAAAAAACATATAAAGGAAAGAAACGTAGTGAGCTAAAAGATAGTGACTTTCTTTTTCCAGAAGATAGATCATTTCCATAGTTACACCACAAGATATTCCAGATGCTATAAGCAATTTTGGAAGAATGAAAGGCAAGACGAGTTATGATGAGTTTTTAAATAAGTTATATAAAATGGCTAAAAGAAAAGGTCCAGAATTTGTTGCAGCTTTGCCAAAAGCAACAAAAGATAAACTTGATATAAAGAGTTAATTTATATTGGTCACTCTGCGGAATGAAATATTTCCGCAGCGTGTCCATCTTGCATTTTTGGTTCTACGTTGCTATAATATAGTGTTGCATTACACTATTAAGGAATTGAATATGTTGAATTGGTCGCCTTTGATAAATTATACTCATTATAGTCTTTTGCGTGGTTTTTCTAAACCAAAAGAACTTGCAAAAAAGTGTAAAGAAAATGGATATTCAGCATGTGGAATAGCTGATTATAAGACTATTTCTGGTGCAATATCTTTTTTCAAGGCTTGTAAAGACGCTGGCATTAAGCCAATAATTGGATGTTCATTTGATAATTATATTTTATTTGCAAAGAATAAAAATGGCTGGCTAGATTTAATAGAATTAGTTTCATCATTAGATGAAGATGGAAATCTTCCGTCTGAATTGTGTAAAGAAATATTTGCAAAACAAAATCTCATTTGCCTATCTGATAAAAAGTATACCGCACTTGGTGAGGACTCTTATGCATATTCTATATTAACTCCAAAAAGTTATTACATAGATCAATCGGATGTAGAATTGCATAGAATATTACTTTGTTCAAACATGAAAACGACATTACCAAAGGTACAAAAGCAAATTAGAAAAGAAGAATTACCAGAAGACATAAAAGACTTTTTCATAAAAGACAATAAATATTTATGGTCTTCTAAAGATTTAGAAAATGTAAAGTATTCAAAAGAACAGGCAAAAGACTTGGAAGAAATACTAAGTAAGTGCGAAGAATATAATATATTAAATCAACCAATGCTTCCAAGATTTGATTGTCCAAATGGTATATCGGAAGAAGAATACTTAAAAGAATTATGTCGTGATGGATGGAGAAGATTATTAATAGCTACAAATAAAGTTAATTCTCCAGATTCGAAAAAATTGTATGGAGACAGATTTAACGAAGAACTTGGCGTAATTAATAGAGCAAACTTGTTCGGATATTTTCTAATAGTTCAAGATATTATTAGATATGTTAATAATCAAGGGTGGTTATCTGGTCCCGGCAGAGGCAGTGCCGCTGGATGTTTAATATCTTATCTTCTTGGTATTACACAAATAGACCCATTAGAATATGATCTATTATTTAGTAGATTTTATAACGACGGAAGAAATTCTAAAGATCATATATCACTACCAGATATAGATATGGACGTTCCAAGTAAGAAAAGAGATAATGTCATTGAATATCTAAAAACAAAATATGGCAATGATCATGTGAGTCAAATGTTAACGTTTGGTAGATTGCAGGGTAGAAGTGCTATTAAAGAAGTATTGAGAGTGTACGAAGCATGTTCATTTGCAGAAATGAATACGATTACAAAATATATTCCAAATGAGGCAGAAATATCAGATCAACTTGCGGATATGGATGATGACGAAAGATCAATTATTCGTTGGGCATTAATAAATAACTCCAAAGAATTAAGAGACTTTTGTTATATTAATGATGATGGTAAATTAGATGGTGAATATGCAGAATACTTTAAACAAGCAATAGCAATAGAAGGTACTTTTAAAACACAAGGAAAACATGCGGCTGGAGTTGTAATTTCAGCAGAACCATTATATAAAGCATGTCCAATGGTTAAAGAAAAGGGATCTAATGAAAAAATTGCTGGATTAGAAATGTCAGACTTGGAAGCCTTGGGTCATGTAAAATTTGATATTCTAGGCTTATCATTATTAGATAAAATAATGCACACAAAAGACTTAATCTAGTTTTAAAATCATAAAGATCAAACAATTTTTAAGACACTATATAGCTCTACTTCACATGGAGAACATATTTATGGCAAATCGTGATTATATAATATTTGATTGGGAGACGGGATCTCGTAATCCAAATAAAACACAGCCAACTCAAATTGCCGCACTAGCATTAGATGGTAGAAATCTTAAGCTCAAGGGACAATTTAATAGTGAAATTAAGCCTGTGCTTGATGATGAAAAAGCAATCAGTCTTGGGTTAGACCCAATAGAAGATGAAGCACTAAAGATAACACATAAAACTAGAGAACAGCTAGAAAATGCCCCAACATTAAAAGTAGTTTGGAATAAGTTTATTAAATTTGTTGGGCAATATAATTGGAAAAATGATCCATTTTATGCACCAATACCTGTTGGATTTAATATTCTTGGATTTGATATGATAATCATTGATCGTTTATGTAGAGAATATGGTCCTTGGGATAAAGATAGAGAAAAACAAAAACTATTTAGTCGTGTTTATAAATTTGATATTATGGATAATATTTTTGCATGGACAGAAGGTGATCCATCAATCAAGTCTATAAGCATGGATTCATTAAGAGATATAATGGGATTGTCAAAAGAAAATGCACACGATGCATTGCAAGACGTTAAAGATGAAGCTAATATTTTTATAAAGCTAATGAAAACACATAGAGCCGTTTACCAAAACATGAATTTTGAAAAAGCCTTCGCAAATAAGGAATTATATGTCAAATAAACAATTACAATTATTCGAAAATGACGAACCAAAAATTTTAGATTTAGACTTTATAGATGTAAGCAAAATCAATGTTAAATTTATTGGCGAAAAAGAAATGCATAGAAAATCAAATATAATGATAAGTAAATTAAATTCTATTGAACAAGGTAAATATTTTCTGCATAAAAATGTTGGTGGTTTTCCATATGTAATTGGTCCTAAAAACAATAAGCTAACCGTAAATACTACAAGAAATCAATATCCTTGTATTGGAATCGGTGGTATTGTTATTGCGATGCATAGATTGGTTGCTTTAGCATTTATAGAAAATGATGATACAAATAAAAAGTTAGAGGTAGATCATATAAATGATGATAAATCAGATTTTAGAGTAAATAACTTACAATGGGTAACAAACGGGTTTAATAGCAAAAAAGCTCAATCTTATAAGAAAAATAACGATGGAATATAACGATAAAAAAACTTGGCAACTGTTTGCCGATGGAAAAACCAAGGGCATTTTTCAACTAGAAAGTAATCTTGGTAAATCATGGGCAAAAAAGTTACAACCTAAAAATATTGAAGAGTTATGTGCATTAATAAGTATTATTAGGCCGGGATGTATTTCTGGAGATACTCTTATAACCATATCGAAATATATTCACAAAGATGGTAAAAATAGATTTATAAGACAAAAAATAAGAGACATATATAATTCTAAAAATAAACCAACAGAAATATTTTCACTAAATGAATCTGATATGACCGTAGTAAAAAACCAAATATTACATATTTTTTATAGTGGACAAAAAGAATGTTTTAAGGTAAAAATAAGAAAATATTCAATGTCATCTCAGAATATTTCGCACAAACTTCATCCAAGTTGGTATGATTTAGAATGTACTTCTGATCACAAATTACTTACAAATAAAGGATGGGTAGAATTAAAAGATTTACAATGTGGCGATAGAATAGCTTGTTTCAAAAAACAAAATAACAGAGACATTAGGCAAAATACCATTTCAAATAGACACACAAAAGATGGCCCAAGAATGAAAAATATTTCTGGAACAAGATATTTTTCAGAAATATGTTATAAACATTATGAAGAGCAATGTGTTGTGTGTGAATGGAAAGAAACAACTTTAGATGTTCATCATATTGATGGTAATAGACACACAAGCAATCATTTTAGTAATCTAGTGTATTTATGTCCAAATTGCCATAGGCTACATAATAATAATAAATTATCAAGAGAAGAAATTATGTTACATAGAAATAAATATATATTACCAGAATCTAATGACATTGAATGGGTAACCTATCTTGGAAAAGAATCCGTAGGAGTAAAAGATACTTATGACATATCAATGCTTTCTCCTAATCATAATTTTATAGCAGGAAATTTTATTGTTCATAATTGCTTAAAAGCTTATGCAGATGGTAAATCTATGACTCAACATTATGTAGATAGGAAACATGGTAAAGAAGATGTAACATATTTTCATACAGCATTAGAAGATATATTAAAACCAACTTATGGAGTTTTAATTTATCAAGAACAGAGTATGCGTATAGCACAAAAAATTGCTGGATTTAATCTACAAGAAGCAGATACGTTGCGTAAAGCCATTGGAAAAAAGAAAGCCGACCTTATGAATGAAGTTAAAAAGGCATTCATTGAGGGTTCTATACGTATTGGATTAGTAACAAAGGAAGAGGCAGAACAAATCTTCGAATGGATTGAAAAGTCTTCAAGATATTCTTTTAATAAGTCTCACGGCGTTAGTTATGCTGTATGTTCTTATCTAAGTGCATATCATAAAGCACATTATCCTAAAGAATTCTTTTTGTCATATTTATATCATGCTACAGAAAAGCAAGATCCACATAGAGAAATATATGAATTAATTTCTGAAGCAAAGCTTTTTGATATAGAGGTAAAAGCGCCAAATTTATCTAATTATAATATCAAGTTTAATATAAAGGGTAACACCATATTCTTTGGTATAAAAGATATAAAATCATTAACTGGCAATACTGGAGACAAGTTAATAGAATCCATACAAGAAGTAGAAAAGGAATTAAATAAAAAAATTACGTCATTTACTTGGCTAGAAATCTTATTATTTTTATCTCCAAAAGTAAATTCCTCTGCATTTAAAACATTGGCATCAATAGGTTTTATTAAGGGATTTTCAGAAATTATTAGTAGAAATAAGGCACTTTATGACTATGATATCTTTAAAAATCTAACCAATAGTGAAAAGAACTGGTTATTTGAAAACTATAATAATCATAAGTGGCCCAGTTTAATTGATGCTTTAAAAGCTCTTGCACCAACCAAAAAAGAGGGCGGTGGCACAAGTAAGGTAGAACGCAAACAAATTATTCAAAATGAAATACAATTATTAATAGATCCACCATATGATCTAGAAGATGATCCAGCTTGGATAATAGATCAAGAAACAAAGTTTTTAGGATGTCCAGTTTCATTATCTAAAATTGAGGTTTCTGATACGTCTGCTGCAAATACAACATGTAAAGAAATTATTAATGGCAAACGTGGAAAAGACATATGTATTGTGGCTAACATACAAAGACTATCAGATTATAAGATAACAAAGGGCGAATCAAAGGGTAAAATGATGTCATTTTTAACACTAGAAGATGACACATGTTCTATAGATAGCGTTATAGTTTTTCCTTCTGTTAAAGAGAAGTATAAATATGTATTATATGAAGGAAATAATCTAATTTTTTGTGGTAGCGTTTCTGGAAAAGATGATTCTTTTATTGTTGACGCAATACATGAAATTTAATATTGTTTTTTTAATAGTGAAACACCTAATATACTAAGATAGGAGATAAAATGAATATTTGTTGCTTTACTGGATATCTAACAGATAATCCTCATGTTTCAGTTGTTGACGATGTAGTTTTAGCAGAATTTACAATCGTCGTCTATACATATAGGCGATCAAAAAATACTGGCGAAAAGACGAGAATTCCAACATTTATACAATGTGAAGCTTGGCACACTGGAGCAGAGACAATAGAAAAGTTTGCTCAAAAGGGAACAAAAATAACAGTAAGTGCTTCTGCTAAAAATTACTCCAAGGATAATAAATCAGTTATTTTTAGAGTTAATGAGTTTGATTTCTGTCAACAGGATTATGAATAATGAGAAAAAAAAGAATTTTATTTTGTAGTGAAGCTACATTTTTAAATACTGGATATGCCACATACACAAGAGAGATATTAAATTATCTTCATAGCACAAATAAATATGAGTTGGCTGAACTTGCCTCTTATGGCGAAAAAAATGATACAAGAGCAAAAAATATACCTTGGAAATTTTATGGCGTAATGCCAAATCAAAATGACAGTGATCAAGAAAAGCAAATGTATGCATCTATGCCAACCAATCAATTTGGTGAATTTAGATTTGAAGAAGTTTGCTTAGAATATCAACCAGATTTTGTTTGTGATATACGAGATTTCTGGATGTTAGATTTCGTTGAGAGATCTCCATTTAGAAATTATTTTCGCTGGGTAATAATGCCAACTGTTGATGCTTATCCACAAGCAAGACAGTGGATAGCAACATATCAATCTGCTGATGCTTGCTTGACATATTCTGATTGGGCTGGTAGAGTTTTAATGGAACAGTCTGGTGGAAAAATTAATTATTTAGGTAGTTCACCGCCATCCGCACACCCAGCATATCAACCAATTGAAAATAAAACTTTATTAAAAACTTCTTTAGGATTAGATCCCAGTATTAAAATAATTGGGACTGTTATGAGAAATCAAAGAAGAAAATTATATCCAGATCTATTTAATGCATTCAGACAATTTCTGGATATGGTAGAAAATAAAAATCAATATATACTATATTGCCATACAAGTTATCCAGATTTGGGATGGGACATACCAGAACTTCTACATCAATATCAATTATCTTCACACGTTTTATTTACTTATATATGTTCACAAACTGGGAAGCCGTTTCCTTCATTATTTAAAGGGGCTATAATTCAATCACCATATAGCGGTCAATATGGTGCGACATTATCTAATGTTCGTCAAGGATTAAGCTATGAAGACCTAGCTAAAATAATTAACTTATTTGATTTATATGTACAGTATGCAAACTGTGAGGGATTTGGTCTTCCACAGGTGGAAGCTGCGGCTTGCGGAGTCCCCGTTGCTGGTACAGACTATTCTGCGATGGAAAGTGTACTTAGACAGCTTGATGGAATTCCAATTAAACCAAAGGCACTGTACAAAGAATTAGAAACTGGATGTTTTAGAGCGGTTCCAGATAATTCCTTGGCAGCTTCATTATTCAAGGAATTTTTTGATAAGCCACAAGAAATAAGAAAGATGATGGGATTTAATACAAGGCAAAAGTTCCTTGAACATTTTCAGTGGTATAAAAGTGGAAGAGTTTGGGAAAATTATTTTGATAGTCAAGAAATATTACCAATAGAACAAACTTGGAAATCTCAGCCAAGAATTAAACAACCTAAATCAAAACCAAACTTACCAGAAAATGTTAAGCACGAAGAATTAGCAAAATGGCTAATTGCAGAAGTATTGTGCGAGCCAGAAAGATTAAACTCATTTATGGAAGCAAGACTTATTAGAGATTTAATGTATCAAAGTTCAACCTCTGTAACTGGAGGAATGTATTTTAATGAAAGTTCTGCTGCGTTTGATCAAAGAACATCAAGAAATCCATTTAATTTTGATATAGCATATGATCATATGGTTAATCTATGCAATAAAAGAAATTATTGGGAACACAGAAGGATAAATACAATAAAATGAAAATACTATATATAGGTCATTATAAAGAAAATTCTGGTTGGTCGCAAGCAGCTATGGATTACATCCTAGCTTTAGATAGTATTGGAATAGATGTTGTTTGTAGGAATGTAAAATTAACTAATATTGACGCAGTTATTCCAGAAAGAATATTAGAATTAGAACAAAAAAATTTACAAGATGTAGATTATTGTATACAACATGTTTTACCACACCACTTAGTTTCAACATCTAAGTTTAGAAAAAATGTTTCATATTTTGTTGGTGAAACAAATACTATAAAACATTTATCTTGGTTTGAACAATTAAAAAATATGGACGAGGTTTGGGTTCCAAGCGAATGTTATAAATCTATATTATATATAGATGGATTAAATAATGTAGAATGTGTACCACACACATTTAATTTAGAAAAATATAAAGCAAAATATCCAATTATTAATTTTAATGAATATAATAATGCTTTTAAATTTTATTACATAGGTGAATTAAGTGATAGAAAAAATATAGCATCAATACTAAGATGTTTTTATTCTGAATTTACATTAGAAGATAATGTAATATTTGTATTAAAGTTAAGAAAACATGGTGTTGGACAAAAAGAACTAAATGACCATATTCAAGCAATGTGTCAATCAATTAAAAAAGAGCTAAAAATTCATAAGGATATAAATAAATATCCAAAAGAAATTATTATTACTTCTAATTTTACAGAAGAGCAGGTTTTTGCATTACATAATTCGTGCGATTGCTTTGTTGGGATTTCTCACGGTGAAGCTTGGTCTATACCTACTTTTGATGCTATGTGTTTTGGTAAAATTCCAATATGCAGTAATGAGGGTGGTCCATCACAATATATAGACAGTTTTTCAAATGGGATATTAATTGATGGTGTTTATAATATATGTAATCATTCAGATCCAGCATTTCCAGAACTATTTACTGGAAGAGAAGAGTGGTTTTGCCCAAGTGAAAGTATGACTAAAGAGGCTATGAGATATGTACTAAATCAAAAGAACAAGATAGATAGAACAGCCGGATTAGTAAAGGCAGAACAGTTTAGCTATCAAAATATTGCTAATTTAATAAGGACAAAACTAAATGATTAATAACTCAGTAAAAAGAATAATATCTTTGTCAAACGAAAGTAGAAGAGATAAATATCGTATTTTAACCTTCCCAACGCATGAAAGATATGAAACTCAATTATGTAAGACAGGACATGAGTTCTATTCTTTTAATGTACAGGGGCGTAAGAAGTGGAACGAAAAACAATGTCCAATTCCACAAAATTATCATATATTACCAGATAATGAACTAGCTTCATATTTAAATTATGATTTTATATTATCTCAAAGTAAGTTTGGTCAATTTCAGATTGCTTCACAAATAGCCCCAATGCTTAATATTCCAGTTATTTCGTTGGAACATACCCTTCCATTGTATGGCGTTCAAAAAGAAGAACAAATTATCCAAATGCAAAAAATGATTGGGAATGTTAATATATTTATATCTGAATTTTCACAAAATGCTTGGAATATTGGTATAGATTCTCACGTTATACATCATGGAATAGATATAGAATCTTTTAAGCCGCTACAAATAGAAAAACAGAATCATATATTATCTGTCGCAAATGATTTTATAAATAGAGATTATTGTTTAAATTTTTCTGGATGGAAAAGAGTTACAGACGGCTTAAATAGAAAAGTTATTGGAGATACCGAGGGCTTATCGGAAGCTGCAAAATCTACAGAAGAGTTAATAGAAGAATATAATAAGTGTTCTGTATTTTTTAATAGTTCTACATTAAGTCCAATTCCTACGTCTTTATTAGAAGCAATGAGTTGTGGGTGTGCGGTTGTGTCAACTGCCACATGTATGATACCATCTGTTATACAGAATGGTGTGAATGGCTTTATATCAAATGATGAGTCAGAACTAAGAAAATATTTAGAAATATTACTAAAGGATAAAGAATTAAGAAAGACTGTTGGAAATAATGCAAGAGCAACCATATTAGAGAAATTTTCAGAAATAGTATTTATCAATAATTGGAATACTATTTTTAACGAAACTTATGAGGTATTTAACAGATGAAATTAAACATAGCATTAACAGAAGATAGATTTATATCTGGATATTCTAATGTATTATTAGAAAAGCTACCAAGTGAGCATCAAAGCATAATAAATAACTCCTGTACAGAAATTTTAGTTGCAAATATATTAGATCTGATAGATGAAAAAAATATAGATGGTTTTATTAATTTATTAATATCAAAGCTAAGACTTGGCGGAACACTATTTATAAGTTGCATTAATCTAGATATTGTTGCTAGAAATATAGTAAATGGAACATTATCTGAGCAAGAATTTAATCAAATGATACAAAATATAAAATCAATACATTCAAGAAAATATATGTTTGATCTATTAAGTGGAAAAAACTTAAAGATACAATCTTCTACTACAAAGGGAAATATTTATGAAATCATTGCAACAAGATAGTAAAATAATAAGGACTAGTTGTAAAAACTGCGTGTTTGCAGAATATAAAGATAATACACAGATTAGCTGCGCTCATGGAAGAATAGATAAGTTTAAAAATCTGTCTACTAATGATTTCTCTTATATAACAGAGGCATATGATGATGAAAAAGAATTTTTTGTAGTTAATAGATTATGCACACTATATAGAGATAAAGATAGTTGGAATAATGGGAATGTTGATGTTGAAAAGGCTTTAGAAGAAGTTAAGATTAGTTTTGATCTACTAATAAACTGCGATAATATAGACAATATCGAATATTATCAATATGTCCAAAGACTATTAATAGAAGCAATCTTCTATGGAGAAAATAAGTTTAACATACACTTATATCACAATCAGTCATTAGATAAAGATAGCAGAAAAAATTTATTAAATCTTAAAAAGGGTATTAAGAAATCAGATTTAAGTATATATTATAACAAATCGGTTTTGGAACATAACGTAATATCAAAATCAAGAAATTCATATCACATAAAAATTGATCATGATCATATCGTAGATATTGATATTTTTCAAAAACTAAATGACATCATACATAATGATTTAAAAAAGATATTGGTATGTAAAAATAGAAATACATATATAATATCTAACTTATCATATAAAATAGAAAACGATGGAAAAATTAATCCAGATCTAGAACAATCATTACAAAATATAATTAATTATGCTAAAGAAGATTTTTATGTAGAGATTTAGTATGAATAGAAAAAAATTTATAACATCTACCAAATCTATTTCAGCACTTATCCCAAAAGATAAAGTAATAGAAAAAACTGAAACATTTGTTACATTTATTTTATTATGTGACATGCCGGGATATAGAATGAAATCATATGGATCTACATCACTAATAAATATTAAAGATAGAAAACTTATTGATTTTCAAATAGAGGCAATCAATCAATCTTTTAAGAAAAATGAAATTATTATATGTACTGGTTTTGATGCTCATAATCTATGTAAATATATTAAGAACAAATATAGTCAATATAATATTAGAATAGTAGAAAATCAACTTTTTAGTACATGCAATTCTTGTGAAAGCTTGAGGCTGTGCTTAAATAATATTAATAATTCAAAAATATTTATAATTGATGGTAGTCTATTTTTTACAGCAAATATTTTTAATACTGTAGATTTAAATCGTGATTTTTTACTAATAGAAGATAAACCATCAGAAAATCTAGAGATAGGTGTTAATGTAAACGAAATCAATATTATTGAACACTTTTCTTATGGAGCGCAAAAAATTTGGTCAGAAATAATATATTTTACAAAAAAGGAAGTGTTAGACGCTTTGAGAAGATTATTATATAATGAGGAATACAAGAATAAATTAATATTTGAGTTATTTAATGATTTACTAAAATTAAATCATGAAATATGCTATATAAAAAATAAACATACCATACAAAAACTAAATAATATCAAAATCTATAAAAATTTAAAGGATCACCTATGAACTTTGTAATAGATAATTATACAACATCAGAAGATACACAGCCAATGTATTTTCATCAAACTCTAATAGAAATGGACCATAAATCATACTTGTGTGATAGCTCAAAAGAAAGCGTATATGACATATTTGATAGATATAAACCAGATGTTTATATTACACATGGTCATAAAATATCTCAAGATGTAATTCATTATATAAATAATAATGAAAATAAGATTGATGTGTTAATAAATATAAGTGCTATGAGCAACGAAGATGTACAAAAATTATCTCAGTTCTTTTTTGCAAATAATATAACATCATCATTATTCTTTTCGTATTTAGATTCGGACAATTTGCCAAAAATAAAAGATAGAAATATTATTAGTTTATGTAACGCAGCAGATCTTAATTTACTACAACGAAAAAATACAATTAAATTTAATGTTGACATTGGTGTTTTAGTAAAAACTAAAAACAACATTAAAGAATATGATGGTATCTATCATAACATATCAAATTATGAATCTCTAAAAGATGATGTAGATTTTGTTTTGCCAGAGCTTTTATTAGCACCACTATATAAGTCTTATAAAACTATTGTATTAAGAGAATTTAATGGATATTTACCACAATCATTATTTGATGCAATTATTTTTGATTGTAGTGTTTATTTTGATTTAGACAATAAAGATAGTCTTAATAAAATGAATGATACTGTTTCAAAAATATTAAAGACATCTAAAACATTAGATATAAATGATAATGATAGATTGATAGACTTTTCAGAGTTAAAAACATATATATTAGAAAAACATACAAGCAAAAATAGAGTTAAAACTTTGCTTTCAAATATAAGGACAAAAAAATGAATCTAGTAACAGTTATATTAAGTGGATATAAAAGAATATATGTTTTAGAAGAACAGCTAGCAGCTATTAAAAATCAATCTTTCAAAGATATTGATATCTTCTTTTGGGTTAATTTAGTAAATAATGAACATAGTGGTAATATTCCACAAAATATAATAAACGAATGCCACAGTGTAATATCTAATACTAATTTTGGTGTTTGGGGTAGATTCACATTAGCTATAAATGCCCAAACTCCATATATATGTATTATTGACGATGACACTATTCCCGGCTCTAGGTGGATAGAAAACTGCCTAGATACAATATCAAAACATAATGGGGTTATAACAACTAGGGGGGTTGTTATGGATAAGGAACATAATAATACATATCCTATGCCACAAAGTTATAAAGCATATGGATGGTGTTCTCCAAATGAAGAAGTAATGCAAGTTGATATGGGATGTCATTGTTGGTTTTTTCCAAAAAATATTTTAAGAGCATACTGGGCAGAAATGCCAGAAACAATACCAATGAATTATGGTGAAGATATGCACTTATCTTATATAGCACAAAAGTATTTTGACATGGGAACATATGTTGCACCACATCCAGTTAACGAAAAAGAATTGTGGGGATCAATGCCAGATACAGCTAATAAATATGGAACAGATGCCTCTGCAATATCTTGGAATAATCAAGCAAACATGGGAATGAATCAATATTGGAATTTTATCAGAAACAATGGATATAAAATACTGGCAGATAAAACATGAAATTTACAACACCACCGAATAAAAATTATCAACAAGATATAGTAATTTTAAAAGAAGCTATACAAAGTGGAGAAAGAATAACATTTTCTAAATTTTGTGATGGCGAATGGGCTGTACTTCAAAATAATCATATAGATAATAAAGAATTTAATTTTGACCCATCGACAGATACATTTAAAAGAAAAAAATTATTAGATGCGTTTCAGTATAATAATGATAGATATTTTGTTGGTATAACGTGTGTCAATGTATTTGGAATTGAAACACATAGAAGAATGAAGATGATATCGGGCCTTCCAGAAGATAGATTAACTTGGGCCGATATTTGGGTTAATTCAAACTATATTTATTTTATAAACGAAATTGTTCCACTATTTAAAAATAGAGATGTTGTATTATTTTGTAATAAACGTGGTAAAATAGAAAATTTACCATTTGTTCCATATGTTATATTTCCAGTTGAAAATAATGCTTGGCAATATAACTGGGATTATATAGATAGTGCAAAGATATTACTGACAAATCTTAAATCACAAGGTGTAGAAGATTTATTAGTTCTTTTTTGCTGTGGACCATTTGGAAATATTTTAGCATATGAATTAACTAAAGATTGTCCATATAATACTTATTTAGACATTGGATCTACATTAAATCCTTGGTTACAATCAGAAGCTTTTAAGAGAGATTATTATCTAGGAAATAATTATTTTTCAAACATGGTTGGGGCTTGGGATCAATGATATTAAAAAATATAACCCTAGTATCGGTATGTGGTAATAATAAATTTTTAAATGGCATAATAAAAGCTGCACAATATTGTATTAAAGATATTGAGTTTGGTTCTACAAAAATATTATCAGATACTATTGTTGATTGTGATAATATTGATATGATTAAAATATCACCATTAAATCAAGAAGAATATGCTTTATTTTGTTTATATGATTTACCAAACTATATCGATACAGAATATTGTTTAACATTTCAAGGTGATGGTTTTATTATTAATTCACACTTATGGAGAGAAGAATTTTTACAATATGATTATATAGGTGCGCCGTGGATAAGCGAAAAAAATAATAATATTGGAAATGGCGGATTCTCATTAAGAAGTCAGAAATTTTTGCAATCGGCTAAGACACTTAACTATAATAGTAAAATACAGTTTCAACCACATATTCCAGCGGGTAAATTAATAACTCCAGAAGATTGGTTTGCATGTAGTTATTCATATAACGCAATGATAGAAATGGGTATAAATTTCCCAAGTGTAGATTTAGCATATAAGTTTTCAGTAGAGCATCCATCTATTCATAGATTTTATGATAGACAAAATATTAAAACATATAACTCGTTTGGCTTTCATGGTACGTTTAATGTTGCTGCTATGAAACTATTGGAGAATTAATAATGAAAAAATATTCATATGATACATCAGTATTTAATTTTAGTGATATTGTACAAAAAAGATTTAATATAGATAGATTAGATCAAATTCACACTGTAGCCAAAGAAAGATTAGAAATTCCAGACGATCCATCAAAAGATCAAAAAACAATCTTTCATAGAATGTTTTATCCAATATATGAAGATGAAAATAGCGAGTTTCTAATTATATATAAGCAATTTGTACAATATTTAATAGATAAGCATTTTAGTGCAGAAAATATGGTATATCAAACCAAACCAACTTTCAGAGTACAAACACCAGATAATATAGCTGTTGCTAAATGGCATAAAGATAAGGCATATAATCATTCATCTAATGAAGTGAATATATTTTTACCACTAACAGATGCGTTTGATACAAATACTATATGGGCAGAAACAGAAGAAGATAAAGGTGATTATATTCCGATGGAAGCAAATGTTGGAGAATATTATATATGGAATGGTGCAAATCTATTGCATGGAAATAAAGAAAATAAAACTGGAGTAAGTAGAGTAAGCGTTGACTTTAGATTAATTAAATTAGATAATTTTAATTATAACGGAACCAGCGTAACAACTAAAGTGCCAATGGAACTTGGTCATTACTGGTCTAAAATATGAATAATAAAATAGTATCTACACATGTATTTTTATATTACAAAGACACAGGTGTAGAATTAATCAATCAAATTAAAGATTATTGTTCTGGAAAAATATTTCTATCATTAATAATAAATAATCCAAATAATAAATTATTAATAGAACATGCTAGAAAATTTTTCGATTTAGATATTACATATGTAGATAATGCTGGTACTGACCAATATGGATTTTTCTATTCATTTAAAAAAGATTTATCAGAAAAACCTTGGGTATTTTTTTGTCATGATAAACATATTAATAAAAAAACTTGGATGATTGAATTAATAGAAATATTAACAAATGTAGAGGATGATTATTTATTAAATAAAAAATGTGGAATGATTTCATCTTTAAAGTATGTGAATAAAGTTGAAGACATAAATTCTTTATTAAATAATTATGGATCTATGCCATTTGAATATAGAAAAAACTTAGTACAATCTATTCACACTGTAATATGGCTAAAAGAACTTCAAAGAATTTTATTAGAAAAACATCAATTAATAAAAGAAGAATCACTATACCCAAGATTTTGTTCTGGTAATATATTTTTAGCAAAAAGAGATATTATTGAAACAACTCATAGCTGTATATATGAAGATTTTTTTAATAAGAATGTTTATAGAACAGATGGAGAGGTTTCACATGGACTAGAACGTTTTTATTTTTATGTATCCGAATGTTTAGGCTATCACAATATTTTTATATAGGATTTTATATGAATTTAGGTATTTATGTTAAAACTTTGTCGAATGAAAGTGAAATGTCTTTTGTTTCAAATATTATCAATTCCGCAGTAGATAATAATAATTTAAAAGATTGTAGCATTTTTTATGACGGTGTTGGATTTATACCATTTGACATACCATGCGGGATGTTTAATTCAACAGATCTATGGAACTTTAATGGAAAATTATTAATATTCAATATGGATTGTTTAAAATCTACATTTAGTATAGTTAATAATATTGATATTTTTTATTACTATGGATGGGAAAAAGCTGTTTCAATATTTCAACTGTTAAATATTATTAATGCTAATGTAAATATAGTATCAAAGACGGAGCAGGATGCAAAATATTTGTATAGAGTTACTGGAATAAAAACAAAAGTTATATCTGACTCTAATGAAATAGTAGACTTTCTATTATCGGTGAAATAATGAATGAAAAAAAGATTATTGATTTATATACAAAAGATCAAAAAAGCACGTATGAAATAGCAGAAATATTAAATACGTATCCAAATAAGGTTAGAAGAATATTAGTGAAAAATGGCGTAGAGCTTAAAAGTAAAAGTGAAGCACAAAGAAATGCTATTAATAATGGCACAGCTATTATTCCAACTAAAGGTAAAAAAAGAACTAAAGAAGATAAGCTAAAGATTAGTGCAAGTTTAAAAAAGACTTGGGATAATCTATCTGATGAAGAATATAATTCTAGAGTACAAATTGCAAAAGATAGATGGAAAAATATGACAGAATTAGAAAAACAAAATATGGCGGCTTTAGCGATTAAAGCAATTCAAGCCGCTGGTAAAGAAGGTTCTAAACTTGAGAAATTTCTACGTAAGGAATTGACAACGGCTGGCTTTGTGGTAGAATATCACAAGACCAATCTCATCGCAAATCAAAATCTTGAAATAGACATGTACATACCCAAGTTGCGGACTATAATAGAGATAGACGGCCCATCTCATTTCTTGCCAATATGGGGAGAAGAAAAGCTACATAAACAAATAAAAGCAGATGAGCATAAAACAGGATTAATTTTAGGGAAAGGATTAGCGATTATTAGAGTTAAAAATCTTTCTGACAATGTATCTTTGGCCGAACAAGAAAAGCTAAAGAATAATATTATTGATATCTTAAATAAGATTAATACACGTTTTCCAGACAAGTCTAATAGATTAATTGAACTACAAGTATAAAGGAATAATATATGGAAGAGGAACAGTTATTTGATAATGTTGAACTAGCAACACCAAGCAATACAAATACTTCTGTAAAAGATGTAGTTGCTGTAGATGGTCCACATCCACTTTCTCCAGAGTGGAATGATTATGTAATGGGATTGTTTTCAGAATCAGAAATGGTAGATGGAAATCCACTTGTTCATGGATTGAGAAGGGTGGCAGAACTTGTAATTGGGCCAATTATTTTTAGTGGCCCAACGCAAGTGTTTCCAGTTCAACGCGATGATCATCATGGTCGTGCTACCGTTGTTTTTACTGTAGAGTTTAGCAGTGGAATGAAATATTCAGAAGTGGCAGACTGCTGGGAGGGTAACACAGATGATACATTCTGTGCCTATGCTGTTGCAATAGCAAGTACAAGAGCAGAAGCAAGAGCCTTGAGAAAAGCATTAAAGATTAGGGCCGTTGCAGCCGAAGAATTAACAAAGAAAGACACTGCTAAGATTGTTAGAGATATATCTTCTACAAAGACTAGTACAGATAGTGATTATAATGATCAGAGTAGAATGAGTGATGCCCAACTTAATTTTATTGACGTAAAGTGTAAGCAATTAAATATCAATGGACAAAAACTATTTAAGGATATATTTTCTGCTGATATTAATAAAAAGGTGTCAAAAAAGATCGCTAGTGATATAATTGATAAGCTGAATGATTTTCAGCGTGATAAGAATTTAATTCCAGAGTCTATAGTTGGATACCAACAGGAGTGGCGTAATTTATGAGATTAACATATACAACAAAAAATGGTAGACTAAAAGTAGAGCTAGAGGGTGAGTCACAAAAGGACTTATTTGAAGCTATTAGCAAGTTTCAAGAAGTATTTGATGAAACAGCCTGTGGAAAGTGTGGTTCAGAAAATCTAAGATTTGTAGTTAGAAATGTAGATGATAATCTATATTATGAATTACGATGCCTAGATTGTGGTGCTAGACTTTCTTTTGGTGTCAACAAGAAGGGCGGTGGATTATTTCCAAAGAGGAAGGATAACGATGGAAAGTGGCTACCAGATGGTGGTTGGGTAAAATGGAATCCAAAGACTGAACAGTCTGAATAAAAAAATCCCCCAAGGTAAATCCAATTATTGGTTATCTTGGGGGTATTTTATTTTTATAGGTATTCTACTGAGAAGTAAAGACCGTACTGTGTCTTACTTCCAATACTTTCTGGTTCTGAACTTAGTGCTATATACCAATCGTGTCTTGTGCTAGAGTGTAAAGAACCATTTTGTGTTAAATATCCTAAAGATGTATCTGTATCAGATGTATTTGTATTTGTTCCACTTATACCGGGTGAACTTGTAAATATCATATCTGTTACGCTTGTAACTGGATCAAATTCAACCCAACTATTATCGTTTCTACCTCGATGTGATAAGTTTGTTTTATTTTGTAATGAAGATGGATGTCTAGCTTCATATACATATGTAGTTACGCCACTGGCTGGATTGTTTATATTACTTCTATCAAATATTCTTAACTTACAGTTTTGAACACGAACAGCTTCGTTGTGTGTAAATCTGACATTTAGTGGGCATAAATAATTAGGGAGATTATTATTATTTATGGCTGTATTTGAATTTATGGAAACTGTTCCGGCTGTTGCGCCATTACCAAGAGTACTCATTGATGTATTATTTAATTGTGAGCCTTGATTTACACCATTAGCGTCTGTAACATATGTGGTTGTCTGCTTGGCATTTACTGGGACAGAAACACCAAAGCTAGAACCATAAAAACCTAATCCAGAACCAGCAGAATGGTTAATTAGTGTATTTGCACCATTTAAAATATTAGCATAAAATTCGATTTGAGCCATGAAAGTCTCCCATATTGAAGGTTTCTAATTTATTATACACATAAATTATGTTATTGTCATACTGACATATTGGGCAAATCCGGCTGTAAATGGCTGTGCCAAAATAAGTGTATGAGTAATATCGTTATGAAAGTGATAAAAACAGTCATATTTTCCACTAGAATTTGTTCCTAAATCTAATGTAGTATCTCTAGTTTCCTCTATAAATCCCTCTCCACGCTTGCTGCTACTGGTTAATCTAGTGATTGGACCGTGTTGTACAGGTGGTAAATCTTTAGCTATTTTTAGCCAACATATACCATTTATAAATCCTATACTAGCCTGTTTTCCATTTGCTGTAGGAGATCTAAAGTTTAAAACAAATCCTTTTTGGTCAGTTGTTCCATTTACATCTCCATTTACATATTTTGGAAAATCTGTATTAAAATCGTTCGGAATAAAATCGTCACCACGCATATCATTTCCAAAAGTATCTTTTTCAAATTTTATTCCAGTAACAGAACCATTACTTACTAATACGGTAATTTTTAAATTTCTAGAAGCAATTGTATGCTCAAAAGAAGATGTAAAACCCGTTCCACCAGAAAGTATAGTTGCAGTATCAGATAATCCAATAACATGATACTTATAAGTAAATCCACCACCAGTTAATAAAGCGCCTCTTCTTATTGGATTTAATTTCCATTGATTTTTTGGTTTAAATGCTATATTTCTATCTATTGATTCTCCAACTTGAATAATATTATCATCTAAATATGTTGGAATTGGTAAGTCTAGTTTTTTACTATTTTCTATTCTTTGCTGTGTTTGCTGCGTAGTTTCTCCAGCTACAATTGCCAATGTATTATTTAAAGATTCGGTATTCCAATAACTACCAGCATTAAAATGTAATACGCCAAAATATCTTGGATCAAATAATGTTTGTTCTTCGGGCCAATAGTCATAAATTTTTACATGTAGTGCCGTTGTTCCAAAACTGTCAATAGTATCTGTATTTGAACCCCACTGTGGAATTCCGGTTTGAATTCCCCCACTGCTACCACCAAATGCTATACCCATAAGTTGTGAAAAAAATGTCTGTGTTGCTGTAGCAGCTCTTTGTTGATTAAGTCCAAAATCTTGAATAAGAGAATAATTAATTTTTCCACCACCGGATTTAGAAATTGTATTTTTAGCAGATATTATTCCAACACATTGTGCGCCAACGGCAGAAGATGAAAATCCATCTCTAAATAATCTTGGCGCGCCAACTAATCCAGTATCAATTGGTTGTTGTGCTACATAACATTGATATCTAATCGTATTTAAAAATGATCCTTGATTATATTTTGATATATCATATATTAAACTACAGTTTGGTAAAATACTATCATTTATTTCAGATAATAATATATTTTTATTTGCTTCAATATATCCTAATTTTGCAGACCTTTCATAAGTATTTCCCATTAAATATCCAGTAAAATTATCTGGTATAATATTTTCTACCTGTGCTGATCTTTTATTAATAAGTTTTCTTACAATGGTATAGAAATTTCTATTATTTTGATCATTAGAAAATTTTGATAACATATCGTCTCCACCTGCAAATTCTGCTTGTAGTGGAGAAAATTGAATTCTATTTTTGCTTTTTGGTATAGATGTCCCATAATATGGTGCTGGAACGTGTGGTGTATATATTGTAAAATTTTCAGATCCAAGTAGGGGCCACCCAATAAAAACACTATATGGATTAATAAACTTACTAACGCATTCTGCTGGTACATGTAATAATTGTTCATTGTCTTTATTGTCACTGGCCGGAAAACTTGATATATCATTAGATGATTTTGGTAATCTGAAAAATTCACATATTTGACTAAAATTTTTATCTGGACCATTATATTCTGGTAATGGATTATTATTATATATTATATCCATAACACCATCTAAATATACTGGACCCCAAAAAAGAGGAATTTCTTCAGCATATTTAAATTGATCATTTGCTGAAATAAATGTATTTTTAGCTTCTACATTTGTAGAAGTTAATATTGTTTTTTTTTGGAATCCACCTATTGTTTCATTTAATTGGTCAAAAATACTACAAATATAATATCTTTTACTTGGAATAAAATTTGTGGATTCAATATTTTTAAGATTTAATTGTTGTATTTCTCTAAGCAATGATCCGGGGTATACGGTTGTTAAGGCCGGTCTTTTTATATTATCTTCTATAAAATCTTTTCTATTAATCCAAGTACTTAATATATTTGTATAAAATTTAAATCTAGACGCATTTTCATAATCTTCTGGTTTGATATCTGTCGCAAATTCTGTAGATCCATCTTTATAAAATCTATCGTCTTTAAAATAACTATCTGTATTTGCTATTAATTTTACAAATGACCAATCACCAAACTTTATAGGAGATGTTGCTGGCTGATCTTCTCCAAATGGCTGTGGTATCCATTCACCATTAATATCGGTCAACATTACAAGTTCGCCCTGTTTAAAAGCTTTTAATGATCTATTAATAACTTCTACTTCTACTGTTTTTTTTGTAATACATTCTATAAAATTTGGTCCATATGTGTGTGGATTACCACCTTGCATAGATAATGGTAATGCTTTTCCTTTTTTTGGTGATCCCGAAAATATTTCAGCAATTTGTTCTGGAGATAAATTAGTTAAATCCGAATCTGGAATTGGTTGAATATCTGCTGGATCTATATCAGTAAGTAATCTAGCTAATATTTGAATATTTCCAGATTTCCATTGTCCAGTATTATTATCGTAATATACTTTTAATGGTGCAGCAATTGAATCTTGACCAAAACCACCTTGTGTTGGTGGTATAACTGTATTTATATTAGAAGTTGATGATTTTTGATGATCATCCGTTGTACCAAATCCATACTGTGGACCACTTGCCATTCTTGGTGGAGCAGCAATCATTATTTCTTTAAATGCAACGCTTCTTTCGTTGCTTCTATTTCCCCGTTCTTGAAAAGTCAAATTAATAACTATTTCTTCATTAAGTTGACCAAGAGTTAATGTACCAACACACTTAACAGATTTTTCTAAACTATTATTAATATCTTTTATTTGACTATCATATTGTTCTATTACAACTTGTGCAGATCCATTAAAAATTTTATTTTCATGATATGTAATTAAATTATATAAATCTAATAATGATATTGATGTTGGTGAAGCTTCAAATGTTTGAGATCCAATACTAAATTTAGTATATGTACAATTTAAATTAGACAATAGATCTAAAATTGTTGTATTATTATTAAGTTGAGTTGGTAAGCTATTAAAAATTGAACTATTATTTAATAGTTTTCTATTTTGTTTATAAATAATTTCACATGAAGATTTAGTAAAAGAACATAATCCTATACTTTCTAAAAATTTATTCTTACTAAAAAATTGATGATTTTCTTGAACTCTTGAAGTCAAAGATCCTTTAAATGTAGACATTATATTTCCTTTGAACTAATTTGATCGTATAAAGATTGTGATGAATTTAAATTATTATCAACAAGATATGGCATATTTGGATGAGGTTCTTTAGAAAAAGCTACAAACATTTCAGATAAAGATATTCCAGCAGAATTATAATATTTATTTGAGGTTCCTATAGTATTTGGTAAATTATTAATAGTATCACTTAGTTGATCATTACTCTGCACACTGGCAGATGAGGAATATAAAGTATTATATTGACTATTCGATGTACTTCCAAACATAGTTGAATTTTGTTCATTGACAAATGTATTATTGTTTGGATCAACAGAAACCACAAGCTGTGTCATAGATGGGCTATTAGTTTGATAATTAGTGTAGTAGTTACCATATATACTTTGATTTCTAATATAATTATATATTAAATTATAATTTACATTTGTTTGATTTTTACTTAATCCTTTTCGTATCAAAGTATTTCTTTCATCTTTAAGTTTTTGTCTTTCTCTACTTATATTAGCTATAGCGTCTTGTTTTTGTTTTTGTAATTTTCCAAAACTTGATGTATATAGATCCATCTTAAATGTTGTTCTAATACCATTATCTGATATATCTACTGATATATTTGTAATTAGTGGGCCTAAGTTAGCTAAAGCTCTACCAATAGAAACACCGCTAGGTGCTGCTGGAACCACAAAGCCACCACGTTCTGATTGTAATAATAAACTATTTGCAAATTGTGCCTGTGTTATTCCAGCTTGATTCATTAAATCATAACCTTGATAATTCCAAGGAGATAAATTTTCATCTTTAATAAATTCTATTTTTCCACCAATGTTTTGATATACACTGGCTTGTGAATCTAATAATGAAGAAATCCAAGGGCCATAACATCGTTCTTTAGACATTAATGGTAAAACAACTAAATCTGGATATATTGGAGACGGTGCAGCAAATTGAATTCTATTATGTAAAGAAAAATTAATACTTTTTTCTAATGCTTGATTATATGCGGCTGTTGCCTGTGCTATAGCCCCAACGTCTTCTCCAATAGCAACGTCTGGAGGCGCACCAATAAAATTTGGAGCAGAAAATTCTGGTATCTTTACAACATCCATTGTTAAAGCGTGTTTAATGACAGCAGTATTAATAGTTTGAAATATTGAATCTCTATATCTAGCATCTTTTGTTGCTACAATTCTACCCGGCAATGTAATTAAAGCATATACATTATTTGTATCTAGATTTTCATTTTTTGTTTTAATTATACATTTATTATTAACAATTTCTCTTTCAAAAAATTTATCTTGTGCAACATTTTCTGAGGCTGTACTAGTTGGAACATAATGAGATATAAAATATCTTCTTGATAATATCCATCCACCACTTGGTGGTATATCGCATGTAAATAGTTTTCTAGGTCTTGATGCTCTACCAATATCAACTACATTTGTTCCATGCACAGTAACATTATATAAACCATTATATCCATCATTATTCTCACCACCAATTCCACTAATTGATACTCTTGGTGGCATATAAAATTTATCATCTATATCACACTTAACGAAAGCAATAGACTTAGGTGGCGGTGGGTTTGTATCATTTTCTTGAAAACTGGTAAATGTTGTAGAATCTTCTCCAACATTATTTAACTGATTAGTTAGATCTGGAATAAAATTATTTCCAATCACAACTTGTTGCGTAAAAGAATTTGAATCTATACCATTAAATGATAGATATTGACTATTATCAAATCTTACATATGAACATGTGCGAGAATTTTCAAGCAAAAAATTTGTTAAATCTTGTGGAATTAATCCATATAATACGCCTACTGGTTTATTTTGAGAAATATTTGTTAATAAATCAAAATTAGTATAGCCACCCTGTTTTTCTGGTAAATAATTATATTCATATTGTTCTGTTATTGGATTATAGTTTAGATTTAAAGCACCTTTAAATTGTGTGACAGTCTCATATGAAGTAAACATATGAGTTTCTATTGAGTCTCTTGCTTCTTTAACTTGATCTAAAAATTCTGAACTAAATTCATAATTTGGTGGTATACTTTTTGTTGCCCTTGGTTTAAATCCAAATGGACCACTTGTATATTTTAAAGTATTATTATCTACAGTAATACCAGTAGGATTATAAAATACATTTACATATTTTGGAATTTTTACTAAAAATTTCTTACCTAAACATTCTTCTGCAATTGCTCTAATAAAATTATAGACTTTTAATGAATTTTCTTTTGTATCTTTCGTAAGTCTATTCATTATTTTAAATGAAGATTCTAATCCAGCTTCAAATTCTTGTATAAGACCAATAACATCAGCTTTTGTAACTAAATCAATATTTTGTTTTAATATATTAATTCTATTTATAAGATCTCTTTCAAATTGTGTTATATCACCAACACTAGAAGATGTTAAATCATCCCAAACATTACCAAGTATAGTTTTTAGTTGTTCGCTATTTGCTGCTCCATTAATTTCTGCTAAAGATGTTATTATTCCATTATATCTTGAATATAAGTTTGATAAACCAGCACCTTGAACTCCTATTCTAGTAGCACGTTTGTAATATAATGGATATCCATATGGAGGATTACATGCACTTAAAGGAAGCCCATCTGTTCCATATCTTATATCTTCTGAATCAAAAACAGATCTAGGAACTGTGACAGCATAATTTTTAGATAATTCAACTATATCATTATCAAATCGTGATGGCTGTTGTGATATTAAAGATCCTTCTACATCATCTCCGAGTTCTACAGATTCCATATATATATCATTATATGATAATAGAAATTCACACCATCTTTCATATGAAATAAGTGCCGCTCTTAATTCTATTTCTGTTGCAACATAGTAATTACCAACACCTTTAGCATTTAGTAATGATGAATCTAATAATATTTGTTGATATGCACCCCATCCTTTTGGTATAGTTACTGCACGATTTCCCAAAAGTCCATAATATGGTAATATTTGTTGTTCAAGTGCTGTTTTTAATCTCCATTGTTTCGCATTATCAACACTACCATATCCAGCACTTACTTCTCTAACAGTTAAATTATCTCTATCATTATTATTAGAAAAATAATACATATCGACTTCTTGTGCGCCAACAATAAATTTATCTGTAGTAACATTAGATAATTCAAATCCAACATCTTGATTTTCAACTGGAGTACCAGATAGTCTTAATTTATCTATATAATTTTTAATAGCTCCATATTGTGGCTTAAAAGATTTATCAATACTATCAACTCTAATAATTCCAGAAATTAACTTTTTTGGATCAGATCCATAAGAATTATTCCAACTTTGAAATCTTGCACAGGCTGCGTGAGGAATAATTGGTAATAAAGAAACAAATAATTCACTACTTGTAATATCACAAACTTCTAAACAAAAATCTAATAAATTTATCTGATCAAAATCAAAGAAATAATAGTTAGGAACATTTTTAAGACCACTAAGATCAACAATATAATTATGTCCACGAAAATTAACAAAGCCGCCAAATCCTGCATCTATATATTCTTGTGGTAAAGCACCATTGAGTCCTAATAAAGCAGAAAAAGATTGTTTAATTCTATAGAACGGCATTCCCTGTGGACCTCTCCTAGAAAAACCGGTTCCCGTCATTGGAAATTTAACTGGAAGAGATGTCCAATCAACTGTTGTAGTTATATTAAATTGTTCTCTATCTAGTGGGATGTTTGGATTAATCGCATATAAATCATAACCTAAAAATCTATAACTACCATCTGGATTTATTATTTTTCTAAAGATATCTTTAATTGCATATGCTTCATCTAATTGTGTTTTAAGATCTTGAGTAGGATTATATTCTAAAAATCCATATAGATTATACATATTAGCATTATTAAATGTTGTACCGGCATAATTATTTAAAATCAATGTTACATTAGATAATATTTCTCTTGGATCTACTACTTGTACAGAATATAGTGGATTCCCACCCGGTCCACGATTTTGAACATAACTTTGTAATATTCCACCAAAGCATAAATGGAATTGACCAATAGATCCAATAGCTTCATTAGTTCCATATAAACTATCATACATTGATTTATATGCTTCATTTATATTTGCTTTTTTTTGTCCAAATTTAAAAAATACTGGAGATCCAACTGGCGGTGGAGAAAATCTATCAAATTGTCCATCGTGATATACGTCGTCACCAATGGGATCACCATATCTTGTATTGTCTGATTTATTAAATTCATCATTAATTAATTCAACAGATAAACTACTTGTACTGTCACCATAACCAGCGCTTATTCCAAAATTTCGTATAGAAGCGCCTAAAAATGTTTGTTGTTCAAAACCATCTTTAGCACTTGAGAATGATTCTGGAATAGAAAAAGATTCTTGACTAAAATTAGCACCCCAATATCCAGATGCTGGATTAATAGATAAATTTCCAACGGGTCTTGTCATGACAACCATGTCCTAAATGATTGAGAATAAATATTAAATCTATTTGTAGCAACTTGTAATAAATTAGATGTACTAAAAGTATAAAACGAAGTGTTGTGTATATATGGATTAAAAATGGTAAAATCTGTTATTGCATATTGACTAGATAAATTTGCATTAGATAATTCTATATTAAAATTTAATCCATTTGGTGATACGATAGATGTATTACTATTTATATCATTAACTTGTCCACCACTATATATTGGATTTTGTAAAGATAAATCAACTGCTGTATTATTCGTAATATTTTGTGATAAATCTAATGAACTATTATCTATATTAATAGATGTCATATTAATAACTCAATTCATAAATCCAACTTAAACTTAATGAATATCTTCCTTCTTTTGGTGACCAATTTTCTGATGGAGGATTTAAAAAATATTTTCTAATACCCGGTTCAGATGCTGGACTTAAAGAATTAATTAAGTTTAATATTTGTGATCTTAATGGTTCGTTTAAACTTGGTTTTTTTAAAAGAAATGATTCTCTATCATTGTTATAACCAATATTGGTATAGTCTAAAACAATTTCTATAGTTACATCTCTTCTATATTCTGTTCTTCCTCCAATATATTGTAATATTGGACCAGTTGTTCTTCCGATAACTGGTATGACAGCAAAAACATCGCCGGGATAAGTATCGTTTACAGATATATTTTCACCTAAAACGCCAATAAAATAATTAGTAGGTCTATTATTAAATTCTAAATTATAAGTTATTTCACCAGTAAATTCATTTGTACCTAAAGTTATGGATACTGGTTGTGAATTTAATGTTTGAACAACTAAGTTATTAGCTCTTTTATATAAATTAGAATTAATTCCAAACTGTTTATTATTAGATATTTCATTATATTTTTCTAAAGCTTTTTCATATGGTGTTTGTGATATTGTTCCAATATATCCACTTGCTTCAATACTACTTAAACCTTTTATATTTCCATCTATAGAGACTCTAACAAATGGAGCATCTATTGATGATTGAACAGACATATTATATGTTTCAAGAGCTTTACTTCCAGAAGCCATTAACCAAGTATCATTAATACTATAGGAACCATTTGCTTTATCAATATTTTCTGTTCTTATATGGTTATATCCTCTGTATATATCTGGTATATTTAAAAAACTTTCTCCATATTTTTTTGCTAATTCATAGCCGGGATAATCTTTATATCCACCAGTAGTAGATTTAAATATATTTTTTTTGATAAAATTTTTAGCTTGTTCCCAAGCTTCAAGTCTAACTACAGAATTACCACTTGGTATATAACTTGTTCTGCCGGTAGCAGAAATACTTCTAGTAATTCTATAAGATCTTGGAATATTTTTAGTATTATTATCTACAGTTAATGGGGTTTCTCCAGTAGATTCATCAACTTCTATTGCCCAATTATCTGTAAAATCTTCAACAAAACCACCAAACTCATTAATTAATTCAAGTTCTGTTTTTCTTTCGGTATTATAAAATGTAGATCCTTCAGTATTGGATCCACTTGGAGAGGTTGAAAAAATACTACCTTCAATAAATGTTTTTTTATCATTATCTAAAATTCTATCTGCAACTAAATTTATTGTATATTTACATATATCAACATAAATACCTTCTTCAAAATTAATAGATTCAACTTTAGGATATAATATTAAAATTGGTTCATCGCCAGTAATTGGCAAAATTTCCATTTTTTGACCATCTAATGCAAATAATTCACGTATTGCCTGTTGTTTTGTAAATATTGCAGATAATTTATCTCCATAATTGACACTTTCATGTGGCGGTCTTGTATAATTTCCCGGTATATTTCCGTCATAATTTGGACCAATTTGATTAAATTTTCCATTAGGTCCAAAAACAGAACTAGAATTAGATGTATATATTGGAGATCCTTCATCAGCAATAATGGTTCCATTTAATGTAATATTATATGTTGAACCCATAGTTCCAATTTTATTTTTAATTGGAGTATGAGATATAGAAATAAGAGGAGTTGGCCTAATAACACAACCTTGATCTAAATCATTTTTATAATATACTGTAATCATTTTCCTCTAACCCGTAAAGTTAATGTTTCGGGAGAAAATCCTGTCCCACTAGCGTATAATGCAAAACCAGATTCTGATATTGTTATTCCACTTGGACAATCCGTATATAGGAATAATCCAGATGGTACACCAGAAGCAATACCTAAAACAGCGCTTTGGTACAATCCTAAATTATTATACACAATTGCTGAATTTGCGGCATTAGAAAATAGATTTATATTACCGCTATTTATAAATGGTTGCCCGTCAATAAACATTGATATACTGCCATTTTCCCCAGTTCCAAAAACATATTGACCATTTATTGCTTCTATATATGGCCTATGTCTTATGTAGCTTTTTTCTACTACATCTTGTCCAGATGCTTCTAAGAATATTTCACCTTGATTATTACTATATACTATTCCAGTAGCACTATAAATTGTATTTGGTATATCATTACTAAATCCTAGTCTAATATAAGGATTTCCAGAAGAATCGGTATCACCAAAGACTTTTGCGTGTAAAAAGCCACCACTGCCAACAGTAGACGCTGGCATTTTTCTTAAAATACCATCATAAATATATATAGCACCAGCATTAAGTAATGCTTCGCCACTATTTTCAAATAAGTGAGTATCTGTTCCTCCAACTAAAATATAGTCTGAATCACTTCTACGCACCCTACTTAAAGATATGATTTTTCCAAATCTGTCATTTTCTGATCCAGATACTGGTATTTCACTAGATCCAACATAAGTTTTTTGTTCTCTGGAATTATATCCTTGTGAAACAATTTTTTGTATTGGTTTCCATTCTTGTTTTTTATTTTGCCAATCTATTAATCTATTTTCATAAATAAATATAGCACCATTATTTAATATAGGAATACCACTAGTTGTCAATTCATTTCTTACGCCAGATTCACCAAGATCATATATTACTCTCTTGGGAATATCTAAAGATAAGTCAAATTCTTTTTTAATAAATGCTCCACTATTAAAAATAGTTTCTACATAATTATCAAAATCATGACCCGGCGCACCTATAGCAATTAAATCACTTTCTATCTTTACGCTGTGTCCAAACTGATCAGCAACAATACTAAGATTTAAATCATCGGCTTTATAATTATGATTACCAAAAATATATCCAGAGGCAAATAATTCTAAATCATTTGTGTCTTGTCCAATATTAATAGTGTTAGGTCTAAATTTTCTTATGCATGTCCAACCAATTGTTCTATTGAATGGTGTAACTCCACTAGCAGATTTTTCATATAAATATACAGATCCCGCACCACCATTAAATCCTATCTTTGTTCCAGATGGAGTAGTATATGCTGGTGTATTAGCTATAACATCATTCCAACTTGTAATAGCTTCTTTTTCATACGCAGCAAATGGTGCGCCAATTAAAATTTTATTTTTATATATATCTATGGAATATCCAAATAGATCACCGGGATATCCAGATGGAAATCTATCAAAGTCCAAGTAATCATATCCAGTATCTTTCATGATTTCTGGTATGCCACCAAATGGGCCAGCATCTTCGTAGTATTTACCTTCTATTGTTCCAGCGAATTTGGTGTATGCTCCCCAAGATGGTAATGTTGATTTGAAAGCAGCTTTAACTCCACTAATTTCTAGTAATAGTTGTTGTATAGAATTAATAGGAGTAAATCTTCTTAATTCATATGATGGTGGTTCCCCATCTACTGGATGTAAGGCTGGTTTAAATGATCCATAATTGAATGATTCAATAAAATCACTCATCGGTCTGCCAGAAGATTCTATTTGACCTGTATCAAATCTTAAATTTAAACCTTGATTACCAGTAGCATTAAAAAATCTTTGTGGTGTTCCACGTTCTGGTGATTCAATTTTTGTTTGAATATTAAATGATCTACCACCAAGATTTGATGGAAACTGTGTGAATGGATATAGGCTTTGTAAGAAATTAATATTAGAATTATATATTCTACCTTCAGCATCTGCAATACATCTACCTTGAACAAAACTAGAATCACTAAGAACAGTGATTCTTGATCTTGCTACACCATTATCAAAAGATGAAAAAACTTCTAGTTCTTGTGCGGCAACAACTGGGCCGTCTTCAATAAGCTGATTTCCTAATGTTGGTATACAAGAATTATCGGGACAATATTTACTATTATCTGTACTGATTGGTCTAGGTGGTGGTGTAATAACTACTGTTTTTTCTGGAACTTCTGGAGTAACTACCCAATCGTAAATATCAAAATAATCATACTGTGGAATTGGCACAGTCTCAATTGGTAATAAACAACCAGAAATTCCAATCAATCTAGTTGTTTTTGGTATATAGTTCTTATCTTCAATTCTAACATTATTACCATCTATAAATACGGATATTCCACTAACATTATCATAAACTTGTATATTAATAGAATCTGTTGTTAAATCACCGGCAGTATTGTCTGATCTAAGTCCACCAAGACTATATTTATGGTAATAATTTGCAAATTTGTTTAATTGAATAATTTGATCTGTATCATTATTAATATCTTGAACACGAAGCGCATTATCAGCATTGGTTGGATTTAATCTTGGAAAAGTTACCATATTGCTTACTTTTATTTGCAATGGTTCATTTTCAGAAAAATGCTCAGAAGCAACAGTAAAAAATAATTTATATCCAGATCCGGGTAATACTGGAAATACTACTTCACATACACCAGTTTTTAATTGCCAAGTGCCAGTATCAATAAATTCATTATCAATTATTGCATTATTTGTATATGCTATACTGTTTCCGGTATTTATTTTAATTGGAACAAATGGCCTACGTAATTCTTCTGCAACATCAATTGTGGTAATTCTATCTTTTGCTGCAAATCCCTGTGAAACAAAACTATTTTCATTTAATAGAATATTACCGGCTAAAGAATTTGTATCAATATTATTAACAGCATACTTATTTTTATTATCTAAGTATAGTGGCTGTATTGTTAAATCGAATAATTCACAAATATTATTAACAACACTAACTGTATTAAAAGATGTGGTTATATCTGTCGAAAACTCGCTCATCATATTTATTTGGCTAATAGAATATGTAATGATTAATTTTTTATTTCCTTTTGCTAACCAAGATTTGATTTGTTGAATCTGTGTAGTATTTGGAAGTCCAGTTGGATTTGCTATCCAACATACATCATACTCAAATCCATCTGGATGTCCTAATTCTAATAATTCTTCTGTAGAAACATTAAGCTTAACAGTATTAAATGTATTTTGAAATAATTCATTTAAAATAGAACCCTCTGTTGCATCATCAAAACTACTTCTTCCCGTCCAATCTCCTAACTGTGCTATATATGATCCACCGTTTACAGATTTTGCAACTAAATTAAAATAGAAATTTACATTTTTATCTCCAACGCCAGAATATAAATATTCTTGTGTTTCACTAAATGTTCCAGCTATTAAAATTACTTTAGAATTTTGATTATAACTTTGTTCAGCACAAAAGTATGCCTTGTCAGAAACAATTTTAGATATTGTTGATGTTGTAATTTTATTTGAAGCTTTTGCTTGTAATATAGCATCTTTTTCGTTATATGCTATTGGATCAAAAAATGTACTTGTACTTAAAGTATTATTAATATTTCTATTTAGTGATGTATAATTACCGCTATCTGAAGACCAAACAAAAGCGACTCCACTCAAAGGAGTTTCTGCAAATTTTGCACTAAAAGAATTTTCTCTAAATATTGCCTGCACACCAACTGGTAATAATGATGACGCTGCTGGTATTTTAGGATATGTAATAGAATATTGTTCTGGATATTCTGCTGCTACTAAAAGTGGAACTCCATCATATCCATATGTTGGTGACCTAACGCTATCTTCACCGCCGCATCCATAATATTTTTCATTTACTGTTCCAAAAAATAAAGGCCAGTTAACTGGATATGTTTTTGGATTTCCCCTTTGGTCAATGCACCATTCTTTCCACTCAGATCTTAAATCACCAAGATGCTTAATTGGTATTTCACATTTTGTATTTGCTGAACCATATGTTAAATCTTGTCCAAAGATAGATGATAATGATAGTGGATCATTATTATCAGATTCACAAGAATAAGATCTACTAGCACCAACACGATAAGGCTTAATGTCTCCAACGCCATAAGCCCTCATATCTTGTGGCTTAATATATGTAGATAGTGAACTAGTTGGCCTAAAAGATGGTAATAAATTAACTGATGATGGACATAAATCTGGCAGTGATTCAAATCTATTTCTAGCTGGTAAAATTCTTAATCTAGATGATAAGCTAGATAAAATTTTATTTATAATTTCATTTGATTCAAAATATAATCCATTCTTTTCCCAAATAGGATCATTACCAACTAAAACAAGATTTCTATCACCCAAAGCTAACCAATTTTTAATATTATTTAATATTTCATCACTTAAAGCATCTACTTGTGGAGTTATTATAAAAACTAATCCAGCTTCTTGCGGAATATCTATATCTGTAAATTCTGTTTTGGTAAAATTCAAGCCCCTGCTTGTATATATACCAGACATATGATTAAAAAATGGTGTATGTTCTGGTAATCTAGTTTCATATTCTAGATTTCCAAATTTTCCATATTCAATCACAGAATTATGTGGAAAATACTTTCTTGATTCAAATACTCTGACAGCACCAGTATTTACATATGAGTGCCAAGTACTATATTGTGGCCTTGTAGGTGCGTAATATGATTCAGATTGATCAAATTCATTTAAACTATCTGTTGGCGCACCTGCGGCAAAAATATTTCCATCCTCACTTAATCCAATACTATATCCTAGTCTAGACAATGGAGCAAAATCTTTGATAAAAAATCCCCAATTTCCAACTGGAATATTTGAATAAGAGTATATAAACTTTCTTTTATATTCACTAATAGGATTTGATCCCCAATAACTATAATCTGTTCTTGCGAAGTATTTTGACGTTTGATCTAATTCAAGATATAATATTTTTGAAGCTTCTGCCTGTCCATATAATTCTTTAAGATCTAAATATCTTTCATACATTTGATAATAATAACCAAATGAAGTATCTAAATCTTTTCTATGGTATATCCAAGGTTCAATGTTTTGATACAATCTATTCTTTTCTGATGAATCATATTCATATAACATTAATGCTTGATTTATATATGGCGATCCTATCCCAATAACTTCTCCATTATCACTAATTTTTACAGCATGACCAAATCTGTCTGGATGTACATTATTTAATGTTGTTGGAGATTCTATCGTTTGAATTAAATTCCAAGCTCCACTTTCTCTTTCAAAAACATAAACACAACCACCGCTTGGTGGTGGATCATTAAATTCTTCTAGATTAGGATTAAAATCTCCAATGCCAGAGGCAAATAATTTAAAAGTATCATTTTGCTTCATAACATCTATATCCAATACTTCATTTAATATTGCTATAGATTGTCTAACCCAGTTTTCATCTTCTCCAGTAAATATTTTTGTAAATCCTTGTGATGGAGAATTGAAAAAGTCCTGCAAGCCACTAGCAAATGAGTAATCTTTATAATAAGATATAAAATTATTTAATGCTGGTTGTATAGCTTGCTGTCCACCAAAAGATCTACTGTCGTCAATATAAAAACCAATTATAGATGGAATATTATTATTTAGTTTTGTATTATCATATGGAAACACAATATCTAAAGCTTCTTTTAAATTTGTAAATATTTTATTATCTATATCTATAAATTGTTGAGAACCGGGACGATCAGATGAATGTCTATCAATAACTCTTTTAATGGCAAAAGATGGTTTTGGCTCTGGAAAATCGTATGTAATTCTATTTGAGGAACTGACTATACCTTCACATATGACAATCTTGACATTAAAAGCAACTGGTGGATCACAAAAATATTTAAATAATATATCTTTGTCTTTAATTGCGTTTTGTACAGTTGAATAATTATATTTTATTATGTTTGGATAGATACCTTCTTCTATTTCTGGAATAAATTCATCAGTAAATACAAATAACGCAACATTTACGTTTGTTGCATTTAATGGAGCAAATGTTCTAGACCAAGCGCAACTCGGGCCACTAACAACTATAATATTTTTTTTGTCTTCAAATAATGAAGCTGCTAAATTATTTGTTGAACATATATCTATAGAATGTCCAAACTGTCTACCCTCTTGACCGACTTTCCATACTTTTTCTTTTGCACTATATGGATATATAATTTCTTTATCAGTTTCTCTTTCTACATAGTCTCTTAAATATCCAGAAGGAAGAGTTAATTTTGTTACAAATGACCAAGGTGCTTTATCATATTGAGTTGACCAATCATATCCAGATGGAGCTGGTAAACGATCATATACAAAAACCGCTCCAGCATTATTTAATTGATATCCACTAGCATCATATAATGTATGAAATGGCGCACCAATAGCCATAATATCGCTACAAACACTTACAGATTTACCATATCTATCATTCTCGTTTCTTCCAGAAGGATACTCGTAATTAGCAGTTAATTTAATACCAGAATAATCTACATTATTATTGCTACCATACTCAATTTCATATATTTCTCTTGGTACTTCTAGTCTACTTCCATCGCCAGTTCTTCCTTGTACTGTTAATATGAATGGTGATGATGGTATTAATCCTGTATATTTTCTTATGCCATAAAAATGACCACTATATCCAATAGAGGTATTAAAACCGCTGGCTTCAAGATTTGTATAAGTTTTTTGCGCTCTAAAAATTCCACCATCTACACATTGTAGCGGTTGCCACTGTGTGTCATGTGTTATTACTGGCTGATCATTACACTTAGCCATTAATTACATCCTCCATAACAGATTAATTCAACACCACGAATTTCATCGTTTGCAGATAGAGAAGCGTATGAATTGTCGCTCACATCTATATTTACACCTATATTTTTGTTATTCCAATATACTACTTGGTTACCTAATTCTATATCTAAAATGGGTAAATTTACAGTAAATAATGATAATTGTTCATTAATTATCCTTGGGTCAAATGAAGAAACATATAAGTTGCAATTTGAATTTATTGGTATATTTTCTGGACCTTTTATATATAAATTGGAACTTGCATTTGGCAATCTATTAGTTGGACTAGCTATAGCTCTAATTCTAAAATTTAATGACGAATTAGTAAAATCTAGATTTTTTCTATTGAAAGATACTAAAGAAATTGTTTCAGAAGAAGATTGATCAATAAGATTATTTTGTATAAATAGGGAAAGATCTTCTTCTCTGAATAATTGACCACTAGTATATAAATTAAAACCAAAGTTTGGTGTAGAACCAAAAGATCCAAATATTGGATCTATATTAGATAATGATCCAATCGTCAAACTATGTAGTGGCATATATCCACTAGATAGTACTGCTCCAGAACATGATAAATTAAATATACCAGAGGATACTCCACTAATATTAGCATTAGCATATAAATTAATATATGCACTAGATGGAATTACTATATTAGGCATATTTAGGTTAAGATATTCTCTAGAAACGTTTTCTCCGCTTACACGTAAATTAATATTATTATTAATTCCAGAAGATGTAACGAGACTATTTTCTAATCTAACATTAACACCATAAATTTTTAATATAGATTCAAAAGATTTTCCAGATGGATAAACTAAATCATATTGTAAAAACATATCATCAATATCTTTAGAAAAATATTTATGATTAAATTCATTTAAATATTGATCTTTATTAAAGTTTGCCCAAGGTTCTGATTCATCAATTAAACTATTAAAATCAAATTTACTACTAATAGTTTGCCAACATCCAGAAGGCTTTAGATAATGAATATACCTATTTATTAATCCATAATTAGTTGTTGGATAAGAAATTGGCTCTTTGTTTGGGGTATATAAACTTACAATTAACTTTGGGCCAATATTATTATTAGACCAAATAATATCATTATATGTTTCATAATTTATTATTGTATCTACAACAAATGCATCTTCTGTAAATTTATATCCTCTTGGTAGTGTCTTGCATATACGAGGATATGTAGAATAAAAGTTTGGATTTGCTTCAGAAGTATCTTGTAGATTAAATCTTATAAAATCATTTTCTATTTGTGTATGATACGCAACTTCATTTGAATTTATTACAGTTGGTAAAGTTAAGTCAGTTGTTTGCGTATAACCAGAACCGTGATGGTTAATATGATGAACTAAAATACCAGATCCTTCTCTCTTTGTAAATCTATCATATTCACGATTAAATGCACATATTTTATATGCACCTAGATGCCAATTATCTATACGTTCATTAATAGAATCATATAGATTATTATTTAAATCAGAATATAACAATTGTTTTGATGTTATATTCTTGGTTCCACTAGATAAGATATTGATTCCACTATTTGTGGATATACCAATATTAGTTAGGAATCCATTTATACCAACACCAGAACCACTACTATAACCAAAAGTAAGATTATTATTTCCACTATGTAGAATAAATGATGTAGATGTGTCTCTTAGTGAATCTGTAAATAATCTAAGTTTATTATCATTTTCATTATATGACAACATTATATCTAGTGGATATGTATACTCATAATAATATTTAGAATCATTAACAGATACAAGATTACCAGTATTATTTCTGGCTGTTCCAATTAGTTTACCATCTTTAAATCCAACTATAAATTCTAGATTATTACCATTATCATACTTACTAAATATAACACCAGAATTCCATAAGTTATATGCAACGCCACTAATATTAATATCTGGACTAAATCTTGTATAAATAGCAAAACCGTTAGATGTTACAATATTACCAAAATTAATATATCCAAGATCACCAGAGACACGAACAGCATTTTCAAAATTATCAATTATTCTTCCATATAGTTCGTGATTTGTATAGCCAGATATTCTTGTCCAATCTATAGTTTTATTTGTAGTAGATTGACTAAACAAAGATGTAGAATTAAATCTAAGACCTAAATTATTTACTTTATCATAATTTCCAATATATGAACCACTTACAACTGTATCTAGTCTAGATCTATTATATGAATAATCAGCTATAATAGAGTTTCCACTATCATAAATAAAAGAAAAATATCCATTTAAGAATGGACTATACATTTGTGGATTGTAAAAACTAAAATCAAACTCTTTTGGATCATATGGTCCAGCAAATAAAGAATCGTGGGCCTTTTTCCATCTACGACCATAATTATTTTTTAATGTGTTATCTCTAGTATATCCGTGTGGAATATTATTTATTAAAGATCCAGAAGTATTAACGGTATCCCCGTTTGGTAGCAATCTTACTATTCTTTTTGTAAATTCTTTATCTGCTTGACCAATAGTATGTAACATTAAACCGTTGGATGGCTTATATGAAACAACTAATTTAATTTTTGCTATAGATGCGCCACTTGGTATTGGATAAATATCTAAATATAAATTTTCAAAATATGAACTCATAGAGTAGTCTATAGATTGACCAATCGCTACTCTATCATCATATATCTTAAGTGGTATTGTATATTCTTGAAATGTTGTACTGTTAATTACTGGATATGTAGATAATAAATAATGGTCGCCACCATCGTTATTGGTTAAATTATTTTGATAATATTGATATTTATCTGATAATGCCTCTGAACTAATTCCAAGATCATCTACTGAATTAAAACCAGAAGATGTTGGAATTGTAGATATTCCAGAATTTTCTAAATTTTGTAAAAATCCACCAACTTGTGATGTTACGTGCAGTAATTTATCATCACTATATCCAACAACGTCAAGGCTATAATTTCTACTGCCATTAGCCTTTTTTGCTACAACAACTAGATCTACTTTATCTATAGTAAAGAAACTATCTGCTTCTGTAATATTAGACCACTTAGCTTTATTAAAATCTTTAGCCTGTCTTAATAAGCCAAAACTAAAAGCTCCATCACTATATCCATCGTATGGTACTGGTGGTTCATGAGAAAATTTTAATCTTAATTTACCAGAATCTTGTATGGATGAATAAATTAATTCTATATTTGTTCCATTACTGTCGTCTCTTAATGTTGGGCTTAATTTATTAGCTCCACTAGTTGTAATATTTGTATATATATTTGATTCAAAATCTTGGTATCTCCAAGTAGAATCAGATGATGGATATATATCTGTATAAGAATTATTTGTTAATATTTGGCTAGGAAATATATTACGTGTGATTCTTAATCCAGTTGATAAAACATCTGTATAAAATGGAACATAATTATTTCTAAAACTTGATAATTCTCCACTATTACATAATTCAATTGCTGTTATTCGTAAAGTATTTTCTGGATTAATAAAATTCTGTGTTTGTGTTGATAGTGGCGCACCGTCTAAAGCTAGATAATTATTTCCACTTTGATCAATAATAGTAAATGTATTTCTATCTTTATATCCTTCATTATAACCATCATCAAATGGATCATCTAAAGATTCTATTGTTATATCTATATTTACTTTATAATTTCCAGTAAATGTTCCACTTCCTAATACTGGATAGTTATTATCCCAAGTGTCTAGAGCAGAATTGTTTATTTCTGGTTCTGTAATATATGTAGCGAAATTAACATATTCTTCATCATAATTAGCGTCACCGCGAATTACAAAATCTTTATATTTGATAATCAAATTTCCAGAAGGATCTTCAAATGTAATATTATTTATTTTATATATTGGCGTAGTAAATGAAGAATCATTGTGTCTTGGGGCTGATGCACGTATTAGAAGTAAACTTTCTCTTGGTCTAACTAGTGGATTACTTACATTAAAAGTATATTTAAAGTTACCAGATGAATATGTTGACCAAGGTTGTATATAGGTATTTTTATCATCATACTGTTTTGCAAAAATACCCTCATCAATACTATTATATAGACCGCTAGTTTCTAAATCTTCATTAACAAAATAATTATTACCAGATGATGTAATAATGTCTTGTGTTGGATATAATTTTTCTCTACATTTAAAATTTCTATATTCTTCTAAATAAAAAGATCCACCAAGTTTATCAGTATATGGAATTGATAGTTGTGAATTTGATTTTAAAGTAGCGTGAAAAACTCCAGATAATAGTAAAGTCGCACTAATATCAGCATTATTTTCTGGCTTAAGGCCAATAAGATTTAGTGTGTGTATAAATTTTGCGTTTAAATCAGAACTAGATTTTAGTTTAGATTTAGTGCCAAGAATTACTCCATTATTATTATTTAAACTAGATATAGACTTAAATCTAGTAATAGAGTTGTGCAACATTGTAACTTTTGCGCGTATATTTCCACGCGCTAATTTTCTTAACGACAATGTTGGAACATTAATACAATCCATTAATTATCCTTTATTTACAATGCCAGAATTTTTCCTTAATCTTCCGCCTTCTCCAGCAGAATAATTTTGTATTTCTTTAGAAACTTCTTGAATTACGGCACTTCTAACCTGTTCTGTCATTTGACTTAAGAATGTTCCACCATTAAGATTTACATTTATATTAGTAGTGTCTAGTTTAATATTAAAATTAGTAGAATTAAGTTTATCAATATTTTTACTCATATCTGACATAAATGAATTAAATGTTTGAGATAATTTATTGATAAAATCACCATCTAATAATCCATTAATTGCTTTTGCAAAACCACCAAACGCTAAATATTGAGTTTGATTTACAACGCCACCATTCGCCATTCCAATAGCTCCACCAATACTACTTTGTCCAGTAGTTGATCCACGATTCATGGCCTGTAACATTTGTAGATTATTGCCACGCTGTACTGCTTCACGACGAACAACGAACTCGCCCGGTGTTAACATTGCTGGAACTGTATCTGTACCACGGGGTACAAAAATTCCACGATTAGCATAAATTAAACCACCAAGTCTACGACCAACTGCTTGTCCCATTTCTTGTTCAGCCTGTGCAGAAGCTTGTTTACCACGATCAATTACTTCTTGTAATTTAATTTCTGCTTGTTGTACATTCATTGTTGCTTGAGCTACTTCCATTTGTGCTAAGTCTGCGCCTAATTGCCCAGCTTCTCCTAATGCTCCACCTAAATCTCTTAATCTTGCTTGTGCAGCACTTTCTTCAGCAGTTGTTCCTGCCGCAACCTGTGCTAATCTTGGATCAGTAATTCCTCTAGCACCTATTGCTGCACCAAACGCTCTTTCTGTCAATCCGCCGGGACCAGCTAATTGTTGTCCAAATAATGTTTGTTGTCCAGCCTCTTGTTGTCTCTTAATATCTTGTGCGGCTGCGCCTAGTGCATTAGCACCAAAAGCTCCTTGCAATCTTTCTGAGCCAAGAGCAATTGCCGCTTGCGCTCCTGCTGCTGCCTGTTGTTCAAAAAACTTATCAATATCTCCACTAACAAGAGCATCAACAGAATCTTTTTCAAGCTTATTTTTTTCTCCAATAAGTCTAAGATTTTCTTCTTCTAGTTTAATTAAACTTCTAATAGTTTCTACTTGTTGTTTTTGTGCGTTCTTTAAGTCTTCTTGTTGTTGTCTTAATTGTTCTCCACCAGCTTTTCCAGCGCCTTCCCCGCCAGCTATTCTTCTTTGATTTTGAGCAAATGCTGCATTTATTTGTTTGCTTCTAGCATTAAGTTCTGCCGCACTTCCAGTTCTTAATTCATTTAATCCAGTTAATCTATTGGCAGCATTAGCTGATTTTAGTATTGATCCCCGTCTTTCTTCTTGTGTTACAGCAGCACCGCCATATTTAGCTTGTATTTCTCTACCTTCCATTATTATGTCTTGCGCTTCTTTTATAGAAGCAACATAGTTTCTTTCAGCATCTATCCTTTTCTTGGTTAGATCTATGACTACTTGATTTGCTTTTTGATAGTCTTGTACAATTTTTTGTATTGGTTCTAATAATTTTTTACCCTGTTCACCTATTGCATCTCCAATTCCACTATAATCCCCTCTAGCAATTTGATTTTTAATTTCGTCGGTTAATTCAATACCATTTATTAGATCTTTAATTTCATCTGGCATTCCTTCGCCAAGTTTTTCTGCAAATTTATCTCGCACCTGTTCTGCTGATAATGCTTTGCCACTTTTCTTTTGTTCTGCCGCAATTTCTGCTGCTACGCTAGCATATCTAGACTGAACTGTATTAAGACTTTCTGTTGTATTTTTAAATTTATCTATACTACTAGCTGTTGCGCCAACTTCTTGTAAAGTTTGAACTACACTATTAGTAGCTTCAGCTAAAGATGTTCTATCTAATGCATTGCCAGCAGAAGTAAATGAAGCTTCTAATAATCCTAAAGCGCCAACGGCTGGAAGTGCTGTTCCTTCAATTTGAGATGCAAAATATTCTAATTGTGCTGCTGCCGCAGATGCTGTTGCCGTTGGGCCTCTTAATCCTAAATCTAAAGCTTTTAATGATTTTTCAAGCCTTGTTTGCTCTTTTATTAAGTTATCAATACTTTTTTCATAATCATTTGCTTGTTCTCTTAATGCATCTGCCTGTTCCTTCAATTTAGAAGCTGTTTCTGTATCTCCACGCTTTTCTGCTGAAAAAGCCTGCTGTCTTGTTTCTAATGCTTGTTTTCTTATATCGTCTAATACTTTCTTCTGTGGTATTAACGATTCTTTTACCTGTTCTGGTGTTTTTCCTTGAGAAATAGCTGATAAAATCTCTGGTCTAGCTGTAGCTAAACCGGCTTGTGTTCTCAATTGATTAGCTTTTAAAATCTGTTCTTGCTGTCCAGCAACTAATTTAGCGTTTTCTTCATCTATTTTTGTATTTCTTGCTCCAGCAGTTTCATAAAAAGGATTGAGTCCACCAAGAGCTAAAGTGTTTCTAACGCCAGCCCCAAAGCCAGTAGATTTATTCTCTAGATTTTTATTAACTGCCGTTTGTGTACTTTGTCTTAATGTTTCGGCGGATGCTGTTGCCACCATAACACGTTGCATAGCGTCAGCAGCATTAATTGTACCATCTTCGAATTCTTTTATACTATCAGCAGTAGTTTTTTCAGCTTTTTGTAATTCTTGTGACGTTTTTACTAATTGCGCTTGTGCTTGTGCTAATGCTATGGTGCTTTCTTTTGTTTTACCACCAAACAAAACGTTTACAAATTCTGATATTTTATCTCCAAATGGTAAATTTGCAATTAATGTACCAAGGCCAGTTCCAATAGCTGCTCCTATCGCAGAACCAATTGGACCACCAAAAAATGTTCCAATAGCAGCACCAACAAATGCTCCACCAGTTCTTAAACTGTTGGCGGCTTCTAGATCATATTGTTTTCCAGCAATTTCACCAGCCTTTTGAACGTCTCCCTTTTCTGTTGCCTTTTTTAACTGTGTATCATAATCATATAAACTAGAAACTACTGCGTTAAAAGCTCCAGAAACAAGTGTTGCTGATCCAACAATCGCTGTTAATGGTCCAGCTAATGCTGTTAAACTACTAACAACTCCACCAATTCCACCAGAAGCGACACCAGATATTGCTCCACCAATTGCTCCACTAGCACGACCAGCAAATCTACCAACAGTACCGGCTCCGGGTATTCTACTAAGAACGTTTCCAGCTAATCCAGCACCCCTGCTAACTGCACCACCAATTGCTCCAGCGCCTCTGCCAACAACTCCACCTAATCTACCAGCTATTCCACCATTTCCTCCTTGACCAGATATTATATTTTTTAGTGAAAATTGACCAGTAGAACCAAGATTTACTCCTTTTTTAAATCTTCCAAATATATCTCCAATATCAATATCAGAACCGGGTAATTGACCAAGAAAATCTCTAGCTTTAGTAGTTCCTTTTCTAAGTTTAGTACTGGCAGATTGAGCAAGCTCACTTGCTTTAACAAAAGTTTCATTTCTTCCCAAAGATTGTCCAAGTTTTCCAGTTAAACTTGTTGGTTTTGCTCGTCTTAGATTTAAATCTGTTGTTTCTTGTTTAAGTTGATCCAACCAATCTCTACTGCTACCTAATTGAAATGGTGAACTTTTTCTAGCAGATCTAGCAGCTAATAAATCTTTTGCTCTTTTACTACGCTCTTTGGAAATACTAAAAGCTTCACCAATACTTTCACCAGTTGTTCTTGTAGTCTTTCCACCCTGTCTTTGAAATCCTCCAATAATATCCCCAAGACCCCCTTTGCCACTTCCTAACGATTTAAATACTTTACCAATAAGTTCTTTATTAATTGTAAGTCCAAAAGCTTCTAATGCAAAAATAGCTCCACCAACAGTTGTTGCTAGACTTAAAAAGTTATTAGTTAATTTTGCTGTCGCGCTACTATTTTCGTCAATTGGTGGAATTAGTGCCTGTAAACTTGCTGTAACAAGTGTTAGTTGTGAGCCAATACCACCAAATAAATTGCCACCATTTCCCTGTGCTTGACCACCAGTGGCAAATTTTTGAACAACACCACCTTTAGCATATTTTCCAACTTTATTCATTCGACCTAAAGTGCCATAGCCAATTGACTGAGCAGATTTTTTATTTACAACAAATTCACCGGGAGTTAATAGTGCTGGAACGGTATCTGTGCCGACAGAACCTCCAGAAGCAAATCGTGCATTAGAAGTAATATCATCAACAAGTGGTCCACGATTACGCATGAATGGAACTTTACTTCCACCAGCAGTAAATCTCATATTTCCGGGTGGTATTCCAAACAATCCACTAAGATAAGAACGAACACCGGGTACTTCTGTAGACTTACTAAGAACTCTTAATCTAGAACCCTGTATTTGACCAGACTTTATTGAGGTTTGAAGTTGCTTACCAAATTGTGTTAATCCAACAGATTTAATATCTTTCAATCTTGCAACTGGATCTAAGAAATACTTTTGTAGTACAGCTTGTTTTTCTTGTTCTGTTCTAGCTTTACCGTAAGCGATATCACCAACTGTTCTTAATAAAGTACGATCAATATCAACATATCCACCACCAGATTTAATAATATCATTAATAGCACTTGGTCTTGGAAGTATGCCCTTGGCTCTACCTCCAGAGGCAAATTTTTCAAAATTTACACCAAGCAAATTTCCTTTATTGATATCATTTACTAATTTATTGACTATACTTTCTATATTATCTGGTGTATTAGTACGTTTAGCGTCGGCTTTAATTAAACTATCCATTCCTTCGCCAGAGCTATCTGTAAACATAGCCTGTAAAGATTTTCTGCTATTGCGTATAGACTCTGCTGGAAAATCAAAATTAGACTGACCTCCAGCTAATTGAGCGCCAGTAATTCCTTGAATTAAACCTTCAAAAACGAAGCCCTCTGTGGTTTTTGTAGCGTTAGAATCAGTAGCTATTCTTTGAGATGCGGAGTCTATTCCAGCATCTGTTGGGCGAATTGATCGATTATTTGCAAAAATAGATTTTGTTTGATTAGCTGCTACTTTAACAGCTTGACTTAAAGCATTAGATGTGGCTTGAGAAACTATATTGGCAACATCAGAATTTTTTTTCATATCCGATCCACCCGGAAAATAACTAGTTATATTTCCAGATAATTCAACATTTTTTGCAAATTTAGAATCTTTACTAAGTTTAATTTTTCCAGAAGTAATTCTTTTGGTTAATCTATTATTAGCTTGTTCGTCTGCATTTAATCCTATGCCTTTTGCAAATTCTCCATCTGGCGTAAAAGTATTTCTTTTTTTTCCACCACCAATAGAAACTTTATTCGGTACTTTAGAATTTAACTTTTTTACACCTAAAATTTTAGCTTGCTGTGCAATAGTAGCAGACTCAAATGTTTCAGCTCTTAATTTTGGATCATTAGGATCAATAGCACCCAAAGCGTTTAAAGCTTTGACACCCCTAACTTGTACCATTTGATTGACAGATACTCCCTTTCTATCAATGCCTTCTTCTGGTTGTAAGAAAAATCCACCTATAGCTCCCGGTTTTATATTAATCTTTCCACCTTTGGCATATCTATTCTGATTCATAGCCGCTAAATTACCAGCACCAAGTTTATTAACACTACTCTTTCTAATAACAAATTCACCGGGCTGTAACATTGCTGGAACAGTATCTCTATTTCCAGTACCGGGAACCATTCCACCTCTAGCAAAACCAAGTACTTTTCCACCCTTATTAAATGTTCTACCAGAACCTATACCTCTACCAAATCCACCAACAAAACTACTAAGTCCTCTGGCTAATTTAATAGTAGCAACTGCTGTTAACAATGGAATAATTGGCTTTAGTGCGTCTGCAAGTTTAATTAAAGCACTAGCAAGATTAAGAGTAGTATTGGCAAAAAATTGAAATGAACTTGTTTCAGTGATCGCTCTAACAAGAGCAAGGAATTCTTCTTGTACTTTAGTAATTCTAACGGCTAGTGCTTGTTGTGCAGTTTCCGCGTCTTTTGTTAAACCGGTTCCAGCTTTTTGTGCAACATTAAGAGCTTCTTGTGAAGTTTTAAATTGTTGTAGTAATGGTAATACTTTACCAATCTGACGGAATCCACCAAGCTCTTCAGCAATACGAATAAATGTAATATCACGTTCACCTAAACCGGTTAGTGCTTCACTTAATCGTCTTACTGCTTCAAATGGGCCAACGAACTTACCTTCAAGATCAACAAGTTCTACGCCAAATTGTTTTAAAAACTCAATTGTCTTGGGGCGTTGAATACGTGTAAAAATTGTACGCAAACCAGTACCAATACTTTCTGCACTTTCTCGCGTAGTTGCTCTTACACTTGTAAATAATGCAATTAATTCATTAAGACTACCACCAGAAGCTTTGAACACACCACCAGTTCTACGAATAACGTCAATTAAGTCTCCAGCTTCTACCGCGAATGCGCCAGCAACAGCATTAATAGAACTTAATTGACCTTCTAAAGAACCGACACCTTCTTGAAATTGTGCTAAAATAGCAATAGCACCTTCAGTAGTTTCACTAAGACTATCAAAGTTTGGGGCAAGTGCTGCCTTGGCTAATGTTTTAAGTGCTACTTCTGTATCTCTAGCACTAACACCGGCCTGTAATAATAACTGCGATGTGTTAAGTAAATCTTTTGATGAAACGCCAAGTCCAGTAGATAAATCAGTAATAGACTTAGTCAAAAATCTTAGTTCACCAATAGTTTGTCCTGTTACTTGAGCGACTTTAATTAACTGACGTTCAAAGTCAATTGCTTCATTTACTGCATTAGATAAAGTATTAGTAAATAGACTAACGGCCCTAGTTGCCACAGCTAAAGCCGTAAATCTTTTTACTGAAATAGCAAAGGTACGGCCCAAGTTTGAAGCCGCTGAGTTTGCGGCATTTAAAGATTGGGCGACTTGTTGAACCTGTCGCGTAGCTTGGGCCGTACCCTGTACTTGAACATTTACTTGAACATTATTAAGCTGACTCTGTATCTGCCTAACAACTTGAGCAGTATTTGTTGGTGCTTGTAGTTGTAGTTGTGCAGTTAATACAAATCTTGACATATTAACCTACAGTTAGTTTGAAGTAAATTGACCCCATAACTATCCGCAGATTATTCGTCTTTAATACTCAGCTTCTTTCCCTTATCGTCTACATACGTGACTGAAGGAATGTAATTTCCATTCTCGTCAAGTAAGTTTCCATCTTTATCTACACGTTTTCCTTCTTCATTTACATAATATCCAAATTCATCTATTCTTCGACCTTCTGTATCTACCCTTTCTCCCTTATCATTAACTAATGCTAAGTCATCGTTAACAAAGTTAAACATTTTAAGGAATTTATTTTCTGGTAGTTTAGATTCAAAATCCTTGTCTACAGAATACATCATTTGGGCCAGTGCGGTTGCTGCCGCAAAGGCAATTTCACTATCCGAATTTGCAGTATATTCATCTAAATTATTATACACCTTATTGCCATTTTCATGAAATGTGCAGTTTGCTACTAGAAAATCAAATCTGGCATTGTCAGATAATGATTCTGCCGTATTTTGTTCTAGACTCATTCTTTCAGCAATAAGTTCGCGCAATTCTATACGTTTTCTTCTCATGTCAATGGCAATATTTTTACCTTCACTTGCGCGTAATTTACCATTTTTGCCACTAACATATAATTCCTTTTCAAGTCTACTGATTTCTTCAGTAATCTTTTTTTGTTCAACATCCTTGTCGTTATTCCAAATATCCTGCTCTTTCATAAACTTTTCAAGTTCTTTCTTAGTCATAATTCCATCACGCACACAGTCTGTCCACACTTTTGCGCTCAATCTCTGTGCTTGAGAAAGTAATGCGTTGTTTGGACGCTTTACAACAATCTTAACTGTCTTTTCGCCGTTAGCATCTGTGACTTTAACGTCTACTGTCTTTTCCTTGTCCTTCATAATTTACTCCTTATCATTAGGTGAAATAACTGGTATCTTCATCGAATATCTTAGCCACTCAACTTCATATTGAGAAAGTTCTGCGTCTATATTTCTAGCTTGATTATTGCCCTTATCTAATATTTCAGATCTTACTTTGTTATATAGATCTTTCATTAATTCTTGTTCTTTTGTGAGTTTGCCATCCTTTGTTTGCCACAAAAATCCAAAATTATCTTCTATAGTACTAAGTGCGCCAATCATAGTTGTTTGTATTTTCTTTTTCAAAATTTTAGATAGTCTATCTTTAGAATCTAACTTATATTTTGACTCTCTTATTTTCTTATAATCTTCCATTATTTTCCTCCTTTAAACTTATCCTTAAATTGGTTAGTTGCTTGAGATCTTAATCTTAATTGTTCATCCGCAAAATGCTGTTGTTCGACTGAGCCTTTTGCTTTAATAAGATTTAATCTTTGTTTCTTTATCATATTTCCATGAATATTATTCATACTATCTACTCTATCAACATCTTTATCATTTGAAGCCATCATAAATACTTCTGAAGAATTTTTTATTTTGTCGCTTTTTACTGATTCTTCGAATTCTCTATCTGCCTTTTCTTTGTCTCGTTTCTTGCCCTGTATTATAAACCAACCGTCTAGCATGTCATCATCATCTATAACATCTTTACTTGGACAATCTAAAGACTCCTGTATATTATCATACATTTGTGACCAAATTACAATATTTTTCTGATTATATGTTAAGTCTGTGTTTGGGGGATTATCGAATAGTTTAATGCCAGCTTTATCTTTTATTATCCACATAGATTTCCAAGGTTCATTACGCGCAAGTTCTCTACATTCTTTTTCTGATAAAATAGATGCATTATATTCATCCATAATATATGATAATGATACATCTGAAAAGTCATATAATTCATTATTTTTGTATGTTGAATTTTTGACTATATGTATTGCTTTTTCAGAAGATGCTATTCCTTCACATGTGTTTGAATAATACATGTGTTTTTTGCTGTGTAGTTGATTAAGTTGTTTTTCTGCTGCTCTGATATACGCACGAATAGTTTGGGCCAACCTTTCATTATTACGTGCATTATATATTTCTACTTTTAGTTTTTCAATATCTTTTTGTATAACTTTAATTTTTTCCTCTTCTGAATATGACCATAGTCCATTTTCTAACATCCATTGATTATTTTCATCTTCATCCATTACACCGTCAATATATGACTGTTGATAAATTTCATTGTATGTTTCACAAGAATCTGATAATATGTCAAATGTTGGTGGTATAATATATAAAATTAAATCTTCATATTTTATTCTTAGTTTTCCACTCCTTATTCTTGAAATAAAAAACTCCCGCTCATGGTGTTTCATAAAAACCTCATGGCGGGAGTCGCTTGTTTCCTTTTGTGTCCTTGGTTAAGTTTTTAACTAACTAATTATGTTGGGTATGGAACAATTGTAGCCTTTGCTGGGTCTAGATTGTGACCAACTATTAGATCGTTGAAATTAGTATAGCTATATGTGATTGTTGCATTACCACCGCCAGCGTCACCGCCGCCGTATGTAACACTTGACAATCTATTCTTTGATCCAAGGCTAAAGAATGTACCATCGTCTAGTTCAATTCTAATTGTTTCTTCGGCAGTATTATTACCTTCATTTGTAGTACCAATGTATGTTGGTTCTCCTTCTTCATATGCTGAAACAAAGTCGCCACTGACTGCAATAACTTCTAGTTCACAAGTAACTTCGATTGGGAAGTTTGGTGAACGATAATATGGAGCTTTACGACCAAGTTCAAGAATATCCTCACGACCAAAGTCTGTACTAATTGTGCAGCTTTGAATGTGTGCATAGGGAGAACTTGTACCAGCATTCCAGTTATTACCAGCATTACTATTTTGCTGTACACCATATACAGACTTTGGAATAATGCAAGAACTCATTTTAACATTTTCACGCCTTTGAATGCCACCACTACCAAGCACAAGTGCTGCTGGACTGTCTGTTCCAATTCCACCAATACCAGTTGGTATTTCTGATGCCTGTACAGAGTTTACTAAAGTTGGACTGAGATTCCATATTTTATGATTGCCAACAAGAGTTACAGATTCTGTTGAGTTTCCATCTGTTGGAAATGTATAACTAATACTACTTAGATACATTCCACTCATATAAACTTCTACAGGGGCATTGCCAGTAACAGCATCTTTTGATTCGTCATATATACCAAGACCAACACAGCATCTTTCTTTTGATCGGCCAACAAGGTTGGCAGAAGTTGCTTTTGGTGAAGCAAGATGATATACTAATGGATAACCATCTAGTACCTTTTCAATTGTTACTTCTACGTCTGGTAGACCTTCAATATTTTCATAAATCTGAATTTGACCTAATTCGAAGGCTTGTTCTAGATTAAAATTTGTTGTAATACCAACACTTTGAGCGCCGTGTACGGTTCTACTGCTTGCGTCTGTATGGGCATCAAAGCATGGAGCTATAACAACAGCCTGACAAGCATAAAATATACGATTATTTTGTGGCATTATTATTCTCTCCTATATGATGGAAACTCTAAATATCTATACACAAATTTCATATTTGCGTATTAATTACTTCTGCCGTTAGCCTAACTAATCCAGCATAGAAATTTGTATTAATTAAGTCCATATTTTGAACAATAGCATTTTTTAGTCTAATTCTATTGCTGGAGTATTTATTGATCAAGTCTGGATATCTTAATGCTCCAGAAACCGGAACGCCAAAATAATTTAGTGGAAAAGCGCCACTATTTGCAATAGTATTGCTATTAAACATAAGTATTGTTTTGTCATTTTGAAATGATATAATATCTAGTAATTTATTTCTAGTATTTTCATCTTCTGCCAAACAATGAAAAATAATATCTGTATCAACAAATTGACCACCACCAAGCTGATATCCACGCAAGGTTCTTTTTGGTACAATTTCTACAGCTATTGCTGGAAGCTGAACTCTCATTTCGGCAGGAAGTGAAAATTCACCCTTTTGAACGTTTAAAAATGACAAAGATGGTTCTTGGGTTCTATACTGAATCTCTCTTAGCCAAGGCAAATTATTAGCATATATAATATTTACATATTTATAACTATGTTCTGCCTGTACTTTACTACCACTTGGTATTGGAGAATCAAATATAATTCTACCATTATAATAATCAACTTTATGAGAATATGTGCCGGTAGTGGCGGATGAATAAAATTGATTATTTACATAAACACCAGAAATACCGGGGATTGCATTGTTAGTTCCAACAATTGGGGCTGGATTATGATTCACGCCACTTTGCCATATCCAGTTTTTTCTAAAACCCTCCCAAGCTTGACCGTATAAATAATTATCATTAGACGATAATCTTAATAAACTATAATCTTGACCATTTGGGGATGCTTCGTTAAGGGTTACATTAAAGTAATTGCCCTTTTCTAATAAAGCCCAATCTAAAAATTCTATGATATTATCCTGCAACTCATTATTTAGAGTTGTTTCGAAAATATCATTAAAACCTTTTAATTTAAGATAATCTGTCATTTGAGTATATCTTGAAAAATTTTAGATATTTGTTTTTCTTGTTGTGTTCCTATTAACGCCCTAGTAACAAAATTATCATCATCTGTGCCACTATATTCTGGTGGTATTCTAAACGAGCCACCGGGTATCATATTTCCTAGTCCAGATCTACCAAGACCACTTTCTGGATTATATTGATAATTTACTACTATTATATTATCGCCACGTTTTAGTAACCAATCTAACCAGTGTAAATCTCCACCATTAAAAACAATATGACCTTCACTTAATGATAATAAATTAACAAAATTGCTTGGTTGAAAATTTACTTCTATACCACCCTTTAACTTATTATCAAATTTAACCATCTTTATAGATAATGAATTTTCTACTGTTGAAGCTATTCCTTGTATAATTCTATTTGCAGATCCAGCATATATTCCAAGTTGACCAGCTAAAGATTCTGGAGATGATGAACTTAATGACATCATTTCTGGTTGTGATAATATCCAATTTTTTGTTAAGTCTTTGCATCTACTTAAAATAGTATTTTGATTTTTTGAAATAATATTATTAGCAAGCTCTGACAATGCCTTTGCAACATTTTTCTCTATTACATCTAAACTATCAACTAGCTGGAGAGTAATCATACACGCTTCCAAAAACATCCAAAATAACGGTCTTGACGAAGACCCATTGGAATATGTTCACCTATTCTTTCAAATCTTATTTCTTTATAATCTTTTATTCCAGAATGTACAATTAGTTGTTTTGCTTTTAGTACTGACGGCAAGTCTCTCATAAAACCAATTGTTTGTATACTACCATCCGGTAATTGTATATTATCAGTGACTCCGGTCCACTGTTTTTGATCCCAGTATACTTTTAATTTAACTTCTGTTAAAACTTCAACTTCTTTAATTGTTATATTACCACGATTAATAGTTCCATTACTATTTCTATGCGCGTTAATAGAATTTTTATTTGGTATATTATTGTTGGGATTATAATTTATTTCTTCAACCTTGTTGATAGATACCAACTGACATTTAACACCAAAGATGTCAAATGTAGAATCTATAACATCATAATATTTATCAAATACACTCTCTGGTACATTTACTGGCATGTATTAACCCCAAATAGATATAGCTGCTCTTTTCCAAACTAGTCCAGTTGGACTATCACCACTTGGAACATTAAAATATACATAATCGCTATCAAAAGTCATTTGACCAGATGTACCAGTATCATTATAATTTGTTATTGTTTTAAAATATGGTGCTGGTAATACAGATGTTTGTATATATCCACCAGAACCAGTTACAACCATTAATCCAGATGTTGATCCTATTGTGCCAGAGTTAGAAATATTACCATGTACATGTGTATTTATTAGTCCAGATACATCAACTAAGTCTTCAATATCATTTATTACTAGTGGTCTAAAACTTGGATATGCTGGAGAACATGGTGGAGAACAGCCACTTGGTGGACCAGCAAAAACCAATCCAGCATTTTGTTTCTTAAAAAAGAAAATATTATCAATAACACCGCTTAATTCTAAAACTGCTTGTATGTTAGCATCACCAAGTTCATTTGGAACAAAGTGCGCTAATTGTCTTCCACCTTGATATCCTGAGTCTCCATTGTTGCCAGATGGAAAATATATTCCAGAAGTTCCAACATAAAAACCGGATGCAAACACTGAAGATTGTTGACCATTACCACCAACATGTATTCCATATTCTGGATTTTGATTTATAATACCAAGTCGTTTATTATCAGAATCCCATACTATATTGTTATCATAATTTAATATATTTGAGCTTGACCAAACAGCAACTCCACTTTTTTGTGGAAAATTTAAGTTTGATATACCAGAACCAGTATATACGCTATGAGTTGCTGGATATGTAACATAGATTTCTTTAAGTCCAGCGGGAAAGTTAATTATTTGATTACTATTTGAACTTCTAAATGGAAAACGTCGTAATGCATTATTTATTCCATCTAAAATATATTGACCAGAACCAATTTCATATCTTGTGCCATCAGTTGCAGCATATAATAAATAATCATTGTAGTTATATTGAGATGAAAAAGAACTAAATCCCTGTGCGGCACCATTTAAGTGAAAATTGCCCGTACCAACAGTATAACTTAATTCTTTTATTCTATCAGCTAATATTGGATTTGACATGTTATATGTTTACTATTGTTGGTGAACTGGATGCGGTTACGCCGCTAGCATTACCATATACTACTAGATCGTTGACTCTAGCATTAACATATTCTCCATTATCATTTCTAACTACAAATGTTAGATAGTCTTTTGTTCTTTCTATAATACCAACGGTATTTAAGTCAAAGTCTTGTGGAGAACCAGAGCCAGTTGTGCTATTACTATTACCAAGGGCAAGATATGTGGCATCGTTGAATGTTAATGGCTTGAAGAATACTTTGTAGTAACCATTATTTATATGATGAATTCCAGATACATTATAAGATGAATTTACTACTAAATTACCAGATGTACCTTGAAATCTAATCCATGCCTGCGCTACACCTTTAGCACTAAATATTTTTGAATTATCGACATCAAAGTTCATTGTAGACTTATTGCCAACACTGATAGTTTCATTGTTGCTATCTACATATGTAAACTTAAATCCTCTATCGTTAAATGTTGTATTTGCTTGATCAATATTGCCACTAGAATTTATCCATCTATTACCCATTGGCAAATTGCCGGTTACTCTGTTCCAGCCATTAACATGTAAATATTGTGTGTGTGGATTGCCAACTGTTAAATCTGCTATACCTGTGTGTGAAATTCCTTGTGGGCCGGGATATGGAACGTATTGCGTTCCACCGCCATTTGGAAAATTAACACCGGATTCAGCAACAAATAAACCATATTGACTATTTACAATTTTTGCTCTTACGTTTGCAGCGGTAAATGGAGTTTGACTATCAAAATTACCACTACCAACAATTACATTAATAGAGTCAACGATGTTGACCATATTTTCTCTAACGTCGGCGGCTGAAATTAATCCAGCGTTATTGTCTGCCAAGCGTGTTTGTATATCTGATGTTAATTGAGCCTGTGATTTAATAGCCATTTTTCCTCCTAGTATATGAAATATCCGCCGCCGCGAAGATCGTTATCTGTATATGTTCTTATAACAAAGTCGCTGCCGGGACTATATGGACCAAGTACTGCTTGACCAGCAATACTTCCACCAGCACGATAATCCATCATAGCGGCTTCATATTTTTCACATAAATCTTTGTATAATACTGATAATGTACTAGCCACACCTCTAAGATCTATTGCTGATGGACCATCTTTAATAGATATAGCATTTGCAGCTTCTATCTTAAGTTCACTTCCAATTATTATACACGCAGTTTTAAGACATGTTAATATTATAAAATCTTGATCTTTTGTGTCTGATTCTGTTGGATCTGGATTTATGCCACAATTTTCTACATTAATATCGTATGAATTTGAAAAATCTGCTTCTCTAGCCACCAAAAATGCAGAAACCAATATACTGCTTTCAATTCTGTTTGTAGTATATTTATAATTTTCTGGATCTAAGTCGTTTATTAAATGACGAACTATAGTAGACATTTGACCTTGCCAACTCATATTTCACCTATAGGTTACAGTGTACTTGGAAAGAATAAATGTCCGTATAATATGTTCCACTTGGCAGATATACTTTTGCTTGTAATTTATGCATACCAATTTCTGATAAATCTCCAGAAACTGTATCATAATATACTTTACCATCTATGCCGTTAGTTAGTAAACTGCCCACTCTGTAAAATAATTCATCGCTTGGGCGGCGAAAAATCATTTGAATTTGCGAGGCATTAGAAATATCTACAACAGTGCCATTATCCTTAATAGTGGCTAAAAATCTAGTACCAATATCATTTAGATGAATTTCACTTGGCATTTATCTTTTTAGTTCTATATCTAAGGTGGTTTGGATATTTAAAGTAAAAGATATTATGTTCATAATATTATGACATTATCTTGCTGTATACTTAACGTAAATGATACTAAAGTATTTATATTACTAGAGAAATTATCTTTTGTTTTTACGTGTAATATAAAACCAAAGACCTCCCCGTTAAAATATATAGTATCTGATGTGCTAAATGGTAAATGGCTATATCCAAACATTTATACACTATTCTGGTTGCTTTTTATTTTGTTCTTCGACCAAATTCTTGTTAATACCATTTAGTTTTTCATAAAGTTGACCAATAGCCACCAAATCACTGGCCTTAAAAACGCCCCTTTGAGTAGCAAGATCAATAACTACCATAAGATTCTGAATATCACCTTGATTTAATTCCATGATTTTTCTCCTTATTCTGGACTGTTAATTGGAGCAATAACACCCTGTTCTGCCCCGGCTTTGCCTATATATAA
>Ga0214923_10000216_pt1 | contig 89765 bp, 126 predicted proteins | sample LL1510_MetaG_FD_177993 | JGI IMG/M metagenome (GOLD analysis project Ga0214923, IMG submission 177993) | Freshwater microbial communities from Lake Lanier, Atlanta, Georgia, United States - LL-1510 | ecosystem: Environmental > Aquatic > Freshwater > Lake | place: USA: Georgia | collected... | reverse complement strand
GTTTCTAGCGAATCAATGGTGTTCGCCGCGTTATTATACGCAGAGCGAAACTCATTGAATGTATTTGCTAACTGAATTTGAGTTTGTGCCATCTTTTCTCTCTCTCATCTGTTAATTGTGGGGTTATTTATTCTGCGATAAGGATATAAGCAACTGCTTAATCTCCTTCATTTCATCTCTCAAAGACGAAATGTCCGATTTTACTCTACTCATTTCTTGGATATTCTGAAAGTGTCTTTCTCTCTGCAACTTATATTTCTTTAGCCCGTTCAAATCTGTGTTTAATAGGGCTTTAGAATGTGCATCCCTCTCAGTAAATCCGTGAATAGGATCGGAAAGTTCTATTTTTCGTTCCATTTATTTATACGCCTTTCATGTTTACGCCAAGGCAACTGCCCTTAATTCTTTAATTTTCGGTGCATATGCGCGGTTGGTAGACAAGAAAACAACCTTAATTGCAAAGAATTTAAATCCAGAATATGACTTACCTTCAGGTGTGGTATATCCAATAGAGTTATTTAGAACCTTGTAAGCCTCTTGCGCTGTAGTGGTAGCGGTGAATGCACTATCAACTGCAAGGAAAGTGTTATTTGAAATGGCGGTAATTGTTCTTTGCAATCTTGATGTGCCGATGGCAATGGTCGAACCGACAGTCAACTCTTCCAAGAATACTGTGTTTGAACCTTGAACGACATTATCACCATTTGTGGTAGAAACTGTGCCTCTCAACAACTGAGAGCCGCCAGTTTTCTTTGCAGTAGGAACAACATACTTCTCTTCGTTATAGGTAATTGAGTTTTGGTTGGTTGTTGAACCACCCTCAATTACCATTTCGTTCCAAAATTTAGATTCAAATGGATCGGTGTCTTCGGGGCTGAGTACCTTGTAATAAACTTTGATTCCGGTAGACTGTTGTTTGTTAACTGATAGATAAACTGCAAGGTCTGAAGATTCAAAACCGTCATTCAATTTAACAACGCGAGTAATATAGCGCGACTCTGAAGCATATGGACCTGTTGGATTTTCTTCATTCTCTTGGAATACTGTTGCGCCGGCACCTGAAGTGGTGAACGCATTCTTAACTTCCATATATGTTGAATTTGTAATGGAAGCAATCTGACGGTATTCTTCACCGAAGAGAACAAATTCACCAGCACTCAAATCAGAATCAAAAGATGTGCCTGCGCCAGTTACGATGGTGCTGTTTGCTGACCATGTAACTCCACCCTCTAGTTCATTATATGTTTTGTTATTGATTAGAGTTTGTTCGAGTGCCGCATTCATACGCTGTAAATCAATGTATGGGGTGATGTACTCATTTTCTGTAGTCAATGTTGCACGAACTGTCATTGATTTAGTTGTAGAAAGTTCTGCACCCTCATTCACAGTATTAGCAATTGTACGAACAGCAGTTTCTTGAACACGTTCTAAGTTACGAATTGGTTTAAAGTCTGAAACTGCATAAGCCGCACTAGAAACTCTTGCTTCAAATTTAACATCAGTTTTTGGAATTGTAAGATTCTCAACATTGAGAATGTATGCATTATAATCGAAGTTTGTGTTCGATGTATACTCCATGTTTTGCAATAATGCAACACCTGAAGTAGTTGTTCGAAACTTAGCGATCTTTAACTTAAACTTAACATCTTGATTCTGTCTAGCAGACCAAGTAAAATCATTAGCAGAGGTAAATAGAATACCGGCTGCGGCTTGTTTATCAATACGCAAGTTAATTTCTGGATTGGTAATGTCAAACTGTCCAAGTTCTGCAACGAACACATCAAAGCCAGTAGAGTTACCATCAGGTTTTGCAACAAAGCAATACTCTACACCAGGAGCCAAATAGATTGGACTCTTAAATTCAAATGTAGTTGCTACTGTTCCATTTGTGCTTACGCTAATCTGAGAGTTTCCTTTTCTCGCTACTTCACCAACTGCTCTTCGAGTTGGAAAACCATTTTGCATTTCTCGAATTTCTACTGTCACCCCAAGGTTTGGATCGCTAGGTTTATTTTTAAAGAACAAATCTAGAGATGTAACATAGAGACCTTGACGGTACACATTCTCATCAACATAGAATGATTGAGACAATGGGTCCCATTGACCAACTTGAACATTCGATGTAGTGTCTGATAGAACAACTTGGCGAGTGCCTGCTGGACCAGCAACACGCTGATCAGCAAAGCCTCTGAAGTTAAATGGTCGAGTATTAACAACATCAAAGCCTTTTGAAATTGCAAGACCTTGTGAGAAAATAGATGTAGTTGCAATTGTTGTGGCAGTTGAAACACGATTGATCGGATCGTCAGTCAAACGGAATGAACGCTGACCTGTATAGAAACGATTTTCTGGAACTCTAAAGATACCTACAATTCTATTCTTTTCTGTACGCAATGTGCCTGCTGGCAAACGCACATACTTTGTATTGTCTGTTTTAAGAATACCATTTGTGTCAAATAGATCAAGCAAATTGTCTACTGTTGTACTACCAACTAAACGAATTTGTGTGCAATTTGCAGTTACTTCAATGTCATCAAAGAATGCATATAATCCAGAACCGTCTTTCATAGACTGTGCTTGGAAAATAAAGTCGCGTGGACGCATCCATTGTTTAATAGAAACATCTGACACACGCTGAGTAACTTTGTTCTCGTCTGGTGCGGTAATGTCAATTGAACCGCGAGATTCAAACTGAGTTTGATTTTGTGTAGTAATTGTTCTCTGCGCTTGCAGAATAGCAAGACCCCATGTAGTTGCGCGTTGCGTACTACGGAATGCACTACCCACATTTGTTGTCGTTGTTACTGGAGCCTCTCCAGTCCAGAATCGCGTCATTGGCGCCACTTCTGTGTTCCATGCGTCAACGATTGTTCTAAAGTTATCTACGAAACCAGTCAAGTCAACTGTAGTATTAGCATCAGGTGGATAATTTGTATCCATCCAGTTGTCTGTTGCAGGAACTATTTCTAAGTCGCCATTCCAAGTGAATGTTAATTCTTGTGCCAAATTAATTGTCTGAGATGCATATGGCTGATCAATAAATGTTTCTTCAGTATAAGACAACATTAGTTTGTTTCCTGGTGTACGATATACGCCAGAAGAGCCACTGGTATTGTATTTTAGAGCAATCTGAATTTGGTTGTTTGCATAAGCAGTCGCATAGCGATATGTTCTGTCAATAGAACACTTGTAGTCTGCTGAGTTTACATCACCGATGTTGTGACCATCAAATGTATCAACAAGAACACCGTTCTTGTATTTGTCTAAGCCAGCATCGTCAAGAATAACCTTCTCGCTTGCTTTACGCTCAGTTTCGTTGAGTGTAGCATAGTACTCTAATTGTTCAACGCGAGTTTTCAACTTACCAATGTCACGCATGGTGAATCGGCGGTTGTTATAAGATTCAATCTGAATATCTTTTGCAAGCGAAGGATACACAGGAATAGTCAATTCTGCAATTTCAAGTGTATCAGGAATTGTTGGAGGCGGTGATGAATATGGGTAACCTGGTGAACCATCATTGATACCAAGTTCACCGTTTTCATCAACATATAGTTTTGCTTTTCTACCTTTGTAGATAATCAAGTCTGCGGTGTAGTCAGACGAAGGTACTGGGAAGTGCAATCCACCACCAGGAATTACATATTCATTTGGACTTATGTTGTAGATTGTTTGCGCTGTTGCAGTCTTAGAAAACTGAGTGGTACATGTTAAGAATGTATTGTTTGAAACTGAAGAAACAATTCTTTCTTGGTTTGCAATACGGATTACATCACCCGCAACTAAAGTACTAGTAAATGTAGTTGATGTGCCAATCACATTTGCATTACCAAAAGTTACATTTGCTGTGCCGGTAAGCACAGTAGCAATTGATGGTAGCGGGTTTGTTGATGTGGTGTTAGCCGCTTTAATTGGGCGGAAGTCCAAGCAATCACGCAAGTCAAAGTTTGTTCCAGTTCTTGAAGTATATACTGGAATTTGATCTGTTCTAATTGTCGTATTTGATGTAGCCGCGTCATTGATTGGATAAGAATCAACCGATAGATAACCAAGACCTTGAGAAGTATCGTGATTAAAGTGATCAAACAATACTAACAATTGACCTGTTGGAACAACACCAATCTTAGGAGTAATGCTTCCATGTTCATATGATGTATCTCTTTGACCATTATCAAGAGTATAGTTATCTGTTACAACAGTATTTGCTGTGGTAGGTGTTGTGCTAAAATTAGTAGATTGATAGATTGCACGAATCTGATATACATCACCATATCCTAATGAATAAGGACCTTGGAATCCATTTGGATGTGTGTTTGCATTGATGATAACGGCTTCGTTATTTGCAAGAACTTTTCTTGTCTCACGCGCATTTGCGCGGTCCATCGTTGCAATTACTCGCGCAGTAAAACCAGAACCAGACGAAGAAACAATATTGCTTTCTTTCAAGTCTACTTCAACTGTTTGTGCGCCAGCGGAACCTAGTGTTACGCTTCTTGTGCCGTTTGCGCCTTGTCCATATAGACGAACAGGCAAACCAGCGGGGAATGATTTTGAGTAAGTATTCGCAGAATATGATGTAGTAAAGTTTGACGATACTAACAAGTATGTCGCGTTGACAACGCTTGATATGATTCGATCTTGTGAGCCAACTCTAATTACATCACCAACTTCCCATTGTGTGGTAAATGCTGTGCCGGTACCAATAACTAAAGCATTGCCGGATGTTGTAGTTACGGTTCCAGTATAAGCACCAGTGTTTGCTGTGATTGTGGGAACTGCGAGATAATTTTGATTTTTAAGTGCATCAGATGCACCAGACGCAAATGTTTCATTCAAGTCTGTTGTAATAAGGGTAATAACACCAGCGGCGTTAAAGAATACTGAGAATTCTTTTTTGAATTTAAAGCCTGCTTCTACATTATTACCAAGGTCACGAATTGTTTTAGTACCAGTGTATGGCAATCTAAAAATTGCAGGTTCAAATGCGGCATCACGCAATGTTGCGTTACCAAATGCATCAACTACAATATCTGCATAGCGATCAGGCAATCCGCTTACATCATCATAGACGGAACGAACATCCTGAAACTTCTTACCAGGATTCATTGAAATGTCATAGAGATATAAGTTATATACTGTGTCTGCTCGACCAGCAACACCCGATGCGTATTCAATAGCACGAATTCGTGCTTCACCAATTTTAGTTCCTTTTACAGTTGTGGAACTAAAACTTGTATTTGAAACCGCTTGCTGTATTGTGTCGTATAGATCAACTGTTGTATTCTCCATAATGTCCAACGCACCAACCAATTCTTTGACTGGAATGTAAGAACCTGATACAAGAGTTGTTTTTGTTTGTTCAACAAATTGTTCGTCAGTACCTTTGCGTAAAGGTGTGAATGCTTTTACAAGCAATTCATTTCTGAATCCTTTTACATACGATGTAAATGGATCAGTTTCAATGATGAGTAGTTCATTGTTGCCGCCTTCTGCAACGGTGTACTTACCATTATTATCTGATTGTTTTAAATGTTCACGCACAAAAATTCTTGGGTCAGAAAGTGTATAGTTTCCTGATTCTTCAAATGTGCGTTTTGCAATTGCTTCTTCTAGTTTACTTTCTACATCAGGAATAAACTTTCTCTTTAGCAATCCATTTTCAACTTCGGTAATGCCAACAAATTCTGTTTCATCAGTATTTGCTGAGAGTACAAGTTTGGTAAGAACTGTATCGATTTTAAAACGATCAGCACCAAGTGCTTGGAAGTTTGGAGTGCCTTGAGCGTTATCAAGTAATGATTGATCTGCAACAGTATCAATAAATGTTTTTGACGGAACTACACCAATCTTATATGATGGGGTGTTCTTATATTTGTCTAGAATAATAGTTTGTGAGTCGTTTCTTACAAAGTGATCTGCAAGATAGATGATACCATCACCTAAGGTAAATTTAGAACCATACTTATAGATTACTTCATTTGCCGCGCCTCGATTTTCAACAAATTGAACTGCATCAGTAGTTGCAGTATTTGCATATACTGCATCATTAAAGTCAGAAACATATTGTTTGTATGTGTAAATTTTTTCTTTATTTTCAAACTTGTTTGAGGTTCTCTTATCAAGGAAACCACTAACAAGCATGATATTGTTACCGCCATCAGATGTGATAGTGTTTGCAATAATTGATGTTGAAGTATTTGGCGTACCTACAAGACCGTTACAAAGAACGGCGAGTTGACCAGTAATAGGGTCTTCATAAAAACCGTTGATGATTGCAGATGCAAGACCACCGGTATTGGAATTGTTTGCGGCATCGGAAGCATTAACAGGTTGGAAATAGATTGTATTTCCAACCGTCAATAGCGATGGCAAATTGTTACTGTAAACAAAAATTGATCCAGATGATGTATAGTTAATAAAGAGTGTCTTCGGATCATCACCTTCAATATCTGAAACAAGACCAACATACGCTTTAACGCCAGTGTTAGCACCAACAATAGTTTCATTTAAGAAAGATGCTACATTAACTGCGGCCGCGTTTGCGCCAACACCAAAATTGGTCTGAAGTTTTACATACTCCATACGCAAGTCTAGATTTTGTTCGCATCCGTTTACAATTGATCCTTGTTTGAAGAAATAATCAGCAAAGCGTTGAATTTGCTTTTGCTGAAGAGTTTGCGCTTGAGTAAGTTCTCTAGCCTGAACTGCGCGTCCAGGACGATAGAGAACTCTTACAAACTTCTTATCTTCATTATAATCATCATAATACGGGCTGATGTTTAAATTTACACCACCTGGATTATTAGACGCCATATTTTTTTTCTACAGTAAGTTTAGTAATAATAACGATTAGAATTCAATGACTAGTTTAACGTCCTCGATCTGATCGGCAGCACGGGAAATTGGGCTACGATTTTCGATGTAAAGAACATCACCAGAATATGGTTCTAACTGTGAGTTAGCAATTCCAGAAATTGTACCTGTTGTACCAGTTGCACCAACAACAGATGCAGTATTTGCAAATGTCTGTGGCATTGGCTTGGTTGTGTACAAGTACTTGTTAGTGCTATCCCATTCAACAACAACCGCGGTGTTAGAACCAGAAGTTACTACTTCGTCAACAATGTAGTTTGCGTTTGGTGATGGAATTGTGAAGCGATATGTCTGACGATAGTTCGTAGATGTAGCGCGAGTTGCAGTACCAAATTCGAATGGATCGCGAACCAAAGCAATTTTACGGAAGTCGTTAGCGGTAGAAATAGTGTTTGCTTCTGAGCCGTCAAGACGGACATTAATCATAACAAACTTACCACCAAGTTCTTCGATAGCGTTGTTACCGTGACCATACTTAGGTGAAATGATTGCTCTTGCGGCCGCACCTGAACCACCACCGCCTGAGAATGATACTGTTGCGTTTGAATATCCGCTACCAACTGTGCTTAGAGTGATCGCGGTGACTGCGCCGGCGGCTACTGTAGCGGTTGCAGTTGCACCAGAACCGTCACCAGTAATGGTTACAGATGGTGCTGAAGCATAAGTTGAACCACCTGCGGTAACTTGAATAACATGGATTGCGCCATTGTTTGCGGCCGAGGCTACAGTAGAGTCAGTACGAACTGGCATGTAGTCGTTTGTCAAGAATTTCAAAGCATCAGATGTAGTGATAGTGTACATGTACTTCCACTTGTAACCGTCAGCGGTATTAAATGGTGTTGTAGATGTACCGGTTGGTTTTGTTGTTGATGCGCCACCGCCGTTGTTCCACAAGCACTTGTAAACATTATAATCGTCTGTAAGAACATAAAAATCATCGTCTAGAATGTTTGTGTCTTGATCATCGTATTGATCATAAACTGTACCTGAAGTCCAGTCATAACGATCAATAACGTGAACAACATCAGTTGTCTGAATACGCTTTGCGCCGAATGCATCGCGCCATGGTTGGAATTCGATGTTTGCGGTTGAGTTGGTTGGTGTTGGTGGGTTAGTGTCATCGGTAAATGCGCTTGGTCCACCCACAAAGAGGTACATAATGGTATTAGAGGTTTCTGAGAATGCTTCTAGAAACTGCTCTGCATTATGCACTCTAAATTTGCTGGTTGCAATTGCTGGCATGTTTTATCTCCTTGTTGAGCCAATTCTGGCTATTTTATCGTTTATGGTAAAAAGTCCACTCATAAAAGTCTCTCTTATTTATACAAAAACTTCTCTATAAGCGGGAACATTGGTGTAATTTTGTGATGCGGAGACATTAATCTCCATGTAATCCGAGTTTGCAATATCTGTAATAATGAATTTTTCGTTTCCAATAATGATGTAATCTCGGACTTTAAAGTCTTCGGTAAAGTTGGTACCAGTTACTAGTCCATTACTATACGCATTACTTGTGCCGGTATTTGGATTTGTTTTAATCCAGAAAGGATGTCCTGGCGCTGAAACTGCAAAGTAGTATGTATTTCCTCGCACTAATGTTAGTGTTGGGTTATTGTTACCATCAATTGCATAAGCAGAAGCACCAGAATTTGTCACATTGAATGTAGTATAATTATTGGCACCTGAGCCTGCTGAACTTGTAATTGAAAGCACTCCCTGCATTGTTCCATGGAATTGACAGATGTAATATAATGTACTAGGAGCATTCGCCGGAACTGTGAAAGTAATAATGCCGTTAGTAGTGCCGTTATTACTTGAACCAAATACCACAGGACGCAATCCGCTACTATCTGAGAATAGTGCATTTGCGACAGTATTTATTTGTTGTCCGTTAATGTTCTGAATAGGCAAATCATCGTATACAACAATTGGTGTGTTTATCACACCGGTAATTGGTATATTTTTGCGTACTGTATCGTCACCAAATACATCCAAGAATGAAAGATTCTCTAACTCAGAAGTTTCAGTATCTCTAAACTGTCTTAGACGGGCTTGCTGATAGTAATAATCATGTTTACCATTTACAAAACCTGCGCCAGCAAGAGAAATTCTATCTTGTAGAGGTTCATTCTCATACAAGGCAATTGCTTCACGCGAGTATGCTAAAATTGGTTTGTCTTTATATCTATCCATAGGAGATAGAATCTCAATCTCAATAGAAGGCAACGGAGTGCTTTCGATAACCAAATTAGTTGCAGATGGTTCTATCGTATACTTTGTTCTTGCTGACGAAGCCACAGACTTAAACAATTCAATATCAATTTCAACCGATTTAATGTCAGTTTCAATTGTAATGATATTGCTATAGAATGCCATTGTAGCATCCGCAAATGTTTCAACATTAACTTCAATTTCGCTATAATCTAAAGAGGCAATGTTTAATTGTGGCTGAATGTATTTTATATCAGGGAAGTAATCGCTAGGAACAACATTCAAAGGTTGAACGATAACTGCCGGTGGTAAGTCAATCTCAATGATTGTATCTGTCTTCGCCCTTACATTCGGATAAGTTATTGGAGATACAGAGTTAAATGTTAAAGTTGCAACCTCTTGAATTTGCTCTGTTGCATATGCATCTAAAGGAAGATTCTTGAAAAGGAATTGTCCTTTTGTAATACTTTCTCCAGAAACAATGTCTATCTTGTAGCGAGTGCTTGGTGTAACTGTGACACTCTGTAGCAATTCAATATCAATTTCAACTGACTTAATATCAGTTTGCATTGTAGTGATAGCACTATAGAATCCCATTGTAACATCAACATACGATGGAATCTCAATGTTGTATTCATTTCTAGCGGCACCAACATTGTACAATGTAGTATTAAACTTGGTGTCTGCTTCATAAAGAATTAAATCTTGAGCAAAATTACCAATAATTAAATCGCCATATGTGAGTGGCGGTAGTCTTGTGTAAACAGAATTGATCTCAACTTTGTATAAACTATTAAGTTGAGATGAAGTATTGAGTTCTGTTTTATAAAACTTAGGCATAGCAATTTCATCTGACGGAATAATTGTCGGCGCAACGCCAACAAAGATAGGAATCTCTACATTGTATTCCGAATCGGTAAATGTAGCCGTTGATACAATTATACCTACGCCGCCAGAAACTTCTGTTTTTGGTGCAACTTTTGACAGAATAAATTCTGCGGAAACATCGATTGGTCCAAGAAAAAATTGTCGCGGTCCTTTGAGTCCTGAATCAGTAGATTCAATAACAGTTGCGCCTTGATTGATAACAATCGGTTCAATGTTAATCTCTCTGACTGCACCTGATGGATCAAATGTAGCAGGTACAGATGCACCCGCAAGAACAACCTCGTATTCGCTTGCGCCTGGAGATACAGGAATGACTGTAACATTTGCGGCACCAAAAATACCAACATCAATAACTGGTGCAATAATTGGGCGATATTCTGTGTGAGTAATTGCCGCAACATTAATTGTTGGATTAATTTCAACTTGAATTGTTCCACCATTCTGTTCAGGCAAGTCAAGTTTTGCTTGATCTATGTAAGCAACAACTGGCTTAATCTTGACAATAATTGAAGACTGCACTGGTGGAGGTAATCCATAGCCTTGCCACAATGACAAGAATGAGAACAGAGAAACAAATCTTGGTGCGCGATCCGCAATAACTTCTGAAGTAAATTGTGCAACGGCAGAAATTGTATTGGTAATAACAATCTCGCCAAAGAATTCTAGACCAGCAGGGTGAATAACTTCTTTAACAATATCTTTATATCTGTCAAATGACAAACCGCTTCGAATAACATAAGAAAAGTCTTGATAGAATAAAGAGTCTTGAAGAATTTTGTAGTTGACTTTACCATCATCGTTTGTGAAACGACCTGCATCAACGAACAAACCTGTAATGTCTGCTGTCAGATTTGCATTACCATCACCAGAACCTGTTGCATCAACTGTCGCATTAGTATAGTTAATACCTTGATTGAGAATAGTAACTTCGCGAATTGATCCAATACCTGCAATGTTATTACCTGCGTCAATTTGAATGACTGCACTCTTACCTTGAATGTTAAATGCTTCAAGATTTGCACCAATACCATTTGCAGATGAAACTGCAATTGTTGGTAGACTGGTTGTAGAATAACCATCACCGAATGCGTAATTTCCGTTTGCTGAATATGTAAGTTCTAGGCGTTCGATTGGACCAATACCACGCCAATCTTCAGTTTTGATTCTGTCGTAGTAACTACCTTCTATTAGAATACCAACTTCTTCATCGCCTTCACCTTCAACACTAACTGTGTTTGAACCAAAGTCATCTAACAAACTTTCATCTTTATATGGCTCAACAATTTCTGTCGCAACTAAAATTGCGGGAGTCTCTGCCCATCGTTCAGTAACGGCAGCAACTCTACCTACTGCGGTGTTTCCAGTAAATCCTACTGGATTGGTAAAGACAAGCGCATCGCCCACTTCATACAAAGTACCATGATCATTAATGCGAATGAGTTTATCGTGTAGAAGACCAAGTGATGCAACCGAAGTGTCTTGTAGTGTAATTGTAGGTAACGCAACATAACCAGATCCACGATTTACAATTCTTACGGATACTGTGTCACCAACGGTATATTGATTGTTTGCACCAACGGTGTATGTGTTTGCAATTTCAGAAATTTTAACTGCAAATCCTGTGCCACCAGTTCCAGAGTTATTAACTATGGCATTCAGGTTGTTCTGATAACCAATACCTGTATTTGCAAGAATAATTTTTGAAATTGGTGCATCGGAAACAGAAGTAACTTTTGCAGTTGCTTCTGCACCATCACCATAGATAAGCACTTCATCATCAACTGCGTAGCCTGTACCGCCATCATTAATATTAATACTACTTACAACACCATACACAACCACATTTGATGAAGGATTTTCAATGTCTTCAATAATTTCGTTTTCTGTAAATCCACCAGAAATTAATCGAAGAATAACATCAGCAAATGGTTTACCACCTAGCGTAGATGCACGAACATCAGCAACAACACCAATTGCACCAGATGTTTTACCGCGAATGGTTTTGTTTTTAAGAGCAAAAATATCGGTTGGTACTAACTTATAAACAAACTCATTGTTTGCAGTTGTTGTAAAGTTTGTTTTCGCAAACATGTGTGTAGCGTTGATAACGCTTGATACAACTGCTTGCTGTGTACCAATTTTAAAATGACTGTCTGTTGAAAATGCTAAAAAGTCTGTATTTGTACCAACAACAAGATTATTTCCCGCAATAACATTTGCGTTACCCATGACTTGAACGACTGAGCGTTCATTAATACGAATAGTACTTTGTTTTAAAAAGTTACCATCTGAAACACGCAATAGATCATCGCCTGGATAACGAAGTTCAATCGTTTCGTTAAACAATGCTCTGAATAAGAATGTGTATGCTTCTTCAGTAGACTTTGATTTAAAAAAATCTTTTAATTGTGCAATCAGTCTTCTTCTATCGGCAGAAGTTTTAACTGGTATGCCTTTGTTCAGTTCGCCTTTAAGATATTCTAGAAACTGACCTTGCGCCTTTTCGTTGTTTTTATTCTCACGAATGCGAGATGCTTTACGCAATACATTGTCTGATAATTCTAAAACAAATGCTGAGTTTGCACTTGTGCCACCAACTATTTCTTCGTTAAGATCAAAAGGAGTATCTGTCTTCATTGAGACAGTAATTGTGTTTGATCCTACATAGCGAATTGTTGCTGTTGCTTTTGAATCTTGCCCTGTAATTACCTCACCGTTTGCGAATGCGCCTGAAGCACCATTGAAGGTAATATCAGTTGTTTGCATCCAATCATAATACACTCCAAGGAAAAACAAAAATGTCTTATCATCAAGCGCAGGCGTGATGTTTTGAAGTCCAAGAGTTGGATTATAATAGACTTTATCAGTCATTTTATCTTCTTACAAGGCTAATTGATTTGTCGTTTGTTAGATTGACCGTAATGTCATCGTCACGAATGCTAACGATTTGTCCTCGTAATGGCAAAATGTCATTGCCAGAAGGTGTAGTAAAAATTTTGAGAGTAACGCCACCTGCGGCAAGCGCAGTTGGATTAAAGTCGCTTAGAATAATTTGTCCAGTATCATAGTCTACGGTTCCCACATTCTGAGAAACACCAAAAATATTCTGTTCAACTCTACGGAAAATACGAATGATGCCGTTGTTATCTTCTAACTGACAGTTAGGGAATCCTTGATATGTAAATGCGGCTGAACTAATTGCGCCGCCAAGGCCATAACCGAAACTTGACAAACGACCTACAGTTGTCTTTGCAATTGCGTTTGAGAAGTTAATTACATAACGTGATGCTTGACCCAATTGCAAATCAATTTCTTTATACATTGATAATGTCAATTCGGAACTTAGAATTGAACGCTCACAAGTATCAATCAAACGCGATAGTTTTGAATAGCGTAGATACTTTGAGAATTGATTAATGTCTGTATCGTTGTAGTTTTTAATCGTGTCAAGTATTTTTGACTTTACGCTATCTTGAGTTGCAACAGTCTGTTCTGGATCATATTTTATATCGGCAACAATAGTAATAAAAATAAACTCCGGATCAACTATTTCATTTTGAACTGTTAGAATTTTTTTACTTTTAAGAATGGTTCGAATAATACTGTCTTTTTCGGTTGTTGTTAATTGCTCACCTACTGTAGGTTTTACTGCAATAAAAACTTTACCATAGAATGGTGGATCGTTGTCTTCACCGCCCCATACTGCTACTGATCCGACATTCGGAGCATTCAAAAGAATAGCACGATAGTCTTCTACTGTAACCGCACGATTTTGTGCTGTGTAGAATTTAGGTGCGGCAAATTTAATTCTTTCTGCGCTTTCTCTGTCTTCACCGCCCATTGAAACATCACTGGCAGTAAACAATGCATCTTGAATACCAGATACAGTAGACGCAAGAGTTATTTCACGAATTTGATTTCCGGCGGCACCTTCTGTAATGATGTAATCTAAAATTACGATGTTATCGTTATCAAGGCCTTCGCCAAGAACATCGTCACCAAAATATACTTCATACTTACCATCTTCAACTTCTTTAATAAAGTATGCGCGAGTTGTACCACTAATCTCTACAAAATTAGTTGGATTTTCAAACACTCTGAGTGTACCGATTGTTGAAGAAGTTTGAACACGAACCAATAAAGTTGCGGTGTCAACTTGTGCATTATTGATTAAAAATCTCTGAGTAGCATCATCAAGATTGACCGTATATCTTTCTTGTGCATAACGACCTTGAATCAATTCAACATTGTTTAAAGTGTAACTAGTGCCAGATGTAAATGTCAAAGGTTCTTGAGTTAAGAAAGAATAAGTCACACCCTCGTAAACTGCATCAAAGCGAGTATACTGAGGTAGTGTAAGTGATGAGGGTGAACCCGTTGGTGTAAGTTTAAGTCTACCTTTAATTCTTGCGGCAGTTGTTGATCTTGGAACATAGTTCAAACTTCCAGCAAGATTGACAATTGAATTTCTGCGCTGTGCGGTATTCAAGTTTGCTTCAGTAGAAACCATATTCACATAAAACGAATTGTAGTATGTGTTAAAAGTTAGAATATCAAGTAGCGTTGAAATACCAGAAGCGTCAAAGTTATAATCTTTAAACTGGTCCTGATTCTTCAAGTAGTTCTTGAAGTTTTCGCGAATCTGTTGGAAATTTACGCCATCAATTTTTAAATTTGTAGGTGTAGCCATTTGTTTATGCCGTTCTTGTAATTACTGTTTCTAGTTGTTGTAGGGCAGGTACATTCACGACATAATATTCAACTTTTATTTCAATACCATTGTCTTTCATACTGGTTTCGATTGCAACTATTTTTGCTCTAGGTTCAAACCTTTCGATACATTGTGCAAGATCATCATTTAAACGCAACTCTGTTTGTGTATCTGCTGGTTCAAACAAGTAGTCGTAAACTCTTGATCCGTATTCAGGCGCAAATGGGCGCGTTCCGACAGGAGTTTTGATTAGATTAATCAGAGACTTTTTTACTGCACTTTCATTACGCGCAGGTGGTATATCTCCAGTAATAGGATTAATCTTAAAACTTAAAGATAAGTCGGAAAATGCGGATGCCATATATTATTCTGCTGTCTTTTGATCCTGAATTTCTTTTCTGCGTTCTTTTGCCGCTTTGGTAAACTCTGCTAATGCTTTTCTTGCTCTCGTTCCGGCAGCCTTAACGCCCTTTTCTGCGAACTTTTCGTTCTCTTTTAGGTAAGTCTCAAATAAATTGACAAGTGTTTCGTGATTGGACATGATTTGTTCCTCAATGGTTAATGTTTCAAAATTACTTGACAAACACTTGACAAGCAACTAAAATAGGGTGTCCCCTATGATTTAAGAGTATTTATAAAGGTTTTAGGACTTCTTTCTCCTATTGACTAATTCTTTAATCACTTCGTTGTCAGGAAACAATTTCAATAAAATCAACGCTGTGTGATAGTTGATATTATCCTCTAAAATTTGTCTCTCAATCTCAGTAAGTTTGTTGAGTGCGTTTTGAAGTTCTTCTGTTTTCATTTTACATTCCTATAAAACCATACAATAAATCGTAAAATTGCAAAGATTCCCCACAATAGGAAACCCTTGAATAACCCGGTCGGCTGATCAGATTTGCCAAACCATCTTTGCCACATACCAATCACTTTACAGATTGGTTTGCCAACATTCATTAAAACTCTGCCGGCGACATTCTTGTCTTTTTCAGACCCCATTAGATACGCCATGTGACTTGCCCATGGTGTAGCAATCTCTTTAGCCCACTTAGTACTTAGATAAACTTGGGCTTGCTTTCTTTTCTCTGGATCACGAATCCAAAACATGCATTGAGGTCCGTTACCTTCCATCCAATCTACTACAGTTTGCGCCCATGCGATATATCCGTAGTAAGTGTCAGGACTTTTCTCGACTAGAAGTTGACCGAACTGCTGATCAAGTTCATAAATCTCATGCGACAAGTATCCTAACTCATAAAGTTTTGTGCAAATAATTTTACCACCGCCACGACTTGGTGGAGGGGGTGGTACGGATAATTCGTTTGTGCCATGTGGACCTACAGCAAATATACGCTCATCGTCAAATGTGATTTTAGTCTTACCTTGATTGCTAATCGTCAATCCGTTACTTCTAAGTTCTACAACGGAACTTCCGTTTTTATGTCTTATTTCTAAGATAGAGGGATTATCTGTGTCACTATGATCTATAAGATTGATCTGGTGGCCACCTTCAGACATTAGAGACATTCTTTGCGCTAGTCTAGAATAACTTTTATCTGCACTTCCGTTTGGCGGATAGTTATCTTTTGATGTAGTGATCTGAGAAAATGATCTGTTCGATGAACCGTATCGACCGAAGCCGGTTGTTACTGCACCTTCAGAAAGAGGTGTAGGTATAATACCTAACACAATTGGCTCTTGTGCGTCTGCGCCATCCATAAAGAAACCTATGACCCATTCGCCTAGACCAATTCTAGAGTAAGTGTTTTGTCCATTAGGCGGAACAACAATTGTCGCCCAAGGCAAGTCTTCAGTAGGAATTCCTTTTGCTCTTTCTGCATAAGAAGAATGATAACCAAAGATGCGTACTTTAACGCGACCTAATAACAATGGGTCTACATTATCTTCAACAACACCAATCCACCAATAAAAACCTTCGCGACCTATAAACATACTTACCCCATGTGTTTAAAATATTGGATGCGTCTTTCTTGTTTCGCTACCCAATCGTCTGAAGGTTTGCCTTCACCTTTATAGTATGCAAGAGGTTTGCCTGTCTTCTTTGAAACTAACGCCCACTTACCATCTACTTGCTTGAGTACTTCAACAAGTTCTGGTCCATATACATCTTCTTCCCACTCTTCTTGCGTAGCAGGAGTGCTTAAATATTGTTTGAATGTTTTCATAGACTATCTAAATCTTTCGTATCTAATGCGTCTGGTGGTACATTGTCTTTAATCCAAGTGTACAATTGCTTGCGTACATCTGCATCAGTTGTCATTGCTTTACCTGGCTTCTTCATTGTCAAATACATGAAGTTGCCTACAACTTTGTTGCCTTTAATATCTTTATAGTGCTTACCTGTTTTCGGATCAACGATAAACATTGTATTCTGTGGGTTGTTCAATACAACATAAACGCCACCATCTACTTCTTTTGGAAATCCTGTCTTCACCAGTTTAAATACTGTTTGTGCCGCGCCTCTATGTGTTTTTAACAAAATGTCTTGTGGTACAACTCTAGAACGCTTTGCATTGTTTTCAATTGCAATCTCATAATTAGTTAGTACCCAAGTCACATGAATGTTTGTAGTTTTATATCCTGCTTTTATCAACATCGGAATGTAAGTGTTAATGTCATCCATGTCTGCAAATGTAGAATCAATTAGAATATTTGGCAGGGTATTCTGTGCCGCACCGTCAAGCAATAGATCAAGTGTTTTATTTTTTGCACCTGTTGCGCGAATCAAAACATGCAACGAATAAACATGCTCTGGCGTTTTAAGATTTAAATCTTTAAGAGAATAGCCTTTATCAATTACATTCTTTTGAATAAATTCCATGTCTTTTTTATTAATATTATCGCCGTACTTCTTCAGCAACTCATCCATAGTAAATTTGCCTAGATCATCTAGTTTTTGAAATGCAACTTTTAATGCATCTACATCACGAATCTTAAAATCTTCGCCTTGCATAAAATTACTAATCGCAAAGCCTTTACCCGAGCCAGCACCACCGGCTAAGAATACTATTTGTCCGTACTTTGCGCCATTATTATAGAGAATAAGTTTTTCTTCAAGCGATACTTGCGCTTCGTATTCTCTTTTATTAAGATATTCTGAAAATGTTAGTTTCATTTTTTAACTCGTTTGTTCGATGCGTCTGTCAAGATTAATCTTGAGTGAGCCGCGGCTTAGTTCTATTTTCTTGATGTAAGTGTCTTTAGTGAACATATGACGCACCGCCGTTACTAGATATTTGCCTGAATAAAATTCGTCTTCAGCAACATAACTTTGTTCTAAGTTTTGTGCCTTTGCTACCTTACTTGGTAGTGCCAATTCTACGGCATAGCCTACGCTAATGCGATTATCTGCGCCTGGTATATCTGCAAGCACTCTTAACCCACTATTTAGAAGACCGCCATAAGTGTCATATTTGATCCAATTCGCCTTATCTAATACTATATCATTTTTCGGTTTAATAATCAATCTTTCGCCAGGATATTCTGGGTAACTATCATCGTATTTTAAAAATTCGTTATTGTTCTCCAAGATACGATTTGCATAAAAATCCGTGTCAAGTGCCATGTCTTTGTAACTGATTTTTGAATCGGTATAATTGCGACTGTATGGATCAATTTGACGAATGTTTGAATTGTAGAAACCAGTCTGCATTCTTTCCAAATGTTGGAAATTGTTTTCAATTAAAAAACTTTTCAATTGAATAAATGTGCTTGTTTCTCGGTTTATGTAATCTTGAGTTGGTTGGTAAACAAGTTTTTGCAATTTTTCTGTATTGTTCCAAAACTCTTTAAGTGAGCCTAGTGAAATGAATACATGTTTAAAATCTGCGGCATTTCTTCCATGAAGTTTTTCATAGAATACAAAATAGTCGCCTAATGCACATGATCTTCTTGCAAGTTGCGATAGTGCTTCAAGTGGAGTGTATCCAGGAGAAACAAACGGATTCTGAAGTTTAATATCAGGATCAATTGTATTAATATTCAGATTTGAAACTGCGTTCACATCAGAATAAATTTTAGAAAATACGCTTTTTAATCCTCTATCAGCACCAAAACTTTTATACAGTCTTTTTTTCTGTGATGCAATTGAAGCCTTTGATGTAAAATGCAAATCATATGTCATAGCATTTTCATTATCGTAACGAATCTTACCTACTTCATAAACAATCAAATCATCACGCGAAATTAAAATTTCATTTGAACCGCCTGGTTTAAGTACTTGCAATGTAATTGTTTCGCCGCCAGTAAAAAGAAACTTTTCAATACCACCAACATAATCGTAAATAGATACTTTGCCAGTAATTGACGGACTAAAAATGTCTTCATATATCTCAAGTTTACTGAAAGAGTTACCTAAAGAAATAGTTCTGCCGTTTTTAATTTTAATAAAAAATATGGCTAACTTATATGTATCTTTAATGTGATCGGGCGTAGTTAATTCTGACTCTATCTGAAAGCCAAATTGATCGCGAGGTACATTAAGTTTAGGAAATGTGTATGCCATTATAGATTGTCAAATAATTCTTGTAAACCAGTTTCAAATTTTAGTGCAATTTGAATATCAAATATATCGATTTTTGCTTTCTCATCATTCAAGTCTACTTCGTATTCAAGGAATGACTTGGAATATTTTTTTGGATCATTTGTTAGCGTATTCCAATATGCTTCCGCCACTTGATCACCGTCACCAGTGTACCAATAACCTGTTACATTCGATGCGGAAATGCTTCCATATTTCTTTTCAATATAGTTATTGAGTGCTACAGAATTTTGAGGCCAGTCATCGTAGATGCTTTCAATGTCATTCAATAACATAATCAGATAATCGTATTTTGGTGTACCATATAGGCGTTGTGAAAGTGCTTCTGGTCTTTCGCCGTCTCGAATAATGAATTGGCGAATCGAGGGAGAAGTTTTGAATTTCTTAACATAGTCTGTAATTTGTGCAGACACATTTAGATCAACAACTTTTTGATAATCAAAGTCGTTAATAAGATAAAGTGTTTTAGGAAAAAATTGAAACATTTTATACCATTGAGAAATTGTTGTTCTTTGCTTCGGACAGACCATCGCCAAGTGTTCTTGGAATAATTTCTGTCAACTGAATTGTCAACTGCGCCTCTGTTACATTACCATCTTCAAAGAATGTAAGTTTTTGACCACCATAGTCAACTGCAACAGAATCGATCACGCAAGCCTTACTTCTAAAAATTTTAATATCTTGCTCTACAGTTTTGAAAACCACATCAAACTGAGTTAGGTGCGGATAGCCATATGTGAATGTACTGCCTTCGCCAATACCAGTTTCAATAGGTGGTCTTGTTCCACTTAATCCAGTGTATGTAAAATTACCACTTACATCGGGAACTGATGGTGATGATGCAACTCTAAAAGTATGAATAATTTTTTTGATATGTTCTGCTTCTTGCTTTGATCGTGGACGCATCATTACAGGAATTTGATACTTTCTGTGCTGAGGACCTTTGTACAATAACTGAGAGAACGGATTAACTGCTTGTCTTTGAGTAAATTCAAATTGTGCAATGTTGTTCATACCACCAGATGCAAGAAAGCCTTCAACATTTCTCAACGCTCTTGCAATACCGGTTTGAAACGCTTCAGCCGCACTCAATCCATACTTTGCAATTAGACTGCTATCAAATGACTCTTCTTGTTTTGCACGACCAAGTGCTAGATCGTTTTCGTTTTTAAGCAATTGATTGCCAGCACCAAAGACATTATCTGTTCTTGCGTACTCTGAGAATGCAGAAATGTTAAATTGATTTGGCATTCGCAGATAGATAGTAGGTGCCCTTTGTTGATTGAAAATATTTCCAAAGGCATCAAGAAATTTAAATTGTAAAAATGGCACATTAAAATCATCATTCTGAATAGGATATTGCCACACTCCAGTTCCTTGAACTAGATTAGCCGCAGTATAGCGGTCATGTCCGCTTACCGCAGAAGACGCTTCCTGTATTCCAGAACCAGCCTCAGGATACAGAGCCGTCTGATTATCTGCGGTTGGTGTGAAAGATGTTCTTGCCATATAAATCCCTATAGGTTAACTCTCTTATTTATAATCTGAAAATGGCATACAAAGGTAGATTCAAACCGAAAAACCCACAAAAATACAAGGGTGATCCAACAAATATCATTTATCGGAGTCTACTCGAACGCAGATTCATGGTCTATTGTGATACAAATTCGTCAATTCTGGAGTGGAATTCGGAAGAGATAGTTGTACCTTACAAGTCTCCAATCGATAATCGTTGGCATCGTTACTTTGTCGATTTCTGGATACGCTATAAAGATAAAAACGGCACTATTCGTGCATCATTGATTGAGGTAAAACCACACAAACAAACACTAGAACCGGCAAAACTTGTCGGTAAACCTACGCGCAGGTATCTGAATGAAGTGATGACATGGGGCGTCAATCAAGCCAAATGGAAAGCGGCAACTGAGTATTGTTTAGACAGAAATTGGGATTTTAAGTTACTTACTGAGAAGCAATTGACATAAATATATGTATCGCAAATCAGTAGGATTTTATGCTTCTATTTAAAGAACTCATCTATCGCGGCGTTTCAGCAGGTATGACACCTGCAAGAACCAAAGTCGCAAGAGAATGGTACAGAGATGCCGCGCAACAAGCGGAAGGCATTGCCTCGCTTACGCCATCCAAAGTTATTCGTTCGTTTGAGCCAAAACGCAAAGTCGTAGACATGAAGCCTGGATATATGTACTTGTTTAAGTATGACCCAAAGGGCAAACTTGACCTACCATATTATGATACATTTCCATTAATTTTTCCTATTGAGACTTATAACGATGGCTTTTTGGGAATCAACTTCCATTATCTACCATACATGCTTCGCGCAAAGTTAATGGACGCATTGTACACTATTACAACTGATAAGAAGTACAATGATAAAACAAAGATTCTAGCAACCTATCGTATTCTGCAAAGTGCATCTAAATATAGTGCATTCAAACCAACTGTAAAACGATACTTGTACAATCATGTTCGTTCGCAATTCTTGGAAATTAAAGCGCCGGAATGGGACATTGCGCTATTTCTACCACTTGAAAGATTTAAAAAATCAGATAAAGCAAGCATTTGGGCAGACAGTAGAGCAATGATTTAAGGACAAACAAATATGTTTAGTATCAGTCAATTTAGAGCAAACTTCAAACCCGTAAGACCTAATATGTTTTACGCGGAGGTTGATTTGCCTCCAGAGTTAAGAAGTGCATTCTTGACTAAAACAAGAACAGGACTCACTAATGCAAATCGTCCTGGACAAACTTTCAATGTTGCAGGTAGCGTAAATATTTCAGGACCAAACTGGTGGAATTCGTTTGATGGTAAAGACATTAATAGTACTTTTCGTTTTCGCTGTGAAGCGACAGAATTGCCAGGAAGAACTGTATCTACCGCAGATGATCAAGCATACGGACCAACGACAAAATATGCATATGAAACTTCGTACCAAGATGTAAACATGCAGATTATTTGCTCTGAGGATTTTAGAGAAAGAGCAATGTTTGAAGTTTGGGTCGAAAACATTATTAATCAGACAGACCTTCAAAACGGAAATGCAAGCCGTGCTGGTCTTTCAAAATACTATAATCAATATGCATCTGGACAAGTGCGTATACATCAAGTAAGTGGAGACAGAAAACAACTTGCTAGATATACTTTGTTCAACGCATATCCAATCCAGTTAAGTCCAATGAACTTAACTTGGGAAGAGCAGAACACATATCAACGATTTTCAGTAACAATGACTTATCGTTTTCATACTGTGGACTTTACGCAAGGGTATATTCAATTACCTGGAGATACGCCAGTTTTTAACACACAACAAACTGCTGGCACTCTAACTGCGTAATTATTTTTTTATACTAAAGGAGAAACATCATGGCTTTACCAAAAATCAAATCACCGATTTATGAGTTGACATTACATTCAACTAAAAAAAGTTACAAATATAGACCGTTCTTAGTTAAAGAACAGAAGATTCTTTTAATGGCTCTTGAATCCCAAGACCCTAAAGAGATGCTTCGTGCAATTAAACAGATCATTACCAATTGCTCTGTAGACGAAATTGATGTAGATAAACTTCCAATGTTTGATTTGGAATATTTCTTCTTGCGTCTTCGTGGCAAATCAATTGGTGAAGAGATTGAACTTAAACTCACTCACCCAACAGGTTTAAACTCTAAGGGCGAAATGTGTGAGTACAATACTCCATACAAGTTAAACATTATGGATGTTGAAGTAGAAGTAAATGAGAATCACACTAGCAAGATTTTGTTAGATGAAGAGTCTGGCGTTGGTGTTGTACTCAAATATCCAACCATGTCTATGGCAGATAAATTGCAAGCCAATGACAAACAAAATCAATTTGATGTAATTCAAGGTGTTGTGGTTGAGAGTATCGATTACATTTTTGATAATGAGAACACTTACCCGGCTAGCGAATCTACAAAGAGCGAATTGATAGAATTTATCAACGGGCTTTCACAAGAACAGTTTGCAAAAATAACTGAATTCTTTAACACAATGCCTAAGTTGAAGAAGGTAATTACTTGGACATGCGCTACATGCGGATGTGAAGATAAAGTAGAATTAGAGGGTATGACAAGTTTTTTCGGATAACAATGTCCAATGAAAATCTTCTGAATTATTACAAGACAAACTTTGCTATGGTACAACACCATAAATATAGTTTAACTGAACTTGAGGAGATGATGCCTTTTGAGCGTGACATTTATATAACCCTGTTGGCTGAATTTATAAAAGAAGAAAATCAAAGACAAAGAGAACAACAAGCGCAAATAAAGTCAAGAAGAAAATAAATGGCAGCAAATTTAGTAGGCGACCTAGGTAAAACGATTGCAGGTTCAATCAGTCAATCCCTTTCAGGCTTCGGAGCAGGCTTGAAAGGGGCTGCCATTGCGGGCAACCCCGCGGCATTTGCGCCTGTATTCGCAAGTCTTGCTAAAATGATGAAGGCTGATCAAACTCAGCGCCAGCGTGACAGGGCATTCGATGAAGAAAAATCTTTAGAGCAGAAAAAACTGTTCACCGATATTCTTGGTGAACAAAAGAAAACTAATTCAATTTTATCCGACATTCTAAAGGCTATTTTAGGACAAGGTAAAGATGAACAAAACAGTTTTCTTAATTTCTTAAAGAATCTTGCACTCGCCATCGCTGGCGCGTTTGCAAAAGGCTTTGAAAAATTATTAAAATTATTCAGAGGTTTTCTTGATGCTCTGAATACAAAGTTAGATGACATTCTCGCAAGGTTTAGAGGTATATTAAGATTCCTTGAAGACGGGCTTGCTCGTTTAGGAAAAATAGTAAACTTTATTACAGATGTGCTTCGTGGTCTAGGTAATGGGCTTCTACGATTTTTAGACTTTTTAAAGAATCTCAGAGTAAAGTTTCCTTCGTTAGATAATCTATTCAAGTTCTTTGAAGACTTGCCAAGACGCTTTGGTGATTTTTTCAGAAACCTTTTTGAAAGATTTAAAAAACTTCCTTTTGTTGATGACATAATAAAGTTTCTTTCGGACTTGCCAAGACGCTTTGGTGATTTTTTCAGAAACCTTTTTGAAAGATTTAAAAAACTTCCTTTTGTTGATGACATAATAAAGTTTCTTTCGGACTTGTCAAGTCGAATCAGAAATGTATTTAATGGTGTTCTTGATACATTCAAGAATGCGTTTGATGACTTTAAAACAAAATTTAAAATTCCTAGTTTTGATGACATTATTAAAGCGTTTGATGACTTTAAAGTCAGAATCAGACTACCAAACTTTGAAGATGTAATTCGCGCAATTGAAAAAACATTTGATGCGCTACCTGCAAGTTTTGGTCGTTTAAGAAATACCACATTAATTAATGTAGCAATTCTTGCAGACTTGCTTGATGAAGTAAAAGCAAACCTTGGCGCAAAATTTGACACATTCAAAACAACATTTACCGATGCGTTTGGTAAAGTAGGAAGTTACTTTGATGACTTGGCTATCAAATTTGATAGTCTTAGAACTAATGCACTCGAATCATTCAACCGAGTTACTAAGGCGTTTTCTGATGGGCGTTTAGCATTAAGTCTAGATGACTTAGGCAAAATCATGCCTGAGATTCTTGGCGGCACCGGTGGCTTTCTTGAATCTATATCAGCAAAACTAGGATACTTCTATCAGACATATGTTGTAGAGACAGTCCAAAAAGGACTGAAGGCAATGGATAGTGCCATTGATGCAATCAAGAATTCTGAAATAGTCAAAGTTCTTGGTGACATTGGTAAAAAATTATTGAAGTTTTTAATTCCGCTTGATATTATTCTATCTGTATTTGATGGTTTACTTGTTGCATTTGATGAAGAAAAGATTGCCTCAATTATTGATAAGAATGCAATTGAAGTTACCTTTATGGATCGTGTTGCTGGTTTCTTAGGCGGCGGGCTTTCTTCATTCTTCCTAGGCTTTGTTGACATTGCATCTCAAGTACTCAACTATGCAATTAGTAACATTTTTGGTAGCGGTGCAACATGGGCAGAAAGTTATAACACTGGTCTGCAAGAAGTAGGCACAGTTTATCTAACTCGTCTAGTTACTAACATATTTGATTTTGTAAAAGAAACATTTAGATTAATTGGTGCTTTGTTCACCTTTGATGGTGAAGGTATTAAGAATGCGTTTAATGAACTTTGGCTAATCTTTGACGATTTTGTTGTCAACATTGCCAACTTTGGTATGGAGATACTTGATCGCATTGGGCTTCGTAAACTATTCATTCGCATGGGTAATGTGATTGGGTCATGGTGGAATGATCTATCAAACTCAATTGGTGAAGGCTGGTTCAACGCTAAGAAGTACATATTCGGTGTGGTAGGTAACGCGGTTGACGCAAGTGTAAACTTTATTGGTCCTGCTATTACAAGTATGTTCAATGCAATCTCAAGAGGCGTCAACGCAGTCACTTCTTGGGTTATTGATAAAATTTCAAGTTTTATTAATGTCATTCCTGGTCTAGGAGATGTAGCAAAGAAAGTAGCAGAGTTTGGTAAGAGCATTCAGATTCAAGAAACAAAGTATGAACCATATCAAAGCGGAATGACAAAAGAAGCCGCTAGAATGGCTAAAGAAGGTTTTACAAAATCAATTTTCACTCCAACAGATGAAAATTATGTAAGAGACCGCGATGCAATTGTTTCAGATAAACAAAGAAGAGATAGAGATAGTGCGGCTGAAAGAAAAAGAGAGACTAGAGGATTAACTAGTCCCGCACCTGCGCCTGTAGCGCCTGCGCCAGCGGCACCAGCAACATTGCCTAGCCAGTCTCCTACTTACACACCAAATAATGTTTCAAATAATGAGCCTATATCTGTACGCAATAACAATCCAGGTAACCTAAGATACTATTCACGCTACGCAGGTCCTGGCGGCGTATTAGAGGGTGCAATTCCTGGTCCGGAAGGATCGTTCGCACAATTCCCAACACCAGAGATGGGCATGTTGGCGATGCAAAAGCAACTTCAACTGGATACACAATCCAGAGGAATGACGCTTGATCAATTCATTAGTAAATATGCGCCGCCTGGTGATAATAACGATACTGGCGCGTATGTTGCAAACATGTCTCGTTCATTGGGTATTGGACCTAATGACAGAATCCCGCCACATTTAATTCCTCAATTGCAAGCGGCGATGATTCGCCAAGAGGGCGGACCAGCCGCATCTAATTATTACTCTGGAGTACAACCTGGAGCCGGTGGATCATCATTCGGATTTGGACCACCTTCATTAATGACTGTAGGTATGCCAGGTCAGTATGGCGGTGGCACACGCGGTGGTTTCTATGATACTGGTCCTATCATGCAAGCCGCTGGCGGCACATTCGGTCAAGGTAATTTTGGTGGCGGATTTAACGGAACAATTAGTGGACCAGAACAAACTTATATTCGCAATCGCACATTGCTCGAACAAGGTGTAATTGACGGCATTGAATCTAGAAGAGCAACAACAACCGCGTATACTGGACAAGATGCCGATAGTAGATTAATTAATCTGAATGCCGCATCAAATGAGATGGAGTCTCAGAATCTTGTTTATCAACAACAGATTGCAACAGGTATTCAAAAATTAAACAATCAATATGATCAACAGCGTAAGAGCCTTGAGATGCAATTCTTGGGGCAAATTCAAAGTGATGTTAGTCGTAGCCTTTATAAAGCAATGGGTGGACCGCAAGGTTTTGGTGTCATGGGACAACAAAATAGTGCGTTTGGTGCAATCGATCAATTGTATCAAAACTCATTCCAAAACTTTGCCACAAAGATTCTTGGCAAAGACATGGGTCCTGTTTACGGCAATATCTTCTCGAAGTTAGCCGCAAGTTACACCGATCAGTTTGTCAATCAAGTTCTTGGACCTATGTTTGGTCCAAATGCCGCACAAGGTTTCAATCGTGCTATTAATAACTACGCACAAGGTGCATCAGTTAGAAAACAGTACGATGTACTCAAAGCGGATTACGATAAGACAAAAGTAGAGTTTGATAAACTGTCTTCACAAGTAACTCTTGTGGATCGCTTGAATGCGATGAATCCTATTACAGGAAGACCAACTCAAGATAAGATCAATCTAATTAAACAAGTTGATCAGTTAGAACAACTTCTTGGTCAGAAAGGCGCACAAGTAGCGCAAGCAAAAGCCGCAGTTAGCCAGAATAAGAAAATGGTGACTGAAGACTTAATCTATGCTATGACAGGCATTCCAACAGGTATGCGAAGCCTCTTTGGATATGAACAAGGCATTCAAAACTTCAGTCAGCAAATGGCTCTCATGATTGGTCAGCCATTCAGCCCACTATTCGGTGGCGCTGGTGGTTACGAAGAATATCAGCGTAATGTAGAACGCCAGATGAAACTAGGTGTAGATGCTCAAGGCCGCTACATGGAACAAGGCGCATTACAGATACGCGATGGTATGGTAATGGCTGGCGATTATCACAATCAAGGCATGAGTCAAGTCTTAGGCAATCATCTACAAGGCATGGCTAACATTACTCAATACTCAGTACAATCTCAAGCACAAATCGCACAGATGCAGGCTCGTTCTGCACAGATGAATATGATGGGCAGTATGGCAGGCGGAGGTGGCGGAGGCTTCCTTGGAACTCTAGGAAGTATTTGGGAAGGCGTGAAGAGCGTTGGTTCCGCAGTTATGGATGTATTCTCAGGCACTAAATCAATTGGTGATGCAATCTCAGGAATCTTTAAGCCTTCTGCGCCTAGTGCTGTTGGTGCAGGAGGAACTATACCAGGTGTAACTGGTCAAGGCACACCTGCGGGCGGCGGATTTTCAATGGGCAATGCTCTTGTTGATTTTGGTACAATGTATGCCGCACAAAAACTTGGACTAGGCTTTGGACCAGCAACAGTCGCTTTAAATGCGTTTGGTAAAAACATTATAGCAGGCAAAGGCCTCGAAGGTGGCATGGACATCCTTAAAGGTGGTTCTGGAGGCATTGGCTTTGGGGGAACTTTATTCAACCTATATGCATTGAAAAATGCAAATATCAGAACACCTGGCGGTTTGCTAAACACCTTACTTGCTGGATATCAAATCTATAATGCACTCGCAACAGGAAGTTTGCTTGCAAGTGCAGGTGGAATGATTCAGAGTTTGGGTAGCACACTCGGATCACAAACTATTGCAAACTTTGGTTCAGGAATGTCTTCAGGCATGACCTCCGCACAATTAGCCGCCGCATATGGTGAGGCTGGTATGGCTGTTCCTACCGGAATGAGTTCTGGTGCAATAGCCGGAACTGCACTAGAAGGCCTTGCAGGAGGTATGGCTGGTTCATTTATTGGTAGTGCAATTGCTGGAGACAAACAACTTATTCAAGGCGTAGGTTCTTCAACTATTGGCGCAATGATAGGTAACTTTATTCTTCCTGGTATCGGCGGTTTTGTTGGTGGTATACTTGGTGGTGTTGTTGACTCACTTTTTGGTATGGGTCCTAAGAAAACTCAGTCTGCTGGTATCACAGGAACACTTGCTGAAGGTAGCGGAACAGACATTCGTGAATACGAAAACTGGAGACAAGAAGGCGGTAAGTTTAGAGGTGATCGTAGCGGTCGAAATGAAAAGGCAGCCGATCCAGAACTTGTTAAGTACATGCAAGGTGCTGTCAATCAAGTATTTACTGGTGTTCGTGAAGGCGCAAACATTCTAGGTATTGATCCTGAAGCGATTACTGGTTTTACAAAAGCAATTGAAATAAACTTGATGGGGCTTTCACAAGCAGATCAAGCAAAGAGACTGCAAGAAAGCATTCTTGGCTTCAGCGATGAGATGATTAAAACTGCATATGCAGACATTGTAAATTATCAAATCAAAGTTGGCGATGCGTTAGAAAGTATAACTACCACTTTCAGTAGACTTGTAGAATCTACAGTCTTCATGAATAATGCGTTTGAGATGTTGAAATACACCGCAGACGATCTTGCTAAAACAGTTGAAGGTAAAACTGGTCTTGCACTTGCCGACTTGAAATATGACATTATGACAATATTCGGAGGTAAAGACCTTCAAGAACAGCAAGACAATTTCAATAAGTTTGTTGGCGATTATTACAAACTCTTCTATACGCAACAAGAACAACTGACATACAGTTTGAATCAAAAGAAAAAACAATTTGAGGCCATTGAAACCGAAATTAAGACTAAACTTAATATTCCTGGTCTTGAAAACTTTGACATTCCAGAATTCAAAGGTACTGTTGAAGAAAGTAGAATTGCATATCGCGACTTTGTGGATAACTTTGTTAAGTCTACTGGATTGGCAACAGACGAATCAAGAGCAATTTATGCCAAATTGATTCAAGCGGGTCCAATGTTCTATGAGGGCGCACAACAATTCGTTGAATTAAGTAAGGTTCAGAATAAAAAGAAAACTAGAGAAGAGTTGATGGCAGAAGGCGCCGCACTCACAGGTTCGTTGGCGGCCGCGGCCGGATCTATTGGTGCTGGTGCATTTGCTGGTGATTTTAGTAATACACTAAACACAGCCGCAGGAAGTCTTGAGTACATCTCCGGTACACTTTCTTCCGTACCTGTTGGAGGTGTAATTCCTACAGCCACATTAGGTGCTGGCTCTCAACAATTCTTGAATGAACAAGGTCAACTAATTAATGGTTCAATGGGAACTGGTGCAGGAACAAATGTAAACACCGTTGTAGATAATTCAGTACGACAAGTTTCATCACCAATTACAACATTCGTCATGCAAGATGATAAAGTAAGAGACTTCCATCCAATTCTACGCAATACTGAACGCACTTCATTAAGAGCATACACACTTGCAATGAGATAAAAAAAGCCCCTCTTTCGAGGGGCTAAAACTGCACCGTGGAGAAAAATAATGAATCAGTCTTCAGCCAACTTTTCGAAATAACTCAGATCACCATCTTCGTCATCCCAAGGTGGGCTATCTTCTACAGTTTTTGCCTTCTTAACTTCAGCAGGCTTCTCAGCCTTCTTGGTTACAGGCGCAGAAGGTTTTTCAGTAACTACATCATCTTCTAGATTCAAAACTTTGTTAAGTTTTGTCTTCAATTCGTCATAAGATTTGAAGTTGCCCTCAGTAATGAATTCAGAAAGTTTGTGTTGTGCTTTCCAAATTCTTTCAAGTTCTTCATCATCTTCAGAGAGAGCCGCAGGTGATTCAAACTCAGACTTATCATAATTTTGATAGCCTTCTACTTTGCGAATCTTCAACTTGAAGTTAGCACCTTCCCATAGATCAAATGGATTCACAGGTGTTTCATCTTCAAATTCAGGATTCATCAAATCGTTCAACTTATCGAAAATCTTCTTGCCGAACTTGAACAAGAAAACCTTACCTTCATTGTCAGAATTAGATGGGTCCTTGACAACATACACATTAGCAATGTATTGAAGTTTGCGCTTTTGCTTACGCGCAGTTTCTTTGTCTGCTTCAATACCAGAGTTCCACAACATGGTATTGTATTCAGACACAGGGTCTTTCTTGTTAAGGGTAGTTAGGGAGTTCTCAATGTACCATTGACCAGTAGGTCCTTGAAATGAGTGGGAGAACAATTGAACCCAAGGCATGTCTTCACCTTCGGCCGCAGGTAGAAAGCGAATGATTGCCATTCCATTACCTGCTTTATCGACAACTGGTTTCCAGAAACGGGTGTCCTCGTAGGACTTCTTTTCACCGGACTTGTCGTTTAGTTTGCTGACTTGCTCTGTCAACTTCTCCAAATCTTTTGCGCGAGATTTACGGAGTTCTGCGAATGTATTTGCCATCGTATTTCCTTTGTATTAAAATGTATTGATTGTATTATTTGCTTGTCCACTTATATCATGCTCAACTACAGTAGTATATAGTTGTTCAAGATTCTTTTTTGGCTGGAGAAGAACACAAATTTGGGACTTCTGCCTCACCTTTACCCCTGCGTTACCGCCTGCTTTAATATCCTTTTCATGTTCGAAAGGTCGTACTTTAAGAAGGGCTGGTACTTTTTGCATAATTTACTTACCTCTTTGTAGATTGGGTCATCAATTCTTTGATCAGTCTTGTGCATAAACTTCAATATAGAATCAAGAATAGAAAGTGTTTCAATACTAATTTCTTTTCTTAGATACATACGAATAATTTTTGGATGGTCTCCGTCTATGCTTTCAAATAACTGATTAAATTCATCGGGTGTAAGGTCTTCAAGAAAAGCAATCTCATTTTTAAAACTATAAGATAACGATTCTTGTTTTCTCTTCCAATCTTTGTATCGCTCTTCTGCTTGATCTGAGAGTAGTTCACCTACCCATGTCTTTGTGTCAAACAAAAAGTTAGATACCAAAAAGTCTTCTAGGTATGCATCCTTTCGATTACCTAGTTTTGCAAAAAATATTTTGTCACGCCTATTAAGGAAAGCGTCATGGCTTACCTTGATCTTCTTATTGTACTTGAAATAATCGTAATTGTCAAGCACGAAATGATTCTTCAACGCGGTATAAATCTTGTATGCGTCAAATGCTTCCATTCTCATATCGGTAGTTTTGCAGTTTTGGGTGTAATCATTTTACCTTTGATGGCTTCACTCTCCATCACATTCTTCATCTTACTTGAGATGAGTGAAGCCGCGGTTTCTACTTCCAAATTGTTCTGTTCACAATATAATAGAACAGCATCAATCATAGTGATAGGCGATTTGGACTTCATAAGTTCTTTGATTTTATTCTCAAATTCTTTTGGAGTCAAGATGTTTAATTTACCATTCATTTTTTAATTTGGACAGGAATTTTAGGGGCACCAGGTGCGTCAACTGTTCCGTGCGTAATTGAATACGCAAGACAAACTCTGTCACTTGCATCGGCATATGAACAGCGTACAGCAATAGGATCAATTCCTTTTTCAATTGCGCGTTCAATGTTTTTTGACATAAATTCTTTCTCTGCGAAAAACATAAAGAATAATGTCGCACATGCTGTGGCTACCATAACGCATAGCGCAATGTATAGCCCATTGTTTGAAGTATTAGATTCTTTCATTCGGCTTCCTTTTGTAGTTGTAGAAGATGTGTCTACCGATGGTAACTTCTTTTTTAGCAAAAGTCCAATTCGGGTTAACATAGTCTGCATGATAGAATAACGCACCGTTTGTCGGGTCCTTTAGAATGTCATGGTTGGTATAAAAATCAATTGCTAATCTTAATGCTTCATTATACACTGGATTATAGTCTTTTGTCAATAGATTATTGGTTGAAATGAAATGAGGCTTATCTTCACACCACCATGAAAATTGGCATACCCCGTTGATCTTTTGTTTCACCACACCGCAAATGGTATCGGCAAAACCTTTCTCAACTCTGTTTTGAGTAACAAACGCAACCGCATATTTGCCCTCTGTTGGTTCATGCCCTGCTTCAAAATAGATATTTTCCGCTAGACAATAAATCTCTCTTTTCGCCTCTTTGGTGAACTGAGAAATTTTCAGGTCCAAACTAGGCGTTGTTGTTTGACTTATTTTATAGTAATGATGAGTTGTCATTATTGTCAAACATATGAGAAACAATACTTGGACCTTATAGGCTAAGGCTTTCATATCTCCTCCTTCTGTTTTAATTTAACACAACTATATGAGAAACAAATCCGGTCGTTTAAAATAGCAAAAGAATTGCCCTATAGGATTTTTATTACTTTCTAGAAATGAAGTTTTCTTCATGCTCTCATTTAAAGCATTGGCTAAGTTTTCATTTCCAACATAAAATTTTGATGCTGATATGACTTTAGCCAAATCAAGAATCGTAGGTGTGGGATAATATTCTATCCCAGTACGATATACTTCTTCAAATTTCTCATACTCGTTTAAAGAACCTACGAATATTCCGTGCTTCGAAATATTGCGTTCTTTTAGTTTCAGATAAAAAGGATTTACCTGATTATTACCTGCTTGGTACCTTTCGGTCCGTGAGATAACTATTTTATTTAGCACTCGCGCATCTTTTTCTACCGTAATCCAAGTTTGATCTAGTTCTTCCTCATGATTACCCCTAATACCTAACGCTAAAAATACGCTTTCTGCGATGGTAATCTCAGGTACGGCAAAAATATATCTGCGAAACAAGTCTAAATTGTGCGTAATTTCTTCTCCATTGTAGATTTTTACATCATGAATGTACTCCTGAGTCTTCAATAATGTTATTATACTCTCTGCGCCTTCTTTTGTCAAGAGTACTTCATTAGGACCAGGATCAATTTGATCAGTTCTAAGATATAGAATGCCGCCACCTAGATGTTTGACGGCAGGTAATGACCAAATAATGTCGCCTAACTTACCAGAATGAAGAAAGGTGTTTACCATATGAAATGTTTTTTCGAATGTTCAATAATTTTTTTCAATTCATCATCAAAGACTGCTTTTGGTTGCCAACCAAGTGCTTTGAGTTTCGTATCGTCCAGTGCATAACGCACATCATGTCCAGGTCGCATAAAGTATGTGAGATACTTTTCATAATCAAAGTCTGAATTCATCCAACGAATAATTTTTTTAATCACATCAATGTTCTGACACTCATAATTTCCGTTGATATTATAAATTTCGTCTTTAACTCCAGCCCTAATGATTGTCAAAACTGCTTCGGCTGTGTCTGATGCATGTAGCCATGTTCGATATGGCATACCACGATCATGCACATCGATTTTTTTACCTAGCATCAAATGCTTGCAACTCTTCGGTATGAGTTTTTCTGCGTATTGACCAATGCCATAGTTGTTTGTTGGGCGCACAATGACATAAGGTACTTTGAATGTTCGCGCCCACGCGAGGATCAACATATCTGCGGCAGCCTTAGATGCAGAATATGGATTGCTAGGTTTAAGTAAATCGGTCTCAATGTGTGCGCCTTCTTCAATGTCACCATATACTTCATCGGTACTGAAGTGCAATAGCGTTGGCATGTTATACAAACTCTTTTGTTGAATCAGTTGTAACAGTTTGTGAACGCCATTGATATTAGAACGCAAGAAAACTTCCGATGACATGATGCTATTATCAACATGAGATTCTGCGGCGCAGTTGATTACATAGTCACAGTCCGTTAGTCTTTCCAAATCGTTAATGTCTGAATGAACAAATCTAAATTTGTTTGGTACGATTTTGAAAAGTTCATCTACCAATTTTTCATTTGCCGCATAGGTAATCTTATCAACACCAATGACATAGTAACCTTCTTGAAGGCAACGCTTTGCGACATAGTATCCAATGAATCCTAAGCAACCTGTTACATACACGACTTTTGTTGTTTTCATATTTTAAACTCTGTATCTATTGAATTATTTCCTTTTTTGTTCATGACAAAATCATAAACTACTTCTGCTACTTCTTCGGTTTCGTGATATTGTAGATTCTCATCAATTCTCTTCATCGTCATTCTTGTTTTCGTTCTCTGAGGATTGATTAAATCAATGTTCACATTCGTATCTTTAAAATACTTTGATGCACCCTGCCAAAGACTATACATTGCCATTTTGCTTGCGGCATAGACAATGTACTTATCTTTACCTTCGCTATAGCATATTGAACCTATCATACAAATCTTTACAGGTTTCTCTGACGGGTTCAACATATAGTGTCTTACGATTGCCCAATTACTTCCAAAATTTACATCCATTATATTGTAATGGGTATCGTAGTTGTCACCAAACCAGCCTACAGAATTAATCACTATATCTGGTTGTTCTTTCGTTAAAAGATTCGATACTTTATTATAGCAATCTTTATCCAAAAAGTCAACTTCTTTGCGCGATGGTGTTATAACAACATTACCTTCGAATGCCTTTTGAATTTCTTTGCCTATATCTCCACTTGCACCGAATAGAACAACTTTTTTCATACCTTGCTTTTTATAAAGTTATCTACCACATCACCGATATATTGAATCTGCTGTGGCGTAATCACTGGACTAGTTCCGTGAAAGTATGTATGCGTCATTGCATATGTTGCGACCGGGAAATAATCTCTAGCGTCTGCGGGATTCATAAGATGACTATACGCAGGCTGAAGCATGATGTTGCCAGCGAAGTATGGGCGTGTTTGAATCAAATTGTCTTCAAGATAGTCAACAATTTCACTTCGCGTAAATGGCGCATTTTTACGAATCGTTAGAGGAAAAGCAAACCATGATGGGTCTGACTTATGTGTTGCTCTTGGTAGACTAAAAAATTCTTCGTACTTGGCGTAAATGTCAAAAAGCATTTTATAGTTGCGTCTACGCAATTCATGAATCTGTTCTAGTTTATCTAATTGAATCATTCCTATTGAACCTTGCAGTTCAATAGGCTTTAGATTGTATCCAATTTCATCATAGACATACTTGTGATCAAAAATTTCTCCTGGTAGTTCAGGTATCCATTCTTTGAATCGTTCTTTACAAGTACCGCACTTGAGTTTGTTTGCTTTCGGTCCTACGCAATAGCAACCGCGTCCCCATTCTCTGAATGAACGGAGAATAACTTCTTGTTCGTTAGTGTTACATGCGACAAAGCCACCCTCACCCATTGTCATGTGATGTGCGGGATAGAATGAACATGATGCCATTTCACCAAATGAACCAAGAGGCTTACCATCGTATGTTGATCCGAGTGCGTCACAGCAATCTTCTAATAGAATAAGATTGTAGTGCTTCACAATGTCCATGAGACAATCCATGTTTGGAGGATTGCCTAGTACATGCGCGAATGTAATTACGCGAATGTCTGGATCAGAATCTAGAATATCAACAACCTGATCTAAGTCTAGATTCAATGTATCAATTTCAATGTCAACAAAGACTGGTTCGAACCCTACTTGTAGTGTTGGATTGAGTGTCGTAGGAAATCCTGCGATAGGAACTAGTACCTTTGTGCCTTTAGGTAGATTGTGTCCGCGCTTTGATGTAAGCGAAGCCATCATTAAAAGATTAGAACTAGAACCAGAGTTTGTTAGAATGCCGCACTCTTTACCAAACTCGCGCGGAAACTTTCTTTCGAATCTTGCACAATCATCACCCATAACAAGCCAACCATCTAGTAGTGTGCGAACTGCTACGATAATTTCATGCTCATCAAAGAATGGACCTGCATAGTTTACAAAGTCTTTTCCTGGAGTCCAAGTCTTCTGTTCTTTCTGTTGCCAGATATAGTGTGCAATATCTGTCAGAATTTTTTCTTTATCAATCATAAATTACGCTTTGTGAATATCGTTCAAAATGCTGGAGTCTTCGCTCCAAAGTTTGTCCAGGCCAGTGAATTAGAAAATCTCCATGTTGCCAATTACCATCTGTTCCTAACTTATCTAAATTTGGCTTGGCACAATGAGGATAAAAATCATAGTTATAAGAGTTAAATGTTCTCTGAGGAACAAATTTAGTAATGTCTTTAAATTTATCTTGGCAGTCCATCATGGCTTGCTGTTCAGCCCAATGATGGTTTCTGTAAGTATCAACTCCACTAATAATATAATCAATGTAGTATCTACCTTCTTCAGAATTGCGAATCAAAAAACTATCAGCGTTCAGCCCATTAACATCTGTAGCAATAATTAGATGATAGTTTTCATCGGCAATATCTTCTAATTTTACAGTCATGTTTGTGATCATAGAATCACAACCAGTAACCCATATCCAATCGTGTTTATTTTCTTTGAAAAGTTCTCTCACATGAAACATCTTCATGTAACTATGAGGAAGCAAAGGTTTAGTATAAATGTGTAGTGCAGGCGTGTATCCATGTTTCTCACAATACTTGACTTTATTTTTATACCATGTCAAATCGCCAAGAACTGCATAGCCTGCATCATATGAACATTGAAGAGCAAATTTCATATTACACCTTTTTCAGAATAATTTCTATAGCACAATCGCCAAAAGATTTATCTGTCTGATCAAATCTAGGTTTGTTGTAGCGAAATGTAGCATCTAGTAATTCTACTTTATGTACATGCACTTTGTCAACAAAATTAGATAATAAGTCGAACACATTTACCGATCTGTCACACCATGATGCATTCTTTTTAATGGTATATGTCCACAAGTGTGCGCCATTAAATGTTGATGGAAAAACTCCTTGTTCATACAAGTCTTCATCGGGTACAACAATAACAAGATAGCCACCTGGTTTGCAAATGCGAATCCAATTACCAAGCGTGACTTGTGGATCGCGCACATGTTCTAAGCAATGACTCGAATGAACAAAGTCATAGGTGTCATCTTTTACGCCATGCATATATTGTGCATCACCATCTGGCATGTCCCAAGGACGCAATGATTTAATTGATGGAAAGAATTCAGAATAGTCTGATAGGGGATCGTCACCTGCACCAATGTCAATGCCATCACCAACAAAGTAGCGTGTAGAAAAACGAATGTCGTGGAATCTTCGTAAGGTTGATTTTCCTGTTTCTTTACTCATGATGTATCCTTTAATTAAGTGCCAGTTGATTAGAGTCCAACTGGCAAAACTCTAATCTTTACTGCTTATCAATAAAGGTCTTTAGCACATCCGCTTCGAGCAAAATTTCTTTTGTCGTTGGAAATTCAGGAATCTCTGCTAGAGGTACCTGCTCATTTTTAATGGATGAGTTGTGTCGAACATGGTCCGCTTTCTGATAGTAGCGTTGGTTCAATTGATCCTGCGCCATTTTCAAAAGTTCAAGACGAATTTCATAAGGTGTTTTAGACATAGTGTGTCTCCTTTTTGTGTGTGTTAATAAAATCCGGTTTTGAAGAGTTCCGGAAACTCTCTATTATATATCTACTGAAGGTCCCATGCAAAGATAAAGAAACTTCTACTATCATATTTGCCTTCTTTTGAAACTAGAGGCATATATTCTAGACTGAATCTTGCATTCTTACCGACACGATAATTGATATTCGGACCAATATAAAGTTCTTTAATATTGTCTTCATAGTTATGGTATCTGTAATGTGCAGATGCACCCACCGTCAAATTGTTGCTTATAATTTTACCTAGACTTGCGGTAACTGCATATTCGCGTTCTTGTGCGGCTTTAGTTTTCGCTAAGTTTGCTTCATAGATGAAATTAGTTGCCCAAATCCAGTCGGTGTTTCCAATTCTGTCAGATAACAAAAGTTTTGGCTCGATACCTTGAACCCCATTAATCAATTTATGTTCAAAATATAATGTAGGGTTTCCAGGAATCTTTCCCCAATCTGCTAACGCATATCGAATCTCCCAACTGAATCCTCTCCAAGCAAATGTCTTGTCTTCAGATGGACCATCATACACGGTATGGTTATACAAATCTAATTCCAATCTGTTTCCCAAACCGAATGCCAACTCATCACGCATACGAATTTGAGTTGGACCATTTTTTCTATCTCTAAAGTCAAACCACTTTTCATATTTAACGGCACCTGGCGGTGTCATCACATATGCTCTTGTAGTGGGAAACATTCGAGTAGTAGTCCAGACTGGCTGATTATACTCACCGACAGTATCAAACTGATTTGGAATTTTAGCACTTACAATTACCGCGGGTAATGTTTTTGCTTCTTCCTCTTTTCTTACTTCAGATTCCGGCGTACTTAATTTATTTTGTGCGATTGCATTGCCAGAAAAAAATGCAAAAGCAACTGCTAATGATAGCATTTGTTTTATCATAAGTTTTCCTCCCAATCTAGGGGTCTCTGCCCCTAGGTTATGTTAGATGATGAATGTAAATAGCCCCGCGGTAGCAATGAGCAATAGCGCCCAAGTACCAAGTGCTTTATAATACACGCTGAGTGGCGTTCCGAAATAGGTGTTTCCTACCATCACGCATTTGTGTGTTGGGCTGAGTAAATAGCCTGCGTAGTCAATTGCAAAGAACCACAAGAAATATTGAGGTCCAAACACTTGCGCCATAACGACAGCAAGAGCAATAAACTTACCAGAACTACCCATCAGAAAACTTGCAACAAAACCAACGACAGAAATAATCAACATACCAACAAATGTAGTAGGGTCAAGCATACTACCTTTGATGAATGCTACAAATGCACTATCGTATGATTTGAGGAAGTTACCTAGCACAATCACAAAGCCAACAATTGCAATCACATCCCACTTGATATAACCAAGTAGTTTCTTTGGATCCCATTGTTGTGTGATAAACACATAATATAAAGCAAGTAAGCCAAAACACCAAGTGTGATCAGCGACACCTGTAGCGTAAGCAGTAATTGCTACTACCATTGGCATTACATTTCTTATGACCGAACTCAGTTTAAATCGACCAGGTGTGATTGGAATTTCTTCTTCCCTAATCTGTGTCCAGATATAGAAAGTAATGAACGCCAAACTCACCACCAATAGAGGTGCAATCATCCCTATAAACGCACTATAGGCTAAGCCAAATGCGGCGATAGGAAGTATCACGGTTTTCTCTAACGGCGACCACATGTAATAGTGGTGTGTCGCTAGATAGTCCACGATGCCCAACTTCTTTCTACTCTCTGACTCTTTTGGAGCCACAGTATCAAGAAGACCTGCGCTCACAGTAACGCGACCTTCGATAGGAAGAACGCCACCGATTGCACTCAGTAGGGCAACTACAAATCTATTGGACCTGAATGTATTCTTAACATAGGAATAGGCAGGGGCGAACAATTCATATTGTTTCGCTAGTCCCGCAATTATCATAATGAAGAATAACATCCAGAGGTATGAAATGCCTTTGAACAAGGCAAGAGTTAAGAACTCCATACTAGTCTCCTTTAGATTACGCAAAAAAAAAATCCAATCTTACTGCGTGATAAAATTGGATTCCAATTCTTGGGGGGAATTGGGAAGACCCTTATTTAATTACTTCTTAGGTGTTTCTTTCTTTTCGTCTTTCTTAGCATCAGCCTTCTTTGCTTCAGCCTTTGGAGCCTCTGCCTTAGGTGCTTCCTTCTTCGCTTCTGCTACTTTAGCAGGAGGAGTTGGTTCAGGTTGCTTTGCTGGCTGTGCCATAGCAATAGTTGCGAAAAGTGATACGATAGTTGCAATAACATATTTCATAAAATTCCCCTTAGAGGTTAAAAAATTAAAAATCATTTCGGTTCGTTATCATAAAGCAATCCAAAGTTAGGTCTGCCTAACGGGTTTTGCCGCCGACTACAACTATCCAAAATTAGTGGTGAGTTATTCTGTTACGAGGAAACTCACCGAAACCCTAGTCAGCGTTTAGGCTGCCAATGCGAACTTTTCATCGTTTGCGTTTACTTTATTTATGCGATTTACGGTCGTCATCTACCGGACTGTCTACTCTGTTACTCTTTGCCCTGTCGAAACCATGACTGGCCCATCATAAAGAGATTTTCTTTCGGTAATCTTCTACTGCTGACTTAATCGCATCTTCAGCAAGTATTGAACAGTGTATTTTGACTGGAGGGAGGGCGAGTTCTTCTGCAATCTCAGAATTTTTAATACCTGCCGCCTCGTCAAGAGTCTTGCCCTTGACCCATTCTGTGACAAGAGAACTTGATGCGATTGCCGACCCGCATCCGTATGTCTTAAAACGGGCGTCCTCAATAATACCTGTCTTATGATTAACCTTTATCTGTAGTTTCATAACATCTCCGCAAGCAGGAGCACCAACCATGCCAGTACCAACATCAGTATCGTTCTTGTCAAACGATCCAACATTTCTTGGGTTTTCATAGTGGTCAACTACTTTATCGGAATATGCCATGTTTACAAATCTCCTTATGGTGGACCAGGCGGGAGTCGAACCCGCGTCCAGAACACTTTTCTCTTTGCTTCATACAGTCATAAGTAAAGATTGTGTGATAAGTATGTGCGTACTGTTTCGCTTACCGCTTGGTCAGCATACCGCATAGCATACACACTTTCCAACTTCTTAGTATTTAGCACACAATTACTTCTCGGCGCAACTACTGCCTTAGCAAAATCATCATGAGTCATCCATTCTTTATGGAGCCCCATTTCTGCAACAATTTCTTTCGTGCTAGTACTGCCAGGATTACAAACATTATAAATTCCATATGTTGGTTTTATCATGATGAAATGACAAACACATTTTGCTAAATCTTCAACCTGTGTTACGCTGTTCTCATAGTCTACAAGTTTAGCATATCTTTCATATTTTGTCAATAGATTCTTGTGGTGAATGTGCGGACCAAATGGCATACGAATTCGGAACAAATATGACTTGTTCATATATGGCGATAGTAGTTCTTGTGCCAATGCTTTACATGCGCTATAGAAAGAAGCATTGTTGAATGTAAAGTTTGGCGGATCATTTTCTGTCCATTCTTTATCATAGCCAGTATACACACAACCACTAGTAATGTGTAGAATTGGAATATCAGAAATTTGGCTTGCGATTCTTTCAAGTTTAAGTGGCCATCGAATGTTTCCGTCTACGCACTCATCACGCAAAACCTCACAAGCATCTACATTAGGGTTGCCCGTAAAGCCTGCGGCATTGACAATAAACTTTGCATCTTTAGGTACTAATGCATGATGCGTTAAGCGAACAAACTTAAATGATTGCTTATGCATTTCTTTGGCTATGTAATCTGCAACATAGCCATGCCCGTAGAGAACGATCATTACTGTACCTCAGTAAAGATGTTAGACCATTTGCTAAGGCGAGTTCTTTTTGCAAGTTCGGCTTGATGTACTTTAAAATCATCAACTACTTCATACTGTTTAAGTAGTGTAATCATGCATTGAAGATCACCTAGTTCACTTGTCAATCTTTCGCGATTAGTCTTACCTTCGAATGATTCATCTAATCCGAATCTAAAAATTTTACTAATTGCTTGAACAACTTCTGCACATTCTTCCTGTGCAATGCTCATAATCTCTTTTTGTTTTTCATCCAAGTAGTAATTGTTCATCGTATTGCTTCCTATAAGAAATAAACATATCAATATAATCGTCACGCTTCTTTACAAAAAGTTGCGGACTGTCACCTTCAACTGCAACTACAATCGCAATGCGAGGAATTGATATACCGGTTCGCTCTTCAAACGCTACGGCGTATGCCGCACATTGCATAAAGTAGTTTTGAATCCAATGTTCTTGTTTTGGTTTGTTTGCTGTCTTAAAATCTATAACTGCGTTTTTACCATCAAATTGTGCAATACAATCACTCTTGCCTGCTACGCGCAGGTGATGAGAATACAGAGGACATTCAATGCCATACACTTCACCAACATAATTGTCAATGAATGGTTGTATTTGTTTGAACAATGCAATACTGTTAGGCATCGCACCGGTAAAAGATAGTTCGTTGTTAAGATAATCTTCGCAAAGTTTGTGTACCCTAGTGCCGCGTGATGCGGCTCTAGTGGATATTTTATTTGCTTCTTCTTCGCCTACACGCTTGCGCCACTCAAGGATTCCTTCCTTGCCGTGTAGGGATGTGATTGTGGTAACTGATGGATAGACCAATCCATCAGGTGTTTGATAATGTCGTTTGCCGTCTATAGTTGTAGTCTGTAGTGGCGCTAACTCAACAAATTTGTGGGTAAACATTTATTTCACTTTTCGATATTGTCTTCATATTTAATCTTTGCTAATATGTAGTCTTTTACTAGTGAGGAACGAACAATATCATTAACCGTAAATTCAATTCTTGTGAATGATGCCATGTGATGTGCAATGTCAAAGAATTTCAGAATACCGCTCATATCATTACGCTTCTTATTCAAGTCTGTTTGGCGATAATCACCACACCAAATAATTTTGGAACGATAACCAACTCGCGTCATAACTGTATCTATTTCCTCATATGTTAAATTTTGCATTTCATCAACTAAGATAATTGCATCATCAAAACTCATACCGCGAATGAACGATGTGGAAATAAATTCCACAAAGCCTTGCTCTTCTAATCTATCGTATGCATCTTTTCTTGCGAAAAGAGTTTCGCAAATTTGTCGATATGGCTGACGATAAATTTCTGTCTTCTCATCTAAGTCGCCTGGCAAGTGTCCTATTTCTCTTGAAGGTACTGCCGAACGAACGATAATAATTTTTTTGAATGGGTTTGATTTATCAAGTACCTCTTCTAATGCTTTATACAAAGCGCAGAAAGTTTTACCGGTACCTGCGACACCATGTAATGCTATAAAGTAGTCTCCTCGCTTATACGCATTGAAAAATGCTTTTTGGTTGTCTGTTAATGGCTGAAAGGTTTTTAGATCATCTAATCTTACTTTGAGTGAGTTGTTAATAGTTTTAAGTTGCCTTGAGTTAATTTCTGGTTCTGTGTTTGCAACAGGTTTTCGCGCCATGTGTTACCTTTATAGTAGTTAATCGGCGCACCTTCTCAAAATGTATTGATGTTACCTCTAGGGTGAGCCGCTTTTGCCTTTTGCAGAACCTCTCTAAATCCTGCATCAGGTTTACGGACCCCTAAACGAACTGGATCACCTAAACTTGGTGCGGCTAAAATCACGCTCTCATATTCAGGATGTTCTTTTAAGAACTCTTCCCTCTCACTAATTTTCATCATCTTTTCTATAATCTCACCAGTCTCTTTATGCTGGAAGTTGTATGTTGGCATCTGTAACTCCTTGCTTATACCAAGTAGGCATCTCTCGCGCTGTCCACTTAGCAAAGCGAACCTTCTCTTGTATATAGTAATTGTGATATGAGGAAAGCGAATTCATAGGCACTTTACAGTACTCAGGCATGGCAGGAGTTGGATCAGTAAATGCTTTTGATGGAATGTTTTTAGGTGCATCCATTAGATACTCTACGCGATTCTCACACGCATGATGTTTGCCATAACGATGTGTATATTCTTTCATGAGCCATAGCCACATCTGACATAGCCACATGTAATTCTCTTTGCTTTCGCGAACCCATATGTTTGATGGGTGATTAATATGTGATGCCTTCATTAAGCCTTTGTGCATGTATACATTTGGGTGTTGCCAAACTTTTACATTGCGCCAACGCGCAGGTAAAGAGCCTGCAACATATCTTTTTTCGATAATTTGATATCCGTCTAGTATACGGTGTGCGGTTGACAATAGTTGTGCATATTCGATAATCATCTTGACAACATGTTTATCGCAATGCATTTCTGCACAAGTTTTTGGATCACGGTCTAGATAAAAGATATTCATAATGGATAGTTTCTTTCACGGTTAAACTTTTCTTGCTCTTCGAAAGTACCTTCTTTATAATTTTTATCGCTCATCATATCTGCGGCATAAAGCAAACGAAGCCGTTCAATTTCACTTGCGGCTTCTTCTAGCAAATCTGCAATACGATCAGGTGCGCCTTCTTGCACACTTTTGCGAGTAGGAATCTGCCTACGAATTTCTGCTCTTTTGCGTAGTCGGTAAACAATGTCTTCCATTATAGACCTATGCTTACCAATGCGGATGCAAAATTTATTGCACTTACAAATATCATTGTCCAACCTAGCCCATCATGTTTGTTTTCAAACGCGCTGGATGCAGACTGCCATGCCCACCATGAGAAAACTAAATTGAGTACAGTCCACATTATTTTTTCCTCCATGTGCTATGATGACCTTTATTCATTATAACACCATGCCAAAGCATTGTCAATGCAACGCGAATTTGTTTCATTGCATGTTCAAAATAATATTGCCGATAGGATTTCATATGTTACATAAATTAAATAACCAAAAAGAGAAAATAAAACAAACCACTCCATCAAGGTAAATTGAGTGATTGCTTTGTGGTACCAATTGTATCTTGTCATGCGGTCATGTAGTGATAGTTTCATTTCATGAATTCCGATTTATTTACGCTTATTAAATATTGATCAATCAATTGTCCATCTTTTGTTTTATAAGACTTTGTAAGAATACCTTCTTGTCCTGGCTTCCATTTGGAATACTTTGCCATAAGAATAAATTTTTTATTGGCAGTTACCCCATAAAGTTTTTCAAATTTAGTATTACGGAAAATAAATGAAGTTAATTCAGCCGCGGCTTTCAATCTTTCACGACCAAACACGCCTTCGTCTACTGTAAAAATATGAATCCTTGCAACCCAAGGACTGTCAGGCTCTACATAAAAAACAACATCCGACTTGTGAATAGCAAAGGTTGTCTTTGCTTTCAAGTCGGAGCAAATTTTGTTGAAAATCTCTTGCTTGGTTCTGCTCGGCATTTGTGCCGCCTCTTCATCCAAGTCTTTCCAGATAATGTCTAGGATTCGTATAAGAGATTTATCATATCTGTCATTGAAAATAAATTCGTACATTAATATGGTTCTTCGTTTAAAAAATCAGGTTCTAAATTTTCAAGTACCTCAAGAATAAAACGCAACGACATGCCGGTTGTTTTAGATATTTCATCTGGATTAAACCCCATGGCATGTAACTCTTCAATCTCAATTAGTAGGTCACCCATCTTACTCATTTTGCACCTACGAAATGTTCTTTAAGGATTTCAAGATATAAATTGATTTGATTCATCAACGGATAAATTGAAATAAATTCGCCTATAATCATGCTACAGTTCCTTCCTCAATAAGGTCCGCATACTCTACGGACGGTTCTGGATATACAATACTGCCATCATACTCCAACTGAGACTTTTCAAACCACGATAGGTAATCGTCATTCTCAATGGTCCAGCCTAGAATATGCTCACGGATGTATTCATTGCTTTTTTCCACGCCAGCAATGGATACAATTTCCTCATAATCTGTATTTAGAGGAACATTTTTAATTTTGTACTCATGCCCGCCTTTAGCCTTCCAGTAATCGGGACACACACCGGTGCCATCCCAATCATGGGCGCCATAGTTTTCATAAACTTGGGTTTGAATGACAAGCATAACCATGAGAAAATTCCTTTAGAGATAAAGAGGACCAGTCCAACGAATCGTATAGCCACCGTCAAGAATGTTACCGCGAGCCGCGTTACGCGCAGGAGCCGCCCAACCAGCCGCTTTCAGAATATCGCCTTTGCGAAATTTCTTATCGGTATCAGTCTTCACAATGAAACCCCAAACGGAAGAGCCAGTCACCACTTTGATGTACTTGCTACCTTCGTCAATTCGGATGCCATTGATAAATTCGTCAAGCATACGGGCTTGGATTTCGGTACGGGGTTTGCCGCTTAGTGTCTGCCAACCTTCGTAGTCAGCCACAATGTCATTCTTTAGGGTTTCGAGAGCAGTTTCCATCGTCATATCTATCTCCGTTTTCTCAATCTCAGACTCTAGTATAGCACAATGGGCACCCATGTCAAGCACTATTTAAAGTGTTGTTTTTTCCCAACTGTTGTCTAAAAAGCAACAAATGTTGTCTAAAAAACAACGATTTAGGGCGGTTTTTTCTAGGGGGTGAGGGTCAGACTATCAGCAAGCCGAAAAAGCCGCCCAAAAGCCCGGAAAACCGGTCAGTCGGCGGCGTATTTTGAGAGAATTTTACGGCTTTCGGATAGGTCGGATCGTTCTGCCGCAAAGTCAAGGAGGCGGTATCTTAGCATTTCCAGCAGTTCACCTGCATATTCCAAATCGTCTTGGTCGGCAAAATTGCACATCCAATCGCGCAGTACCTCATCGGATGCATTGGCAAGAAAATTCAAATTTTCAATATCGCGTTCGGACAATCCATCATATTGTTTTGTCATTGTTTACCTCAACTGGTTGCGGATGACGAATCCGACCACGATCTTGCATCCATTGATCTTGTACAGTATGTTCAATGATGCGAATACCTTTGGATACAATATTCACAACCTCAACAAAACCAACAGTACAAATAAAAACGCCTATGATAACGCCAGAAAGGAATCTCATTCTTCGTCCTCGTCTTCATCTTCCCAAGATTCAAATTGGTCGTACAAGTTCCAATTCTCGACCAAATGTTCTGGAATATCGTCCAAGTCTTCTACATCTTGATATTCGTAAGTCTCATGGCTACCATCAATAAACTCACCAACAAATCGCATACCTTCTTCCATGTATTCTGCTTGCACAGTCAGACCAGCATGTTCAATTTTGTAGTACAGTTCAACAGGCGGACCCCATGGAGAATCAAACCAGAAGGAAATTCTATTTCCTTCTCGTACCCAATCTTGGGCATCGCAATTCCATTTGCAACCCCAATTGGATATATTCCAATTGTACCAACCTTCATCTTTCAATTCAGCAGGTGTTGGCGCAAAAAAATCGAACCAGTCTTTGCCGTTATTACCTTCGAGAAAGGCTTCAAATTTATCAATGGCTTCTTTGTCGCCTTCGACATTAAATGAATTATTACACCAGTTAGGCATGTCAGTCTCCTTATTGCTGAGTAAGAGCCTTTATCTCTTCTACTTTTTGTTGATCGATTTTATCAGTTTCGCGTTCAAGTTCTTGGAATGACTTTGACGCACGGAATCTAGCATACAATGCTTGGTTTCTACGAATCTCACTCAGCAGAATTTGATTGGATGCATCTTCGTTATATAGCAGTCGCACGAATGTACGATAACCATTTTCTTCATGCACAGTCTTCATGTTTACGCGCTGTACGCCAACAAGGTTCACTCGCGCAACAACCATTTTAGTTGTACGCTCTAGATCAGCCCTTGCTACATCAGAGCCAGTCATGCCAGACTCATATGCAAAGTCTTTCATCATTGCACTAGTGTATGACGAAAACTGTGACGCAAGTTCACGCTTTGCGGAAAGCATAGCCTTGTCTACTGAGAATTGAAAGTCTTTCGAATACTCAGAGCCAACGGCATAGATTCCTTTATCGTCTTTCTTTGGTGCTTCGGTATACCAACTAGGATAGTTTACTTCATTCGTAAACATCCGTTCATTCTTTACTGTAACGCCATTGCTTGTTGGTACGGAACTACATGCCGCCAACGAAACTACAATGGGAAGCAAAACATAACATAGCGTCTGGTTCATCGATTCTCACTCCTTCCGACATTTTTAACATAGGTGCCAGCGGCATTCAAATCCTGTCCTGCGCCTTGCATTGCACCACCAATTGTACCACATGCAGATAGCATGGCGGCACAAATCATAACAAACAAATACTTCATAATTACCTCGTAATGTTAATTTGATGACTAATCAACTTCCTATTTTTGAATGGCAAGTCTTTCACTAACCTTTCAAACTCCATTTTACTGTAAACATCGTCAAATGTCAAATCGTTCTCAGTAAATAAAAAGACAAGCAATTCATTGGATTGGTATTTGCCGTTTGGTAGAATTGCTTGAAACTTGCCGCCATTTGGGAATGTGAATTCCGAGTTTGGCTTATCGATTCGAATCATATGGATCAATCTATACTTATCGTCAGTCATATTAAATATAGCGAGGTTGCCGGTTCGATTAGAAACCATTTGCAGACCAAATCGTTCGCCATTCAGTAGTTGATTCTTACCTTTAACTCTTAGATCAATAGAGTTTTCAATCTTCACCACATCGGCATCAATTTCAACAATGCAAACAGATGCCTTGTTGTCTGGTGCGACAAAAGACTGTTTGCGAATGATTCTACGAATCTCGCCACTTACTTCTGAAAAGTAAGCGCGGTGTGTGGTGCATTGTGTATCTCGGCACACTTCGTTGGTTTGATGCTCAATCAATTCACCAACAAAGTTTGCAATTGCATTCTCTTTCGCTTTTTCTTCTGCAATAGCACATGCAACATTCTCGGCAGTCTCAGGACCAAAACGGTGTTCTCCTTCGCCACGAATGTTTGCGTTTGCTACGCCACATGCGATTGCGAGTGCTAGTGCAGATAGTTTTTTCATGATGTTAAATCAAATTTAATTTCTTTAATTGAATCAATACGAAAAGAACGCCATTCGCTTTTGTCCATATCAAACACGGACATTACTTCATCATTTTTCTTGCGAGGCGTTTCGCTCTCAGTTTTGCGTTCGTACTCAGGCACATCTTTCAATGTGCAACGCATTTCACGCAAGGTGCCATCTTTCTTTTCAAAGACAACAGTTACAGGTCCGTATGCTAGGTGTTCACCAAGCCACTTACGGAGTTTGTTCTTATCTTTAGTTTCCCATTCTGCTACACTCATGACATTGCTCCTTGTTCAATTTGCCATTGATAATGTTTTCTTAATTCGTGATATGCATTGATTACATCTTGCGGCATCACATTACCGAATTGAATAAGATTCTGTTCAATCGTTCGAGCCAATGCGCGAGACAATTTAATCTCTGTAAACGATCCAATCTCATGTACTTCAAAGTCGTTCATCATTTAAACCTTTATAATATTCTTGCCGTTTGGCTTCATGCACATCACAGAGAGTGCGAATCCAACCGCCGCTTCTAAGTTTGCCAGGTTGACCACACTCTTCACAGATAGTATAACTCAAAGACTCGGCAAAGTCAATCATGCCATCCATTTGTTCGTCTACATCACCGTCAGCATAATACCGAAGACCACCAAACTTTTCTTTGATTTGTGCGATGACTACTTTACGATTGCCACCATCCTTGTTTAGGTGTTCAAGCCGGCGATCAATGCAATTGGTCAAAGTATAGATGAGATTGTACCATCCAATACCAGTGCCCAAGTAGGCTCGTTCCACATGAGTGAAATGATCCTTGAGCATATCATTCAATCGTTCAAAGTCTTGGTCCATGTTCGTAGTAGTCCTTCATGTAAATATCATTATGCTTAGTGTGAAACTTAGCATAGTTCCATCCTTTGCGAAATGCATAGAATCGCGCCTGCGCTTTTTCTTCGCCTTCTCTTGTCATTGGCACTTGATACGATTCACTATCACGCCATGCCCGATAGATTAGGTCTTCCTCTGTCATTGGCTCAGCCATGCTAGGCTCCGCCAAAGTCTTTGATTACAAAATTGATTGCTTGGATCATTGCACGATTATGCGTTTCATCATCTGGATGCAACCATCGGCTTCCATCAGCGCCGCCGTTCAAATGATCTTGTAGGTTATCACGATAATTCTGGAGTGTCAATAAGGTGATACGATCAGCCGTATCCCAATCAATCATTAGTCCATTACTCATGTGGCACCCAATCATAAGTTTTTTCAAAAATTGCTTTATCACAAATATAAAGTTCGCCTTCGATACCGCGCATTAAGTAATCACCTGCTTTTCCTTGCTTGTAATTACCTTCGAGTGTATCAACGCGAAAATCTTCGGTAATCTGTTTCGCATGAACCACAATAGGGCGTTTCATGCAACCATTCATACCATCAACCGATTCGAATGTACTGAAAGTTTTCACTTAAAAATTTCCTTTAAAACAGTTAGAGTTTCACTCGCGTCTTTATGCAAGATACCGATGCCACCTGCACGATTAAAGGCTTCAATTACATCTTCGGTGTCATCAATAAGAATAGAATCAGGTGTTGCATAGTTTTGTTTCAACTTGCGACCTGGAACAATGTTAGTGGGAAAATGCAAACCACGCGCCTTGAGGTATCGCAACTTTTGATCCCTCACTTCGTTATGGTACTTCTGCCCGCCACTTGAGGACAGAATTTCAATATCAACAGTATCAGATTTTGATATAACGAATTTTAGCAAATCGTCTGAGCCAGGAAAATCATCCAATGTTACAAAGTTTTCATTCAAAACGAAAGTGTCCCAGTTAGGAACAAATTCTTTTCTTTCGCGGGTTTGTCTAGGCGTTTCATTAAACAATTTAAGCCAACGCTTATCAAAGTCGCATAGAACGCCATCCATATCAAGGTAGATTTTATTAATCACTTTAATCCTTCATTGTCAAATAAACTTGCTCAATTGCGTCCTTCGCTTCGCCAATAGTGCAACCAGTCTTGTGGCATATGTATAGCACAACCTGTTCGCCTGAGTAACCCTGATTCCATGCTTCAAGCACTAGAGGGATTAGGTCAGGCGAACCGGTGTTCGCCTGTCCCAGGTTCATGATTTTACATTCCCTTCACATACTGCGATGCATACTCACGATCCTCAAAGTCAGCGGTCGTGGTATCAATCTCATCCAATGCGTCAAACACATTGGCATTCTTGACCATCTTAGCAGTCGGAAGAACATCGTCTTCCATTTCACTCGCGATAGCCTTTGCCTTAGCGACCTTCGTCACTTTAGCAGGCGCGGCTTTTGCAGTAGCCTTAGTGGTAGCCTTAGTCGTAGTCTTGGTGGTGGCTACCTTAGTCACCTGTACTACCTTTGGGGCGGGAGCAGTTCCCGAACCAACAAGTTCATAACTCACAACGGTGCGACCGTCACGATTGGACTTAACAGCAAAGCCCGTGTTTTTCTTGATTTCCCACAGGTAAGTGGAAAGGCGTGTCGGCACAATGCCATCCAAAGCCTTTACATCAGAAACCTTGACAGGACCCTTGGCGTTTTGAAGTAACTCAAACACCTTCACATATTGCAGATTCTTCGACATAATCAATCTCCTAAATTAAGAAAAAAACAAATTACCAACCAACATTATCATTCTATCACAGGAAGGATTCAATGTCAACCCTTTCCATGACAATATTACCCTTACGCATTTTCGGGTAAAACTCTGGCATTGCCGGAGTACCGTCAACACCAACTTCTAGAATCTTACCGAGGATGATCCATTCGTCCATCGGCATGTTGACTCCAGTAGTTTCTTCCAAATACGCTTGCGCCGCAAACATATCAGCAAACTCTTGCGAATTTGAAAAATTCATATCATTTGGCTTTGCAATAAACATCATACACCTCCTAGTGCGTCCGAACCGGACTTCATCAACATCAAACCTGCGCCAGCCAGAATTAACTGCGCGATTAAACTTGCATCAGGATTCACTTCAAGGGTACCAACGGCACCGAACACAATCAGCAAGCCAAGAAAAAAACGAATTGAACCTTTCATCACTTTACCTCCCAATACCAAGGACCATCACAATCATCACAATCAGGACCGTAGAACCGCGGATTTGCAAGTAGCATTTCCATATCAAGTTCATCGGCATACTCATTCATTCTTTCTTCGGAAATTGTATCAGCAATTTCACGAAAAAGCAAATTAATTTCTTCAATCGAAAGTTTAGTTTCCATAGTCAAAATGTATTGAGGCTAGGTTCATAATCGCGGATCAATTCACGCTCACGCTGGTGTGCATTCTTTCGACCGCGGACCACTTCAAGCACTTGGTAGGTCCAAGTACAATCATCAAGGACTCGCAAAGCATTACAAAAGTTCCAGTCCTTGTTTTCGCACCGTGCGCGGCTCAGGTGTTTTTGCCACCGAACCTTGACGGACTTGAGGTACGCTTGACCTACCGCGACCGTCAAGCCGATATAGGTGTCGCCTGTATCCTCGCAAGTCACCATGTAAAGCACATGGTTTCTGTCGGACCGTTTCTTTCTCATTACCATACTTACAGTATACCAAAGCCGGATACCCTTGTCAAGTACTTTTTTGTTGTATTTTTGCAACATGTTGTGTAAAAACAACAACTTATAGGGCGGTTTTGGGCGGTTTTCCGCTAGGGGGTAGGGTCTCAGTAGCATCCAGTCCCAAAAGCCGCCCAAAAGCCCGGAAAACCGGTCACCGATTGACAAAAGAACGGCACAAAAAGACCTTTGTATCATACGCGGATCGGAAACTGTTTTTCCGTTCCGTGCCTCGAATCCTTGTCACAACCTCAATTCGGTTAGGGGTATGCACAAGGACCGCACCATAGCAGTCCTTCGAGAAACCGAACGGGAGCATATATGCGTCCTTTTGTCCGGTGTTCACTTTGCTAAACTTGCGCCCTTTGGCGCCTTTGATAGAATCGAGATTCCCAAAGTAAATCGTGTCCAGAATTTCCTCAGCCACCGATCTACGGATGCTCATTGGTTCAGGATTCATATAATTTCCATTTGTGTTTTGGATCACGCTTACGCTTGTCGCCAACTACCCGCATACGGTACTTCGGTGTACGCAGGTCCTTGGCTACAAAATCGCGGCGCTTTATTTTGTCAATTCGTAGGGTTTGTTCCATTTTCCGATACTCACATCAACATAGTACGCGGTATCAAAATAATCGGTCATTGCATCCGAATTATCATACCAGCCCGCACCTTTCAGAGCCTTAAAGGCTTCGGTCAAAAATGCCTTAGCCTTGCCATCGTAGTGGTCTTGAAACCAATACGGATTCACTTGATCATAGCCGCTGGTGTTAGGTTTGAACCCACGCTGGACTTGATAGAAGTTGCTACCACAAACTTTATTGCTATTGCCGATAAAGTCAATTTCACCAGACTTTAGGGTTAAGCAAATCGAGGAATGGTTACGCACACTTAGCGAACCCTTCACTTTGTATTTTGCAAGGATCGGTTTTAACAGAGCCGAAATTTTTGCTTTCTTTTCTTGGGACATGTAAGCCATTATGCATTCTCCAGTTTAGTCTTGGTCAAGGATTTCAAAGTACGGACAACATCTTCAGTAGAATCTAACCGGTCAGCCGCAAGGCCAGTCAGTAAGGACTCTAGCACACCAGCCATCGCGGCGTAGGGCGAACCATACTCGGCGCGGCAGGAATCTTCATACGCCCGCATGGCTTCGCGGATCATTGTAGACCGCGCACGGCGGGCATCCATTTCTCTCAAAAATCTAGACATTCGAACCTCTCTCAATCAACATAAGCATATCTTACCAAAGTCCGAACCACTTGTCAAGCACTATTTTTGGTTGTTGCATAAAAACAACACTAGCAAAATCAACAAGTTAGCGAGTACTTACTTCTTCCCTAGACTGGCGCACCCACATTTCCGACAAGGCTTGCAACCAAATGAGATTTTGTTGCGGCGTAGGGGTAAGGGTATTGCTATCATCAAGGGCTAAGGTTGCATCAAACAATGCCCTCGCATATTCCTCAATCGGCAATTCCGAAAATTCGGATTCGCGGCTTGCCGCCATCATTCGCTTACTTTGAAAACCAGACATACACTTCTCCTTTATGAAAATTCTCTAGAACAAAAAGCATAACCATCTTCGTCATCCCAATCGTATTCAGGATTGAACCATGGGCGCTTATCAATTTTTCCCTGCTCATTATGTTGGAGATTTTTATGACCATCCTCTCGCACATAACCAGGCGCTTTGTATGTTTCAATCATATGGACAAACCAATCGTAATCTTTTCGTTCTCCATACTCATCCATAATCACTTTGTCTTTGAGAAATTCTTTCCATGCGCGCCAAGATACTAGCCTCTCAATACGATAGCCTTGAAAAGAAAACGCCCAACCATATGACGATTTACCAATGTGGTACTCTTCATCATATCGATTGCAACATTCGCAAAGATTTTTTGCGACATAGTAATTCGTTCCCACAGTTCACCTCAAAAATGTTCTGGCAATTTCGTCAGCACAATAATGTCCGTCTTTACCTTGGTCGCCAAAGTCTTCGCAAATGGCTAAAACTTCCGATAGAATTAAGTCGGCAAACTTTTGCTCAAACATTTCTCTAGTGACTAGCATACTCGGAGTATTTTCAATCACGGCTTCGTAAGCCTCTTTGGATAGTTCTTTAATTTTTTGATTCACTTTTAAATCTCCATATCTACAAAAACTCTTTCTTTACTCATCTTTGCAAAACCCATCAAGGTCTTCCCATGTTCCGCTAAAGATAACTTCGGTCGGATTTTTCACAACCACTTTATCTTCGTACACATGGTACTCATAGTCCTGCCAACAATCGGTCGAGGTTACAGGATAAATGTAGAATCCACCAACAGATTGTTTGAAGTGTGCAACCAACTGCGCGGCAAGGCAACCCATGCCGTTTGCAAGTTTAGGCTTCACTTCGCCATAACCATTCACTACTTCGAACCCACTCAAAAATTCAGCAAGTTCGGCTCCGTGTCCTGACGGATAGCCATCGAATTGGCGATACAAATTCAATACAGGTTGATTGCCATCATACACAAAAGTCAAAGACCGTGTTCCCATTTTTAACGCTCCAAAATAAAATGTTCACCAAGATACAAATCAAAAGTTTTTACTAGGTGTTCATAGTCACCTTTTTTCATTTCAGCAACAATGGCTTCGCCTAGTTCTGGCGCACCAGATTGCCGAAAAGTTTTCAGCACCACACCCATCAAATAAAATGCATTGCCTTGCGGACCAGTCAGGTCAATAACAATCATTTCGTTTTTCCGTTTACTGCGGATCACAATGCCTCCAATCTAGCCATCAAAGTAACATAATCATTGAACACTTCGGAACCATCGCGGCTGGTTCTGAGAATTATAAAGTTTCGATTGTAAATCTCAACAGTAGCATCCAAAGTTCTTGCGCGACCAAAAGTCACGGCACGATACTTGGCACCTTTCTTGCTCTTGTATTCACCAGTCAGAACGCCGTAGGGCGCGGTAAAGTTTTTACCACATGCCCACTCGTAGACTGCGGTTTGAATTTCTTGACTATTCATTACCATCTATTCCAGCCATGACTTTGTATATTTTACACACTAATCGTGGATTGTCTTCGCCATAGACACGCACTAATTTGTCCATAACATCAGCCATATTTTCATAATGCTTGTTAAAATAATCTTCATTTTCTTTTTTTATATTTTTTTGAATTTTCTTAGTCTTAGGCTTCAAATATTTTTGATAGTGCCTTGCATTTCCTTTCGCATCGGTCCACTCTAAATTTACAACTCGGTTATCCGTTTTCTTACCATTCTTATGATTAACGATAGGTAAATTTTTAGGATTTTCAATGAAACATTGTGCTATTAATCGGTGCAACTGAAAGTGTTTTATTATCCCAGCATCACTTGCCAATGATACTTTATTGTACCCATTAATGGTAACATAAGGATTCAGTTTTGTTTGTTTATTTCTCTTGGATGAATAAATGTTTCCAAGTTTATCTACGCTATAACCAGAGAATCCAGGAATAGATTTTAAATTTTTGGTTGTCATATTAAGCCGCTTTCATCATAATAGTAGGAAACTTCACAAAACCGCTGGTGTCCTTCTTAGCCTTGCCTTTTGCGTACAAGCCAACCACAACACCGTTCGGATCAAGGAAACGCAGGTCGGAATCATCACCATTGAACACAGGCAAGCCCATGTAAGTCTCAGGCATTGGCAGGGTTTTCTTGATACCGAACACCGTAGCAACATTATACCCTTGTTCAATAGCCTTTGCAACATCGGCATCATTGCCGTCCGCGGCAGAGAATGTCAGGTGATAATTCGGCAGGGCGCGACCTTTACGATTCAACATTTTGGTGTAGTCATAAAAAGTCACATTCGGAAACATTTGAAAAATGTTCTTGCCGTCCTGAACCTCATACTTTTCCCATGCAATATCCGAAGTGCCGTTCAAACGGAACACAGGAATCAAGCCAAGTTTTTCGGATTGCTTGATTGCCTTTTTAATATCAAGGTAAAGTTGAAGCATAAAGGCGCCGCGGTTCTCAAAAAACAAACGGGTCTTACGCTTCCGTGCCTCTTGGATCACATTAGTGGTTTCGCCACGCTTGAACATACCACCACGACCAGCCGTATTCAGGCAAGCGGCAGTACAACCGGCGGTACGCTTAGGACAGGTTTCGTAACCGCTTACATCAGCCGGTGCAAGGTGCAGAATGTAGGTATTGTAACCTTGAGCCATGCCCTTGAGAATTTTGGGGTTTCCGGTCGAAAGCAATTTCATATCAAGTCCTCATCAATCAGTACAGTACCTATTATACAGGATTTTGCCGTCCTGTCAAGCACCAGCAAAAGTGTTGTTTTTACGCAACAGGTGCGAACATCCGGCGACCGTCAATCATGAACCGGTCAAAGGCTTCCATAACCCGTTCCGAGTAAATCATTTTGCCGTTGGCTTGAATGTCCTGCAACAATTCCAAAAAGCCCAAGCCCAAGAATTGTCGTTCTTTTTCGAGGATACCGATAGCGGTTTCAATTTTCATCATAATTACACCAATTCACAAACATCTTTAAAAAGTTTATCGTAGGCAAACTGAGTAGGGAATCCGTACTCGGTAGCAAAATCGCATGAGGACGAGCCGTAGACCGCATCGGCAAATCCGCCAGCATCAATCACCGCTTGGGCTAGGACCAACCGGTCATTGGACTTCACAACAAGGTTGCCAAGTCCGGCGTAGAATTCAATGCAACCATCTTCAACATTCACATAATCAACTTTAGCCATTTCGTTTTCCTTTCTCACTCAACAGATTCTATTATACAGGACTCTTGGCAATTGTCAACCCTGTTGTTTTTACGCAACAGGCAACATTTTCATACCAAAAGGACCGACAACCAACTTGCATTCGACAAGGCTGATTCCAGGATCGCCGAGCATAGTCTCGGCAAACGCTTCAGCGGCGGCAAGGGAAGTAAAGGTTGCAAGGACTTCATTGCCGAAGGGTTGGGATTTGGTAACTGCTACGATCATTTTTCTCTCCGTTTCAATCACTACAGGATCAATTATACACGATTCTTGGCAAGTGTCAAGTGTGTTGTTTTTTTACAACAAGTCAACCTGAACATCAACCTCGGCAATAGTTCCGTCAGCCTTGTACGACCGAATACGGCTACCGAAACCAGTCGGGCGTTGACCCAAAGGCAGGCGCTGGTCACAACCTAGCGAATTCAGAGCCGAAAACACCGCGACCCGTTGGTGATAGATTCCCATGCCTTCAAGGGCATCCTTGACGGTGGTGTTAAACATCACACCTTCGCAAATCACACGGATTTTTTGGTTGTTATTCAAGCCAGAAATTAGTTGCTTTGTACGCATATCAATTATCCCAAAGTTTTAACAGAACCACTATAAGCGGCAACAAAACCAATCAGTATCATCACCGTAAACAGAACCAGAAGAATCATCAGAAAAGTCATTTTTTTCTCTCTTTCTTTCTCACTACAGTACCTATTCTACACCTTTCATGGAAAAAGTCAAGAACTTTTTTTAGTGTTGCATAAAAACAACAGTTTTGTCTCTAAAAAACAACAACACGGAAATGGTATATTGACTAAATAAGTATAAAATTGATCCTTTTTGTCATGTATGGAAAACCTCAAAACAAAAGGGGGAGTAACACAAATGGGATTATATGAAAAAATATCGTTCTATTTTTTTGAGTGATGTGCATTTAGGCACGAAAGATAGTCAAGCGGATAAGTTAAATAATTTTTTAAAGCATAACAGTTGTGACACACTATATCTAGTGGGTGATATTATTGATGCATGGCGCATACAACAAAACAAGTGGCGATGGAAACAAAGTCATACCAAGGTAGTGCGTAGAATATTAGGTCACGCAAAACATGGCACTAGAGTTGTTTATATAGCCGGTAATCACGATGAGTTTCTTAGACCAATGATACCATATGGTTTTAGTTTTGGTCTTGTTGAAATTCACAATCAAATAGAACATATAGGTGCAGATGGTAAGCATTATCTAGTTACACATGGTGACTTATTTGATGGCATTACTAAACTTGCCCCGTGGTTAGCCTTCTTAGGAGATAAAGCATATGACTTTATTCTTTCTGCCAATAGTAGGTATAACTGGCTGCGGCACAAGATGGGGTTTGGATATTGGAGTCTCAGTAAATATCTCAAGCACAGAGTTAAAAAGGCAGTAGACTTTATGTTCAAGTTTGAAGAAAACTTAGCCAATTACTGTAAGAAGCGAGGTTTTGATGGAGTTATATGCGGACACATACACCACGCAGAGATTAAAGAAATTAATGGTGTTATGTATATGAATGATGGCGATTGGGTTGAAAGTTGTACAGCACTTGTAGAACATCATAGCGGCCGATGGGAAATTATAACTTGGACCAAGGAAAAAGACAATGATAAAATTGTGTGATAAAATTACTATTGTTGTGCCTTGTAAGAATGAAGAAAATTATATTCATCATCTACTAGATTCACTACGCTCACAAAATATAGGCAACACTAGAGTAATCATTGCTGATTGTTCAACCGATTCCACTAGACAAGTTATTAAGGATAACAGTATTGGACTGAATGTTGAAATTATTGATGGTGGTCCGGTGTCTATTGCTAAGAACAACGGAGCAAGACTAGTCACTACTCCGTATATTCTGTTTATTGATGCTGATGTTCGATTCTTTAAAGATACAGTTATTAGAGATGCTGTTAACAAAATGGAATCAAAGAACCTTCATCTTATTGGACTAAACATCAAATGTTACGATAAAGATATACGAGCCAAGATTGGATTTACAGCATTTAATATAGTCAATCACACACTAAAATTCTTTAGCCCATTTGCTGTAGGTGCATTTATGCTGACCCGCAAAGATAAGTTTGAAGAGTATGGTGGGTTTCCTGAAAATCTATTAACATCTGAAGACTACTTTTTGTCTAAAAAATATAATCCTAGAAAGTTTAAGATTATTCGACACCACTTTGGACAAGATAGCCGTAGATTTAAAAAGATGGGCTACTTAGGTATGGGCAAATATCTTGTTAAAAATTTTGTTAATCGCAATAACAAAAAATATTGGGAAAGTTTATACCATAATAGATACTGGAATTAAACCAGATTATTTGGTTTGATTACCTAAAATTTTGTAACCTGTGCCAGTAGGATGAATCTTATCGGCACTCATGTGATCTTTAGGTCTTGGCAAGATTGTATCGCCATACTCTGCGGCAATGCGTACAATTGCATCGTGCGGAACTGGCTTACGATCTTGACCTGGATCAATCCAAAATACTCGCTTACCTTTGATAGCCGAACGCATTTTACGCAATTCGGCTTCAGTCTTCACTCCGGCATGATCATTCGCGCCTAGACTAATGATAATTGTTTCGTAAGGTTTAGTTGTTGCATGTGCAAGATAGTCTTTATTCCATTGCCAAGAATTCCAACCACCTCTGCTATAACTTACACACTCCGGGCGATACATTGCAACGCCTACTGCAATACTATCTCCAATTACCATGCAATCCATAAATCACTCCATCAAAACACAGTCTTCTTAAATTTCAAAAGTTTTTAATTCAAAATGATCTGCGCGTCCTTCGTAGTTAATATAGCCACGAGGGTTGCAAACAATACGAGTGCTACCAATCATGTAGTCAAAGTCTTCATGAGTATGACCGTGAGTCCATAGTTTGATTCGTGGATTGTCGATGATAAACTCATCAAGACTAGAACTATAGCCACCATTCATCAAAACATCTTTCTTATAGCGAGGGTGAGTTGACGAACGACTTGGTGCATGATGCCCACACACAACATACTTATGCGTAGGATTCTCTGCGATTGTTTGACGAATGAACTCAACCATCGCCTTATGATCTACAACCGCATCTTCAGGCGTGAACATTGCAGGTCTTTCTTTAAATGTCACACCAGTAGTTTTCGAATAGTCATCGGTACCATCTTCGCGTTTCGCATAATCATACACTTTGTATGAAACCATATTGTTGCTATTGTCTACACAACGGAAGTCATTCATCATTCTGCGAATGCCATGCAAAGTCATAGGGTCTTCTTTGTTCATATCAGTCCAAAGAGTGCCGCCAATGAAAGTCACTTCGTCAATACGAACTGTTTCTTTATCTAGAATGTGAAGATTCTTGATGTAACCAAGACGCTCTTTGAGAACACGATGCGTAATGGCATAGTCACCATTGTAGTGTTCATGATTACCCATGATGTAAATGACATTAGAAAACTCTGCACCACAATTTTCAAAGAAGGCATGGTATTTGTTTGAACGATCATTTTCGCCACGAATATTATAACTATCGCGTTCCATCAAATCTTTAGCAACGCAAATGTCGCCAGATAGTACAAGTACATCAGCGTTATCAGTATTCTTTAATTCTATAGGACCAAATTCAAGATGAATATCGGAACAAACTGCAATTCTCATTTTTAATCCTTTAAAAAAATGGTACGGATGGTGGGACTCGAACCCACAAAACTCAGATTTTAAGTCTGATATGTATACCGATTCCATCACATCCGCAAAATACTATTATACTAAAATTTGTTTTGAATGTCAATGAACCAGTCACATGATGTTGACAAGGTTATCATATGATAACAACCTAGAAAGTCTCCTGTGTATATAAGCAATGCCGTGAAAATCATCATGGCAAATATGATTGCCCAATCTTTTATTTTTTTCATATCATTATCCTTATGGCGGAGAGTATAGGATTCGAACCTATGCGCCTACTTTCGTAAACGGCGGATTAGCAATCCGGTGCATTACCACTCTGCCAACTCTCCGTGATTGGAGCGGGTAGCGAGAATCGAACTCGCGAATAAACCTTGGCAAGGTTTCAGGTTACCATTACATCATACCCGCATATCATTTTCAAGCACACCATCTCTACTTAAAGTTTATCAGCAAGCCGACTCACAGTATGCTTGAAAATGAGGACTCTTTCGAATCCTCACCGTTCTACTTAAAGAACTTTGTAGCGATCATCCATGATGGTTTTCAGCATGATCGATACTGGTGTGAAGTTATCAATGTCTCCCGACAAGAGTGGCTTCACAATCGCTGGCGAGAAGCCAGACACCAGAGCGGTGCCGCCTTTGTCAAATTTGACTGGCGCGTTGCCGTACGATGCGTTTAGGTTCCAAAATACCACTTGTGGCATTTCATAACCTGCATCTTTGTACTTGCGTTGAATCATCTGAATTGCAGAATCATCATGGGTCATGCATTGATCAAACTGCATATCAGACAAAATCAATACCATTGCTGGCATTTCTTCTTGAGGCACACCACCCTTTACTGCAACATCAAGAATTTTCTTGAATGCGGCATGTAGGTTGGTGTTCATCTCCCACTTAGATTTGATCATTTGATCAATCTTTTGGTTGATGTTACCTTTCAGATTCAACAACTCTGGCTTGTTAGAGAAAGTCAAGAAGGTGTCCTTGAACTTTCCGGTGTTCTTGTCTGCAAGATACAATCCCAGAGAGACTGCTACTTCAAGGCAAGAAAGTTTTGTGTTCTTTCCTGCTGGACAAGACATAGAGCCAGATACATCAACCAGTGGGAGGATGTTTGCATCGCCAACATAGTTAGGCAATGCTTCCCATTGCTTTTGAATCAAGTCCAATTCGGTCTTGTCAAAAGTAACGCCATAGTGTCCGATGCGACCTTTAAGCACATCGTATGGATATGCAACGGATGCATTTACCTTCACTTCTGGATTGTCACCCTTTACAAGAGACTGCACATACTCCGCATACTTTTCAGTATTGCGATTGAATGCTTTCTTATAACGAGCCGATGCAACAGAAGGCACATGGCTAAAGTTGATGTTGTCCCAATCTTTAGCACACATCTGAGATTCTACAACCTTAGTCAATTCGACTAGGGACTTACGATAGAACTTTGGAGACATGCCAAAGAAGTTACGGATTTCAACTGCGATAGGACCTTGACGAGGTGTCCACTTAGCGGCAAGTCCATTACGCGAACGCAATGCATCGCCAAGCAAAGTGTATGCCTCATTCTTCATGTCTTTAGAATTAAAGACAAACAGGTCATCCCAACGCCCCAATTCTGGGACCTTGCGTAGTAAAGCCTTTGCGGCTTCAGTATCGTTCTTTTCTAGGTACACTAGAATATCGCGGAACAATTGACGCTCACCAGCACCACCTCGCGCATCACGGAGCCATGCGGCAACACGCAATGCAAGGTCACGATTCTCAGCCATTGCGGCAGAGAATGCTGGCACAATGTTCTTACCGCGGCTTGCGCCAGCGTTATAGAACAAATCTACAACCGCGTTGGCGATAGACTTGCGAGCCTTCATACCATTCTCGGTACGGGCTTCTTGGTTTACAACTGCATCTACAAAAGTAGTCATGATATTTCCTTTCAACAGGTTAAGTTTGCTTTTTACGGTTACAAGTCGTATGCTTTGATTGCGGGAATTAACCTAAAATTAAAACAACAGGATAGTTTTCTACTTTTTGATTTACATGAGAACTCGAAACTCATGTCGCCAAGCGAACTCGGCCGTCAGTATTAAATAGGCGTTAACCTATTTTTTTGGGTTGCTGAACCTATCCTAATAAATAATATAATAAAATCGGGTTGGTCGGGTAAGATATTATCGGTTCTTAAACCACGGTGCTTCCTTGCGGATGAAAAAACCCCACCGTAATCAAATGGACTACCATCATTTTTCTGTCTTTCCAGCGTCAGATTTAATTCGAGTTTACTCTCTAGTCTCCGTAATTACACCTTGCGGTGGTCCTCCTGTAGAAGACAGTTCTTTAGCGTTTTATGTTAAAGATTGCTGAATCCAACCCTTTACTAACTCAATATCACAATTGTATCAGGTATCTATGAAAATGTCAAGACACTTTCATGGTAAATGTTGGCGGAAGCGGTGAGATTTGAACTCACGGACCCTTGTGAGGCCGACAGTTTTCAAGACTGTTGCAATAAACCGGACTCTGCCACACTTCCTTATTTGGTGCCCAAGGCGGGACTCGAACCCGCAAGATTTAGTTTCTAAGACTAACATGTATACCAATTCCATCACCTGGGCAATTATTTATTTCTGGTACCCTCACTCAGATTCGAACTGAGAGAACTTCTCCTTTTAAGAGTAAAGTAGCATAAATATGGCATGAGCGCGCCAGCCGTGCGCTGAGGATACGAATAATGTCTAATATAAAAAAATTTATCATTCTTTTTCCAACTCCATTGTTTATGATTTTGGGGTTTGTTAATCTGTTTTACTTCAATCTACCCATGTGCGGTACCCAATCATATGAAATGGCTTTAATGTGGTTTACTATGTCAATAGCACATTGTAGACCATGGCTTGATTTTATAGACAAATATTAAATATATTTGTCCATGAGGGCATGGTACCGGATATTGGGATCGAACCAATGACTTATCGCTTATCAAGCGATTACTCTACCGCTGAGTTAATCCGGTGTAAATTCTGGTACCGCCTGTTGGGATCGAACCAACTTCCTCGGTGCTTCAAACCGATGCAATGACCACACTTGCTCAAGCGGCGTTGGTACCTCTAGTAGGATTCGAACCTACATCAGCCAATTATCTGTTGCTACGGAGTATAAGCCCGCTGTTTTACCATTAAACTATAGAGGCATGGTGCTCCCAACAAGAATTGAACTTGTAATTCATCCTTACCAAGGATGCGTTATACCACTTAACTATGAGAGCGAATTGGGCAGGTGAACGGGAATCGAACCCTGACTAAATGTTTCACAGACATTTGTGCTAACCTTTACACTATTCCCTGCATAGATGGTGCCTTGTGACAGGATCGAACTGCCGACATTCGCCTTGTAAGGGCGCTACTCTACCTCTGAGTTAACAAGGCTTAATTAAATAATCTTCTAGCGAACTGTACTAGTAATTGATTGTGACGATAGTGATGCCAGTGTTTTTGCATGTATGGTTTTTCAAACCAATATATGTCACTCTCTGGATGTGGACCTATCAGCCCTATATTATTTTGTATGACTGCGGCGGCATCTCCATTTGAGTATCGCGCAATTACATCATAATCTTTTTCATCACCTATCAATGAACAACCATCATAAAAATACATGTTCTCATCATACTCTAACCAACGAACTTTTGCAACTGTACCGAAACTTCTTTTTACATCTGCATTAGGACGAGTAATGTATTGCTCTGCCTTAATGTTTGTGATGTTGAAATAATGATGCCCTGCCCAATATGCACCCATACAAATACCTAAGTATCTACCGCCTTTTGCAATGCGATTCACTACTGCATCTTTGTATGGCTCTACTATATCGTGCCAAGTATCACTATCACCAAGCCCACCAGGAAATACAAGCATATCATATTTCGCAAGTGTTTTATCTTTAAGATGTTTGTCTGATATACAATCTATATCGTAATCGAAATACAATGAACGAATCACGCCATGTGCGCTTTGAACAGAGCATTGTGGGTGATTAACAAATATTGCAATTCTTGGTTTTTTCATATGGCGCCCCGCGAGGGATTCGAACCCCCATCAACGGTTTTGGAGACCGGCATGTTGCCATTACACCAGCGAGACTTTAAAATGGCTGGGCTGTATGGATTCGAACCACAACTACCTGAGTCAAAGTCAGGTGTCCTACCATTAGACCACAACCCAATAAGGCTATGCCGCAACTGCATACTTAAAACGATCTGCCGCATGTGTAGCCGCCCATGCATGAGGTTTAACAAGAGGTATAACATTACATGTTCCACGAATGTAACCTATCGCTTCTTGAATTACGCAAGATGATCCATACATTTGGTCTGGATTAATATCCAAGTGTACTTCAACATGGCGACCTTCTAATACATCTGCAAGTTTCAAATACATGTCACTTGCACGATAAACTTCATTCATCAAACGAAAACGAGGACGATCAACTTTCTGATCATAATCTCTTTCACGTTCTATTTGTCCAAACAATTTGCAACCGTTGTTGCCATTGATGTGAACTACAACTGCGGTAATATAGTCTGCGTACCACACTTCACCTATTCTGAATCTTTCTGAATCACATCCAAGATAAACTTTTGTTTCAGGAGTTTGATCTGCTATGAATGCTTTCACTTCTTCCAAATTAATTTTTCTCATGATTTGTTTCCTTGTTGGAGCGGGTAGGGAGATTCGAACTCCTCGCTTGAGGTTTGGAAGACCGCCGTGCTACCGCTAACACTATACCCGCGATTTTACTTCTTGAGTTTCCTCATTGTATCTTGTTATCTTATCATCAACCTCTGATGGTTGCTCTTTCGTTTCTAGTAAGTCTCGACCAAAAATAGCATCCCATCGATTTGACCATTCATCATGAGATACACTAAAAGGACGAGGCTTGCTTCCTTTGCCTGCCTCTTGTGTCATGTTACAACTCCATGTATTGTTTATATAATTTATCGCCTAAACGAAATGCTTCTATTTCCCAAGGCAATTCTCTGTACGGAATAACGTCCGTGTTTACTCTTCGAGATTTCCAACGAGTTAAATCTTCATCTAACTCTTTGCGAACAAACTGTCGCACATGAACCATTTCATGTGCCATAGTACGAATTTGTGTGTTTACATCATCATCTTTTGCTATAGCCATAATGAAGTGTCGCGGTTCACCTGACATGTTATAGTCTTCGGCATAAACCCAACCGTATTCATTACCCATATTACTTTTATAACTAATTCGGACATGCAAATTTGGAATCATTTGCGGAGTAAACAATTGGCTGGCAAAGTAGTTTAATGCCCTTCTTTGACATGCCTTTATTCGACTACCGTAAAGATTTAGTTCCATTTGCGGACCTCCTTCTTCACTATTTATTTTTTAACGATTTTGGTCCGAGTGGAGAGATTCGAACTCCCGACCCTCTGGTCCCAAACCAGATGCGCTACCAGACTGCGCTACACTCGGTAAACTTGGTGCCCCATGACAGAATCGAACTGCCATTCTCGGATTACAAAACCGATGTTCTACCATTTAACTAATGGGGCGAAACTGGTGGTGATGGAGGGATTCGAGCCCCCAACCTCTTCCGTATGAAGGAAATGCACTACCATTGTGCTACATCACCTTAGCCATTAGTGAGAGTACTGCCATATCCGTTTAATACCTAGATAAGCGGTATCTACTATCTGAAACCATCTGTCGGTGACTAATCCGTAAAATCGATGGCGATAGAGAGTGGTATTCCCTCGGCAGTCAGGTCGCTAGTCAAGCACCTCGCTTTCGGACTCTCACGAATGGCTCCACAGGCAGGGATCGAACCTACGACCAATTGATTAACAGTCAACTGCACTACCGCTGTGCTACTGTGGAATAAAATAACAGGATACGCTTTTGCTTTATTACCAGTAAAGTTATTTGATTGCTGAAAGTATCCTAAAATTGGTTGCAGAGGCAGGATTCGAACCTGCGGTTCTTGGCTTATGAAACCAAGCGGATGACCACTTCCATACTCTGCGAAACTTGGCGGTTCTAGGGGGTAACGATCCCCACTCTTTTGGCGTGACAAGCCAACGTGCGTCCATGAACACTTTAGAACCTAAACTTGGTAGGGGTACAGAGAATCGAACTCTGGTTAATAGGTTAAAAGCCTACTACTTTACCACTAAGTTATACCCCCAAAATCTGCTGGCACCGCCTGAGAGAATCGAACTCCCATCTCAGCGTTCGTAGCACCGGATTCTTATCCATTGAACTAAGGCGGCAATTTGGTGGAGGATAGCGGAATCGAACCGCTAACTGTACCTTGCAAGGGTACTGTGTTCCCAATTATACCAATCCCCCAAATATTTGGCATTACGAACTTTAGCCGTATCTCTTACGCGGATACCGAAAGTACATCGTTGATGCACCGCTATACACGCCAGCACTTTTTGCTGGATTGACACACCTTGATGGTGTGACTATGGTGGGTCCTGATGGTAACGCTCCACGAGGCAACTTCCCTACAAAACAATGCCAACGGATTTACAGTCCGCCGTAGGGGGCAGAACCCAATATTCTTCTGGAGTGAGGAGTGGGATTCGAACCCACGATACAAGAGTTTTGCAGGCTCCGCCATTCGACCGCTCTGGCACCCTCACATTACCATTTGTTAAGTGTTATCCGCTAAATTTAGGCGTCCGGTGCTTCCGTGCCACAGCCGATAGCAGTTATATCAGGATCAGTCGCCGGCCGCTTTGACCCGAATAGTGTATGCGTCCATACACGATACCTTGATAACACTTAACAAATGGTACCATATTAAAACGCATTAGGATGTTTGATAGAAGAAACAGTTTTGAACCTGCCCTACCGTGCCGTCCACGGACTTGTCTATCAACCACATTACTTGCCAAGTTGTTCCAGCACCCTCGGGAGGCTTCATGTAGTCTTAGCAGAGCCTAGCCGTCACTAGGAATAATTCTCTACTAAGGTACCTACTGGCTTGGTAACCCAATGCGTTTTAATATGGTACACCTAGGGGGAATCGAACCCGCCGTTTGCGCCTTGAAAGGGCGCCGTCCTAACCGTTAGACGATAGGTGCATACCTGATACAAATTGTTAAAGAACTTTTTGTGATCCAGACTTATCTGAATCACTCACAACAGAAATCAATTCTACGCTAAGTCCAAGGACTTGTCAATCACTTTTCTGCTGTATTTTTACAACTGGCCCGGCTGGCAGGAATCGAACCCACATCGGACGCTTTAGAAGAGCGTTGCCTTATCCATTAGACCACAGCCGGAAAATTCTATTCTATCAAACTTCACCACTCTTGTCAAGTGATGTTGTTTTTTTACAACACAAACAAAAACCCCCTAGTTTTTTAGTCTAGGGGGTTTTTGTTTGGATTGACTTTTTACAACTTATCAGCCCTCCGAGCCCCCTCGGCTATTTTCCCAAATCGCAGGTGTGCGTGAGCCTACGAATGGCATCGCATATGTGCAATCTAGTTTTCTACTATGGAGGGATATGGACTGCATTAGTCTTCCTTTAAAAGTTTTATTTGTCATGTATCTATATATACAAATTCTAGTCTTGTTTTGACTTGATTGAAGAAATATTTCTTGGTGCCGCGAATGATACTAGCACTAGTGCCGCTAACCATTCCCAGAAACCATATGCAATACTCAGTCCGAACAAAGTGTTCAATGACCAAATAAATGCAAGTGGCGAAAGAATCGCAAAAAATATAACAAACAATGCTACGAAAGCAACTAAACCATTAGTCATTTTATACTCCAATCATCTTCAAATTCATCAAAGTCATCTTCCGAAAGATTCTTCGGATCAAAGTTACGCAACTTATGCTGTAACTTTTGATGTGTCTTACCTTTGTTTTCTCTCAAAGGTCTTTTCTTTGGGTTTGGTTTATTACTATCATCTTCTTCTAGAAATTCACGAAACCCTTTGATCTTCTTATCCGTTTTCGACATGTTAAGCCTGCGATTCTCCTACGAACAACTCAGGTAGTGCGTCTTCTACTACCTTGCGGGTGATGCCTTTGTAGCCTGTCAATTTTTTATCTTTGATCATGATGGCTAGTTTGGCTTCGTCAGCAGAAATGCTTTCTAGCATTTCAATAAAAATTTTTTCTTTACGAACCTTAGTAAGGTTATTATTTGCGCCTTTTACAAAGTACCCAAACTTTTTCAAGTCTTTAAGTAATCTATTATAGCCCCAATTGTCTGGAATGTCAAGTTGCTTGTAAGGTGGTGTTCCCTCAGGCAAATCAAATTGAATGTCTCTATTGTATACAAATGTGAGAACAGTTTTCAATTCAGGTTTCAAATTGGCAATCTCACGCAAATGTGCCACGCGATCTTTCGCAGGAACATCGTTTATAATTTTAAGCAACTCTGGGATTGTTGCTCTACTAATGTCAGTCGGCATATTAAAATTCCTGTATGTGTTCCATCAATTGTTTCATGCGGTTCTTGATGAAATAGTTTAGTATCTTGCCTTTACCTTTTATAGCGGTAGGATTACGATACGCGGTTAAAATTCTATCTGCATATTCACTTGGCACTTTTGACAAGTCGATTAGACTTTCATTGCGCTGGTAATTACGCATCATTGTTGCATCGCAAAAGTCTTCTGGCTTCTGTGATACCCATATATTTAGTTTTTTCTCAGTTACAGGCTTCTGACGGGACTCTGTAATGAATGTATCATCGCTAGACAGGATGTTAGGAATGCCATCACCTCTATCACCTTTAATGATATGCTCTTTGAGAAACTTAACCGGTTCTGATGTTTTAAGAAACTTCTTTGCCATAGGACTGTATTGATCCACATTGGCAAACTTTTGCAGTTGCATAAAGTCCTTATCGCTAGAAAGAATCAGAATCTTTTCACTTTGAGAATTCTTTAGTTCTACGCCATAGTTTGTACAGATTGTACCGATTACATCATCGGCTTCAGTCTTATCAATCTGAATAACTTTGTATGGGAAGTTTTCGCGAATCTCATCACGCACTCGGTTGAGTGTTTCGAAAATTAAATTCCAATCGTATGGAGATTCTTCTCTGGCTTTCTTACGCGCCGCTTTGTAGTACGGAAACAAATCTCTGCGCCAATACTTCTTATCATCGGCACAGATAACAAGGTCGCCATACTCATCTTTAAACTTCACATTGTACATGCGAATGCTATTGAGTACCATATGGCGAATTAGATTCTCATTAATGCCGCCGCTAGTAATTCCTGGTTGCATCATGAGATTGGAAATCATGACTTGGTTTAAGTCGAGCAAAATCATTTTATATCCTAATTTACTATTCTGAGGATAATTGTATCAGAATTGATTCGGCCTGTCAAGTTGCTTTCCTTGGTAGACAAGTCTGGCAGAATCTTCTTGATTTTAACTTTGCCAGCCTCCATCAACTCTTTGATAGTTGCCTCTGGCTTGCGTAGTCGTTTACCAATGGAAGTTTGTTCATTGAAATTCTGTAGTGTGCTTCCTTTGACAGTCAAACCTTTTGCATTATCTGCATGGTACACACCAAGTGTTTTTGTCTTTGTGTTGTATACCCACAATTGCAATGCACCAACTACCTTTTCTGGCGCGATACTTACGAGTCCCATCTCAGGGAATGCATCCAAGTAGTTCATCTTTGAAACTAGAACAGCCGCAGGCTTTTCTTTCACTTTGCGCTTTTTGCGTACAGGCTTGTTACTCTCTGCACCAGCATTGGCGGCGACAACAATAGAGTCCAAGAATTCTTTGAACCTACGCAACTCAGGCTTTGTAAAATTAGAGTAACCTTCTTTCAAATCGGGATCGGTTGTGTTGATTACTTCTTCAATCTCTTTTGATCTTTGAATGAATACATCGCAAATCTTCTTCATCACAACAGAAGAAAGATTGCGAGACTTAAAGTAAGAATTCATATCGATAAAGTTCTTACAACCACCAGTTGTAAAGTCATCGACCAAGCCTTCTATCTCGCCGGCTTCTTCGCTTGCCTTTTCGCGAATACGATCTTGAATGTTGACCTTTGGTGCATCTTCAACAACGACCTTAACAGTTTTTAAATCTTTGTTCGCTTCAGCCAAAAGTTCTTTATACCTACTCGCGACATATTGCTTAGTCTTGTCGCTAGGAACAAAACCAAGACATAGCATACGCGCAAGCCAGCCGAATTGTAAATTAACTTTAGATTCTGATACGGAACGAACAGCAAGAATCTCATTCTTGTTTCGCCCGACAAATTTCAGATAGTCTAGTACAAACTCTTTTGCTTCTTTCTTACTGCAATTGTAGTTGTACCAATTGAATGCTTCGATCAAAACACTCTGTTCGCCTCTGCCTTCTACATTTGTGTAGATGGGTTCAGCACCAATTTCTGATGTAATCTTTCTCATGATGTAGGTCCATAAGTCCAAGAATTAGTTTCAATATTCCAAATGCTCTCGGTTCTACTGTTTTTTCCCTGTAGAATCGTTACTTGTATTTTGTTCGTTTTGAGTAATGAAATTAATAGCGCCTTTAGTTTCTGTTGGTCTGGAGGTTCTCCTTCCGTCACTATCTTGACTTTCGTACAGGTATTCATATAACTCTTTCACGCCACCAATGTATTTTGCGCCATGATAAATGTGTGGAACAGTTTGTGTTCCTGGTTGTAATCTTTGAAGTTGATTAAGCGTATAGTCCATACCATACAGGTACATACGATATTCATAACCCATTGTATATAACAAAAATTCTGCTCTCTCACATGCTTTACTGTTTAGTGCGCCGTATATGAAAAACATTACATCTCGGTTCTTGTAGTTGTTACAAGCCTCACATGCGTACCTGGATGAACGGTAGACGATATAGTTTTCTTTTCGCCATTGTCTTCGTAAGTTATTAGATAACCTATGATGACATTTCGGCTATAAGGTTCTTCAATAATTTGGCAAGTGTTTTGTTGTTGATAGCCAACCGTTTGTGTAGAGTAACCAACTACTCTCTGATTAGAATTGGTTGCAACACCCGCACCAATTGCTCCACCTATCACGGTTGCGCCTACATTACCATTTGAAACTCCGGCACCGATTACTGCACCAACAACCGCACCAAGTGCGGCATCTGCTGGATGCACATATCGACCTTCTACAATGGGAACATTTTTCTGAATAGGTACTGTAGTTACACCACAAACTTGTCTTTGTGTAACACCAGTCTCCAACTTCGACATGGTTTCGATATTGACAATGGGTGCGTATCGAACCAGTTGATTTGGAACATTGTAAAGAGGGCTAGGTGTATAGGTTTGACTTTGCCCATCAAGCGAACGCGATTCGTTTCGTTTAGGGTCTTTCGAAAACCTAACCTCAGCATGAGCGGTAGTCGCAACTAGTAGAGCGGCAACTAAGGCTGTGAATTTCATGGAAGTTCTCCTTTCATTTGTATATATCATACCGCATTTCCTATCTGTTGTCAAGTATGGTAAACATAGAAAGAAGTGAGTGATTACTTACGCTGTAGGCTTCTTCGCAGGCGGTCTTTTTTTCGCTTGCTGTGCTACAGTCTTCGTGACTTTTGCCGCAGGCTGTTCTTTCTTAGCAGGCGCTTTGTTTGCCTTTGGTGCTGGCGCAGGTGTTGGCTCTACAACCTTTACTGGCTCATAAACTTCTGCCGGTTGCTTTTCTTCTACCGGTTTTGTAACAGAGTCCAGTGGATGTGTTCCATCTGCTTTTTCTTTGTTCAAGTGATTATAGGCAATATACACAATACCACCAAGAATAATAATTCCAATGATAATTTCCATAACTGTCTCCTTATGTTGGGATCAAACAAACTATTTATATTAAGTGTAGGTTTGTGATGAGGGCACCTGCCTTGTTGAAAGTCACAAGAAGGTGCGTATTCTTTGTGGCAAGTTTGGCAATGCATTAGTCCCAAAGCCCCCTATAATATTTGCCAAACAAACGCAAACCGTTATCGATTCGTTTGCTATGTGCTTGATAACCTTCTGCATCAAACTTTGCTGTATGATTAGGACCATCAACCATTTGATATAATGTTGGTTTGCCATTCTCATCCCATTTGCAAGGCTTACTCATCCAGTCAGTTTTGCCTGTATGAAATTGATCTTCCCAATTTGTTGCAAGTTGTTCAAAAGACCAAATCATTTCACTCATAATGTAATCCCAGCGTAGATGTACAAGGTCATCTACTGCGCTATCAGCGGCTTCTTTCTTTTCTGGGAAGAGTTCTTGTTGATCCCAATTATGAGGATCGTATGTGGTACGAAATTTTTCAGGCACATCTTCATCATCAACAAGTTGAGAACCATGCTTGGTTTCTTTCAATTGTTTTAGCATAGGCAGAATGATAGGATTCAAAGTTGAATCCATGTTCCAAGTATCGTACTTATCAATCTTCACATACACAATGCGTTTTCTTTTAGATTCAATCCACAACAATAGATTATATAGCCATGTGTTAGGACGGTCTCTGTCCCAACTTCTAGTTGCTTTTGGGTCTTCTTTTTCTACACTACCATGTGCAAGCCATTCACCAAAGTTATGCACCCAATCTGGATCACGATCAAACCCATATTCATCTTTCTCTTTTTTTGCCCAAAAGCAAAGTTTCTCAGCCAGTTGGTAAGGACCAAACCATTTTTTATATGGACCAATATAAACTTTCATTCCTTATAAACCTTTTGTTTGTAATTTGATTTTTCGCTTTCTATTAGTGTCACAAGTTGTTTTGCATGATCACGAACTTCTTGTGTCACCGCATAACCAAACCCTTCGGGGTGAAGTAATTCTTTCAAGAAGAATAGAATCTTAGATTCCACATCATTACTCATTTGATTTTTTCTCTTCTGCAAATCTTACCATAAAAGGTTTTTTATCAAACCACTCTGGCACTTTTTCCGCAATCACATCAAAATGATAATCATCTGGATAGTGTCGCAACACCCAAAGGGCTTGTCTACGCACATCTTTAGGAACCCTAGGAGTTTTCTTAGGGTCTATCAAATCATATAAGAATTGCTTACCACACTTGAGTGCGCGGTAGCGTTCATCAGGTAGCGTCATCTTCTTTCCATTCAGTAAAGAATGCCTCTTTCTTTTTCTCATCACTCCATGTGATACAATAACGATTGTCTTGGTTGCACATTTGCAACGCTTCATCTTCAGTTACTACACGATGCGAGACAATTGTTTCACCAAGGTGTTCTTGAGAAAACTCTTTTGCTTCTTCGCATGTAACAGTATCTAGTGCCCAATCTGCCTTGCCGGCAGGCACTTGCACCATGTATCGTTGACGAAACATCGAAACGCATTCAACCATTACCCATTGCATTTCTTTCTTCTTCATAGTCCAACTTCCATCTTTGTTGTCGATCCATTCGATAGTGTCTCCAGGTTTCCAACCTGTTCCCTCTAGTATAGCATCATTCAAAGGGAGAATCAAGTCACCTGTTTCGGGATCGGTTTCAAGTTCAATAACCCATGATTTATTTTCCATTACATTAACATCCTTATAAGTCCAAAACTATCAATTGTGGTTAACAGTAAGTAGTTAGCAAGCATCCCAAATGATTGCCGAGTATAAGCAGCCCAAGCGTACATAGCGCAACCACTAATCCAAAAAGGATAAAGAATAAGTAATGGCGGGTTTGGTACAGTAAGAGCCATGGTGATCGAACAACCAATGCTAACTGCCCAAGCCAGTACTTCAATGCAAAAACGAAATGAGTTGCTTTTCCAATCATCTTTTATCCATTGAAGAGTAGTTGTAAATATATCATGCATTTAATACCTTTTGAATTTCTTGCCATAGTTTACCGTAACCTTTGTTGTCACAGGTAGACTTTAGCATCTGTAGTTTATCATTATACCAATGTTCTTTTGGAATGTCAAGTAGATATTTCATGCATACCGATTCATCGAAAAACAACGGAAAATTCCATACACCATGAAAACCAAATGTTTCACCAGTTGGATTGCACCACTCATGTGAGAATTTATTTGCCACATCAATTGGCGCGTGTTTTATACCATATTTCTTTTTGAGAAAGGCGGAGTGTCCTTGAGAGATAACTGCATCTTCATTTTTAAATCGAGGACTATTTTCAAATTTGATAAATGGGTCACGCAACGATTCAATCAGTTTCATACTGCGTAGACTGAACCCACCATTGCCTACTTTTTCATCTGCGCCAATCCATGTGAATCTATCAGGCCATGGTGCACCAATGTAATCGTAGTTAAAGTAATCATCTGTCCATTGTGCTTTATTAGCCGCCATGCCATCGTATTGAATTACAAGTGCAAACTCAGTCTTAACATGCGCCCATAGATTCTTAATCATAAAATAATTGTAATCATCTACAGTAAAATTTTCACGCAATGGAATGTGATGACCATAGCCAAGAGGCACATTACCAACTTGCAAAACAGTTTCAACATGAGGCGTATTTTCTAGCGTATTGTCAATTGCAAAACGCATACTTTTTTGATGGGTGTTACCCACAATAATAACAGTAATTTTTTTCATATCTTTTTGTGTGAGTAAGTATAACCTACATCATGATTAAATTTGTTGAAGAATGTACAGGTCGGATCAATCCAAGAGAACAACCAGTTGCGAATGTCGCCTGGTCTAAATGTCATCAATGTATCAATTGGAAATTCTTGTAGAACAATGCGCTTCTCCACTCTAGGATATGAATTAGCAATATGCATTGGACCAGAATTCACGCCTACAAATTTTGCTGAACCTGCGATAAGTTTTGCAACTTCCCAATAATTCAATTTGCCACAGAGGTTTGTGCTATTGCCACCAAGAGGCTTATCGTTATCACCACCAACTTGAATAATTTCATAGTTCGAATAGTTTCTGTTGATTGAATCAATAACTTCGTCTGACATAACGCGAACATCATCTTCGCCTGATGTGGTACGAATTGCTATCTCGCCATCTCTGCGTCTGTCTGAACCTGTTGTGTGAACAACGATACGATTGGGCTGAATGGGTTCATCTTCGTAAATGTATAAACGCGAGTGTCTTAGTTGAACATTGTTAAAGCCCATTTGAATGCACATGTATTCTGCCTGCCCGTTTGTTACAGGCATTTTCATTACATCAACATATTGCTTTGTTTGTTCTGGAATGCGACAGTCTGGTATAAGACTGATCATGGGATGTTTGTTGGCTTCTTCTTCACTCATGAAGACAACAAACGGATTGTGTTTGAATGCCCAAATGCGTTCATCTGAAATGATGCACTTCTCACCAGTCACATTGAAAATGTTTTCTGGTATAGCAGTCGTAGCGATTTGATCGCCTATGTGATAGAAGTTGAATTTCAAATGGTACATAATATAAAACCTTATCTATTTTTTAGCGGGAACTTTCTTCTTAGTTGCGGCTTTTTTCGTTGGCTTCAATTCTTTATCGATTTTAGATTCAAGGCGTTTCATTACCTCATGACCTTCCATCCATATATCTTTGTTGTCTAGTATACTACGAATTTCCGTTTCTGTCAAGAAGCCCTGATAGACCTTGCGAATAATGTTTTCTGACCATTTGCGTTCGTTGACAAGTTGATCATACATCTCACCGCCTTTACCAAATGTGCCACCTGAATAGTTGTGAAACATGAAAAGACAATGCTCTGAAATTTCAAATCTTTGCCCCGACAAGAATAACATAGTTGCGGCAGACATACATGCGCCTTCAGCAGAACAAATTACCATAGCACTAGATTCTGCTATAGCACGAATGAATTGAATTGTAGTAAACAAATCTCCACCTGGAGAATTGATATGAATTCGAATTACATCAGTCTCATTTGCATTACGAATTGCATCAATGCATCCAATGTATTTCTCTGGTGCTTCAATTGAACCTGAGATATAAATTGTGATAAGATTTCCAATCGGCTTGCAATTTATAATCTTATCGTCAAATAAATTTGCAAAAGGGTTTTTGTTATCGTCATCCATTTTTATGTTCATTCTGATATCCATATTTGCAAATATAGTAGGCATCAATTAAATCCGATGAAGGATTCCATTGTTTTTCAGTCATATTTAATTCGTCTTTCAGTCGAATGGAATTTTCTTGTTCGAAGACCAATTGCATTTGTTCTTTATTTGAGTTGCCTTTATTTGTGGCGAACTTCTTAATTACTGTGGGTGCTATTGTCTTGAATTCAATTTGAAAACTCCAAAACCTATATTTCAATATGCCTGTATTCTCTGCAATGTTAAACACACGACCTTTCGATCCCATCGAATAGTCTTCAATGAAGACTTTCGTTTCTTCTCCAGTTTCTAAAATCCTATCGATAAAGAAACTGGAAATTATATCGTATCTCTGCATCTCATTCGCATATTCAAAGTAATGACCGTATACATTTTTGAATGAAACATCATACTTCTTCAATTGCGTCATGTAATGCAAAACACAATTATCAAACTTAAACTCTCTGACACTATCATTATATAGACAAATCGCAGGGGAAGTCATTGAGTAGTCAATGCCGGCATAGATCATTTCCAATCATCTAAATCTCTAAGAGATTCCTCTGAAAGTCTATCCCATTCATTTTCTACATCTTCTTGCCATTCTTCCTCTGCTATGTTTGTATCGTCCATTTCTGAACCGCATACTGGACAAAACTTAGGTGGCTTTTGTGATTCAACATACGAATCTATGCCACACGATTCGCAGAATAATTCAAATCCTGTCATCCTCTCTCCTTAGGCGGCTTTACCCCACACATCATCCCATTTGCCAGAGAGTGCGCCTTTTGCATAATCTGTTGCTCTGTTTTCGAAGAAATTGGTATGTGTAGGTGCGTTGATCATTTCCTCTACCCATGGCAGAGAATTTCTTTTAACTTTAAAGATGCCTTTTAGCCCTAATGAAATTAATCGCCTATCAGCAATATAACGAATATACTTTTTAACCTCTTCTGAAGTTAATCCTTCCATTGAATTGATGCCAAAAGCAAGGTCGATAAATTTGTCCTCAAGTTCTACCATTTTTTCAGCGATGGTGTAAATTCTTGATTTTAAATCATCATTCCAAATTTCTTTGTTCTCTTCTATGTATGTGCGAAATAACTTAATCATTGACTCAGCATGTTGTGTTTCATCAACAATAGACCAGGTGACGATTTGTCCCATACCTTTCATCTTACCCATACGGGGAAAGTTAAGCAACATAATAAAAGAACTGAATAGTTGCATACCTTCAGTAAATGCACTAAACACGGCGATATGAGTTGCAGTATTTTCTTTAGTTGTATTTTGGGCAGATAAATTTAGAACATAGTCGTGTTTATCGCGCATCTCTTGGTACTCTAAAAATTGATTGTAAGTTGCTTCTGGCAAACCTAGTGTTTCAATCAAGTGTGAGTATGCGGCAATGTGCAATGCTTCTCTAGCGGCAAACCCACAAAGCATCATGCGTACTTCAGGTTGTGGAAAGTAAGGCAAGTAGTTACGAACATAACCACCAGCAACATCAATGTCACCTTGCGTGAAGAATCTAAAAATGTGAGTTAAAAAATTTTTCTCATCCTCACTTAACTTGTTTCTCCAATCTTTAACATCTTCAAGCATTGGCACTTCTGTGTGCAACCAATGTGACTGTTCATGTTTTAACCATGCGTCATACGCCCAAGGATAATTGAATGGCTTGAACGCATTTCGTTCATCTGTTATTTTAGATTCAATTCCTTTTTTGCTTCCTGTAACCATGTGAGTTCCTTATCTGATAAAATTTTTATAATGTTGTTTGGAAATTTGTTTTTTATGTATGCAACTAATTCTTTCGTGTCTTTTGTCTGAAAGATAAAAGTTTTATTGTGCCAAGCATAATAGCACTCGCCTATTTTCTCAACATAAACTTCGATAGGGTTTGTTGATGTATTAGATTTTTCAGTAGATTCTTTGATGTTTCTGAATAAAAGCAACCAAAGCAAAAAAGCAATTGTAATTGAAATTATTTCCACAATGATATTCATTCGTACATCACCGTGTCGGTGTCACCTATTGCCCATTTTGGGTTTTGTTCTATAATATATTTCTTAGTGCAAACTTTAAAGTCTGGAAATTTTAATTCTTTTGGGTTGCTTGCGGCATCAAGCCATATGCAACGATTGTTTGGTTGTGCCGCATACTGACCATTGTCAAGTTCTATGAAGTTATATGACTTATGATCTTCTGGATTTTCTGCATCACCCATATCTAGATATTCATCTGATGCACAATTGTCAACAGTAAACATGTAATTACCTTGATACCATTGTTTATTCTTAGCGTAAAACTTACCGCTTAGATTCATTAGAAATGATTTTTGTATCACGGTAAGATCATATGATAAACAATCCCAAATTTGCAAATGATCTAATGGCAAAAATTCTGACGGAGTAACATTGTTTGTGCGAGACACATATGCACTCAATGGAAGTTTATCGTACAATGCGCCATATTCAGGTAGATACGATTCAATGAAAAATGCTCTACGGCTCATTGATTTGATTGATACCCAAATGCAAGGTACATATTCACCAAATCCTTTTTCGAAATTGTAGAGATATTCTTTTCTAATATAACATCTAACTCTTGGTGTGTTTGCTACTAAGTGTGCCATAGTTTAACCCTCACATGCAAGGCATGTATCGCCTTCAACAATTGCTTTCATATCTAGTTCTTTGATTACATCACGTTCAATTCGTTTCGCAATCTTATCTGCTTTACCAATCTTTTCTGAACGGCAGTAGTAAAGAGTCTTCAAGCCCATCTTCCATGCCATGAAATGAATTGCATGTAGATACTTGATGTTTGAATCTGGTCTAAAGAATAGATTGAGTGATTGTGCTTGATCAATATATTCTTGTCTATCTGCGGCATGTTGTACAATCCAACGCTGATCAATTTCCATTGATGTTTTGAAAACATCTTTAGTCCAATCGTCCATCCATGTTAGATGTTGAACTGAGCCATCGTTCGCAATAATGCTTGACCAAATTTCGTTGTACTCATCTTGTGATACTGTTTCTCCATCACCAGCCAAATGTTTTTCAATAACTCGATTCAACCATTTATTTTTATTTAAAGATGATCCAGATAAAGTGTCCTGACGGTATGCGTTAGCACGGTAAGGCTCAATACTAGGGCTAGTATTTCCCATGATGATAGACGAAGAAGCATTTGGAGCAATAGCCAACATATGACTAAACCGCTGACCAGTACCCGTAGCATCGGGTGCTTCACCACGTTCACTACCGAGTTGAAGATTTGCTTCATCTAGTTTACTCCTAATGTGTTTAAAGATTTGTTTGTTTCTACCTACTGCAAGGGCTGATTCAAACGGCACATTATTTTTCTGCAAGTATGCATGAAAGCCTAAGGCTCCAATACCAATAGAACGCTCAGACCTAGCAGAATGAATGGCTCTGGATATGGTAGTTGGTGCGTTATCAATAAAATATTGTAAAACATTATCGAGCATCTCAGCAACATCACGGAGGAACTGTTTATTATTTTTCCACTCATCAAAGTACTCCAAATTAACTGAAGACAAACAACAAACTGCGGTTCGATCTTTGCTTGTTGGTAAAATAATTTCAGAACACAAGTTGCTCTGACGAATTGACAGACCAAGTTTCTTTTGAAACTCAGGCATTGCTCTGTTACTTGTATCAATGAAATGCAAGTATGGTTCACCAGTCATCATGCGATTTTCTAAAATGCGTTGCCACAGTTCTCTTGCGGATACTGTTTCTCTAATGTCACCATTGTGCGGGTCTCTGAGATGCCATGAGTCATCTGCTTTAGAATCGACCATACACTTTTCAATGATCTGCATGAATTCATCTGTGATATTAATTCCGTGATGTAGATTCATTGCTCTCATGTTTGGATCGCCCGTAGGCTTTCTCATTTCAAGAAAAAGAAGAATATCTGGATGGCTAATATCAAGGTAAGCGGCGTAAGAACCACGGCGAGTACGACCCTGGCGATATGCGAGACTTGACGCATCATAAGTGCGTAAGTGAGGCATAACACCAACAGACTTATCATCAGCAGACCGTATTCCAACACCGATTCCAACTCCACCCCCTAGCATTGAGAGCCAATTAACTTCTGATAGAGTATCAACTAAGCCTTCTGCGCTATCATCCAAATAAGGAAGAAAACAACTGATAGGTAGACCACGCTTTGAACGCCCAAACGATAGAATGGGTGTGCTGTACGAAAGCCAGTGCTTACTCGAATACTCATATAACCTTTGTGCATGTTTGTCATTACTGCCAAACGCTTTTGATACATATGCAAATCTTTCCTGAGGGCTTTCTTCATCCTCGCGCATGTAACTTTCTTTTAAACGCTTTAGGCCTAATTCGTCAAATAGCGCATCCCTAGAAAAATCAATTTCCATTTTCTTCCTTTTATTATTCTTGTACAAATTCTTTAACCATTGGGAATACTTTTAAAATTACTTCAGCGCAAGCCTTTGCAATTTCAATGTGTTCCTTCTGAGTTCCATTTCCGCTTCTCAGTTCAATGTAATGTAACCACGATCTGAGTGTTCCATTTACATAGAGTCTAGATACAGTTAGACCTTCTGGCAGTACTGATCTTGCTTGTTCTTTTGCAATGCCGTTATCGATAGCCCATTTATATGCGGCTTTACATTCTGCAATCACTCTTTCTTGTGCTAACTTCCATTTGTATTGCAAAGCATCATCGTTTACTTCTATACTATTTTGTCGATTAGCGGTGTCCTGAAGGCGTGCCTCTCGACATACGAAATCCAAATCTTTCGTTGGATCGGCGTATCGTTGGCTAAATTCCTGAAAGGAAAAACTTCTGTGTCGCAGGAATTGTCTTGCAATGTCTCTTGTGGTTTCAACTTCGAGGCAGACTGAGACCATTTCGAATGGTGACCAGTGCTTGTGTCTTGCGAGGTATTGAATAAGTCGTTCTGAGTTTTCATTACTGGACTGACTGGCTGGATTTGATACCCTTGCACAATACGCAACAAGTTCTTGTACATCGATTGAATGCCCAACATCATTTTTCAATTCCTCTGACATTTGTGAATAAGAGACTAACTTTACTTTCATAATTTCTTCCATACATTAAATTGTAACAACGCTTCAGGTCCCGCGAAAGTATTTTTATCTATAATAGATTGAATTTCATCTACGCTTAATTTCTGCTTTACTATCATATCATTTATATCTTTTTCGATTATTGCCTTAGGCCAAATGCAGACGCTAAAGCCGTCATCAATTGCTGACTTTATTTCTCTAACAATTTCTTTGTTTCTAGGTTCATTGTCGTAGATTAATACCAAATTACTTTTTGCGAATACATCTCCGACTGATTTAAGATTCGCATTACCTGACGCGATTGCATTAGGTAAAAATAAACTATCGATAGGACCTTCAGTAACATAGATTGTTTTAGACTTATCTACATTATTCAACCCAAATATCATAGGTGCATCATCTTTAATTCTAATCGTTACATATCGTAACTTCTCGCCACGAATTGCACGACCAGACAAGCCAACTAGATCATTATTCAAATCAAAGAAAGGTAAAACTAAACGCGGTTCGCTACCAACGATTTTATCGTCATAGCCATCCGCGAATTGCTTGAATTTCTGAATGTCATCTACGAAATATAGGTCTTCATATCTATGTTCAGGAATATTTCGAATCCGTAGATATTCACGCACCTCATGCTTTTCTGCCAATCTTTTTATTGGCAAAAGTAGACCTTTAAGTGCGTTATTTTCTTTCGTAGTTTGAAAAGTTACTGGCTTGAAAACGAATCCATGTTCTTTGTGCGCTTTGCGCCCTGTCTCGCCTTCTTTGTACCGATCAAGGCAATATTGTTTGTAGAGTGATTGGTCTAACTCTTTGATAAGAGTGCCAAGAGACATACTTGCGGAACAGTTGTGGCATTTATAAAACATGCCGCCTTTCTGCGCGAAAAGATAACCCCTCGCCTTATTGCGATTGGTTTGACTGTCACCACAAATAGGGCAACGGAAGTTATAGAGATAGTCGCCTTTTCTCTTAAACTTATCTAATCTTACGGAAATTGTACCGATGTATTGTTGATCAATCCACAAACTCATAGTGTATCTCATTCTAGACAAAACAACATAGTTTTGTCAATAATAGTGAACATTGTATCACATGACTATTAGAAAGTCAATGTGTGTTTTATTTTGTTTAAAGCCTCGATTGTTTCTCCTACCGCAATAGAACATGCTAATTCGCCATTGGTTTCAATGAGCGTCCAACTATTAGTTTGCGGGTTGAGATAGAAGATTACCTCGGTATCAATATTTGTTCTACCTTTCCAGATAGGAACTTCACCATATTGAGTTTTAAGGTATTCAGTAGCCCCGTTAAAATCACCACAGGTTACTGATTTTTGAAGAGTGATAGTTTGTGCAATGACGAAAAGAGGAAACGCCATCACCAACATTATAATAAATTTTTTCAAATTATCCGCCGAATAGTTTAGCCAACACCGTTAAGTTTACATTTGAAATTATCCATGCTAAAACTACAACACCACCTGCGATCATCCACTTCCATTGGAAGATTTTTTTCAGATCGTCATCTTCTTTCCTATTGTGTTCATCAATCGTATGGCGCAGAGACTTAATCTCATCCATGATCCTACGCTCAGTCAATTCTATCTTATCACATAGGTTTCTGTCAACTGTAGTAATTCGCGAATGTAATTCTTTAATGTCAGTTACAGTATCTTGTTTTCTTTTTTCCATATCTTCGTAGATTTGATTAACCATACGGTCGTTATTATTCATCAGTTTATCAATAACTGAATCCATTTTGTTGCACAATTGAGTAATGTTGTCTACTTTTTCTTTAAGTACTTCAACATCTATCTTGATTTCTGTAACGTCATTAAGCATGGTTTTTTTTTATTATTTTTCTTGAAAGGCATAATACAATACTACAAGAATTGCAAATCACAATTCTCTATCATATTGTTTAGGTAATTTTGTCCCACCTGTATCTGTTTTATTTATATTTCGGTATTCTTTGGTTTCTGTAAAATTCTCATATCCTTCAGATTGATATGTCGATCTTCTGGCAAACTTCTCTGTTACAGTCACCCCCAAACCTGCAACTGCAATGGCCATCATACCTTCAAACATATAATCCTTTACTTCCATGCCAAAAAACAAATTTGCAAAGAAAGCAATGCTACAAAAAATAAATGCCAAAAATGTAACTACTCTTTTACTACTTAAAGAGCCATTGTCACCATCTTGTAGCATACTATGCAGAGGAGGCATTTAATTCTCCAATACATGTAGAGCATGTTCATAATGTTGAATACGATCTTCAAGTCCATTTGTGCCACCATTGATACGCTTTGTTAAAGTAATCATATCTCCTGCGTCTGCCCATTGATTTAAATTGTTTGTACTCCAAAACCAACATGCTGATTCAGTTGCACCTTCGAAAGTTTCTAAATATTCGGATGCTTCCTCTGGCGTAATTCCTAATGAATCTGCAAATCGTTTATAGTTTTGATATCCAGTCAATTGAATCAATCCTCTTCCACGATATTTAAATCCATCACCAGATTCTTCTGGTCCATTGCCCATACGATTTGCATAAATTCTATTTGCGATTGCTTCTTGTTTGTTGGGCAATGATGCATATTTTTGTGCAATTGCATCGTTAAAAAAATATTTAGGAAAAACTTTTCGCAATGATTGCCAACGATAATTTAAATTTTCTTTCAGCGTAGTGAATTCACCAGATTCATGTGAACATTGCGCGATAAATGCAGCCATTCTGTTTGTTGTATCAATCTCATATTCAGGAAGAAACATTGACAATGAATTGTGCCATTCTGAAATATGGTCATTGCCGCGCAATAATTGTTCTAATTGTTTTAATGTTATTATCATATCTTACTTCTTATCTTCGAAAATTTTTCTTTGTGTATTGTACCATTCGATCCATGCATCATTTTTCAAAGCACACTCATGATAGAGTGTATAGTTTTCAACCACAGATTTAATTACTTCGCTCAATAAAGGATCAGTCTTTTCAAGTTTGTTCAATTGTGGGCATGATGTAATTAATGTTTTCGGTGCTTCAGGAAACTTTTTTGTAATTGGTGCTGGAGTGCTACAACCAAACAATGCAAGTAAAAATACAATAAAAAGATATTTCATTTGTTTATTCCTTCGGCAGCATTATTTAGTGTTGTAACAATTTCTTTTGGAATTTCACATTTAGAATCATATTTTACAATTTCTTTGTCTACATAACGAACAATTTCATCACCCCTTTGACGAACAATTTGAGTTTTAGTGATTACTTTTTCAACAATTTTTACTGTTTCTTTTGCTGACTTTGCTTCTGATTCGGCAACCTTTATTTCTAATTCTTTTATTTTTAACTGCCAACTTTCTTCGTTTGAAATTGCACCAAACATGTATGTGCCAAATACAATGAATAAAACTGATACAAGTTGAATTGGCATTTTATACACGATTGGTATAAAATCAAAAAGGTATGTAACTATAAATCCAATAATTCCTGCAAATAGAACTACATTAAATACCCAAATCGGCAACCATTCGAATAGAAACATTTTATTTACCTATTATTTTTTTGCAAGCGCGTTTTGAATTTTTTCTTGAATGATTTTCGCCCAAAATGGTTGAGGAAAATTCCATCCAATAAATGCGCCAACTGCAATCCAAAGTAATGTGTCTAGCATGTTGATTCCTCATTTCGTGAATGGGTTTCAGTAAACATTCCGTTACGGCCATAACGCAAAAAAATCATTGCACCAGTTTTATCGTCTTGAAGAATGATAGGACGCTTAGGATATTTGCGACCGTATTCACGAATCGCATTGCCTACATCATCATTACCCACATACTTTTCATACTTGAGATATTTTCTTTTGCCTAGTCTTGCTTTTAGATAACGCTCTGTATCAACTACAAAAACATCACTATTTGCAAATCTACGCACCATATACTTTTGTGGGCGTGGAGGGTCGCCTGTAATACCTGCAACACCACCTGCGCTTACTGAATTAGCGGCTACATCTTCAACAAGATATTCACCGCTGTTCATAAACGCTTCCCACTTTTCGTCAAGATTTTCTTCAGTTAAATCTTTACCTTCTTTAATTAAAAAAAGTGCGGCCGCATACGATGCAAATTTTGTTTTGCCTCCTGGCACTAATGCAAGCAATTTCTTCAACTTAATCATAAGTACATCAAATGTTGTCAAAGAATCTTGCTCTTCCATTGTACGTCTGTCTGCACTCTTTTTTAGAATGTTTCCTTCAGCATCAATCACACCGAGTTTGTATGCTTCCCAATCGGTGAATGGTTGCGTCAATCTACGCAAGATTCGATACACAACATATAAATCTACTAAGTTTGCCATACTCTTTTTTGTATCTCTTTTAGTAATTGATCGTCATATAAAACTTCTGTGTTTGTAATATAACCTAAGAAAATCAAAAAACTATTTAAAATGTGTTTGTTCTTATCGCCCATCTTAAACCTCAGCATATTAACAGTTGCTTCTACGCCAAAAACATTTGAGAGAAATATAATATGATTTAAAATCAATCTTTCTCTCAACTCATCTTTTTCTGCGTACTTGTTAATGAGTCTCTTAATGTACTTGATTTTATTCAAGTCTTCAAGATACTCTAGTACGGATATGCAATTAGGATTTCTGTAATTGTTAATTGCATACTCATCAAATTCATCTTCATTGTGAATCATTTTAGAAGCCGGATAGTGTTGCCCTCAGGATCGAATTTGCGCCAGTAGAACCAACCGCAACATAAATGTAGTTGGAATTCCAACCAATCTCACCTGTGTTCCAACCCTCTGCGGCCGCATTTGATGTAGCAACAGAACTAATACCACGAATACGAATCTTGCTATCGTTTACATCAAATGCAACGGTAGGCGCATTAGTCTTAACGCCGATTCGATTGTTCATTGCATCAACAAAGAACATATTGATTTGTGAATCTGATTCAATGCGAGTATTACTTGCACTACCATCTTCGTTAATTACAACGCCTGCTGTAAATGTTGAACCTGATGGTGCCGTAACGATAACTGTGTTACCACCAATCTTTGTTGTGCCGCTTGATGCGGAAGTGTTAGCACTAATATCAATATTGCTGAATACTGTTTGTGCTGACTCACCAAACAAGTCGCCAAGTTCAATCTTCTTCGATACTGGCGTACCCGATGGATCATCAACAATCAACAACAAATCTGTATTTGCTGGCGCTGTTAATGCTGTTAGTTGCGTGACTTTTTTATCTGCCATCTTTTTCTCCTATCTTATAAACCCCATTGAAGGGGAATGCTACTCCTGGGACTCAGGCCAATGTGTAGATTAACTATCTGCGGCGATAGTATCATCTGGTGCATCGGATGTAACTGCTGAAGACATTACAACTAGTGGTTCTGTCTTGTAGCGTGTTCTTCCGTGCATGTCTGTATAAGTGACAAATTTAGTCCAACCTGGTGTATTGATACCGCGAGCCTTGTTTGCGGCAAGTGTCGCTTCAGTATCGTCAACACCAATGATGTTATTTGACGAAATTTCTGCGGCAGTCACATACTTAGGTACATCTTGACCAGTAATCGTTGCACCAGTTTGGTTTGCACCATCCCATGCAGGATCAATAGTTAAAGAGTTAGCCGCAGAAATTGCAGTAACTTTTCTGCGCTTACCGGCGATAACTAGCGCATCGCCAATATCTATCTGAGTTGTGAATGCAGTATTAGTGCCCGTAACTGTAGTTGTTGCTACAGTATTGCTTACGCTAATTGTATTTGCAATTGCGTATGAATCTCTTGTTCCCCATAGTGCCATGGTTTTTCTCCTTTTAATATCCTAATTTTCTAAGTTCGGAAATCGTTCTCATTGTATTTATATGTCGAATTCCAATGCCGCCCTTTGCGACCCATTCATCGATGTTTTTTACATGATCATCGATTAATAGATTTGGTTTACCATCAACTGTAAGGGCATAATTCTGCTTTTGTTCTCTAGGAACTAGGTGAATTTCCTTTACAGAAGAACCTAAATGCTTGCGTATCCATTCAATCTTTTCTGGCTTGCATGTAGGCATTCTTTTAGAAGGTGTAGAAAGAATCGCTGGATTGTAGGATTTGATGAATCTCCATAACGCAAGCCCATCAGGCATTGGTTGTAGGTTTGCCCAAAACTTAGGCACTCGTTTCATCGCTTCCCACTTTTCTTCTTTTCCTGCATGAACAAAGTCAGGCAGCCCTTGCTGTCTGAGTGCTTCGTTCGCACCTCCCATGAAGTTGACAAGGACTTGGTCCATGTCGCAGTAAATTTCTGGTAACATTTTATTTGTTATCGCTAATCTCAGGGTCAATCTTAATTGGCTCTTGTTTACCGCTTAGTGTCTCGCCTTTTTTAACTGCTTTCTGCTTTGCGGATGCTTCTTTGCCAATTTCTTTTTTGTCTTCTTTTTCGTTGATTGATACATTACCAACTGTTTTCATTTTGATGTTGGTCTTGATACCCATCTTCGCGAAAGCCTTTTCAAACTTCTTTGCAAGCGGTTCGCCTCCAGATTTAAACTCTGGATACTTTTTCTTTTCTTCTTCTTCTTTTTGCAAAGCATTTTTTTGTTTTGCCATTGCTTCGCGTTCTTTTTCGTGCTTCAAACGCAATTGAGTAGACTTGAGTAATACTTGCGCTCTCTTAACTGCATCTTGTGCATCGCCTGTAGTGCGAATTGAAGTACCGCCGCCTTCTGCTTCTTTAATATCTTTATTCTTCAATTTCTTCAGAGTAGTTGCAAGCCACTTCTTTGTACCTTCAGGTTCTTGTTTATTTGCTGGCGTTTTTACATCTTCTGGATGTTGTTCTTCATTCTTCATGTCTTTAGGTTTCTTACCAGCCTTCTTCATGGCGATTGCAATAGCGGCTTGCTGTGCTGGTGATGCGGCTTCAGTTTTAGGTACACAATTTGGTACCATCTTGTCGCCTTTCTTTTTCATACCCTCTTGTTTGTGAGTATCCCAACATGCTTCGTCAGTCTGTTCTATTTCTTCTTTTTTCATAGCGGCGCGATTCACACGATTCTGTGCAAGACCTGAAACAAATTTAATTTTAGCGCCAGCAAGTGTTTTAAGATTATCAACATGCATCTTATCAAGCATGGCAATTAATTGCTTATATGCTGGTCCTGACGGATCGATTGTGCTAATCTTTCCGTACTCATCTCGCATCTTTGCGAGTTGTTGTGGTGTGAATCCGTCTTTCATTTTATTTCTTCTCGTTAAGTGAATTGATGAAATCCAAGTCCTCTTGAGTTAGTTCGTAGTCTTCCTTCTGAGGTGCGCTTTGTGCTTTACCTTTAACAAGTTTGCCTTTGGCTTGAACAGCCGCAAGACGGGCAGCCTTGTCGTTGTGACCTGGCATTAGACTTGTCATTGGTACTTTACCTTCCGGACCTTTACGCTCATTCTCTGGATTGTCGTA